>Ga0105106_10001931_pt1 | contig 14816 bp, 10 predicted proteins | sample PPLLaktember2015_5_FD_79109 | JGI IMG/M metagenome (GOLD analysis project Ga0105106, IMG submission 79109) | Freshwater sediment microbial communities from Prairie Pothole Lake near Jamestown, North Dakota, USA - PPLs Lake P8 Core (1) Depth... | ecosystem: Environmental > Aquatic > Freshwater >...
GACCGATCTTTATCTTCATAAAAAAGTATCCCTGTTCAACAGCCGACCTTATTTCATCAACAGGCACTGAATAGGCAAAAAGAGGGATGCCTGCAACCTTGTCATGTTTATGTGACAGGGCCGGCTTATAAATTGAAGGTATAAGATCATCAAATGCAGTGATCCCGTTTTCCGCGGCATAAAGCAGCCAGAGGGCATTATCAATCCCCACAAGGGAATTCAGGGCAAATGTTTTTCTCAGATCCGGATTTGCAGTGATCTTTTTACCGTACTCATAAATCTCATTATATAGAAAATCCAGAAGATCAAGAGGTGTAGCATAGCTTTCCCCATTAAGCATCTGCATAGCCCGTTCAGTCATTGCATACATCAGCGCATTACCTCCACTTTCCGAATGAGCCACAAACACAGTTGCATCAGACCAAAGGACGCTCTGCGTGCAGAGACCTATTGAATGCAATCCTGAAATGCTTTCAAGGTATGAAACTGTCTGCCATATTTCCTTCATAAATCCACCCTTGAATCCAAAAGGACGAATCAAAGGTTCCCTTTCAAAATTTGAGCTGACCCTTGAAATTGTGATTTTTTTTGGATCAGCACCAGGATGACCCAATGCTGATAAATCATATGGAGAGGCAAACAGGGCTGCACCGGATGCCATTACTCCTCTTTGAATGAACTTACGTCTTGTGATCCCTGACATATTCTACTTAATTTTAATTGTTTTACTTATTGAAACCGGAGTACCCTCCGGGGAAAAACCCTGAACACATATATCAAAATCGGATCTGAAATCAGAGGTCCAGAACACGATTCCCGCTATTCCGTCCTTACCGGTTTTTACCGATGGATCCCAAAAGAGGGTGTTCCTGAAGTCCGGAATACGGTTTTGCTTTCTTTCCGGTGAAGTATAATCGGGTGAAGTGAATATACCAACAGACTCGGTTACCCGGTAAGGAAGTCTTACTGCAAAATCAGGAAGCATAACATCGCTGAAATCACCTTTCCTGGTTATTACATTCACCAATCCTAAAAACATGTAGTCCCCTACAAAATAACGTGCCTTTATTGCATCGATCCTTTCAACCTTCTCAGGATCAAGGTTTGCTATTATATCAGGATCTTTTATTACCACGCCGTCAATAAAAAGAACTGGCGGCTTATCATAAACCTTGTTATCTACAGGATCCGATATCGTAATTTCGTATTCCGTCTTTTTCTTCCTCATAAAAACGCCGGGAATTAATTCAAAGAATACCTCCTGCATTACCGGCAGTTTAATATAGTTATCCATAACCAGTTCAATATCAGGTTTACCATAGAATCTTCCGGTTCCGCCTGTGAAAACAACCCCGGGGAATTTATCAGGAGGCTCTTCTGACCCGTAGATCTTCATTACCTGGTAATTTACATTAAGCTTTGAATTGTTCTGAACTACCGTCTCTGCCTGAATATCTTCAATCTTAAAAAGTTCAGGATATTTATCCGAGTATGAGGATTCAATCTGAATATTATTATTCCTCTCTGCATTCTCAGGCTGGATTATCAGATCCCTGAACTTTTGATCCAGGGGGATTGTGAATACAAAATCACCCTTATTATCTGTTTTTGCATACCGGAATGTTGCATTTTTCCCCGGCATGGAAAGGAACAGGTACTGGTCAGGATCAGGGACCTGAGTATCCTTGTTTATAAGCCGGCCATAAATAAAATGATTTTCAGTCTCCTTCTTATACTTTAAAACCGGCCGGTAACCCGATATGATTCTGTTCCAGTCAATCCAGTTGCTCTTCATTGAGGAGAGAAGTATATCGATGGAATCTGCCGGAACATCGTTTGCCAATGATTTCATCAATTCATCGGACAAGGTTCCGTACTCAGATCCGAAGATCATATAGTCATCTATACCGGGAAAGGTTCTGTTCCCTGCTGCAGCAATTGAAATGCTTATATTCTGTGAGCTTACTGCCAGAGAGGAGTCTCCATTGATTTTTATTGTGACCGGGATCTTCTCCCTTGTTTTAAGATTCCCTGTCTCAGAAATGTTCAAGGATCCGGTTTCGGGGAATGGGGTATAAATCAGTTTCTCGAACAGCGGCTTTCGTGAAGCGCTGAAAAGTGTAATATGATTTATTCCAGGGATAAGAAGGTCCCCTGGAATAATGATCGCAGTACCTTCATCCGACAGGCTGACATCCTGCCTGAAATTGATCACACCATGCGTCTGAATAAATACGTAGCAGGTATTTCCTTCGACCAGGCGGAAATTCCTTGTCGAAGTGATAATTATTTTTATATCACCGGCACTTCGTTTTTCAATTATGATATTAAGTCCTGATTCCGCGATAACTGAGGACCTTGTTTCCGGGAGTATTTTTGACAGAGGTGTCTTATATTCTCCGTTCCGGTTAAAACTTTTGTTATTGAGGGCATTAAGAACAGAAAACCTCATGGCGAAACAGTTTTCCGGTAAAAAGTTTTTCATCCAGTTTGTATACGCTCTTAAAGTATAAATCCCTGAGCTCAGGGAGTCGGGTAATACTATTTGTCCCGGACCATAGCCTTCCTCCAGGTATATCCTTTTCTGAACCACAGGCCTGTTATCGGGATTAAGGATCTCAAAGTAGGCGATCTTGCTATCGCCCGATGGTTTTGCACTTTGCCTGTCAATCAGATATACGCAGAACCACAATACTTCTCCGGCCACATACTCGTGCCTGTCGGTATGGACATAAATCTCTTCCCTGGGAACCGAATTGCAGTATTTCCGGAATTTACCCGTCAGCTCATCAAGAAAACCCTGTCGTGTTTGCCCGGAAGTCACCATCGGCAGAAAGCTGAGCATAATAAAAAATACAGGTCTGCAGTATTTTGACATAGATATAAATTTCATCATTCCTGGTATTCTTTTTCCACCCAGAAGTCTGGCTGTGTTGTTGTGCCTCTCGTAGTACAATCTGCACAAAATTTCTTGTTTGTAAGTATCCTGTAAGGCGGCATTGCATAAAGCTGTTCCTCGATCACCCATACGGATGTGTTCAGATTGGGAATTTCACCACGGCCGAAAACAGTATCTGAAGGACAGTCCATATAGTTGTTTACCAATCCTCTGAAGGTATCATCAATATAGATCCTTTTGGAACTCCTGGCTGAAACGCTGAAATAGCCAAGAACCTGTTCAGCGGGATCCTCAATGCAGAAGATATTGCCGGGGATCGATGAAGGAGTTATGTCATAAAGACTTCCTACTTCCTCAGAAATATTTTGCAATTTTTCCCAGTAAATGTACTCATCCTCGTTCAATGAATACTGATTGACAAGAATGGTGTATCTCACAGAAAGTCTGTCAGTCTCGTTTGAAATGAATTTCACCGGGAAGCGCGATATCCTGTCTTCAGCCAGAACAGAAGTATTTTTGATATTGATATCAACTGAGTTGTTGGTGATCCAGCATGTATGGTTCGGGACATAATAAGGGAGACGGAACTTCCATGTTTCCGTGTAATCCCATCTGTAGAATTTGCATAACCCCAACGGATCCAGTGTATTAAGGTACACCTGGCTGCCCTCCTGAGCACCTGAAAACTCATCCTTTTCCCTGATAACCACTTTTTCGCTAAACAGGCTGTCGATCTCTGGTACAGCCACCATTTTCATGGGCAGTGACTTATATGAATAGTGATTTGCAGATGCGTTGTTTGTATTTACAAGCAGGGTGTATTCCCTTCCCACTATCCCATGAAAAGATGCCGAATCGGTCAGATATGTACCGGAAGTTTTTGATTCAAGTGCCCTGTAGGTGTTTCCCTCATCATCACTGATCGTTACGGTGCACCCCTTCATCGGCTTCAATATACTCTTCTTTCCAAGGGGCATCGATCTGGAGAGTCTGATCACATATTCTTCCGGCTGATTGGTTATCAGACCTTCAACCACAAGCAGATCGGGATCTTCGTCAGTTTCAGGAACAAATTGCGTGATGCAACCTGAAATTATAATCATTGACAGTATTATGCAGGTATAATATAATCTTCTCATATCTTTTAAAAATCAAAATTAAAGCTCAGCGACGGAATGGCCTGACCGAATATTGAGAGCTTATACCCATTCACCATCCTGTTTTCATTCTTGAAATAAATTGAATAGACATTCTGCCTCCCGAGCAAATTGTATACTGAAAAGATCCAGTGAGGGTTGGCGATCTTGTGTGATCTCAGGTTTCCGCTGAGCTTGACTGAAAGATCAAGCCGCATATAGTCAGGGATCCTGTACTTATTCCTGTCGGAATAATGAACTAGCAGAATATCACCCATATAATATGTTGCAACCGGGTAGGTGATTGGTCTTCCCGTACTATAGGTATAATTGGCCGAAAAGCTGAACCGCCGGGAGAAGAGGAAATTGAATGTAGCAACAAGATCGTTGGGCTTGTCAAAATTGGCAGGGAACCATTCACCTTTATTGATTATTTCGTCGCTGAACCTTCCAATGCTCTTCAGGAATATCCTTGCATAAGTGTACCCCAGGCTCCATCTTACCCTGCCTTCATCCTTCCTGACCGATAATTCAAGGCCATACGCCTTGCCCTGCACGTTGACAAGATCCTTCTCGATATTTTCGGCCATGACCAGATTTGTTCCTCCTTTAAAATCAAGCATATTTTGTATCTGCTTATAGTACAGTTCCACCGAGGCTTCAATGTTGTTTTTGAATAACATCTGATAGAATCCAACGGCATACTGGTCCCCGATCTGGGGCTTAAGGTAATAATCGCTCAGCTTCCAGGTGTCGGTTGGCGAAATCGAGGTCGTATTCGATAAAAGGTGAAGGTATTGCCTTGTCCTGTTATAGTTTATCTTAAAAGAGCTTCTTGTGCTGGTCCTGAAATTAAGCGACACCCTGAATTCGGGACCTCCATAGGTTTTATATATTTTTTGCGAATTGAAATTAAGTGTATCGGTTATAGTCGATAAGCTTCTTGAATAGGACGGATCGTACCGGTAAAACGTTCCCGGCCCGACGGAGAAGAATGAAGAGAATCTCATCCCTGCATTTATCGACATATAATCCGTAACCACGAATTTATCCTCGAAATACAATCCTGTCTCGAAGGCTTTTTCCCTTTGAATTGTTTTGCCAACAATAAGCGATGAATCACCTGAAGGAAGAAAACTTCCAGGCAAAACGGAGTAACGGGTCAGATCTGCACCGTAGTTTATTTCATTCCTGCCCTGGTACCAGTTGAAATCAGCCTTGAAACCGGTGCTGTTGACCTTATGCGATAAAAGGAACCCCTCCTCCGGAGTGCTCCTGCTTTCAACATCATAACTATAGCTGCTGTTATTCACCGAGAGGAGGGAGAAGAACCTGCTGTTAAAGAAGTGACGCCATCTTAGGGCAACTATATTATTATCATAACTATAAGCGGTATCTGAGTTGAACCTGAAAGAGTCGTGGCTCAGATACGATGAAACATCAATCTTGTTGTTTTTATTTAGATCATATGTAATTCTCCCATTCATATCATAGAACGAAGCCCTGCTGTTTTTAAGCGAAGCATTGTCTATCAGGCCGAACACCCAGTTTGAATAGGTTGTTCTTCCGGTCAGGATATAGGTACATGTATCCTTTTTGATCGGACCTTCAACCATGAGATGTGCTGTAATCGGACTTATTCCTGCATTACCGGCAAACTCCCTTCTGTTGCCGTCCCTTGAAGTGATATCAAGCACAGAGGAGATCCTTCCTCCGTACCGTCCGGGGATCCCACCCTTATACAGTGTGACATCCCTTATAATGTCGGAATTCACCGCTGAGAAAAACCCAAAAAAGTGAGATGAATTATAGACCGGTGCACCGTACAGCAGAATAAGATTCTGATCTGATGATCCTCCCCTTACATTAAATCCTGCCGATCCCTCTCCCACCGACTGGACCCCCGGGATCAGGAGCACGCTTTTGATAATATCGGCTTCCCCCATTGAAGTAGGCAGTAATTTGAATGATGTAATATTGACCTTCTCAACGCCCACTTCGTACCGCTGGAATATTACATTCTTCTCTGCTGAGACCACAGTCTCCTTAAGCGGTATAAGCATGCTGTTCATTTCGATATCCATCTCGCCTGAGCCGTACAGGTTAACGTTGATCTCTTTTTCTCTCATGCCAATGAAGGAGAATTTAATCAGGTGTACACCCCTTGGCAGGGTCAGGGTATAAAAGCCGTACTCATTTGAGATCGTTCCTGTTGCCAGTTTCTGTACAAGAACAGTTACACCAGCGACCGGTTCCTTTGTATCCCTGTTTGCTATATAACCTGTTATAGTGACATTCCCCGGTCTGAGCCTGTCGGCAGGATTGCCTATATCAACAAATAAGTTACCCGACAGTTTCTGTTTATCCTGTGAATCATAATATTCAGTCGGGGCAATAAAGTTCCGGGTTCCCGGCATAGGTGCATCAGAGACCTTAACAGCAAAATTCTTTGTAACCACCACATTTCCCGAATCATCAATGAAATAAAAGAGCGACTTGTCCCTGAACAGAATATCCAGCAACCCGGTCAGTGAAGTTATTCCGGGAAAATCACCCGGTTTAAGGTCATTAACCCATTCATCCCTGAAAAAAAACCTGAGGTTTAGTGTATTTTCCGCTTTGCCAACAAATTCACTGAACGAAAGGTTAGTGTAATCCCAGGTAATTTTTAATTCATCCTGCGCATTAACCAAACGGGAAAAAAGCAGTGTCAGAACCAGAAGCGGAATCTTCAATTTCATTTTGAAATACTAGTGGTGTAGTTTGTCGTAATATTCAATTACCGGTTTAAAGCTTTCAGGGTCCTTCCTTGAAACCCTTATCTTGTTGCTCCTTATATAACTGCGAACCAGATGTTTCTGGTCTTCAAACAGTTTAATCAGTTCCCCCTTACTGTCCACCTTTGTAATTTCACCATCCTTCTCCACAAATACCCTGTTGACCAGATTGAACATATCATATTTATTTTCGACAGCCAGGGTAAGGATTTCCTTCCTGTACTTTATAAATAGCGATGTGCCGCCATCATATAAGACATTGACATAGCCCGAAAGTGAACTAATTGAATCAGCCTCGAGGTTCTTAAAACTCAAAATATGATTTTCGTAATTCATTGTAAACAAATCAACCATTTCTTTATTGAGCTGAAGGATTATTCCATGATCCGTAATTGTAAGAAGCTCATCATTGTAGATATCATATTTAAGAGGAATATTTTTAAAGAGCTTCCCTTGAATGGACACACTTCCTGGCAGGAATTCAGGTGAAAACAGGAACTGATCTCCCTTTACCCTGTAAAACAGGTTGCGCCACGCCCTTCCATTGTAAAGCGTCTGAATATCAATTGTATCATTTGCTATCATGCCAGCACTGAAACAGTCAATTGCGGACGACCAGGCTGTTATCAGGGAAATTGCGGAATATAAAAGAATTTTCCTTCTCATGAGGTTTTTCATAAGTCACTAATCCGGTCAGACAATATGTTTATACTGATCCGGGAAAAGATATTCTGAATCTAATCCTTTCAGGGTTATAAAATTAATAGACAACCGGAGTCAGCAATATATTCCGGTATGAAACTTTCCCATGGTCGCCCTGAAGGTAAATCGGTCCGGGAGCAAAGACATCCGACTGGATGGCGCCGCCGGTGGGGCCATATATTGGCTGATTATCAATGATTTTGACTCCGTTAAGGATAACAGTGGCATGTCTTTTGCACAGGGTGATATCGAGTGACTGCCATTCCCCTGCAGGTTTTTCTGCTGCCGTAACCGGCTTGATCCTGCTGTAAACAGCTCCCATATTATGAGGATCGAGCTCTTTTTTATAGGAATCAACTACCTGGATCTCGTACAAGCCGCGAAGGTAAACACCGCTGTTATTTCCGGCAGGTACATTTACTTCGAGTTTCAGGTTAAAGTCCTCAAATTCCTTTTCTGTTCTTAGATTACCATAGCTGACATGAGCTTCTCCCTCTTTCTGAACGGGATCATTTACAAGGGCTCCGTCAATAACCTTGAAGCCGTTGACCTGCTTTTCGTTGATCAGTTTCCATCCTGTGAGGTCCTTTCCATTGAAAAGGCTCACCGGCTCACCGTATTTGACTGCCGACAGATCTGGAACCGGGGGAACAGCAGGAAGCTTTGTCCCTGTAAAAAGTGTAGTGTCTACACTTAATCCGTTCCGCCGGGGAGACAATAAAATACCTTCGATCTTGTCTCCGTTTTTTGTTATTTCCATCCAGGAGGTCACTACCTGTGTTTTGACGGGATTTTTATTCTCATCACTTTTTCTGACAACATTATTTGATCTCTGAACCATCAGCATCTTATCTTTTGCCAGGAAAACATTCGAAACCGGCAGAACACTGCCGCCACCCCACAACACATCAGCATCGAGCCAGCCATCTTCATTTCTCACTTCAAGCCAGCCGACAGATCCGCCCTCAATGTCTATGGTCCATTGGCCTAAAAATTCAGAAATATCCGTACTGGCAGGCTCAGGGACAACGGATCCATTTTTTGGACCGGAGCAGGATTCAGACATCAATACTCCGAGTACCATCGATAAAAGTAAAGAGATCGTTTTCATAAGTAAGTTTTTTAGTTGTAAATTTTAAGGTGATTATTAATTTGAGTCAATTTAATACACTGGTTATTTTGAAGACGTAGGCCAGTTGGTTGTCGTCCGGTGTCAGTACCGGAGGAATTATCACAATTCCTCTGCCTGAACTTTGAAGACTGACTCTGGCGGGAGACCCAAGAAGCTGTATCTTCATACCTCCTGATGATTTAAGTCCGTTGAGAATGAGGCTTTTTTTCGGCCATTCCGTACAGATTACATATAAGTCCTTATTTTTCCTGGTGAAAAAAATATTCCGGTTTGCTTCAGGATTTATTGATTTGTCGTTCCTGTCCTTAATAAATGCCCGGGTTCCATATATTGCCTCTCCGTTCACATCCAGCCATTTTCCCATCTCAAGAAGACGCTGCTGCATTATCACAGGGATAGTTCCGTCGGCAGCGGGCCCGATATCCAGCAGAAGATTGCCTCCTCCCGCAACCGTTGACACAAGCAGTCTGATAAGATCCTTTGAAGAAGAATAACTGTCAAGGTTTTCAGCTCTGTTATATCCAAAGGAGGTTCCGATTCCCCGGCACTCTTCCCATGGCCGGCTGCTGGATTCATCAATCCCTTCCTTCTCACCAATCAGTCCGTATTCAGTTGTGAATATCCCGCCATGACGGCTGCGGGTTTCACTGCCCCACCTGTCGTTTACTACTACATTCTCCTTCACAGGCGACTCATTATAAAGCCATGAAAGGAATTCTTCACTTTTCCATTCCTTGCTGGTCTTGTCCCATTCACCATCAGTCCATACAATATCGGGCGAGTATCTGAGAACAAGATCCTTAAGCTGGGGTATCATATGGTTGTCGACATATTTATTTAAATCGTTCCTGTATAACGGATTAAACCATTCATAAAGGGAATAGTAAAATCCCATGTGAATGCCCTGCTTCTTAACAGATGCCGTCAAATCGCCGCAAAGATCCCGGTGCGGACCAATATCCACGCTGTTCCAGTTCCAGCTCTGGGTACTGGGCCACAGGGTAAATCCCTCGTGATGCTTTGATGTCAGAACTATATACCTTGCCCCGGATTCTTTAAACAGCCGTGCCCATTGATCGGGATCAAACAATTCTGCCCTGAACATCGGTGCAAAATCCTGATACCTGAAATCCGGGCCATAGGTTTTATTATGAAATTCGACGAAATACTTATTGACCTTACTGCCAGTATTTAAAAGTTTATTCCAGTACCATTCAGCATATTTGTCATATACACCGATACTGTCTCCTACAGGACCCCAGGAAGGAACTGAATATACACCCCAGTGGATGAAAATTCCGAATTTTGAATCCTCAAACCATCCAGGAACCGGCCGCTTATCCAGCGATTCCCAGTTAGGCTGGTAGGTCTGACCCTGAAGGATGAAGACAAATAAAAAGGAAGAAGTCAATAAAATAGATTTTTTCATATTGTTTCTTTTATATGTTATGCAGTTTTGCAGTTTTGCAGTTTTGCAGTCTCCATTAGCACAGGGCTCAGGGCTCAGGGTGTTCTGCTCTGCGCTCTGTGCTCTGTGCTCTGAGCTTTGATCATTTAAGCCGTCACGCCTTCATGCCGTCACGCCTTCACGCCTTAGCCTGATGTTGCGTATAGCTGCTGTAGTTCTCCATGAAGTGATTCCGAAAGGCTTCGACAATTCAACCTCGGGACGTATTGAAAGATAATTGTCTCCTATAGTAAAATCGACAACCTTCTCATTATCAATCCATGCCTGTATCTTCTCTGCAGTGACTTTCAGCCTTATTTTGTACCACCTGTCCGTTTCAAACAGCCTGTTACTCATTGTTTCATTTTCGGAGGCGTCCATACCGTTTATACTGCTCAGTCCGACAACCGTTCCGCCCCAGCCTCCGATGATCAGGGAACATGGATCCTTTCCGGCGGGGAAAGTAATTCCGCAGAAGAAATCATTGCCTTCCACCCTCATTGCTTCAAGGGTAACCTCATAATCTGAAACCGGGAACTCTTCATTCCAGGTTATTCCTGTACAACCGTCACCCATGCCAAGAATGATCTTGTCGCCCGAAACGTAAACATCCCCCTGGGTGCCAAAATTCGCGATCTCCCATCCATTGAGGGAATTGCCATCAAAAATGTAGCCACTGTCCCGTGAATGAAATACTTCAGCTTTCTTCGCAGGTTTTACCCCGGACCTGCAGTTGTATACCGAAATTAACAGAGCTGCCAGAAAAATGTATATTACAATTCTATTCATAATTCATTTTATCTTTATTTCTTTATATCCTTATTTCTTTATATCTGTTTTCAATATAAAGATAGGAAATAACTCAATTTATTTTAATTTTGAAGTATCAATTCAAAGCCATGGAGTTTACCTGGGTTCTTGAATATAAGATCAAAATCAATCGTTCCGGCCTCTGCTGATCCCAACCGGGATTCTTTTCCCCTGTCTTACCATTAAGAACAGTCAATCAGATTTTAACTTTTTATATCATAGTGATATCAATTCCATATCAATCTTATATCAATTTATATCTATCTATTTCTATTTTTATCAATTTTATTACATAACAATATCAAATCAGCATATATGGAAAAGCTAATTATTACTGGCAATGATCTGACCGTAAATGATGTGGTAAATGTTGCCCGCCACGGCCAGAAGGTGGAACTTCATCACGAAGCCACAAAACGAATAAATGCTTGCCGTGCCATGCTTGAAAAGAAGATTGCCGCACACGAGATAATGTATGGAGTCAACACAGGTATTGGTGAATTCTCTGAGATGGTCCTCAATGATGACCAGATCAAGGATTTCCAGAAATACCTGGTCTATAATCATGCCGCAGGCATAGGTGATCCGGCATCGATAGAAATAGTCAGGGGAGCAATGCTGGGCAGGATAAATGTCCATGCACACGGAAATTCCGGGAACCGGATCGAGATAACTGACACACTCGTGGAAATGCTGAACAGGGAGGTGACTCCCTTTGCTTGTCAGAAAGGTTCTGTCGGAGCCTCAGGGGACCTCGCTCCGATGTCGCAGATTGCCCTGTTGCTCATGGGTGAGGGAAAAGCTTTCTACAAAGGTGAGTTGCTGGATGGTGCCGAGGCAATGAAAAGGGCTGGCATCCCTGTTCCCGGGCTTCAGGCCCGTGACGGACTGGCTACCATCAACGGTTCGAATATGCTTACGGCTATGAGTGCAATATGGCTGGTCGATGCAAATAACTGGCTGAAGCAGGCTGAGATAGCTGCTTCAATGTCGCTCGAGGCCCTCAAGGCAAACATGAAGCCCTATACTCCCCTCCTGCATGAAGTGAGAGGTTTCAGGGGAGCCGTCAGAAGTGCAAATGCAATAAACAAATGCGTATCAGGCGGAGATCTTAAGGAAGGCAGGGTAAAATCGAAGGTCCAGGATGCCTACTCGATGAGATCGACACCGCAGGTAATAGGGTCTGCCCATGATATGCTCGCCTATGCAAGATCGCAGGTTGAGATTGAGTTGAACGGGGTTGGCGATAATCCAATCTTCTTTCCCGATAAGAATATTCAGCTTTCAGGTGCCAATTTCCAGGGTTCGCCGGTTTGTGTCCCGATGGATATGGCCGGAGCATGCATGACAATGGTAAGCGTGATGTCGGAAAGAAGGATGAACCGGCTTAACAATCAGGCTTTGAGTGTCGGACTGCCCGATTTTCTTACGAAGGGCGCCGGCATGTTCTCAGGAATGATGTTAAGCCAGTACACAGCTGATACTCTTATCGTTGAACAAAGGATTCTGTCAGTTCCTGCTTCAATACAATCGATACCTGCAGCTGCCGATCAGGAGGACTTTGTCTCGATGGGTATGAATACATCAATAAAGAACAACCAGATACTCGATTGCGCTTACGGTATCCTTGGAATCGAATTCATGGCTGCAGCACAGGCGCTCGACTTCAGGAAGGAGGAATACAAATTCGGTTCAGGAGTTCAGAAAGCCAAGGATGTCATAAGAAAATATGTTGATTTTCTTGATATTGACAGGCCGCTGTATCCTGATCACACAAAAATGAAGGAACTTGTAAAATCGTGCGAGATACTTCAGGAAGTTGAAAAGGTAACCGGGTCTCTTGAATAAAAACAGACTATATTTGTATTAATTAATACCTGGACGGACAGGTGGACCCTGCACTTCTCGCCGCTGCCCGCTTAGGCGGGTGGCGGGGGGTGATCCTACTTGAAGAAGTTTTACGATAAAACAAATAATATGAAAATCAAGATCGAGGATTATCCTGCATTCAATAAAGAATGGGACAGGAAAGAAACAGAGGAAAAAACGAAAAAGATCCTTAAAAAGATCGGAAGCCTTCAAAACAAGATGTATGCCCAGAATAAATTCAGTTTACTCCTGGTGCTCCAGGGAACTGATGCCTCAGGGAAGGACGGAGTTACAAAAGGGCTCCTGAAATACTGCAACCCCCTCGGCATTAAAATTCATAGTTTCAAAAAGCCGACCGAAGATGAATATGCCCATGATTTCCTTTGGAGGGTTCACAATGTGGTTCCCCGGAAAGGAGAATTGAAGATCTTTATCAGATCTCATTATGAAGATATACTGGTGCCTTCAGTTGAAAAATTCATCCCTGCTGAAGTTATCGAAAAACGTTACAAGGTCATAAACGATTTCGAGAAACTCATTGAAAATAATGATACCAGAATCCTGAAGTTCTTTATGAGAGTCTCAAAAGAGGCTCAGAAAGAACGGCTTATGGAGAGGGTTGAACTTAAGGAGAAACACTGGAAGCACAAGGATGGAGACTGGGAAACCCGTGAAAAATGGGATCAGTACATGGAAGTATATGAAAAGATACTGAATAGCTGCGATACAATTCCATGGCATATTGTTCCATCGGACAAAAACTGGCAAAAGCTTTATTTCATTTCGGAGGTTGTACTTAAAGCCCTTGAAGGACTCGATCTAAAATGGCCCGTGCTGGTTACCGAAAAATTCAAACCTACAAAATAACTTATCCAGGGATCTAACCCCCAATCAGATTAATATGAAAAAACAATATAACAGAAGAGATTTCCTTGGAAACACGGCTATGGGTCTTGCGGGAGCGAGTCTTATAACTGCAGGATCATGTTCAGGAAGTGATAAGGAAGCTTTGGGCACCTCATTCATCCATCATGTTTTTTTCTGGCTCAAAGAACCTGTGACTCCGGAAGCAAAGGACAAATTTGAGAAAGCATTGAAAAAGCTTGTTTCGGTAGAAACCATTGTAGATCATCATCTGGGAATACCGGCCCCAACCGACCGGGGTGTTATTGATACTACATACTCATATTCACTGCTTACTACTTTCAGGAACAAGGCGGACCAGGATATATACCAGACACACCCCACCCACCTGAAGTTCATCGAAGATTGTGAGGAACTCTGGGAAAGGGTGGTAGTGTATGATACGGTAAGCATTTAATTATCAGGTCCTGGGTTCTCGGTACTGGGTGGCGACTACCCATCAACCAGCACCTGGCACCTATTTTAAATATATCTCCAGAACCGGAATCTCGACCGGTGGTTTCAGTACCGGCAGCTGCAGGTTAATGTTGTTTTTTGCCTCATTGCTTCCCGTGGTGAACCTTATTTCTGAGGCATCATGAAGAAACTGAACATATTTGACTTTATCAGCCATGTTCTCAAGTGTCACTGATCCCATAGGGTAAGCCAGCAAATGAACATACAGTCTCTTGGCAGCAGAGTTATAAGTTAAGAGAGTATTGGCCGGAGCAATAAAACCGGCTGGAGCTTCCGTGCAGTTATAAACAGCTCGGTTATTGTACTTCATCCATTCTCCCATTGAGGTTAGCCTTTCACGGGCTCTCTCATCAAAGGTCCCTCTCGCGGTCGGTCCTACATTCAATAAAAGGTTGCCCCCCTTGCTTACCGATTCGGCCAGCAATTCGATTAGCTGTGCAGGACTTTTCCAGGAAGTTTCGTCCCGGTAATAACCCCAGGATCCCGAGAAGGTCTGGCAGGTTTCCCATGGTACTTTCTTTCCATTGACTTCGGGCCATTTGGTAACCTTATACTGCTCCGGGGTAGTGAAATCCCAGCCTCCTTCAACATCCCTGAGGTCGAGGCGGTCGTCGACGATTATTCCCGGCTGGAGCGACCTTGCAAGCTTTAAAAGATTTTCCGA
>Ga0105106_10001932_pt1 | contig 14816 bp, 9 predicted proteins | sample PPLLaktember2015_5_FD_79109 | JGI IMG/M metagenome (GOLD analysis project Ga0105106, IMG submission 79109) | Freshwater sediment microbial communities from Prairie Pothole Lake near Jamestown, North Dakota, USA - PPLs Lake P8 Core (1) Depth... | ecosystem: Environmental > Aquatic > Freshwater >...
ATCAACCCGGACAATTCGCTCAACATGATCAACGGCAACGACGGCGGAGCAACGATCACCTTCGACGGCGGCAAGACCTGGTCGTCGATCATGAACCAGCCGACGGCGCAGTTTTATCGCGCGATCACCGACAACCAGAAGCCGTTCCGGATCTACGGCGGCCAGCAGGACAACACTACGGTCGCGATCTCGAGCCGCAGCCCGTACCGCGGCATCGGGGTTGAGGATTACTTCGACGCCGGCGGCGGCGAGAGCGCGCACCTCGCGTTCGACCCGGACGACCCGAAGCTGATCTATGCGACAACCATCAACGGCACGCTGACTGAGTATGACCGCGACACCGAGCTTACCCGCGTAATCATCCCGTACCCGGAGTCGGTGTACGGGAAGGATTCGAAGGACCTCAAGTACCGCGCCAACTGGAACGCGCCGGTCGCGGTGTCGCCGCAGGATCCGGCGGTGATCTACTACGGCACGCAATACCTGCTCCGCAGCACCGACCGCGGCGCGACCTGGACGAAGATCAGTCCGGACCTCACGCGCAACGATGCGGCGAAGCAGGGCCGTAACGGCGGGCCGCTGACGCCGGAGAACGTCGGCGCCGAGTTCTACAACACGATCTTCTACATTGCGCCCTCGCCGCACGAGGAAGGCACGATCTGGGTCGGCAGCGACGACGGGTTGGTGCACGTGACACGCGACGGCGGCGAGCACTGGGAGAACGTCTCGCCGGCGCATCGTGGTTCGACCAGCGCCGAGGCCTATGTCAATGCGATCGAAATCAGCCCACACGACCCGGCCACCGTTTACCTCGCCGTGCAGGCACACAAGCTGAACGACTTCCGCCCCTACATCTACAGGTCGACTGATTACGGGAGGCGCTGGACGCGCATCGATGCCGGGCTGCCCGGCGACACCTTCGTGCGCGTCGTCCGCGAAGACCCGGCGCGCAAAGGCCTCCTGTATGCCGGCACCGAGGCCGGCATGTTCGTGTCCTACGACGATGGCGGGAACTGGCAATCGCTGAAACTCAACCTGCCACCGGTACCGATCACCGATCTGACGGTCCGCCACGACACGCTGGTCGCGGCGACGCAAGGCCGCTCGTTCTGGGTTCTAGATGACTTGTTCGTCGTGCGCCAGGCGGCTGCCGGCGCCGGCAGCGGTGCGTTGGCGCTGTACCAGCCGGGTACCGTCGAGGTGATGATCGGTGCGGGCGAGGCCGATACCTTTGAAAGCGCCAATCCGCCTGCCGGTGTGCCGCTCTATTACTTCCTCGACGCGGAGGCCGATGATCCATTGACAATCCAGATCCTCGACAGCACGGGTACGGTGATCCGCACCTTTGCGAGCGAGGAAACCGAGCGCGACCGTTGCCTCGTCGCGAACATGGACCCGCGCCAGCCCCTCGAACTCAAGTACCCGGAGAAAAAGAAAGGCCTCAACAAGTGGCAGTGGGACCTGCGCCGCGACGGGGTGCACTGCATTGAGGACGCCAAGCTCTTCGCCGGCTTCGAGGGGCCGACCGTGCCGCCCGGCGAGTATCGCGCGAAGGTGATCGTCGGCAATGAGTCGGCCGAGGTGGCATTCACGCTGGTGCCGGACCCGCGTCTGACGGCGACGCCGGAGCAACTCGCTGAATGGTCAGCACGGGTCGGAGAGACTGCGTCGCTGCTCGATGAAGCACTCCTTCGGCTCGGCGAGGCGCGCGAGGCGCGCGGCGAGGTGGAGGCGCTGCTGGCCGATCACCCAGACGATGCGGCCCTGAGGCAGAAGGGCCAAGCGGCCATCGATGCAATCACGGCCTGGGACCGCAAGTTGATCCAGCACCTGCACCAGACCTACGAGGATGAGGATGCCTGGGAAATCAGGCTGGCCGGGCAGATCCGTTACCTGCTCGACGTGATCCAGGAGACCCGCGCACCGGTGACCGGTGGCCAGCTCGACCGGTTGAAGGACCTACAGGCCGAGTGGGCCGAACGGCTTACCGAACTGCGCGAGATCAACGCCAACCACCTCGCACCGATCAACGACTGGGCGCGCGAGCGCAATGTGCCGCACGTGATCCCGCCGGAGGCCTGAGCCGCGATATCGCAAGCACGAGCGCGCGACGCAATAGCCGGCTACATGGATAGCGTCATCTTGAGAGGGGAACTGAACATTCGATGAAGAACTACGATGCAATCGTCACTTGCGGGGCAACCGGGTGATTATCTGTACGTCCGCGCGTATCAGGCCAACCCCCTAAGCTTTCAGGAAGGTCGAACATACCCCAGGAGCTTGGATCCGCAACGCTCGAGGGGCTGGATAAGCGGCTCTATGGACCGATTCTGATTGTGACGGTACGAATATTCAGTTCCGTGAATAATGCATTGGAAACAGTGGGCTGAGAAGGGGCCTTGCTTCCTCTCTCTCCGCCAATTTCACAAACCGCCTACGCTTGATCGACGGACGAATTAGAAGTTCCGGAAAACCGGGTGAGCGCATTCGACCGCGGCGCATTCGTGTTGCGCGACGACTGAAAATTATCGTGAGCTGCGAGCCGTCGGGGGGTGACCGCCTGGCTACCTGAATAGGCGGTGTTCGCGTCAACGAAGCAGAAACGCGCCCAAGCGAGCAGGCCCGGCACGCCGCAGAGGGATAAGGGATAGGAATTCCAAACGCTCATTTCTGTCGCGGTGATGGGTTCGCCGAGGTGGGCGAGAATGGCGCGGATCGTGGGTGGTTCGGTGAGGAACGCGATCAGGCACATCGGGCCATGGCAGCGCGGGCAAGTGAGCGGCCGAATTTCGTAGATGCGTGCGAGCAAGGGGCCGTTCGGCAACATCGAAATGGGAGGCATGTTCACGGTCGTCAAAGTGCGGGACGAACTGCCGTCAGATGCGGCGCAGGGCTGGTATGACAGCCCGCACGACACAGTCCCTCGGCGCGTCAGTAATGCCCGGATTTTGGCGCGCCGGCGCGACAGGGCACAGCGTCACCGCACGAGATGCCAGAGGAGCCGGCGTGGTCGCCAACATTGGTGATGCAGGACCTCGAGCTCCTGAGGCGCGATGTCGATAACCGGTTTGCGTTCTTCGATCAGAAATCGACTTGCTGCGCAGCGACGCGTCGCGGGATCTCGCGGCCCTGGACCTGAAAACGCGATCAAAGGATCAGTTCCTCCGCCGGCGGACGCAGGTTGTAGTTGGAACTCATTGCATGCCCATAGGCGCCGGCATTGGCGATCAGCAGGATGTCGCCTTCTACCGACCGCGGCAGCAGCCGATCGTGGCCGAGAACGTCGCCGCTCTCGCAGATCGGGCCGACGACGGTCCAGATGCCCTCCGACGGCTGGCCGAGTCGCGTGAGATTCACGATCTCGTGATAGGCGCCGTAAAGGGCGGGCCGTAACAGCGAGTTCATGCCGGTCGCGACGCCGAGGTACTGCATCGCGCCCTTGCCCTTCAGCTGCGTCACGCGCGCGAGCAAAACGCCGGCTACCGCGACCAGGAACCGGCCGGGCTCGAGCCATAGTTCGTAGCCTGGCTGCGCGGCGCGCACCGGCGCGAGCGCCGCATCGAGCGCCGCCAGGTCGAGCGGCCGCCGGCCGGGCCGATCCGGCACGCCGAGTCCGCCGCCCACATTGAGCACTTTGACTTCCGGAAACTGCGCTGCCGCCTCAGCAAGCATTGTCGCCGTCCCGGCCCAGCTCGTGACGTCGAAGTGGCCACTGCCGAGGTGTGCATGTAGCCCAACGACTTTCGCGTCGGCAGCCCGCGCGGCTTCGACGAGTTCCGGCAGCTCGAACAAGGGCACGCCGAATTTGGAATGCTTTCCTGCCGTGCGGACCTTCGCATGATGCCCGTGTCCGCGGCCCGGATCGATCCGAACGCAGATCTCACGCCCACGGAACAGGTCGCCCCACTCGATCAGTGCATACAGGTTGTCCACCGTCACCCGGAGCCGCCGGCTGAGCGCCCACTGGTACTCCGCACGCGGCGCGAAGTTCGGCGTGAACAGGATCCGGTCATTCGTGATCTTTGGCACGGCCAGCATGAGCCGCTCGACCTCGCCGGGCGACACGCACTCGAAAGACAACCCGGCCGCCGCGATCGCCTGGAGGATCGCAGGATGCGCATTCGCTTTCATGGCATAGAACACGCGCGATACGGATGTCATGTCGGCCAGCTGCTTCGCCTGCGCCGTGACGGTCGCAAGGTCGTAGACGTAGGCCGCGCGCCGCTCGCCCAGGCGCTCGATAAGTGATTCGCGCGCCTGCCGCCACCAGCTTCGCCGCTCAGTCGCCGCAGGGGCGGGCTCGGTGAGCTGCTCCCAGGTGGGACCCATGACCGGGTCGTTAGGCAGGGCTTCGATGAGCAGCTCGTGCAACTGCGCGACCAGCCGATCCGCCTGGTCCTCGTCGACCACGAACGTGAAGTTGAGGTCGTTCGCAGCCTGGCTCACGAGGTGCACGCGATGCTCCTCGAACACCTCGAAGGCCGCACCGAGGCGGTGCAGAATCGTGCGGATGTCGCGGCCGAGGAGGGAGAGCGCGGCGCAGGGCCCGATCAAGCGCACGCGGCAGATGCGGCCAAGATCCTCCGTCAGCGCCGCAACAGCGGCCGCATCGAGCGCATAGGCCTGCGGGTCGAGCGAGACGGTGACGTTCGTTTCCGAGGACGAGACCAAGTCCACCGAGATGGCGTGCTGCTTAAACACGGCGAATGCGTCCGCCAGGAAACCGACCTGCTGCCACATGCCGGTGGTTTCCATCGAGATGAGCGTGATGCCCTTGCGAAGCGCAATCGCCTTGAGCCGGGCGCCGGTCGCCTCGGACTGCGGCGCAAGCACGGTGCCGGGCAGGCCGGGCGACTGCGTCGCGTGCAGGTGTATCGGGATGCCGTACTGCCGCGCCGGGCGAATGCAGCGGGGGTGCAGCACCTTCGCGCCGCTGGTTACGATCTCCTGGGCCTCGTCGTAGTCGAGCGTCTTCAGCAGGCGCGCGCCGGTCACGTTGCGAGGGTTCGCCGAAAACATGCCAGGGACGTCCGACCAGATCTCGAGCCGCGTCGCCTGGAGCTTGGCCGCGAGGTAGGCGGCCGAGGCATCCGAGCCGCCGCGGCCGAGCAGCACCGTCTGTCCTTCGCTGCCGGCTGCGATGAATCCTTGCGTCACGATCACGCCGGGCAGGGCCCCGAGTCGGGCCGCCCATTCGGGGTCCGGCGCGAAGTTGCAGTTGGCCGAGAGCACCGACGTCCGCCGGCCCGGCTCGGTGTCTGCGGTCAGTAGCGTGCGCGCGTCGACGAGCGAGACGGTGATACCCTGCGCGCGCAGGAACTCGGCGCCGAGCGCGGTCGCGAACAGCTCGCCGGCGGCGAGCACCCGCGCCCGGACCGGGTCGCTGACCTCCCCGACGAGGGCAATGCCGCCTGCGATGCGGGAAAGATCGCAGAGCTGCTGGTCGAACTCGCGTGGCGGCGTGATGCCGAGTTCCGCGGCGAGTTCCCGATGGCGCGCGCCGAGGCTCTCGAGTGCTGCGGTGTGGGCGCCTGCAAGTGCCGCGTCGACCAGTGCCGTCAGCGCGTCGGTGACGCCGGAAAGCGCCGAATGCGCGACCAGCACGCGCAGGCCCTCGGCCTCGCGCTCGCGCACGATGCGGGCGATATTCTCCCAGTTGGCGCGCGACGAAACACTCGTGCCGCCGAATTTCAGGACAACCCAGGGTGAACTCAAGGCGTGAACTCAGCCCCCTGCGATCGTTCGACGGCCTTGCGCGCCGCAAGCAGCTCAGCGAGCGCATAGGGCTCCGGGAAAGGCGAAAGTTCAGCTGCCTGGGCGATCAGCCAGTTGGTCGTGCGGCCGATGGCGGAGACGACGGCGATGACCCGATGACCGGTCCGGTACCAGCCGTAGATCTCGTGCACGGCGTTCGGGACGTCGCTCCACGAAGTGAGCACCGAACTGCCGAACTTGAGAACGACGATTTCCCCACACATCCCGCGTCCCTCGGGCTAGAGAGGGGGCCGGACGCTTGCCTGGGGCAGGTCTCGGGCATCCGCTTTAGCCGTATTTCTATCGCGCCCGCAAGCTGAAGATCAAATCGGCGCGTTTGGCCATTACAGCGACTCAGATTCGCCCTGTCAACGCGCCAGTTCTCAAACGCGTTAGCACGATAGGCCTTGGCCGGCGGGCCACCGACAGGGGTCGAATGTCAGGGATCTCGGTGACTTAACCGGCCAAGGCGCAAACCATTCGACACCAGGACGGCCACCATCCACTCGCCGAGCGGGTTATGACCGGTATAACGGATCTTGCGGCCCGGGCATGGCCGGAATTGAGGAATTCCCACGCCGTGCGCGCGGCGAGGCCGGCGCGGTGCGCGATGCTTGCGCGCTGGTGGTCGACGACCTCGCGCAGACGCCCGCCGAGCCGGACATGTCCGGCCTGACGTTGTTAACGCCGTTGCCCGACGCCGCCTACGGCAACCCCGAGTTGCAACCGCTGCGCGGCGTAGCAAGCCAGCCGCCCGGCGCAGTGGCGGGTGCCGGCGTCACCGCAACGGGCGCAGGAAGCCATGCGTGATAGTTCGCGACGTCACGGGCATGCGCGTCATGGCGGCGTCACTCAGGAATCAGCGAGGTCACCCGTCCGGACTTTCCGCCACGCGCTCGAGCGCCGCGGGCTTCGTCGGAGTCCACCGGTTCGCCAGGCGCGCGCAGGTTGATCACTGTGCGCACTCCGTCCTCTGCAGACCGACGATCAGATCCACCCGATCTCAGCGGCGACGCGATAGAGCATGTAAAGCGCGACCACGATGATCAGGCATGCGAGCACCAGGTTGAGCGCACCCTTGCGATCAGCGAGGCGCCTGGCCATCCGCGTGCCGAGCAGGCTGCCGACGGCACCGCCGCCGACGAAGGTGGCCGCCACAGGCCAGTCAATCAGACCGGAGGTCGCATAGCTGAGCGCGGTTGTGAGACCGAATGCGGTGACGGCGACGAGGGATGAGCCGACTGCGAACAGGATGGGCATATTTGTCGAGGCCATCAGACCCGGCACGACGAGGAAACCACCGCCGACGCCGAAGAAGCCCGAAAGCAGTCCGGTTGCCGTTCCGGAGGCCAGCAGCTTCGGGGCATTCCCGCGATTCAGAACGACGGCAGGATCACCCTCGCGCCCCCGCGAGCGAAACATCAACACGGCGACGAAAAGCATTAGCAGCGAGAACAGCGCGAGCAGCTTTTGGCCGTCCGTCGCCTTGCCAATCATCGCGCCGAACCAGGCACCCACTACGCCGGCGGCCGCGAAGGTCGCCGCGCATCGCCATTTCACGTTGCGCTTGCGGGCGTGACTAGTGAGGCCGATCAATGCATTCGCGGCGACGGCCAGTGCGCTCGTGCCGATCGCCACGTGCGGATCGTGCACGCCGACGAGGTAGAGCATCAGCGGCACCGCGAGTATCGATCCACCGCCGCCGACGAGGCCCAGCGTGAAGCCGACCGCGCCGCCGGCGATCGCACCGAAGAGGAACTGGAGCAGCGTCATCGGCCCGGCGTCAGCGCAGAGAGATGTTCTTGACAGCGTCCAAGGTCATACGGACTTCCTCGTGGTGCTTCCTTGATAAAGTGTCGGCTCGGAGCGGCGCCTGCCGGTAGGTTTCCCGGGATTGCGGATTGTTCAAGTCGATCGCCGGCAGTTGTGCCGTCTCCCTATCCCGCCATTCGTAGCGGCCAGTTTGTCTCGCTCATTCTGGACCGCATTCTGGATCGTAACCTTGGATTCTCCTGATTTGCCGCGTGACCGCTTCTTGAGCGGTAATCTGAATCGGCCGATCGCCTCGCAGGAGTGCTTGAGCTACTATTCCAATCGAATCGAGAGTCTACTGAGTCGGCAGTGCGTGAAGGGTTTACTTAGGAGCGATGTGCTTCGGCACAACTGACGGTACCGAAATTCACAATCAAGAAAATCTACACGCAAGACAATTGGTTATGGCGGAGTTAGGATCCCTCTCTCTCCGCCAATTCCTTTCCCCTACCCAACCAGGGATTTTGCTTCGATGACCACCAACCGCCGTGAATTCATCGCCGGAACGGGCGCGCTCGTCGCCGTCCTTGCAGGTCTTCGAGCGCGCGCCGCGAGCGGAGCCGGCTCCACGGTCGAGGCGCTGCTCGCTGAGATCGCGGAGGAGCTGCTCGCCGACTATCCGGAGAACGCGACCAGCCTCGGTATCGACAACGGCTCACGTGCGCCGCTGAAAGCAAAGCTGTCCGACCGCTCGATGGCGGGACAAGAGGCCATCGCGCGGCGGGTGGCAAAGCGTCTTGAGCAGCTGCGGGCGATCGACGCCGCTGCCCTCGATGATGCAGCGCGCATCGATCTCGACGTCGTGCGCACGGCGCACGAAACGGCCGCCGAAGGCTTCGCCTTTCGCTATGGCGACGTGGCCCTGCTCAACCAGAACTGGTCGTGGCGCAACGCGCCTTATGTCGTCGCGCAGAACACCGGCGCGTTTCTCGAGATCCCGAACGTCCTCGACGGGCAGCACACCATCGAGACCCGCGAGGATGCAGACGCCTACCTCGCGCGGCTCGAAGCATATGCCGGCCAGATCGACGGCGAGACCGGGCGCCTGAAGTCAGCGGCGGCGCAGGGCGTCATCGCGCCGGATTTCGTGCTCGACAAAACGCTCAGCCAGATCAAGCTCGCGCGGGGTGGAAACGTCGTCGAGTGGCCGCTCGTGACCTCAATTTCAAAGCGCACGCAGGGAATGCCGGGCGACTTCGGCGCGAAGGCAGCAGGAATTGCGACGGACACGATCGCACCGGCGCTCGACCGGCAGATCGCGGAACTTGAAGCTCACCAGAGGCGTGCCACGAGCGACGCGGGCGTGTGGAAACTCCCGCAGGGCGATGCCTACTACGCATGGACGCTCAAGGCCGCGACCACCACACAGATGACGCCGGACGAGGTCCACGACCGGGGCCGTGAAGAACTGGCCGAGCTCCAGTCCGAGATGGACGCCATCCTGAAAGGGCAGGGCCTGACCCAGGGCAGCGTGGGTGAGCGCATGACGGCGCTTGGCAAGGAACCTCGCTTCCAGTTTTCGGATGACGATGCAGGACGTGCTCGCATCATGGCGTACCTCGAGGAGCGCGTTTCCGACATCCGCGCGCGGCTCCCGCGCGCATTCGCGACACGGGTGCCGGGGAATTTCGAGATCAAGCGCATGTCGCCCGAGGTGGAGCCGGGCGCACCGGGCGCCTACGGCGGCCCGGGCAGCATCGACGGCAAGGTGCCGGGCAAGTTCTGGATCAACCTGCGCACGACGAGCCTCTGGACCACCTACAGCCTGCCGACGCTGACCTATCACGAGTCGCTGCCGGGGCATGTCTGGCAGGGTGAGTACGCTTTAAGGCTTCCGTTGATTCGCTCGCTGCTCGCCTTCAATGCCTATTCGGAAGGCTGGGCGCTGTACGCCGAGCAGCTGGCGGCGGAACTGGGCGTCTACGATGACGATTCCGTCGGCCGCCTGGGATACCTGCAGTCGATCGCATTTCGCGCCTGCCGGCTCGTCGTCGATACTGGCCTGCATGCGAAACGGTGGACACGCGAGCAGGCGATCGAGTGGTTTGCCACCACCAACGGCTCAGGCGTCGAGGAAGTGACGAGCGAAGTCGACCGCTATTGCGCGTGGCCAGGCCAGGCCTGCGGCTACAAGGTGGGCCACAGCGAAATCAATCGGCTGCGGGCGAGGGCACAACAGGCCCTCGGCTCGAAGTTTGATTTTCGCCAGTTCAACGATGCCGTGGTGAAGACCGGCGGCGTTCCGATGGTCGTGCTGGCACGCATCATCGACACGTTCATCGCCCGGCAGACCTGATCTTTCCCGGCATCGGCGCGGCCAGGCGGGCGGCCCTCACGTGCTCGTCCGGCTGCGGCGTGCCCACGCTCGTTTCGATCGGAACGATGCCGCCCCACACGGGCCAGGCGAGGTCGGCCTTATCGTCCGCAGGCGGGCCGGAGCGAATCTTGGCCGAGACCTCGTCGATCGGCAGGCGCAGGAGGCGCGTCGCCTTCAGCTCCTTGGGCTTGACCGGGCGCAGGGCATCCCAGCGCCCCGGCAGGAGGCCCTCCATGAAGATGCGCATTGCCGCTTCGAGAGCGCGCGGATCCGTAATTTCCTCCGGCTGGCCGAGAACGACGACTGAGCGGTAATTGACGGAGTGGTGGAAAGCCGAGCGCGTGAGCACGAGGCCGTCGCGCCATCCCCGGGCTCAGTCGCCTGGACCCCAGCTCTTCGAGAACCCGATGCCCCAGGAGCGCGGGTCGCTGATGGTCTTGAGGTTGTTGGTCAGAAGCCCGACCTCGGTGACCTGGTCGAAATAGATCGCGCGCTCGTTGAACATGTTGTCCACGTACGCGTAGACCTCCCAATCGTCCGCCGCCAGGCCGATCTTGAAGTCGGAGAGCTGGTAGGCAGGCTGCAGCGTCGCGTCGCCAATGCCGTTCAGCGAATTGCCCGTGTAGCTCCACTGGTAGCGGGCATAGAAGTTTCCGCCCGCGAACTCGCCGGGGAACGTGTACTCGGCCCAGATCGCGCCTTTCTCCTCCGCGGAGAACGGCAGGCGCTCCCCCGGCACGAGTCCGAGTTCCGGGTCGCTCGCCTTGGTCTTCGGGTCGAGCAACTGCAGGTTCAGCCCCAGGTCAAGCGAATCCCAGAGGAAGGCGCTGAAGTCCAGCGTGACGCCCTCGATCTCGGCGTCGCCCACGTTCGCGACGAGCACGGCAAACAGAGGGCCCGGATCGACGACCTCGATCTGGTAGTCGTTCCACTCCATCTTGAAAGCCGTGAGATTCAGCGTGTACCTCCCGCCGGCCCAGCGGCTCTTGAAGCCGAGCTCGTAGTTGTCGAGGAAGTCCTCGTCGTAGTCGGCCGGCAGGACGGTGCCGGGCCGCACCACGTTGCGCCCGCCGGCGCGGAAGCCGTCGGAGTAGAGCGCGTACACCATCGCGTTGTCGCTGATGTTGTACTGGACCGACAGCTTCTTCGTGAAGTCGCTGGTCGAGTTCTCCGCCGTGCCGAGGTTCGAGGTGAAATTGCCGTTCGGCTGCTGCGTGAAGTAGTCGCGCGTGCGCGTGTGGTCGAACCAGCGCAAGCCCGCGGTGAAAGACCAGTCTTCGTTCGGCGAGTAGGTGAGCTCGCCGAAGGCGGCGTACTGCTTGGTGATCTGGTCATTCTTCGAGTGGTAGAAGGCGTTGTCGGTCGAGCCGGGTTCCAGCGGGTCAAAGCCGTAGTAGACCGCGTAGTCTGACCGGGCCGCAAAACCCGGAGTGTCCTCGTAGTCCTCGATGCGGCTGAAGAAGCTGAAGCCTTCCTCGACCCTCTCGTAAAAGAGGCCCGCGACCCAATCGAGCTTCTCGGTCGAGCCCTGGAGGCGGAATTCCTGGGCGATGCGGTCCACATACGGCCCGTCGCGCCAGCCGAGGCCGGCCGGATCCGGGCCGAGGTCGTAGATCGCGTAGTTCGCGCCGAAGCTGTTGCTCAGGTAGAACGTATAGTCGGTGTTGTCCTGGAAATAGGCGATGTCGCGCGTGAAATAGCTGGTCGCGGAAGTGAACTGGATCTGGCCGATGTCGCCCTGGAGCGTCAGGGCAACCTGCGCCCACTCGTCATTGCGGCTCTCGTCCTGGAAACGCACGACCGCGAGCTCGCGTCCCTCCAGCTCAGGGTGCTGGCCGTAATTTTCCGTGAAGACGTCCGTTTCCGAATAGCTATTGGCATCCATCTGCTGGTAGACGACGCTGCCATCCACGGTCCAGTTTTCGTTTGGGAACCAGCGCAGGGCCGCGCGGCCGCCCACGTACTCGACGCCGTTGATGTCGTCCTCGACGAACTCGGCGTTGTCGAACCCGCCGCCCAGGCTGGTCCCGAGAACGTTGTCGATGAAGCCGGCATCGCGCGCGGAGAAGCCGACGACGCGGATCGCGGCGGTCTCCCCGAGCGGGATGTTCACGACGCCCGACACCTCGTAACCCTCGTCGCCCTCGTCCAGCGTATAGGCATCGAGCGCGACGTCCGTCGTAAAGGCGGTCGGGTCCGGCTTGTTCGTGATGTAGCGCAGCGTCCCCGCCTGGGAGCTCGAGCCGTAGAGCGTGCCCTGCGGCCCGGGCAGCGCCTCGATGCGCTCGATGTCGATGAGCCGGATCTCCGGCTGGAGCGCGCTCTGGGTGAGCGGCTGCTCATCGAGGTATATGGCGGCGGAGGCGTCGGCGATGAATGAGGAGGAGTCGTCGGCGACGCCGCGGAAGTAGATCGTGCCGCGTCCCGGCACGACGGCGTTGTAGGAGAGGCTCGGCACGAAGCGCGAGAACTCCTTGACGCTGTCGAGGTTCGCGCGCTCGAGCTGCTGTTGGCTGATCGCCTGGATCTCCTGCGGGATGTCGAGGAGCGTCTCTTCGCGCTTGCGCGCGGTCACGATTACCTGCTCGAGATCTACGGTCTGCGACTGGGCTATCGCACCGGGTGCGTAACTGCCGCTCAGGGCGAGCGAGACGGCGTAGGCGACCTTGGTCGCCGGCGGCTTGGCATTGTCATGCGAGATCATGTATTCCCCCTTCCGGAAGACCGCTCAATCCGAGGATAGACGAACCTCCGGATCGCTTCCACCCTGCGACAGCACCGGTTGCAAAATCTCGATCAATGGGGCGAGTTCACGCGTGTAGTGCCGCCACAGGCCCATGGAGCTCGTGTAGATCGGTCGGCGGACCTGTTCAGAACTTGCGGTGCGGATGGCGCGCTCGGTCTCGTAGTAGCGCAGGCACGGGTCTTCCCAGGGAAGGCCGCAGAAATCCAGCAAGCGCCGAGTTTGCGCTTCCTGATCGGCCACGACCGATTCATATTGCACATCGAGCACGCGACCGGGCAGGACGGCATGCCAGTGCGCCATCATGCGATCGTACTGCAGATAGTACTCGCCGAGTTCGAGCAGGTCGTAGGTAAACGGCTGACCCCGCGCGAACAGCTGCCGGTAACACGACAGGCAGGTGTCGAGCGGATGGCGGCGCGTATTGATGAATCGGGCGTTCGGCAGCGCCAGGCTGAGCAGCCCGATGCTCGCAAAGTTGTTCGGCATCTTGTCGATGAAGCGAGGTGCATCGCGGCGATACTGCCGGGTTTGTTCGATGTACGACCGGCCAAGCGCCGCCCAGGCCTCGTCGGAGAAGTCGCGCACTGCCTCGGGGTAGGCAATCCGGTCGACGCGATCGCGGTTGATCCGTTGTATGAGTCGCCCGGCCTCTGGCAGCTCGTGCGTCGCGTCGACTTGTGAGTGACTGGCGAGTATCTGCTCGATCAGCGTCGAGCCGGAACGCGGCAAGCCGACGATAAAAATCGGCGCGGGATCCGGATGGCCGCGCCCGGCGTGCCGCGCCAGGAACTCGGCCGTGAACACGTCGACGATTTTCTCGTTGATCATTTCCGTCTGGATGGGGTCGTAATTCTCGAGTGCCCGACGCGTGCGGTTGCCGCGGTCGTAGAGCGCGAAGGCGCGTGCATACTCGCCGCGATCCTCGCGCGCCTTGGCGAGCGCGAAGGAGAACTGCACGCGTGCCTCGTCGGACAACTTCCCGGCTTCGAGTTGTCGTTCCATGGTGTCGACGTCCGCGTCCTCGAAGCGGAATGTTTTCAGGTTCGAAAGACTCCACCAGGCTTCGCTCAGCTCGGGCCGCAGCACGGTCGCGCGGCGGTAGCTGGCGATCGCCTCCGCCTGGCGGCCGACGGTCTTGAGCGTATTGCCGAGTCCCAGGTAGCCTGCCGGAAGGGCGGGACTGAGTTCGGTTGCCCGGCGATAGGATTCGATGGCGTCCAGGTGCCGGCCCGAGCGGGCCTCGACGTTGGCCAAGTGGATCTGGACATTGGCCGAACGCGGATTGAGTTGTGCGGCGCGCTCGATGCTGGCACGCGCGGCCGGCAGGTCCAGGCGCTCGAGCTGCGCGCGTGAGAGGTCGATCCACCCGGCAACGTAGTCTGGTGCGATGTCGACTGCTCGCTTCAGGAGTTGCTCCGCCTGGCCGTAGTGCTCGGTCTGCATCGCAACAAGCGCGAGCAGGCGCAGTGCCTCGACGTTCTTCGGATCACGCTCAAGGACCTCGCGGTAGAGCGCCTCGGCTTGCTCGAGGCGCCCGGCGCGCTGGTGCACTGCCGCCTGAGCGATCCGCTCGCGGGCGGGATCCGCCCGAAGAAAGGACTGCAACAGCGCTTCCGCCTCCTCACCGCGACCCGCATCCGAGAGTGCGTTCACGAGCGCGAGCTGCGCGGATTGCAATTTCGGATCGAGATCAAGCGCCTTTTGAAACCGCTCGATGGCCTCGTCGAGCCGGCCGAGCTGCAGGAGGCTCCGGCCCAGTTCCTCGTGACCCTTGGCGTAACCGGGCTCTTCCTCGAGGGCGCGGCGCAGGAGCGGCTCGGCTTCCGGACCGCGGCCCTGGCGATTGAGCGCGGCGCCGAGAAGGGACAGGAGATTAGGCTCGCCCGGGTACTCAACGAGCGCATCGCGGCAAAGCTGTTCGGCCATGACGCCGTCGCCCGCGCGCAGGAAGGTCACCGCGCGTTCGAACGCGGCGCGTGCGAGTTCAATGCCGGAGATCGCGGAACTCCTGACTAGCGGTCCGCGCGGACGAAGCGGTCCGTCGCCTTATCCCCCCGCGGCGCGGCCCGGGAATTGCAGGAACATTTCCGCAATCACGGCGGCGATGGCCGTCCGGGGATCCTTCATCATCTTGTCGGTCAGGCGTGCCTCGGCGATGCCTTCCCAGACGAGCTGCTTCTTCGCCAT
>Ga0105106_10001936_pt1 | contig 14806 bp, 11 predicted proteins | sample PPLLaktember2015_5_FD_79109 | JGI IMG/M metagenome (GOLD analysis project Ga0105106, IMG submission 79109) | Freshwater sediment microbial communities from Prairie Pothole Lake near Jamestown, North Dakota, USA - PPLs Lake P8 Core (1) Depth... | ecosystem: Environmental > Aquatic > Freshwater >...
GACTCACCCTACAACAGCTACCTGTACTCCGGTGTGCCGCCCGGTCCCATCGCCAACCCGGGCCTGAGCGCGCTGCAAGCGGTCGCTTTCCCCGCTCAGACCGAGTTCCTGTTCTTCCGGGCCGCCTGTGACGGGTCGGGCCGCCATCAGTTCGCCCTCACCTTCGACGAACATCTCGGCAACGCCTGTCCCTGAGCGTCGACCCCGGTATGCAGCACATTGGGATTGGGACCTCTTGAGGAGAACAGCTCATGCCGACGCGTGTGATCGCTCCCTTTGGCTCGTGGGCTTCGCCCGTCTCGGCGGCCAAGGTCGCTTCGGCTGGGACGACCCGCGGCACATTAGAGGAGCTCCACCTATCCGGCGACAGTGCCTACTGGTCCCAGATCCTGCCCGAGCAGGGTGGACGATCTTCGTTGACCCGCTGGACCCCGGCGGCAGGCACGCAGCCGCTGCTGCCCAGCGGATTCAGCGTCCGCACGCGGGTGCACGAGTATGGCGGCGGAGCGTTGGTCATCGGGCGCGGCTTTCTTTGCTTCGTCAACGATCTCGATCAGCGCCTCTACCGCCTCGACCCCGGCCGCCCTCCCCGCCCGATCACGCCTGAGCCGGATGCTCCGGGCTCGTTGCGCTATGCCGACGGCGAGCTCACGACCGACGGTCGCCAGCTCATCGTAGTTCGCGAACGGCATACGGATGGAACTGTGGTCAACGACCTCGCCCTGGTCTCCACTACCGGCGAGGCGCACCCCCGCACGCTGATTGACGGACACGACTTCTACGCCTTTCCCCGCCTGCACCCCGGCGGTCACCTGCTGGCCTGGACGACGTGGGACCTGCCGGACATGCCCTGGCAGGGAAGCCAACTCTGGGTTGCCGGGTTGGACGGCGATGGGAATTTGGGAACCCCGCGCAGGGTCGCCGGCGGAGAAGGAGAATCAATCTTCCAACCCGCCTGGAGCCCAGATGGCAGGCTGCACTTTGTCAGCGACCGGAGCGGATGGTGGAACCTGTACGCCCTTCAGCCGGATGGCACGCCCTCCGCTCTGCTGCCAGTTTCTGCCGACCTCGGCCTGCCCCAGTGGGGGCTCGGCTTCTCGCGCTACGTGTTTTTGCCGGGGGGGGATATCGCCTGCCTGGTCACCGACGACGGGATGGACGGATTGTGCCTGCTTTCGCCGAACCGCGGTCGTCTGGACCGGCTGCCAACCGGCCTCACCTGCTGCTATCCGCCGCAACTGCGTTGGGACGGGCGCAGTCTGTGGATGCTTGGCGGTTCGCCGCAGCTGCCGCAGTCCGTCGTGCGCTTCGATGTGGCGCGGCGCCAGCGGCAGATCGTGCACACCCCGATCGACGTCAACCTCGATGATCGGGATCTCTCCATCCCCGAGCACCACTCCTTCGAGAGCACCGATGGCCGCACGGCGCACGCCTTCTACTACCCTCCTCGCTCAGCTCGATTCCGCGGTCAACGCCAGGAGCGCCCACCGCTGCTCGTCGCCAGCCATGGCGGGCCGACCTCGTCAGCCCACACCTTCTTATCGCTGTGGATTCAGTACTGGACCAGCCGAGGGCTGGCGGTGGTCGACGTCAACTACGGGGGGAGCAGCGGATACGGTCGAAGCTACCGCAACCTGCTGCAAGGGCAATGGGGCGTGATCGACGTCGAGGACTGTGTGCAGGCGGCTGTGGCGTTGGCCAATCAAAGCCGGGCGGATGGCAACCGCCTGCTGATCCGCGGCAGCAGCGCCGGCGGTTTCACCACCCTCTCGGCCCTGGCGTTCTACCGCGTCTTCGCTGCCGCAGCTTCTTACTATGGGGTCGCCGACATCGAACCTCTGGCGCAGACTACCCACAAGTTCGAAGCCGGATACTTCGACTGGCTGATCGGCCCGTATCCCCAGGCCAAGACGCTGTACGCCGCGCGCTCACCCATTCATCACCTGGAGCGCTTCGTCACCCCGGTAATCCTGTTTCAGGGAGAGGAGGACCGCGTCGTCCCGCCGGCGCAGTCTGCCTCCCTGGCGGCGGCCCTGGAGGCGCGCCGCGTCCCGCACGTGCTGCTGACCTTCCCCGGCGAAGGTCACGGGTTCCGCAACGCCGACAACATCCGTGCCTGCTATCAGGCGGAGTTGTCGTTCTACGCGCAAGTGCTGGGCTTCCCGCTCGGCGAGCGGCTCCCGCCCGTCCCGGTTCGACACCTCGAATCTGGGTGACATCCTTCCGCGCCAGAGGCGCGATTCGTCGCTCCGGCCGCCGCCAAGAAGCGTGGTTCTAGTCGTTCCCGAGAGGCGCGCCCGGCACCGTTCGTCGGCCAATGACGAACATCTGTTGCACTGGGGAAACCCTGCACTGCCCCGTAATCCAGCCATCGCCTATCTTAACTAGTGTATATCGCCGTCCCGGCCCGCGCCGGAAGGGCACTGCTTGGAGAACGAGAGGTGCGAGGTATGGCCCGTTATCGTCGGTTCTTCTTCCTCCTCCCCGCCCTGATCCTTTTGGCATCTGTGCTGAGCGCCACATTGCCCTGGACCCATCCTAGCGAGGCCAGCAGCCCACAGGCGCCAGGGATTGCGCAACTCAGCGGGGAATTGCGAATGCTTGCCGCCCCACCGCCGGCTGAAGCCTTCCCGATAGCCGAGCTGGATACCTGCCTGCACTGCCACCTGACCGGCGAGCTGACGAATCTATGGACTCCGCTCACCCGCTGGCTGGTCTTCGGCGCCTTCGGCATGGTGTTTGTCTACGGCGCCGCACGGTCCGCCAGCGCCTGGCGCACGCGAACGCCCTGGAAGCCGCTCTGGCTGCGCGGCGCCGACTGGGTGGACAGCCGCTACCAGGTGAAGGAGCCGATGCTCAAGGTGCTGAAGAAGCCGGTGCCGCTTTTCGCCACCAAGTGGTTCTACTGCCTGGGCGGGATCACCTTCGCCCTGCTGGCGATCCAAGGCGTCACCGGCATCATGCTCGCCGCCTACTACCAGCCCACGCCAGAAGGCGCCTACGCCAGCATCCAGTACATCGAAAACGAGGTCCGCTTTGGATCGAGCATCCGGGCCATCCACCACTGGGCCGCCAATGGCATGGTGGTGATGGTCGTGGCGCACATGCTGCGGGTGTTCATTTCCGGCGCCTACAAGCCTCCGCGGGAGTTGAATTGGGTCAACGGTGTCTTCCTGCTGGTGCTGACCCTCGCCTTCGGCTTCACCGGCTACCTGCTGCCTTGGGACCAGACGGCGTTCTGGGCCAGCACCGTCGGGACAGAGATCGCTGGCGCCGAGCCAGTTGTCGGCCATCTGGCGCTGGTGTTCTTGCGCGGCGGGTGGGACATCGCCGCGGTCACCCTGACCCGATTCTACGCCCTACACATCATGGTGCTGCCGGCCGCCATCATCCTATTCCTGGTGGCCCACTTCTTGATGATCCGGCGGCAGGGCATCGCCCGCCCACTCTAGGCCCAGGGGATCCCCATGACAGAACACACGCACCCTGACGACGAAAAGACAATCCCGTTCTTTCCCGATCACATCACGACGGAAGCCTGGGTGACCGTCGGGCTACTGGTGATCATCGTGCTGATCGGCGTGTGGGCGGCGTTCCAACCGCTGGGCCTCGAGGAGCCGGCGAACGCGATGGACACGCCTCCGCACGTCAAGGCCCACTGGTATTTCCTGTTTCTGCAGGAAATGCTGAAGTACATCCCCAAGGGGATTGGAGTCGTCATACCCGTCGTGGCGATCGTCATCATGGCCCTTTGGCCATTCATCGACAGCAAGCCCGACAGCAAGCGCGCCCGCATCTATCGGGTTGTGGTGTCGGTCGTGGCGCTGTCGGTGATCGGCATCCTGACGTATCTGGGCGCTACCAGCTAGCGCACGGGGGCAGGCATGGAGAAGGCAATTACGGTTGAGAAGACCAACATCCCCCGCCGCAGCATCCTGCGGCTGTTTACGGGCTTGCTGGGCGTCCTGGGAGCCACCATCCTGATCGGGCCGGTCATCGCTTACTTCTGGCCGGCCAAGCTGGAGGAGATCCCCTCCGAACCGGTCGCCGTCGGCGCACCGGATCTGGTGCCGCCGGGCGGATCGACCACGGTGCGTTTCGGCCGCTACCCGGCGCTGATCGTCAACACCCCGGATGGCCTGCGGGCCTACTCGGCAGTGTGCACCCACTTCGCCTGCCTGGTGAAGTGGAACCCCGACTCGGGGATGATCGAGTGCCCGTGCCATGCCGGCTACTTCAACGTCTCCGATGGGTCGGTCATTTCGGGACCGCCGCCCGAACCGCTGCTGCGCTTGAACGTCTACGTTGCGGACAACATTCTGTACGTCGCAGGTGAGGCATGACCGCCGAGGCGCTACCCACCCCCGCCGCTTCCCTCGCCTCCCGTGGGATACGCCGCCGCCAGCTCGGGGATTTCATGCGGCATGTTGTCCTGCAGGACCGCGTGCTGAAGCGCGCCTACCCGGGCATCATGCACACGTTGATCTTCGTCGGGATGACGATCCAGGTACTGGGGACCATCGTCAACCTGCTGCAGTATCCGCTGTTCGTACCCTTCACCATCGACTTCTTCCCGCGCGGCGCTGCCTATCTGGGTTTTGAACTGGTCATGGACCTGGCCGGGGTGGCGATCATCCTTGGCGTGCTGATGGCTGCCTTCCGCCGTCTCGTGCTGCGCCCCAGCTACCTGATATCCCATTGGGACGACTGGGCGGCACTCAGTCTGCTGTTGCTCATCTCTGTGCTCGGCTTCCTCTCCGAAGGCATCCGCCTGATGAGCGCCGACCCGACCTGGAGCGCCTACTCCCCGGTGGGCGCGGCAACCGCCGCCGCCCTGCAGGGAATGGCGTTGACCCCTTCCGGACTGAACACACTCCATCAGGTCGTGTTCTGGGGTCACGTCGTCACCAGCCTGGCATTGGTCGCCTTGATCCCCTTCACCAAGATGCGCCACATATTCACCGGTCCGCTCAACATCGTGTTTCGGCCGCGGCTGAACTCCGGTGAGCTTTCGACGGTCGAGAACATCGAGGAGACCGAACTGCTGGGGGCCGGCAAGGTCGCTGAGTTCTCTTCGCAAGCGCTGCTATCCTTCGATGCGTGCGTGCAGTGCGGCCGCTGCGAATCGGTCTGCCCGGCGACAATCAGCGGGATGCCGTTCTCACCCCGGGTTATCCTCGACGGCTTGGCCGGCACGCTGCGCGCCGATCTGGTATCGTCCAACGGCCATCCGCCGGCGACCCTGGTTGGCGGGACCTTCCCCAAGGAAACCGCCTGGCTCTGCACAACCTGTGGCGCCTGTCTGCATGCGTGCCCGCTGTTGGTCGACCCGGTCACGCCGATTGTCGACATGCGTCGCTACGTCACAATGACCACTGGCGAGGTTCCCGGCTCTGTTGGCGAGGCGCTCACCCAAATGGAACGCCGGGGCAACCCTTGGGGCCTACCCAAAGAGAATCATGCCCCGTGGGCCAGGGAGCTTGGGGTGCGCGTGCTTCAGCCCGGCGACACCACGGACGTGCTGCTCTTCATTGGCTGCGCCTACGGCTACGATGCCCGCAGCCAGAAGGCGGGGCGTGACCTCGCCCTGCTGTTGCAGAAGGCGGGCGTCGATTTCGCCATCCTTGGATCGGCCGAGGTCTGCTGCGGAGAGACCGCCCGCCGTCTCGGCCATGAGTATCTCTTCCAGACAATGGCCAAGGAGAACATCGAGACGCTGCGCGGCGTCCGGTTCAAGCGCATCCTCACCGCTTGCGCCCACTGCTACAACACCCTGCGCAACGAGTACGCCCACTTTGGCGGCGATTTCTCCGTTGTCCATCACACCGAGTTCCTGGCCGAACTGATCGGCCAGGGCAAGCTGCAGCCGGGACAGGACTCCGGCGACAAGACTTACACCTTCCACGATTCCTGCTACCTGGGTCGCTACAACGGGATCTACCAGCAGCCGCGCCAGGTACTGGACAGCGTCGCCGGCCTCAAGGCAGTCGAGATGCCGCGGCGCAAGGAGAACGGGTTCTGCTGCGGCGGCGGAGGCGGGCAGATGTGGATGGAGACCGATCCCAATACCCGCATCAACCACCGCAGGCTGGACGAGGCCGTCGGCCAGGCTGGCGCGGAGGTCGTCGTGACGGCTTGCCCATACTGCCTGATCATGATGGACGACGCCATTCGCTCCAAGGGCATGACGGACACCGTAGGCGTCGTTGACCTGGCCGAAGTCATTAAGGACCACACCCTCGGATAGCTCGGCGAGGCTGCTCTGGGGAGGGGTGAACATGGCCACACGCAGGCTGATGATGGTCGATAGTCACGGCCCGCTGCCGGCGATTCGCCTGCTGCTGGCAAGTTTGTGGACCCATTGCCAGCTCAGCGCCATGCTCATCCCAACCTGGACGCGGAGCGGACGGTCGATGAAGGCGACGCTGCTGACTTCGCCGGAGTCACTGCTGTCTGCCGATCCGTTCGCGCCGGTGATGCCGATGAACGCCGCCAGCGAGGCGGCCCTCGTGCTCGGCCGCCGGCCATCCGGCGCGATCTGCCTGGTCCTTCGGCCGTGCGAGCTGCGCAGCCTGCACGAGCTGGCCAGGCGCCAGGACCTGCCGCTGGACCACACGATCCTGGTCAGCAGCGACTGCCTGGCGGTCCTCCCGCAAGAAGACTTCGATTGGCGTCAGGCCAGCCACCCGGACCCCGACCGGATCACCAAGAACGCACTTCATTTCGCCGCGCAGGGCGGCATCCTTCCCAGCCGCCTGCGGCCGAGCTGCCAGCTGTGCGATCAGCCTTACCCGGAGGACGCCGATCTGCACATCCAGGTCTTCGGCCTGGAGACCACCAAGCAAGTGATGCTGGAAGTGCGCGACGAGGCTCTGCTCGCTGCCTTCCAGGCCGATGGCCTGGAGCTCCATTTGGTATCGCCCGAGATCGAGGAGCGCCGTGATCGGGTGCTGGAACGGTTGGTCTCGTGGCGTCGCCAGGTTCGCGCCTATGCCGAATCGCACCTCACGCCAGATCAGGCCAGCCTGGTCAGCTTGATTGACCACCTGCAAGTCTGTGAAGCGTGCCGCCAAAGGCTGGGTGGGTACTGCCCACTATTCGCTCAGGCCTGGCAGGGTCCTGAGGCAATGGGCTTGCAGGATCGGGTCGAATCGTGGCTGGTGGCGTGCGGCGGCTGCGGGATGTGCGACTACACCTGCCCGGCCGGCTACCCGCTGTTCACCGTCATCGGATCCCTGACCCACCGACTGACAGAGCCACCTCACTAGTGGGCGCTGCCTCGGCGTGCACGCCAGCCCGTAACCCATGCTCGGGGAAGCCAACATATCAATCGCCCTGATCGGGCTCTTCCTGGCGCTGCATGGGGTCGTCCACCTGCTCTACTTCGGTCAGAGCGCCCCACTCTCATCGAGCTGCAAGCAGGCATGGTTTGGCACCGCGACTCGTGGGCGTTCGCCAGGCTGCTCGGGGAGCGCCGGAGGCGAACGCTCGCCGGAGCACTTTGCATACTGGCCGCCGCGGGTTTTTCGCTGGGAGCTGCAGGCTTGATCCCGTTGCAACCCTGGACACTCCCTGTCAGCATCGCCTCGGCAATGGTCTCCGCGTCCCTCTTCGTTCTTTTCTGCGACGGTCGCCTGCGGCACCTCGACCACCAGGGAGGCGTTGGCGTGCTCATCGACCTTGCGATCGTCGCCGCGCCGCTGCTCCTTCGTTGAACTTGCTCTGCTGGATGAGATGACCCAAGGGCGCGATGCCCGGCGTCAGCCCCACAGTTGGGGCCGGTCCAGACGGCGGTTCGTCGCGCGTCAGATTCTTGTCGACCCGGGAACCCGGCCAGGAGCAGCGGCATGCCGGAGGCGGCGAGCGGCGTGGGCCGCATGAATGTCGGATTGGAGGCTTGGGGAGGGCGTTGGGCAGCCCCGTCGCCGTTGTGGTTTCCCGCAGACGGGAGGGGTCTTGCGAGTCGCAGCGTTGCGCCGCAAGCCTGGAGGCCCGTCGTGCCGGCGAGGGGTTGCGCCTGCTAGCAGATCACACCGTGCTGTCCAACGACGGCAGCAGGTACCGTCCCCCCCTTCAGACCCAACCGGTCACCCTCTTCCAGCGTGACCGCACGTTCCATCCCGGGCAGGACGGAATCGATCCCTCGGGCACGATCAGGATCTTGTCCTATGCATGGGAATCGGCTGCACACCGGTCGCCCGGTTGATTGCCCCAGGTGGTGCCGTCCAGCTGCAGGCTGGAGAGCTGGCGCATCCATGCTGCCCGATCAATCGGCCGCGCGCCGAGCCAACGCACCCAGTTGACTGGCTCCCCGGCGCCCGATGCCACCTAGGGCCCGACCTTCCCATACGAGTGCGGCAGGGGTGGCACCGGTCGGCGTGAGAAGGTGCAGGCCTGCAGCATGCGCCGGATAGCATCGTCGCGCCGGGCAGGGTCATTGGCGTGGATCGAGAACAATGGCTGGCCCACGGTCACCGCATCACCTACCTTGATGTGCAGGACAATGCCGACGGCGTGATCGATCTGTTCCCCTTTCATCCGGCGCCCGGCGCCCAGGTCTACCGCGGTCAACCCGACCTCGCCCGCGTGCACGCCGCGCACGTAGCCCGGCTGCTTGGCGCCGATGGTCTCAATCCAGCGCGCCGCCGGTAACCGCTCCGGGCGATCAACATAGTCGACCTCCCCGCCTTGCGCCTGCACCAGGCGCCGGAGCATCTCCAGCCCGCTGCGTTCGTCGATTGCCAGCTGGAGTGCTCGCTTGCCGGCGCGCAGATTGCTGGCCTTGCCCGCCAGCACAAGCATGTTCGCCCCCACCTCGAGGCAGTGAGCGGTGAAATCAGCCGGTCCCGCGCCGTGCAGGGTGTCGATCGCTTCCTTGACCTCCAGCGCGTTTCCGACGGCAAAGCCGAGGGGCTGGTTCATGTCAGAGAGCAGCGCCACCACCCGCCGGCCGGCTTTACGGCCGATCTCGACCATCGCTCGAGCCAGCTTGCGCGCCTCGGCCTCGCTCTGCATGAACGCTCCGCTGCCGACCTTGACGTCGAGCACGATCGCCTGCGCTCCAGCGGCGATCTTCTTGCTCATCACCGAAGAGGCGATCAGGGGGATGGAGGGGACGGTGCCTGTGACATCCCGCAGGGCGTACAGGGCGCCGTCCGCGGGTGCGAAGTCCCCCGTCTGACCGCTCAGCACGATCCCGACTCGCCGCAACTGGTCGATGAACTCCTGGACCGTGAGGGACACGCGGTAGCCGGGGATGCTCTCCAGCTTGTCCAGCGTGCCGCCGGAGAAGCCCAATCCACGGCCAGACATCTTGCCGACCGGCACGCCACACGCGGCCACCAGCGGCTCGACGACCAGCGTCGTCTTGTCCCCCACCCCTCCGGTAGAGTGTTTGTCCACAGAAAGGGGAACCACCGATCGCAGGTCGAGCACCTCGCCGGAATCTGCCAGGGCCTCGGTCAGATGCCAGGTTTCGTCAGCGTTCATTCCACGCCAGAGGACCGCCATGGCCCAGGCAGAGACCTGGTAGTCGGGGATCTCGCCGCCGGCGAAGCCTCGACGAAGAAACGGATCTCCTCCCGGGTCAGCACCCCGCCATCCCGCTTCTTGACGATGACATCCAGTGCCTGCATGCGGCACCTCCACGAGGATTATACCGGCGCGGCCAACCGGGACATTCCTGCCGGCGCCCATTGTGCCGCCCTTGCGCGACCTGCCCCGGCGCGGCCAGCCCCTGCGCCGGCAGGGGGCCGGGTGCAGGAGACCAGGCGAAAGCCGCCCTCACCGATTGCGGCGCCCGCCGGACGGTCAGCACCCCCTCATCCGGTGTATCGGTCCCCATGCGCAGGCAGAGTCCAGGCGAAAGCTGCCCTGCCGTCGGCGGTGACTGCGTGCCGGCGCGTCTCTCCTGGATCCGCGCAGGCGCGGGGATGACGCACACGCCCACTCCCTTCCGTGCTCGTTCGGAGAATCCGCAGTGGATACCTACGTCGCCGTCGACGGCGCATCGCAGTTCGGAGGGTGATGAGGCCGCTCTGGCGTGCGGCGTCGACGACACGCGCCTCCCTGGGCTGTTGCTATAATGGCCTGAACCCCAGGCGAGGCAGGTCATGCAGGCGGATTGGATTCTGGCGCACGCCACAGTGATCACCATGGACGCGGCGTCGACCGTGCTCCCCGACGGCGCGGTCGCGGTGCAGGGGGACAGGCTGCTGGCGGTAGGCACAAGCGCCGAAGTCCTGCGCCAGTACACCGCACCCAATGTGCTGGACTGCAGTGGGCGGGTGGTGCTGCCGGGCCTGGTCAACGCCCACACCCACGTGCCGATGACCCTGCTACGCGGCCTGGCGGACGACCTCCGCCTGGACGTGTGGCTGCTGGGGTACATGATGCCGGTCGAGCGCGAGTTCGTCTCGCCCGACTTCTGCCGCCTGGGTGCGCTGCTGGCATGCGCCGAGATGATCCGCGGCGGCATCACTTGCTTCGCCGACATGTACTACTACGAGGAAGCGGTAGCTCAGGCGACGGTGGACGCCGGAATGCGGGCCGTGTGCTCGCAGACCGTGCTCAAGTTCCCTTCGCCGGATGCTGCCTCCTACGAGGACAGCCTGGCCATGGCGCGCGAGTTCATCAGCGCCTGGCGCGGCCACCCGCTGATCACGCCATCGGTGGCGCCGCACGCCCCTTACACAACCACCCCCGAGATCCTGCGGGCGTGCACGCAACTGGCAATCGAATTCGATGTGCCCTTGCACACCCACCTGGCCGAAACCGCTCAGGAAGTGGACGATTGCCGCGCCGCCAACGGGATGCCGGTCATCCCCTGGGTGAAGAAGCAGTCGCTGCTCGAGGCGAAGCTGCTGGCGGCCCATTGCGTGCATGTCGACGAGGGGGAGATCCATACGCTGAAGCGGGCGAACGCCGGGATCGCTCACAACCCGTCCAGCAACCTCAAGCTGGCGTCCGGCTTCGCCCCGGTGACCCAGATGCTGGCGGAAGGCCTGCCGGTGGGAGTCGGCACGGACGGCCCGGCCTCGAACAACGACCTCGACATGTTCGAGGAGATGCGGCTGGCGTCCTTCATTGCCAAGGCGACAACCGGCAACCCCACCGCCCTGCCGGCCACCCAGACGCTGGCCATGGCCACCCGCATGGGAGCCCAGGCGCTTCACCTGGGGGACGTGACGGGCTCGCTCGAAGCTGGCAAGCGCGCCGACCTGATCCTGATGGACCTGCGCGACGTGCACACCTCCCCGGCCTTCAACCGCGAACCGGAGGCGGCAATCTCGCGCCTGGTCTATTCGGCGCGCGCCACGGACGTAACCGATGTGATGGTCAATGGCCGTTGGCTGATGCGCGAGCGGAAGCTGCTCACCCTCGATGTCGAACCGCTGCTGCAGGCCGCCGCCGATTACGCCCGACGGATCGACATCTTCCTGATGGGGCGCGAGGGATCGCTTCACTCCCGTCTGGTCGCCATCGGCGGCGCCGAGCAGGAAGAGAGCTACGAAGTCCAGATCAAGCTGCACCTGGAGGATCCGGAGCCGATCCTGACGGCGCTGCCCTACAGCGGGCTCGAGATCCTGCGCCACGCCCATTATCGCGAGTACGACACCTACTTCTCCTTCAGCGATCCCAGTCAGGGGCGGCTGCGGCACCGGGAAGACGAGTTCGTCGACGACGAGGGCCAGGTCTACAGCGTGCGCTACCGGCTCACACTCACCGGGCCGGCTGCCGAGCGGCGTTTCCCGAATTCCGCCCTGCTCTCGCGCTCGCGCTTCATCGCTCCGGCAACGCACAGCCTGCGGTTCTATCGTGAATACTTCAAGCCGGAGAAGGAATCGGAGGTCTCGAAGGATCGCCAGCGGTGGAAAGTGCGCTTTGAGGACGAGGAATTCTTCATCAACATCGACCGCATGCTGAAGCCCAGCATCCCGGGGGCATTCCTGGAGATCAAGAGCCGCACCTGGTCACGGCGCGACGCAGAGGAAAAGGCCCTCAAGCTCAGCGCGCTGCTGCAGTCGCTCGGCGTGCGGGACGCCCGTCCGGTCGAACAGGACTACGCAGAGATGGCCGAAGGTTGACCTCGCCGCGCCACGGCCAGAATCGCAAGCGCCCCGACCCAAGGCCGGGGCGCTTCTGGGTTGGCTAGGTTGAGGATCTATACAATCGTGACGTTGGCTGCCTGCGGACCCTTCTGGCCTTGCTCGATTGTGAACTCGACCTTCTGGCCCTGCTCCAGGCTGCGGAAGCCCTCGGCCTGGATGGAGGAGAAGTGGACAAAAACGTCCGGGCCGCCTTCACGCTCAATGAAGCCGTAGCCCTTGCCGCTGTTGAACCACTTGACCGTCCCGACGATTCTTTCTGACATTGCATGCCTCCTTTACGGCATCCGTCTGTTCGTTAGGTGCTTGTCTCGTTCGTCGGCGATCGGTTGCGGCGTGAGCCTTGCAGGATCCATCCGGCCCAGGCTGCGTTCGCCTGGGCCGCGCCTTGCGACTTCCGGACTGAACTGACCAGCCACCTACAGGCGGAATCCTATCACCTTGTCAAGGGCATGTCTAGCGAAAGCGGCTGTCGAATCTGCGCCTGAGCCTAAGGTTGTGACGTCTCGAACGATCCCCCGGTCCGCCCAGTGACTCGCTGCAAGTGAATCCATCGGCGAAAGCGCCGCTTCGGCATGACACTGCAGACGGGTTGACCTGGCCAAGGCGGCTGTCTTTTCGAGCGCCCGCCCCACAGCGAAGCGGACGGGAAGCGAGGGATCCAGCCTACCTCCCCATGTAATTTCCTGACCGTCCTTACGACGACTCCGTCAGGCGCCGCCGCCTGCACCAGGCTCGTCGGGGGCCGACTCGCGGTCAAGCGCCTGGCGCCAGGCGAACAGTTTGTTGAGCGCCTCCAACGGCGTCATCGACGAGACGTCGAGTTCTCGAAGCTCCTGGCGGATCGGATCGGGCTCGTGAAACAGGGGCAGCTGCCGGCCGGCAGACGGGCCGGCGCCGGATTCGCGCTGCTGAGCGGATTCGCTCTCCAGCTGGGCCAGGATCTCCTGGGCGCGGTTGATCACCGGCCGCGGCAGCCCGGCCAGCTCGGCCACGTGGATCCCGTACGACCGATCGGCTCCCCCCGGAAGGATGCGGTGCAAGAACACCACCTGACCGCCCTCCTCTGCCACGGCGATGTTGTAGTTGCGCACGCCGGGGAGCATCTCCGCCAGCCGCGTCAGCTCATGAAAGTGCGTGGCAAACAGCGTGCGCGCTCGCAGCCGCGGATGGTTGTGCAGGTATTCGAGCACCGCCCAGGCGATCGACATCCCGTCATAGGTGCTCGTCCCCCTGCCGATTTCATCCAGGATCACCAGGCTGCGCGGCGTGGCGTGGTGCAGGATGTTGGCGGTCTCCACCATCTCGACCATGAACGTCGATTGGCCAGCGTGGATCTCGTCCTGTGCCCCGATGCGGGTGAAGATGCGGTCGGTGATGCCCAGGCTCGCCGCCCGCGCCGGCACGTAGCTGCCGACCTGCGCCATCAGCACGATCAGCGCCACCTGGCGCAGGTAGGTGCTTTTCCCGGCCATGTTCGGCCCGGTGATCACACGCAGCCGCTCACCCGGCTCGAAGCAGCAGTCGTTGGGCACAAAACGCTGCGGTCCAAGCCCCTGCTCGACGACCGGATGGCGCCCCTCGCGAATGCTGATCCCCTCGGGCACAAAGACCGGCCGAATAAAGTCGTTGCGGCTGGCGGTCTCGGCCAGGGCCGCCGTCACGTCCAGCCGGCCCAGGGCGCGCGCCGTCCGCAGCAGCCGATCGGCGGCCTCCCCGATCGTTGTGCAGATCTCGCCGAACAGCGCCGACTCGGTCTCGCGAATGCGCTCCTCGGCCGTCAGCACCACGGTCTCGTATTCCTTCATCTCTGGGGTGATGTAACGCTCTCCGTTGACCAGCGTCTGCTTGCGGATGTACTCCGGCGGCACCGCCCCAGCGTTGGCTTTGCTGACCTCGAGGTAGTAGCCGAACACCTTGTTGTAGCCCACCTTCAGGCTCTTGATCCCTGAGCGTTGGCGCTCAACCGCCTCCAGGTTCGAGATCCACTCCCGGGCGTCCCGCGATGAGCCGACGATGGCATCCAACTTCTCCGAGAACCCGCACCGGATGATGCCGGAGTGGGCCAACGTCGCTGGGGGCTCTTCGGACAGGGCGCGCTCGAGCAGGTCCCGCAGGTCCTGACACGGATCGATGGCGCCGGCCAGCCGCGCCAGGGGACCTTCGCCCTGCCCGGCTACGACCTGCTGTACGTCGGGCAGACGGCGGAGCACGGATCGCAGGCCGACCAGGTCGCGCGGCCCGGCCAGGCCTGAGGCGGCGCGGTTGGCCAGGCGCTCGACGTCCGGGAACGAAGCCAGCGCTGCACGGCACTCTGCCCTCAGCACCCCGTCTTCCACGAAGGCCTGGACCTGGTCGAGGCGGGCCTCGATGCGTTGCACGTCCAGCAGCGGTCGAGAGATCCAGCTCTGCAGCCTGCGGCGGCCCATCGGGGTCAGCGTGGTGTCCAGCACGCCCAGCAGCGAGCCCTTCACGCTTCCGCTGCGCAGCGTCTCGGTCAGTTCCAGATTGCGGCGGGTGGCGGCGTCCAGCGTCATGAATTCGTCGAGCGCGTACGTCGACAGCGCCGCCAACAGGCGCAGCGCAGCCGGTTGCGTCGATCGCAGGTAGCCCACGATAGCTCCGGCCGCTCTGGCCGCGACGGGCATCTCGCCCAGGCCGAATCCCTCCAGGGAGGAGACACGTAGCTGTTCACGCAA
>Ga0105106_10001937_pt1 | contig 14805 bp, 15 predicted proteins | sample PPLLaktember2015_5_FD_79109 | JGI IMG/M metagenome (GOLD analysis project Ga0105106, IMG submission 79109) | Freshwater sediment microbial communities from Prairie Pothole Lake near Jamestown, North Dakota, USA - PPLs Lake P8 Core (1) Depth... | ecosystem: Environmental > Aquatic > Freshwater >...
GCTGCCGATTTTCTTGAGCAGCGACTGCGAGATCACCGCGCGCAGCGACTCCGACAGCATGGACCGCACCATGTCCTTTTCGGCCGCCGGGAACACGTCCACGATACGGTCGACGGTCTTGGCCGCGGAACTGGTGTGCAGCGTGCCGAACACCAGATGGCCGGTCTCGGCAGCGGTCAGCGCCAGGCGGATGGTTTCGAGATCGCGCAATTCGCCGACCAGGATCACGTCCGGGTCCTCGCGTAACGCCGAGCGCAGGGCATTGTTGAACCCGAGCGTGTCACGCCCCACCTCGCGCTGGTTGATGAGACAGTTCTTGCTCTGGTGCACGAATTCGATCGGGTCTTCGACCGTCAGGATATGCTCGTGGCGACTCTCGTTGATGTAATTGATCATGGCCGCGAGCGTCGTGGACTTGCCCGAGCCGGTCGGTCCGGTCACCAGCACGATGCCGCGCGGCTGGTCGCACAATTCCTTGAATACCGCCGGGCAGTTGAGCTGTTCGAGGGACAGCACCTTGGAGGGAATGGTACGGAACACCGCGCCCGGACCACGGTCCTGATTAAAGGCGTTGACGCGGAAGCGTGCCAGATTCGGAATTTCGAACGAGAAATCGCACTCGAGGAACTCCTCGTATTCCTTCTGCTGCTTGTCGGACATGATGTCGTAGATCATGTTGTGGACGGTGCGGTCGTCCAGCGGATCCACATTGATGCGTTTGACGTCGCCGTCGATACGGATGAGCGGCGGCAGGCCCGCGGACAGATGCAGGTCGGAGGCGTTCTGCTTGTAGGCGAACGCCAGTAGTTCAGCGATATCCATGAAGGTCTCCCGGGAAACGGAATGGCCCCGGCCTCGATGAGGCAGGGCTCAGTTCAAGTATAACGGCCGAAAGTGCACAAACAAGGTCGCACAAGCTGCTGAATTGGCGTGTTCTTCGATTCCGGCCCGCGACACCCCCCGGCGTACGGCGGCCTGTGCGAACACAGACTTTTGTGTCATTCTCAATGCGCACCCCACACAACGTGAAGATCATTGGCCCCATGACCACGCAGACCATCGGTTTTATCGGCGCCGGCAACATGGCACGCAGCCTGGCCGGTGGCTTGCTCAACAATGGCTGGCCGGCCAATCGCCTGCTGCTGTCCGACCCGGACGCCAATCAGCGGCGCGGGGCCGAGCAGGCGCTTGGGCTTAAAACCCTGGCGGCCAATGCTGCTCTGGCCGACGCCGCCGATGTGCTGGTGATGGCGGTAAAACCCCAGACCCTGAAGGCGATCGCCGAGGAAATCGCGACGACTGTCCAGGCGAAGCGACCGCTGGTGATATCGGTCGTGGCCGGCATCCGCGTCGATGATATCGAGCGCTGGCTGGGCGGGAACCTGCCAGTCGTGCGCGTGATGCCCAACACCGCGGCGCTCATCGGCAGCGGCGCCACCGGGCTGTTTGCCAACGCGAGTGTGACCGCGGCGCAACGCGACGCGGCCGAATCCATTCTGCTCGCCGTGGGCGTGACCGTGTGGGTGGAGGACGAAGCACTGATCGACACCATCACGGCCATCTCCGGCAGCGGACCGGCGTACTTCTTTCTGGTGATGGAGGTGCTGGAAAAGGCCGCGATCAAACACGGTCTGGACCTCAAGACCGCGCGCCTGCTGACACTTGAGACCGCCTACGGCGCCGCCAAGATGGCGCTCGAAGGCGGCGAAGAACCGGCACAGCTGCGCCAGCGCGTCACCTCGCCCGGCGGCACCACCGAGAAAGCAGTGCAGACGCTGGAAGCCGGGCGCATCGAAAGCATTTTCAATGACGCCGTGGTGGCCGCGATCAAGCGCGCGCGCGAACTCGGCGACTTGTTTGGAAAATGATTTTTAAACCCCGGAACCGCCAAGGCGCCAAGAACGCCAAGGAATGCAAAAATTTCAACGGGAACAGTGCGCCCCGCATTCCTCAGGCCCCACCCCGACAATGAACGGCACACGGCTCTTTTACGAAAATCCATTCTTCGAAACTTGGCGTTCTTGGCGCCTTGGCGGTTCACGCTTCTATCTTTAAATCAGGAAAGAACACATGGGTTACTTTTCCAACGCCGGGCTGTTCCTGCTCAACGTCATTTTCGGGCTGTACATTTTCGCGGTCTTGCTGCGCTTCCTGCTGCAGCTGGTGCGCGCCGACTTCTATAATCCGATCGCCCGGTTCCTGGTGGCCATCACCAACCCGCCGCTCAAACCGCTGCGGCGCGTGATTCCGGGCATGTATGGTATTGATCTTGCCTCGCTGGTGCTGCTCCTGCTGCTGGAGCTGGTTTTCCAGACACTGCTCGCTATGCTGCTGAGTCAATCGGCTACGGCCGCGACATTGCTCGTGCGGGGAATTTTCGACCTGCTGCACAGCACCCTGAATATCTATTTGTTTGGCATCCTGATCATGGTGATCCTGAGCTGGATCAACCCCTACCCCAATGCCCTGAGCCAGCTGCTCGGCCGCCTCACCGAACCGCTGCTGCGTCCCGCGCGCCGGACGATTCCGCCGTTCTCCGGTATCGACCTGTCGCCCATGCTGGTGATGCTGATGCTGGTACTGGTGCAGATGGCGCTGCCCTACCTTGAGCGTGGCACACTCGACCTCTTGCGCTGACCTACCCGGCCCCGCGCGCTGGGACGGTGCCGACCTGATCCTGCGCGTGCAGGTGCAGCCGCGCGCCAGCCACGATGAATTCGCCGGGATTCATGCCGGTGCGCTCAAGATCCGCCTCACGTCTCCACCGGTGGACGGCAAGGCCAACGCCGCCCTGATCGCGTTTCTGGCCGAGGCCTTCGGCGTGGCCAAACGCCAGGTCACTCTCCTGAAGGGTGAAACCGGGCGCGCCAAACAGCTGCGCATCCGGGCGCCGGCGCGTTTCCCGCCGGGCCTGCCGGGTCTGCCGGCACGCCCGGTTTGATCTACACTTTGACGAACCGTGGCGACACGCCGCGGTAGACGTGTATCCTAGAAATCCAGCAACTTCCAGGTACTGTCGCCCCAGGCGGCAGTAAATGCAGCATTATGGTCGCCATCAACAGTCTTGCCCGCCGGCTTTCCGCCTACAGAAGGTGGTGCGAGGGACTGGCCGACACCATCCGCGAGTACCAGCACTGGATGGAACAGAACGGCCTGGCGGATGGGGCGGAAGACCTGCGTGTCTATGAACTCATGGACATGCTGCGCTCCGACAAGCTCACGGTGGCGCTGGTGGCTGAATTCTCGCGTGGCAAGACCGAACTCATCAACGCCATTTTCTTCGCCGACACCAAACAGCGTCTGCTGCCATCCGAGGCCGGACGCACCACCATGTGTCCAACCGAATTGCTGTACGACGACAGGCTGGAACCGTGCATCCGGTTGCTGCCGATCGAGACGCGCGCCACCAGCACCACCATCGCCGAATACAAACGCACGCCGGTGCAATGGACGACGCTGCCGCTCGATCTTGAATCGCCCAAACAGATGGCCGAGGCGCTGCGCGAAATCATCAAAACCAGATCAGTATCAGCGCGCGAAGCACAGCAACTCGGGCTTTATCATCCAACGCCGGAGTCCCCGCCACCGGCCAATGGCCTGATCGACATTCCGGTATGGCGGCACGCCGTGATCAATTACCCGAACCCGTTGCTCAAACAGGGGCTCGTGATCCTGGACACGCCCGGGTTGAATGCACTGGGCACCGAACCGGAGCTCACCATGGGCATGTTGCCCAAGGCGCAGGCGGTGCTGTTCCTGCTGGCCGCCGATACCGGCGTGACCAAGTCCGACATGGAGGTCTGGCAGCGGCACCTGTGCAGCGCACGCGGTGCCGGACACGACGGTTGCATTGCCGTGCTCAACAAGATCGATACCCTGTGGGACGAACTGCGCGACGACAGCGCGGTGAACGCCAGCATTGCGCGACAGGCGGATGACACGGCGCGTGTCCTGGGAATCGACCGGAAAAAGGTGTTCCCGGTGTCGGCGCAAAAAGGCCTGCTCGGCAAGATCAAGGCCGATCATGCGCTGCTCGAAAAAAGCGGGTTGCTCGCCCTGGAAATCAAACTGTCCGAGGACATCATCCCGTCGCGTCAGCGCTACGTGCGCGAGCGCGTGGCGCGCGAGATCGGCAATATCGTCGAGACCACCGAGGCGACCGTGGCCGCGCGCCTCACCAATACGGAAAGCCAGATCACCGAGCTCAAAACGCTCGGCAGCAAGAACCTGGACATGATCCAGGCGATGATCCAGCGCATGCGCGAGGAGCGGGACGCTTACAACAAGAAACTCGAACGTTTCCAGGCGACCCGCGCGATGCTGTCCGAACAGATTCGCATCCTGCTCGATACACTCAGCCTGCCCGCCTTCGATGCGCTGATCGCCAGGACACGTCAGGAGATGAAGGAGTCCTGGACCACGCACGGTCTCAAGGTCGGCATGGCCGGCTTTTTCCGGGGTGCCGGCGAGATCATGGAGAAGGTCAACAAGCAGACGCACCAGATCAAGGGGCTGGTCGAAGCCGTGTACGGCAAGTTTCACACCGAGCATGGCCTGCCGATGATCAAGCCAGCGAATATTTCCCTCCTGCCCTATCGCAGCCGCTTGCAGAAACTGCACGACGCGGCCGAGGCGTTCCGCAACAGCGCGGTCCTGGTGGTCACCGAGGAACATTTTGTCATCTCGAAATTCTTCATCACCATGGTCAGCCGGGCACGCGATATCTATTCCGAATGCAACGCCGAGACCACTGCCTGGAGCAAGGCGGTTCTCACGCCGATCCTGAACCAGCTGCGCGAGCACAAACTGATGCTGGAGAAACGTCTGGAGAACCTGAAGAAGATCCAGAGCAACCTGGATAGCCTGGGCAGCCGCATCGCCGAGCTTGAGGCCACGCGCGACCAGCTGCACAAACAACAGGGCGCGGTGCGCGTGATGCTGGAGCGCATCAACCAGCCGCTGCCGATGCTCGATTGAACCGGCCATTTCAGCATTGCCGCCGGGTGCGGCGCTGTTTAGACTGCGGGCAGTGTTCAAACCACAAACCACATGACCGCAAGAATCTCCTCGTGGCGCGCGGTCTGGCTGGCGATGCGCAGCTGGCGCACCGCCTCCGTCAGCCTGCTGTCGTTTTCCTCCGGTCTGCCGCTCGGGCTTGTCTGGATCGCCATTCCTACCTGGCTGGCGCGCGCCGACGTCGACATCAAGGTCATCGGCCTGTTCACGCTCGCGCAGGCGCCGTGGAGCTTCAAATTCCTGTGGTCGCCGCTGCTCGACCGCTATAGCCTGCCGGCGCTCCCTTTCGGACGCAAACTCGGCTGGACCCTGTTCTGGCAAATCGGGTTGCTGATCGCCACCCTGCTGCTCGGCGGCGTCGCTAGCCGACCGGACGCGATCTGGATCATCGGCGCGCTGACCTTCGCCATTGCCTTTGCCTCGGCAAGCCAGGACATCGTGGTCGATGCGTATGCGGTGGAGGTACTGCGTCCGGAGGAACAGGGCGTGGCGGTTGGCGCGCGCACCGCGTTCTACCGCGCGGCGATGTTCGTGTCGGGCGGCGCGGCCATCACCCTGGCCGGACTGTGGTCGTGGCCGGTGGTGTTTGTGCTGATCGCGCTGCTCTATGTGCCGTTCATGCTGATCACGACGTTGGCACCGCGACCCGAACTCGATCAAACCAGCGCCCCGATGTCGTTGCGCGCGGCGGTGTGGGAACCGTTCGTCAGCTTTCTCACCAAGGCGCGCGCGCTGGAGATTCTGGCGTTCGTGGTGCTGTACAAACTGGCCGACAATCTGGCCGGCGCGCTGGTGCGCCCGTTCCTGGTGCAGGTCGGCTTCAACGATTTCGATGTCGGCATCGCCACGGCCACAATCGGCCTGTTTGCCACCTTGCTCGGCACGCTGCTCGGCGGTGTACTGACCACGTCCATGGGCCTGGGACATGCGCTGTGGGTGTTCGGCATACTGCAAATTGCCTCGAATTTCGGTTATGTGTTGATCGCGGATATCGGCGTGGACCGTCCGCTGATGTATGGCGCCATGGCCTTCGAAAGCCTTACCAGTGGCATGGGCACCGGTGCGTTCGGCGTGCTGTTGCTGCGCATGACCCAGAAACAATTCTCGGCGACCCAGTACGCGCTGTTCTCAAGCCTGTTCGCGTTGCCGCGTATCCTGGCCGGACCGGTGACGGGACTCGCCGTGGATGCGATGGGCTGGCATGATTTTTTTATTCTCACCATGGTCATCGGCATCCCCGGCATGGTGCTGCTGCAGCGCTTCTCGCCGCTCGGCGTGCGCGATCCCGATATGGAGACGCTCGCCGCCGGACACACTGCGCCGATCACACACCGCGTGCTGATATGGCGAGCTCTGCTCGGCGGCGTGCTCGGGACCGCTCTTGCCGCATTCGTCGCGGCGCTGCTTGGGGCCTTCCGGCAGCTGCGCGCCATGCCGCAGGAAGGCTTCGATCTCTGGACGCCATTGCTGGCGCTCGCCGCACCGCAAGGCGCACGGGGTTGGATAGAACTGGCGGGGATACTCCTGTTCGGCGCGCTTATCGCCCTCACGACCGCGGCCGCGGCGGCCGCCAAGGCACGCCGTCGCCCGCGATGAATTCGGAATGGGAGCGAGGCGGTACTGCCGAGGGCGGGAAATGGTCGACAGGCGTCGGACGGCTTTGCCTCACGCTGCGAATGAATTAAACCGTTTCAGCGCAGTAGTGTGCCGCTGGAGGAAATGGACGCGATCTGGTCGCGCTCCTGCATGCGCCGCGCCACCGCGATCACGCTGCGGACCTTGCCGAGCAGCTCTTCCTTGTTGATCGGCTTGGCAAGGAAACCCTTGGCGCCGAGACGAATGCCCCAGACCCGGTCCGAAACCTGCTCGGTTCCACTCATCATGATGACCGGGATGGCAGCCGTCTCCGGATCGTTAACCAGCGCGCGCGTGGCCTCGAAACCGTTCATGTTCGGCATCACCACGTCCATCAGAACGACATCCGGGCGCTGGCGTTTGGTCATGGCGATCGCTTGAACGCCATCGGCTGCGGAAAACGTCAGATACCCCTCGCGCTCGAGCATCAACTGCAGGGCACGCACAATGGTGCGAGAGTCATCGACAATCAGAATGGCGGCATCTTTGGTCGACGGAGCCGGTGTGCCGGTCTGCTCTTCCTTGTGCGCAAGCATGCGCGTAAAGATGTTCTTGAGCGCAAGTTTTTCCATTTATTTGATTTCCTTTGACCAGGAGACCCGTCTTGATGCCTTGGTTGAGGCGCGCACCCTTTAAAATATTACTCACCTCTGGACAGGACCGCAAACCATATTGGGTACCCCGGGTCGGTCCAACCACTACAGTCGGCGAATATTTGCACTTAAACCGGCCGCGTGCCGGCGGGCACCTCCCCCCCCACGCGCCACCCCAGGCAGGCCCTCGACATCCGGTTTTCACGCTTTGTTCCGGTATTGGTTCCGCTCGTTCATCGGGAAGATGTCCTACAATCAGCTATAAATTGAGCTGCTTATGCATCGTTCCGCAGAAGACATTGTTTTGCATTCAGCGCTGTTTCGCGACACCGCCGGTGCGGCGATACAGGACGCGCTCACGACCTGCCCGCGACGGCGGCTGCACTCCCAGGAATCCCTGCTGACGCCCGGGGAGCCGAACCGCACCCTGTACCTGTTGCTCTCCGGGACGTTGCAGGTTCTGCTCGGCGGCGGCGACACCCCAGTGTCCCTGACCATCGTGCCCGGCGAATGCGTCGGCGAGATGTCGGTGATCGACGGCCAGCGCGTGTCGGCACCGGTGGTGGCAGCGACCGAGTGCGAGTTGCTCGCCATCGATGTCGGTACGCTCTGGGCCTTGACCGACCGGCATCCGATGCTAGCGCGCAATCTGCTGGCGATCATGGCCGAGCGGGTCCGCCACACGAACCAGTCGCTGGCCGAGAGCCACGCGCGTGCCGAAACCATCCAACGCGCGGCTCTCACCGATGCGCTGACCGGCGCCTTCAATCGCCGCTGGCTCGATGACATACTGCCGCGCTACCTGCAACGCGCGCGGGTTTCGCAACGGCCGTTCGCCCTGGCGATGCTCGACCTGGACCACTTCAAACACTACAACGACACGTGGGGGCACGCCGGCGGTGATGCCGCGCTGCGCGCCACCGCCGGCTTGCTGCGCACCCAGCTGCGTCCCTCCGATCAAGTGGCCCGCTACGGCGGTGAGGAATTCTGCCTATTGTTGCCCGACACCGGTCTCGATCAGGCGCGCATTGTCGCCGAGCGCCTGGTGCTGGCGGCCGGCAGGCATCCGGTCGGCGCCGACGACGGTGTCGCACTGCCGCCGGTTACCTTTTCGCTGGGGCTTGCGGCACTTGCCGGGGAACAGAGCGCAGGGCAATTACTGAAGGCCGCGGATGCGGCACTTTATCGGGCCAAACAGGCGGGCCGTAATCGCTACGCTGTCTGATGGCTGCGGTGGACAGGAAACCCCTGTCCCGGCGGGAGGGATTAAAGTTCGTAGTCGTAGTCGATCGTCAACGGTGCATGGTCGGAGAATTTCTTGTCCTTGTAGATGCGCTCCTTCTCCGCCTTCTTCGCGATACCGGGCGTGGCGATCTGATAATCGATGCGCCAGCCCACGTTCTTGGCATAGGCCTGACCGCGGTTCGACCACCAGGTGTACTGATCGGGTTTGTCGTTGAGGGTGCGGAACACATCCACCCAGCCTAGATTCTCGAAAACCTCGGTAAGCCAGGCACGCTCCTCCGGCAGGAAGCCGGAGTTTTTCTGGTTGCTGCGCCAGTTCTTGAGGTCGATCTCCTTGTGCGCGATGTTCCAGTCACCGCACAAAATGTACTCGCGCCCGTCGCGGCGCAGCTTCTTCAGTATCGGCAGGAAATGCGCCATGAAGCGGTACTTGGATTCCTGCCGATGCGGACCGGCGGAGCCGGAGGGCAGGTACAGGGACACGACACTGAGTTTGCCGAAGTCGGCCTGCAGGTAGCGGCCCTCATCGTCATGCTCTTTCGAACCGAAGCCGACATGCACCTTGTCCGGTTCGCGCCGGCAGTAGAGCGCCGCCCCGGCATAACCCTTCTTCTCGGCACAATTGAAGTAGCCGTGATAACCTTTGGGAGTACGCATCGCGTCGCTGAGGTCGGCCTCGTGAGCCTTGACCTCCTGCAGACAGATGACATCCGCATGCTGTCGCTGCATCCACTCGAAGAAGCCCTTGGTGGCGGCGGAACGAATGCCATTGAGGTTGAGGGTAATGATGCGCATATCGTCGGATACAAGTTCCAGGGGACAAGATACAAGGAAAACCCCGGAAACGGAACGACGCCCTCGGTTCTTCCTTGTATCTTGTATCTTGTATCTTGTATCTTCGGTTCGATGAAAGACTATCAACGCGAATTCCTCGACTTCTGCCTCGCCACCGGCGTGCTGCGCTTCGGCGAGTTCACACTCAAGTCGGGGCGCGTGAGTCCGTATTTTTTCAACGCCGGACTGTTTAACACCGGCAACAGTCTCGCGCGTCTCGGCTGGTTCTACGCACAGGCGATCCGCCATGCCGGTATTGAGTTCGACATGCTGTACGGGCCGGCCTACAAGGGTATTCCACTCGCCTGCAGCACGGCCATCGCGCTGGCCGAACATTTCGATCGCGACGTGCCCTATGCCTTCAACCGCAAGGAAGCGAAGCAACATGCCGAGGGCGGCATTATCGTCGGCCACCCCTTGCAGGGCCGGATTCTGATTATCGACGACGTGATCTCGGCCGGACTTTCGGTCGGCGAGTCGGTGGACATGATCCGCCAGTCGGCGGCGATTCCGGCTGGCGTGGTGATCGCGCTCAACCGTCAGGAACGCGGCGCGGGCACACTGTCGGCGGTGGCCGAAGTGGAGCGGAAGTGGAATCTGAAGGTGACCAGTATCGCGACGCTGGACACGCTGGTCGCCTACCTCAACGAACGGCACGAATCAGGCCATCACCTTGCGGCCATCGAGACGTATCGTGCCCAGTACGGCGGTTAAATTCAGGGAAAAGAGAAAAGAAGGCGAGGTTTCAAGAACCAGGTCCCCAGACTGGCCACCGGACAGCACGACCCAGTCCGGAACCTCACTAAAACTGCGTTTCCTTTCCCCTTGCCCCTTTTCTCTTTCCCCTGCCGTTCCCCCTGCCGTTAATGCGTGCGGCGTTCGGTAAAGCGCGTAATGATGCTGTCCGCGCTCGTACGCCCCTGCACCACGGCGCCCTCCGCCACCGCAATCAGCGGACTGGAAAGATCGCCCTTGATGCGCGCGCTCGGCCGTACTTCGATTTTGAAGTGCGCACGGATGCTGCCCGCCACTTGACCCTTGACGATCACGGTATCGGCCCTGATGTTGCCGACCCACAGGCAGTGCGGGCCGATCAGGAGCACGCCGTCGAGATCGCAATCACCCTTTACCCGGCCATGCACGACGTAATTGTCGTGTCCTTCGATCACGCCAACATGCACGACCTCACGGCCAAGAATGGTGGGCGTGAATTGAAGCTGGTCGAGACTGCGGCGGCGTGACATGGTGCGTTTGGAAAAAATTCTCAAGTGTTGAGGTTCGTCCGGGCCGGAAGAACCCGGCTCCCGGACAGGGTTTGTCGCATGGCGTGCGCAATGGCCCGGACACCCCTGTCGTAGCGGTGTAGAGACTACCGGTTCCCGCGCGCGGCAACAAGCGCCTGGGGCTTCAGGATGGCGGTTTCGGCCCGCCCTTGCCACGGCGCTCGGTGTATCGCGTCACTTGCGTTTTACGCGGCCGGTTGATTGTGCCCTGATACGTGGACCCTTCCTCGATGGCAATCAGCGGGGCTGACAGATTACCGGTCACAACCGAGGTCGAGATAAGCTCAATCTTGGAGCGCGCCACGACATCGCCCTCGACCCTGCCTGCAATCTGCACGTAATCAGCGGTCAGGTCACCCTTCCAGTTGCCCCCGGCCGCGAGTACCACGGTTCCCTCGATATCGCCGTCGCCGATCACCTCACCCTGAATGAGGTAACTGCCCGCGCCGTGCAGGGCCCCCTGAAAGTGAATGCCGATGCCGATCTGGGTCGAAAACGCTTTTAGTTTATCCGTGCTGCGGCGACGTGGTACACGTTGCCATTTCTTGAAGTATTTCGGGAGTTTCACGATAGCGTCTGCGGACTGGTTGCGTTCCGGCAAGTGTAGCGCATGCGCGCGCCTCAGAGGACCAGTTTCAAGCCCACCAGCACGGTCACGATTTCGAAGGCGCGTTTGATCCAGCGGTTGCCCTTGACGATCGCCCAGTGCGCGCCCAGGTACCCGCCCAGCAATGAACCCGCGAGCAACGCCGGCAGCCACGACCATTTGACCTCGCCGAGCAACGTGAGCGTCACCGCGCCCGCGCCATTCCAGAACAGGCCGACCAGCACCAGCGTGTACGCCACCGCGCGCCGATAGTCGAGACCGAACCAGCGCACCAGCCAGATCGTGCAAAACAGCCCGGTGCCGGAAGTCAGCGAGCCATTCAGAAACCCGATGAAGAACAATCCGGCACCGCCCAGCGCCAGACCGAGCGCATGCCGGTTGAGCGGCGCATGCACCTGGCCGAGCTGCTTGTTGAAAAACGAATACACGCCAAGACCGATGGTGAGTATGCCGAGCAGCAACTGCGCGACCTGGCCAGGCACCGCCAGAATCACGGCCGCGCCCAGCACCACGCCCGGCAGCCCCGTGGCCAGGATGAATAGCGAAAAACGCCACTCGAGCGATTTCTCGCGCACATGCCGCAGGGTCGCGCCCACGCCGAGCGCCACGCTCGCCACCTTGTGCGTGGCCAGCGCCACGCCGAACGGCAGTCCGAGAAAAATCAATGCCGGGAATTGCAGCAGGCCGGCGCCGCCGCCGGCGAAGGCCGAAAACACGTTCGCCACCAGCGAGATGCCAAACAACAGTAGCTGTTCGAAGCCAGTCATGCGCGCACCGTCCGCGGAAGCTTGCCGCACCATTCATCCCTTCTTGTTGACAGTACCCGGACCACGGTCCTATCTTGAAGAGATACTCTTTTTGAAGGTGCTGCCATGAACCGCTACCTTAGCATATTCGCCCTGCTGCTCTTTTCCGTGTCCATGACCACGCTTACGGCTGACGCCGCGGACGATAAGAAGGGGTCACGCATCAAGAAATGCCAGGATGCCGCCGGCAACTGGCACTACGGCGACAGCGCCGACGAGGATTGCGCACGTTCCAAGGTGATCGAACTCGACGCGCGCGGCATCAAGCGCAAGGAGATCGCCCCTCCGCTTACCGAAGCCGAACTCAAGGCACGCGAGCAGAATCGCGAGCGGGATGAACAGGTACGCAAGCAAATCGAGGAGCAAGAGCGCCGCGATCAGCAATTGCTGGCGACCTATGCCATCGAAGACGACATCATCCTGACGCGCGACCGCAAAATCAGCGATTTTGAATCACAGATCAACGCCAGTCAGGAAACCCTCAAGTCGCTGCGCGCCTCACTCGAAAAGCTCCAGAAACAGGCTGCCGCGGAACAACACACTGCCAAGAAGGTTTCACCCCAGACCGCCAAGACCATTGCGAATAACGAGGCGCAGATCGCCAAGCACGAGGCGTATGTCGAGAAAATGCACAAGGACCAGGAGGTCACGCGCGTCCAGTATCAAACCGAACTGGAGCGCTTTCGCGAACTGAAGCGCAAGCCGTTGCCGGCGGTGCCGGCCGCCGATCCGGCACAGAAAAAATAGAGGCTCCTGCATTGGCGCTCTGGAAGTTACGCAGAGAGCGCAAAGGCGCGGAGGACACAAAGGGAAATAAACATAAAAACGGCGTTTAGCCACAGATGAACGCAGATTTATACAAATGAATCAGGCCATTGATGCACCGAAGCCGTTCACCCTATTGGTGGGCTGACGAATACAGGCAGCGCATTGAATATCCATGTTTATCTGCGTTCATCTGCGGCTAACTGCTTTTTCCAGGATAAATCGTAAAACCAGCTATTTGAATTCTCCGCGATCTCTGCGCCTCTGCGTCCTCTGCGCCTATTCCAAAGCCTGCCCTTAACGACTCACAACTTTTTTTCTTCCACCCACCGCAGCCCGTCGGGCGTGCTTTCCTGCTTCCAGAACGGCGCCCGGGTTTTGAGCTCATCGATCAGGTAGCGGCAGGCGGCGAAGGCCGCGTCCCGCTGCACCGACCACACCGCCACCAGCACGATCGGCTCACCGGGAAGCAGCGGGCCATAGCGGTGAATCAACAGGGTATCGAGCAGCTCCCAGCGGGCGCGCGCTTCGGCGCTGATTTTCTCCAGATAGCCTTCAGTCATGCCGGGATAGTGCTCCAGGGTCATACCGGAAACCGCATGTCCCTGGTTGAAATCCCGCAAACTGCCGACGAACACTGCCGTGGCCCCGTAGCGGCCAACCCAGTCACGAGCGTGCGCTTCCTGGTGGGCCGCCAGCACCCGCCACGGATCAAAGCTCTCCTTTTGGACCCGGATGGTCATCAACCCCCCGTGACCGGTGGAAAAAAGGCCACCTCATCCCCGGCCCGCACGGCCGACTCCGGGGTGGCGTATTCCTGGTTGATCGCGATCAGGGTATTAGCCGGGAGCGGTTTCGCGGAGACACGGCTCCAGACATCGGCCGCGCAACGCAATCCGGCTGCTTCCACCTGCTCCTGGTCGCGGCCCCGGTGCTCCCGAAGGCTGGCGAAATATCGGACGGTAATGCTTGGCATAACACCTACTTTGTTGCTGTGAATGCGGTTTTCTCTGTTACCGCCATGGGATACGGGAAAATGCGCTAAAAAGCGCGGCCTGACAAGTTGTCGGTAAAAGGCGCGAATTCCTGACTGTTTTACCCATAAAACGCCCTAAAAATAAATAAACCGCCCTTATGAGAGACTGCAGTATTACTAATTAGTTTTGGCCGGAGTTCCCCTATACAGTCTGCCGTTGTCTCGCTTCCTGTTTTCGGCTTTTTACCGCAGCTGGGCCATTACGAGCGACACCACGGGCATTTTGGGAGGGTGGGTTACAACACCCGGTCTACAGAGCTTTGTACTTTAAGGAATCACAATCGATGAGCAAACTCGTCAAACCCCACGGCAGCGATACTCTCAAGCCATTGCTGCTCGAAGGCGCGGCCCGCACGGCCGAACTCGATCGCGCCAAGGCGCTCCCCAAAATCAAGATGTCGTCGCGCGAAGTCGGCGACGTCATCATGCTCGGCATCGGCGGCTTCACCCCGCTCACCGGCTTCATGACCAAGGCTGACTGGCAGGGTGTCTGCGACGGCATGAAAATGGCCAGCGGCCTGTTCTGGCCGATCCCGATCACGCTCTCGACCGACAAGGTCACCGCGCAAGGCATCAAGGAAGGCGCCGACATCGCGCTCACCGACGGCGAGTCCGGCGAAATCATGGCCACGATGAAGGTGACCGAGAAGTACGGCATCGACAAGGCGCACGAGTGCATGATGGTCTACAAGACCACCGACCTCGCGCACCCGGGCGTGAAAATGGTGATGGACCAGGGCGAGGTGAATCTCGCCGGCTCCGTCAAGGTGCTGTCCACCGGCACCTTCAAGGAAGAGTACGGCGATCAGTTCATGACGCCGGCCGAAACCCGCGCCAAGTTCGAACAGATGGGCTGGTCCAAGATCGCCGCCTTCCAGACCCGCAACCCCATGCACCGCTCGCACGAATACCTGGCCAAGATCGCCATCGAGACCATGGACGGCGTGCTCATCCATTCCCTGCTCGGCGCGCTGAAGCCGGGCGA
>Ga0105106_10001939_pt1 | contig 14785 bp, 12 predicted proteins | sample PPLLaktember2015_5_FD_79109 | JGI IMG/M metagenome (GOLD analysis project Ga0105106, IMG submission 79109) | Freshwater sediment microbial communities from Prairie Pothole Lake near Jamestown, North Dakota, USA - PPLs Lake P8 Core (1) Depth... | ecosystem: Environmental > Aquatic > Freshwater >...
GGATTCGAACCGGAGACCTCATCCTTACCAAGGATGCGCTCTACCAACTGAGCTACGAGGGCGGGGAGACAAGGGAGCGGGAGACGAGGCTCGAACTCGCGACATTCAGCTTGGAAGGCTGACGCTCTACCAACTGAGCTACTCCCGCGAGAGACGTGAAGCGACTGTGGATGGGGTAGGATTCGAACCTACGAAGCGGTGACGCGGCGGATTTACAGTCCGCTCCCTTTGGCCATCTCGGGCACCCATCCGAAAATCTCTGAGCAAGCTTGGGCTGGTCGTTGGGACATGCCCCCCGCTTGCGGGGGGCAAGCTGCGCGGCGCGTGACGCCCGAGGCGGCTGCGGGGGGAACCAGGAGTGAGCTGGCGATGGGATTCGAACCCGCAACCCCCTGATTACAAATCAGGCGCTCTACCGTTGAGCTACGCCAGCGCGTGAGGTCGTCCTTCTCCCGCCGGCTCGGCGGGGCGGCGTTTTGTAGCGCCCGACCGGCGGGGAGTCAACCGCGACGGGGGCACGGGCGGGCACGGGCACGGGCACGGGCACGGGCACGGGCACCCCCAAGGGGCTCCCGCTCTGCGATGACGCCGCTCGCTCAGGGAGCGAGCGGCGTCATCGACGGCACGAACAGCTTCCGGTCGGCCGGCGCCTGCTCACCCGTCTCGATGGGAGGCCCCACCGCCGTCTCGCTCTCGGCCACCAGCCGCGGGTGCGGCTTGCCCAGGCCGGCCTCGTCCGAGACGAGCACCTGCTGCAGATGCGAGAGCTTCGCCTCGGTCTGCGCGATGAACTCGCTCTCGTAGCCGAGCCGGCGCGCGGTCTCGAGATTCTTCTCGAGCACCCACACCGCCTTGTCGACCACCGGGCGGATCTGCTTCTTGAGCTCCTCGTAGTAGATCTGCCGCTGTCGCTCGTCGAGCCACTTCGGCACGGGCGCGTACATGAGCGCGTCGTAGAACTCACCGAACAGGTGCCCGAGCTGGTAGCCCGATGCGGACACCCAGAACATGTGCTTCGCCTTGATCGTGTGGTTGTAGGCGTCCTGCGCCTTCACGAGCAGCTCGAGCTTCTGCTTGAACCGCTCGGCCATCACCGTCTCGGGCAGCACGATCGCCACGTCGCGGAAGCGCCGGTGCAGGATCGCGGCCCGGTAGAAGCGCGCCATGCCGACGAAGTAGTAGCTCGAGAACCGCTCGCTCTGCTCGCGCTCGGCCTCCTCGAAGATCGCGTCGGCGCGCGCGAGCACCTTGTCGGCATCGTCCCAGCGATCGAGGTTGAACAGCGCATAGCCCTGGCGCGCGAGCGCCTCGATCCGCGTGGACGGCAGCTGCTCCGGTGCCGCCGCGACCTCGGCGAAGCTCGTCGCCGACGCCTCCCAGCGCTCGAGCTCGGCCTCGCAGGCCCCGCGTCGCGCGACGACCTGCACGCGATCGCCGGCCTGCGCGAACCGATCGAGGTACCCGTCGGTCGCCCGCAGCACGCCGCTGCAGTCGTGCAGCAGCTCGTGCGCCTGCGCGAGGCCGAGCCACGCGCGACGCAGGTGCTCGTCGTCCGACAGCCCCGCCGACAGCGCGCGCCCGAACAGCGCGACCGCCTCGGCCGCCCGCTCCTCGTCCAGCGCGCGCTCGGCCGCGGCGAGCACCTTCGCGGGATCGTCGACGTCCTGCACCGACGGCTGGCTCGCCGCCGGGCCCTCGGTCGGGGCCCGGCTGCCGGGCTTCGACCCCGCACAACCGGCGGCACCGAGGGCGAGAACGACCGCGACCACGAGGCGAGCGGGCACCATGGGCAGCATGACACGCCCCCGGCCCCGACGTTCCCCGTGGACGGGCGGGAACCGCTACTTCGCGTCGGCCTTGGCGTCTGCCTTCGCGTCCGGGGCGGCGGCCGGCTTCTTGCCCTCGGCCTCGGCGTCGTCTTGTCCCAGCTTCGCGATCGAGTCGCGCGCCATGAGCACCGGCGCCTGGTAGCTCGCGTCGGTCGAGAGCTCCTCGGCATCGAGCACGCCTTGCAGCGCGGCGGCGCACTCCGGGCACGGCTTGCCGTGGAGCATCTTCGCCGGCAGCCACGCCATGGTCAGGCGCGCGTCGGGATTGCGGACCTTGTAGGCCTTGGCGATCTCGAGGGCGACCTTCGGATCGCCGTCGCCGAGCCGGGCCAGCTCGTACGCCGCCTTCTCGCGCGCGAACCAGTCGGCGGTCGCGTCCTGCAGCGTCTTCTCGTAGCAGCCCTTGTCGGTCTTGCAGGTCTCGAGCACCTCGAGGCCCTTCGACCACTTCGCCATCTCCGACTTCACCTTGCCGTCGGTCTGGGCCGCGATCGCTTCCTTGATCTTCGCCGCGTCGTCGGGACCCGCCGCGAGGATCGCGAAGCGCCCGGACTCCCAGCGCGCCTCGTACTTCAGGTCCGCGGTGGCGATCGCGTCCTTCGTGTACTCCGCCGTCTTGATCACGTTCACGAGGCAGTCGACCGACTTCGTGCCGCCGATGCGCCCGAGCGCCTCGTGGATCGGGAACATGTCGGCCGGGTTCTTGCTCGCCGTCGAGCACGTGCACAGCGTGTCGACCGACTTCTGATCGCCGATGAAGCCGAGCGCGTTGGCGATGACCGCCCGCAGGCCGGCGTACGCCGCATCGGGCTCGAGCTCCTCCTCGTCCTTCTTCGCCGGCTTTGCGGGCGCCTTGCAGTCCTCGAGCGGGAAGATCTTGATGAGCTCGTCGACGGCCATCGGCGAGCCCATGGCGCCGAGGATCAACGCGGCGGTCTGCTGGATGTTGAACTGATCGATGCCGACCTGGGCGGCGAGCTTCTGCACGCCCTCGTGCTCGCCGCGCAGCATCTTCAGCACGCCCGGGATCGCCGGGTCGCCGATCGCGACGAGCGCCTGCTTCGACTGCACGCCGATGTTCTTGCTCGTGGCGGCATCGGGCACCCGGTACGTGACCGTGAGCAGGGCATCGACGACCTTGCAGGTGTCCGGCGACGCGCACACGCCCGGATCGCCGATCTTGCCGAGCGCCGCCGCGGCCGCGCGGTGCACCTTCACCGGCTGCACCTCCGCGGTCTGCTCCATCGCCTTGATCAGCACCTCGGTCGCCTGCTTGTCGCCGAGCGCTCCGAGCGTCTTCGCCATGAGCTCGCGGACGTCGCCGTCCGCGTTGCCGCCCGCGTCGTTCTTCGGGTTGGCGATGAGCTTGTCGAGCTCCTGGATCACCGTCTCGACCGAGTCGGTCGCCTTCGCCTTGCGGATGCCCTCGAGCGCGAGGATCGACTTCTTGCGCGCCTCGGCGCTGCCGTCGAGCGCGACCGCTTTGTTCCAGATCCGCGAGCCCGCCGGCTGCGCGGCGTCGCGCAGCATGACGAGCATCTTCTCCTGGTGCTCGGGCGCCTCTTCCCACACCTCGTCGAACACCGGGACGACCTTCTCGGAGAACTCCGCGAGGCGATCCTTGTTGTCGGGCGAGGTCACCACCGTCTTGACGAGGTCTTCCATCCCCTGGAAGCCGCTCGCGCGCTTGCTCGAGTCGCGGATGTTCGCGATGTGGGTCTCGAACTTGTAGGGATCGGTTTCCTTGCAAGCCGAGGCCGACAGGGCCAATGCCAAGAGCGACGACGCGATGAGCCTGCGCATGGGGGGCACTCCTTCGAGCAGGGGCGCTCCGGCGAGCGCCCACGACCGCGGCATCGTAACCCAAGCCGCCGCGCCGCGATGCGGCGCATGGCGACTCGGCGCAGATCAGCGACGACCGACCCGACGCTTGCCGGGCTTGGGGATGCGTGCGCGGGGCGGGAGCTTCTTGTCGGTCGCCGCCGCACCCGGTCGCGGTCGCGCCGAGGCGGCCACCTTCTCGGGCTTCTCGCGATCCGCGGACTTGCCGGCGCGCGCGCTCGGCTTGCCGTCGTCGGGCACCGCCGCGTGACGCACGATCACGGTGTCCTCGTCTTCGTTGCGCTCCGCTGGCGCCGGCGCGGCGGCAGGTCGCGGCCGAGGCGGCGGCGGACGTCGTTCTGCGCGCTCGACGGGCCGTTCGGCCCGGGCCGGGGCGCTCGGCCGCGGCGCTGCACGCACGGCGGCCACCGGTCGGGGCCGCGCCGCGGTGCGAGACTTCTCGCGCGCGGGGACGGGCTCGCCGCCCATGCGGACGTTGCCCTTGAACGCGGCTCCGTCGGCGATCACGAGCCGCGGGGCCGTGATGTCGCCGACGAGCTTCGCCCCCGCGTGCAGCGTGACGCAGTCGCGGGCGGTGACGTTGCCGACCACGACGCCGCTGACCACGACGTTGTGGGCCTCGACCTCGGCGGCGACGATGCCCCCGGGCGCGACGAAGAGCGTGTCGGACAGCTGGATCGCCCCGTCGATGCGGCCCTCGACGTGCAGATCTTCCTCACCGGTGACGCGACCGCTGATCCGGATGCCCGGACCGACGACGGTCGCCCCCTCGATCGGCGAGGTGGACGTGGGAGTCGTGCTCGCGCGCGCCATCGATCACGCGTCCATGTCGACGGTGCCCTTGAACGAGGCGCCATCGGCGATGAGTACACGCGGGGACCGGATGTCCCCGACGACGCGGCAGTTGCTCTTGAGCTCGGCGCGCTCGGTCGCGTGGATGTCCCCGGTCACGCGGCCGTGGACGGTGATCGTGGCGGTCTCGACGTTCGCCTCGAGGACGCCGGTGTCCTCGACGAAGATGTTCTCGCGCAGGCTCACCCTGCCCTTGACGGTCCCGCGGACGACGAGATCCTCGTCGCCGGTGATCTCGCCATCGATGACGATGCTGCTGCCTATGACGGTGTTGGCCATGTCGGGCTTCCGGGTCGTGGGGAGCGGGAGAGATCGCGCGTGCGCGATGCGAACAGGAAAACGAGAGATCGCGTCAGCGTCCGCGACCGAGCCCTTCGGGCAGCTGCACGTCCATCTCGACGGCGCCGTCGAACTTCGCACCGTCGTGGACGATCACGCGGGGGGCCCGACAGTTGCCGGCCACGACCGCGCCGCGCTCGATGGTGATCGATCGGGATGCGACGATGTCGCCACGGACCTCGCCGTGGACCTCGATCGAGTCGACCTCGAGATCGGCCTCGACGACGCCGCCCGGCGCGACCACGAGGTGGCCCGCGAGCGCGACGTTGCCTTCGATGCGGCCCTCGACGACGAGATCTTCCTCACCGCTGAGTGCGCCGCGGACGGCGATCTGGGGTCCGAGGACGCAGGTGGAGGATCGAGGGGCGACGGCGGCCATGGGGTTCGCGCAGCGCGTTCGTGGGTGGAAAACGCGCCGGCGCAGGCTAACAACGCCCGACGAGTCCGGTCAAGCCGACGCGGGCACCGCGATGGCGTGGGTGCGCACGTCGATCCGCTGTGCGGACGGGCAGCGTCGGCGACGAGAGGTAACGGTGGCCGCGTGTGGGTCGTCGGTGCTGGACCGGTCCCCGCGCGGACCGTGGGGGTAGCATGCTCGCTCGTCGCCCGTCCCTCGGAGCCCACGTGATCGATCCTCCGCACGCATCCCACGGTTCGGCCCACGGCTCTGCAGGCGACGATGGCCACCACGACGACGAGCCGATCTCCCTCGCCGATCTCGCCGACGTGTTCTCGCGGGCCGAACGGCCGGATGCGGCGACGCACATGGTCGGCACCGAGCTCGAGAAGTTCGGCGTGCGCGTGCATGGCGACGGGCCGCTGCAGCCGGTCGAGTACCGCGACATCGCGGCGGTGCTGGACGGGCTCGTGCGCGACTTCGGCTGGCAGCCGAGCGACTACGGATTGCACGGCGAGACCGTCGCGCTCGCCCGCGACGGCGCCTCGATCACGCTCGAGCCCGGTGGCCAGTTCGAGCTGTCGGGCAAACCGCTCGCGACCGTGCACGAGACGTGCGCCGAGTTCACGCAGCACTACCGCGAGCTGCACGCGGCCTCGCTGCCGCTCTCGCTGTCGTGGTTCACCGCCGGCTTCCACCCGTGGGCGACGCGCGACGAAATCCCGCGCATGCCGAAGGGTCGCTATCGCATCATGGCGGCGTACCTGCCGACGCGCGGCGGCCGTGCGCTCGACATGATGCTGCGGACCTGCACCGTGCAGGTGAACCTCGACTACGCCTCCGAGCGCCAGTGCGGCGAGCGGCTGCGACTCGCAAACGCGATCGCCCCGGTGGTCACCGCGATGTTCGCCGACTCGCCGTACCTCGAGGGAGGCGCGCGCGGGCTCGTCACGGGTCGTTCCGCGGTGTGGACCGACGTCGATCCCGATCGCTGCGGGACGCCGCCGTTCGCGTTCCTCGGACCGAGCTTCGGCTACGGCGCGTACGTCGACTGGGCGCTCGACGTGCCGATGTTCTTCGTGAAGCGCGGCGGTGCGTACCACGCGTACCACGCGAGCTTCCGCGACTTCCTCGCCCACGGCTGGGTCGACCCCGACGGCCACCGCCAGCGCGCGACCTGGGGCGACTGGGTGCTGCACCTGTCGACGGTCTTTCCCGAGGTGCGGCTCAAGCCGTTCGTCGAGTTCCGCTCCGCCGACGCGGTCCCGTCGAAGTACGTGTGCTCGCTGCCGGCCCTGCTCAAGGGCCTGCTCTACGACGAGGCCGTCGCCGCCGAAGCGTGGACGCTGCTCGCCGCGGCGACGCCCGACGATCGCCAGGCCCAGTGGCACGAGGCCCGCTCGGTCGGGCTCCGCTCACCGCGCCTGCAAGCCCTCGCGGCCCGGCTGGTCGAGCTCGCCCGCGCGTCGCTCGATCGCGCGAACGTGCTCGACGACAAGGGCCGGACCGAGGCCCGCTTCCTGGAACCGTTGCAGGCGCTCGTGGACCCGGGTCGTTGCCCCGCGGACGTCGCCGTCGAGACCCTCGGTCCCGATCCCGGCCGCAGCCCGGACGCACAGCGCGGCTACGTGCGCGCGTTCTACTTCGCCGGCGTGGACGTCTAGGCTCCGCCGCGACAGCGGCACACGGATCCGGGCGCTGCTACCATGATGGTTGGTGCGGACGCTCGCGGTCCTCGGTCTCGTTCTCGCGCTCGGATGTGGTGGTGCCCGGCCCTCGCAGGAACCGGCGCCCGAAGCCGACGAGCGCGCCGGTGCGCTGCCGGCCGACGACGGCGTGCAGGAGCCTCCGCCCGCGCCGAAGATCGAGCCCGTCGTCACTCCGGCGAGCAAGTCCGCCCACGCGGCCGTACAGGCTCGCACCGCCGGCGGGGCGTTGCCCGAGCAGCCGCTCGTGCAGTTCACGCCGATCGAGGACCCGCAGGGCAAGGCGCTCGCGGGCTTCCACGGGGCGCTGCGCAAGCTCGGCGCCGGTGAGGATCTCGACGGCAAGGTCCGCGTGGCCGTGTACGGCAGCTCGAGCGTGGCGGCCGATCGCTACACGGGCTACCTGCGCGGCTACCTGCAGCACCGCTTCGGCGACGGAGGCATCGGCTTCGTCGCGCCGGTGCCCCTGTGGCGCTGGCATCGGCACAACGAGGTCGTCGTCAAGGCCACCAAGGGGTGGAGCGTCGAGCACGGGCAGAAGAAGACGATCAAGCCCGGCGGCTACCTGGGGCTGATGGGTGCGTCGGCCTTCGGCGCGCGCAAGCGCGTGTCGACGACGATCGCCGCCGCGCTGCGCGAGACGGTGAGCCCGTTCGAGGAGACGTCGCGCTTCGACCTGCACTACCTGCGGCAGCCCGGCGGCGGCCGCTTCGACGTCGCGATCGGCAACGGCAAGCCGGCGACGATCGTCACGCGCGCGAAGGCCCCGACGCTCGGCGTGTGGACACCGGCGATCGGCGAGCGGCTCGAGCCCGTGACGATCACGCTGCGCGGCGACGGCGAGGTGCGACTGTTCGGTGCGGTGCTCGAGCGCGACGAGCCGGGCGTCGTCGTCGATGCGCTCGGGGTCGGCGGCACGCGAGCGGCGAACATGCTGCTGTGGGACGTGCCCGGCTGGACCGAGGCCATCCAGGCGCGCCCGCCGGATCTCGTCGTGCTCGCCTACGGCGCCAACGAGTGCATGGACGAGGACGAGCCAATCGAGACGTATCGGGCGAACCTGGCGACCGTGCTCGATCGCTTCCGCACGACGCTGCCCGCGGCGAGCTGTCTGCTCGTCGGACCCGTCGACTTCCCCGACGAGGACGAGGAGACCGGGCTGTGGCAGCCGCGGCCGCGGCTCGCGGAGATCATCGCGACGCAGCGTGCCCTCGCGTTCGAGCGCGGCTGCGCGTTCTTCGACACCCGCGAGTGGATGGGCGGCGAGGGCTCGATGGATGCGTGGGTCACCGCGGAGCTCGCGAAGGCGGATCACCTGCACTTCACGAAGCTCGGCTATCTGTACCTCGGTCGCGTGCTGGCGGACGCGCTCTTGCGGGACTTCGACGGCGCGGCCCCCGTCGTGGCGACCGCCGAGGGCTGACCTCCCGTCGCAGCCGATTCGCCGCGCTCGTCGTGGCAGCGCCGGCCGCAGCGGCTAGATCGGGGTCGAACGACGGCAGTGCGTGGACGCTCGACATCGACGTGGTGGCGCGAGGTGTGGGCACCGCTCGCGCTCTTGTGTCTCGCCCCGCCGATGACACTCGCGTTGTGGGTGACGTGCGTCGAGCTCGGCGGCGACACGTCGGCGCTGTGGCGAATCGTGCGTGAGCACGGGCTCTGGGCGATCCTGCCGCGACCGTCGCTCGTGGGACTCGCGGCGATCCTCGGCTGGTCGGCGCTGCAGCTCGCGCTCTTGCGGGGGCTGCCGGGCCGCCGCTGCGAGGGCCCGCCGACTCCGGCGGGCGCGCGTCCGATCTACCGCGACAACGGCCTGCTCGCCTGGGCCGTGAGCCACGGGCTGCTGGTCGCCGCGCTGCTGACCGGCGCATTGCCGGCGACGGCGATCTTCGAACGGCTCGGCGAGATCATCGCGACGGCGAACGTGCTCGCCCTCGTGCTGTGCGTCGCCATGCAGATCCGGGCGCGGCGCTGGGCCGCCACGCCGGACGTGGTCATCACGGGCAATCCCGTGTTCGACGTGTTCCAGGGCATCGAGCTCCACCCGCGCGTGCTCGGCGTCGATCTGAAGCAGCTCGTGAACTGTCGGGTCTCGATGATGGGCTGGAGCGCGCTCGCGATCGGTTGCCTGGCCTGGGAGCACGGCACCACCGGTGCGATCTCGCCGGGGCTCACTGTCTCGGTCGTGCTCGTCGTCGTCTACCTGCTGAAATTCTTCGTGTGGGAGCGCGGCTACTTCCACTCGCTCGACATGATGCACGACCGCTTCGGCTTCTATCTGTGCTGGGGCGTGCTCGTCTGGGTGCCCGCCGTGTACCTGTCGCCGACGTACTTCATCGCGGCGAATCCGAGCGCGATGGGCTGGCCCGCGGCGGTCGCCACGATCGTGGTCGGCGTCGCCGCGATCGTCGTGAACTACGCCGCCGACGCGCAGCGTCAGCGCGTGCGGGCGGCCGGCGGCCGCGTGCTGGTCTTCGGGCGGCCACCGGTCCTCATCCGCGCCGCGTACCGCACCGGCGACGGTGCGAGCTGCGAGAACCTGCTGCTCGCGTCGGGCTGGTGGGGCATCGCGCGCCACTTCCACTACCTGCCCGAGCTCGTCGTCGCGCTCGCGCTGACCTTGCCGGCCGGCCCGGTGCCGATGGCGTGGGTCTACCCGGTGTTCCTCGGCGTGCTGCTCGTCGATCGCACCCATCGCGACGACGAGCGCTGCCGGAGGAAGTACGGAGGCGCCTGGGAGGAGTACTGCCGGCGCGTGCCGTGGCGGATCGTGCCTGGGTTGTGGTGAGCGCTACTTGCCGGCGCACTCGCGGAAGCTGCCCTTGAAGCCGTGCTCGACGAACTCGTCGAGCTCCTTGCCCTTCTTCTCGTAGGCGAACTGCGCGTAGGAGCGGTAGAGCTTCTTCGCCTCGGCGCAGCTGCCGAGCTTCGCGGCACACACGGCCGCGGTGTTGATCCCCGAGATCGCGAAGGTGCGCTCGCGCTGCTCGTTGATGTGCTTCGTCGGCATCTTCGGCACCGAATCGACGAGCGTGTTGCCGTGGCGGATGCAGCCCGCGACGTCCCCCGCATCCATCGACTCGTGGATCGCCGGCCCCGCCTTCTTCGCCGCCTCGGTCGGGGTGAGCTTGCCCGCGCAGTACCGTGCGGCCTGGTCGCTCGTCGTGCGATCGAGCTCCTCGGCCGTGAAGCGGCGGCCGGTCGCTGCCTGTTCCATGAACTTGCGATAGCGCTTCTTGCCGTCCTCGCACTTGCCGGCCTGCATCTCGCAGGTCGCCCGCATCATGTCCATCTTCTGCGCCGTCTCGGAGTGAGCCTCCATCGCGCGATCGAGGTCGAGCAGGCAGCCCATGCCGTCGCCGTTCTTCGACTTCTGTGCCGCCGACTGGCCGAGCTCGGCGGCGAGCTGCCAGCCGTCCTTGCCCGCCGTCGAGGTGCCCGGCGCGGGCCCGCTCGCCGCGTTCGTGGCAACCGGCGGCTCGCCGTCCTCGAGCGGACGCAGCGCGAGCCGGATCGGCACCTTGCAGCGCGAGAGTTCCATCGCCGTGCCTGCGGTGCAGCTCGCCAGCTCGCCGCCGCGCTTGAGCGTCGCCGCGCGATGGGACCGGCCCGCGCCTGCGCCGGCCTCTTTGAACGACGCCTTCACCGACTCGGCGTCCTTCTTCTCCGAGTCGAGCTCGAAGGCACCGAGGTTGTACGCGCGCACGAAGTGGGTCGCGCCGTTGCACCGCGGGTTCGCGCCGACCTCCTTCTTGTAGACGGTGGCGCGCGTCGAGTTGACGGTGCCGCTCACGAAGTAGCGCAGCAAGAGCTTGTTGCCCGCATCCACGTTGGCGGCGAACGAGGCGGCACCGAGCGGGAGCTTGGCGAACAGATCGAACGTGTTCTCGATCTCGAAGCCCTCGATGCTGCCGCTCGTCCACTTCGGCACGTCGTACGAGCCGTACTTGCCGGAGATGCCGTCGTCCATGCAGCCGTCGAGCACCTCGAGCTCGCAGTTCTCGTAGCGCACGATGATCACATCGCGCTGCGCCGCGGACTCGAACGTGGCGGTGTCGGTGGCGTCCCACTCGACGACGAACGGCCGATCGGTCGGGTTCGCCTCGCTGCAGCGGTTCTTGCCCACGGTCGTCTGCGCGACGAGATCGCCGGGCTTGCCGCGATCCTTGCGCGCGCTCGCGGCACAGCTCGCGAGGGGAACGATCGCCAGCGACGTGAGGACGATGCAGCGCAGAGTGCTCATGGGAGTCGGCAGGGTACTTCAAGGGGCGTGCCGTCGCCCGATGGCTGCGGCGACGCGCCCGCGTCCCTCGGTGGAGGGACGAATCGCGACGCGAGCGGTTGCACCGATTCCCGGATCGGGAAGGCGCGCTTTCGTCAGCGCGGCTCGTCGGCGTCGTCGGGCTGCGGCATCGGCAGCACACCCGATTGCGCGTCGTCGAGCGCTCGGCGCCACTCCGGCTGGGGCTCGTCCTCGGGCTCGCCCTCGTCGTCGAGCATCTCGAGCTCGTCGTCGTCGAGCATCTCGACGTCCTCGAGATCCTCGTCGCCATCGTCCCCGTCCATCGACGCGTGGGGCAGTGCGTGCAGGCCCGAGCTGCCGTTGGTGGGCATCGCGTGCACGCCGGAGCCCTCGGTCGGCCGTGGCGGCAAGGTGCGCAGTCCGGAGCCCTCCGTCGGCAGCGGCGGCAGCGGGCGCAGCCCCGAGCCCTCGTTCGGTCGCGGCGGCAGCGTGCGCAGCCCCGAGCCTTCGGTCGGCAACGGCGGCAGCGTGCGCAGACCCGAGCCCTCGGTCGGCCGCCCCGGGAGCGTGCGCAGGCCGGAGCCCTCGGTCGGCAGCGTGCGCAGACCCGAGCCCTCGGTCGCGCGCGGCAGCGGTCGCACACCGGAGCCGTCACGCGGCACGGGCGGCAGCACGCGCAATCCCGATCCCTCGCCGCGCGGCAGGGCGCCCGCGCGCGAGCCGTCGTCGTTGGGCACGACGCGCAGACCGGAGCCCTCGTCGCGCGGCAACGGTGTGACGCCCGAGCCCGGATCGATCGCTGCCTTCGGGACGCCGGTCAGCTCCCGGGCCGCGGCCGGATGCGGGACACCGGGCTGGGTGTGCTGCGTGGGCGGCGTGGGGACGGCCGATCCGACGAGCAGCTCGTCGAGATCCTCGGGCACACCGTCGGCGAGGATTGCGTCCGCGTGCGCGTACGCCCAGCCGACGAGGTCGTCGGCATCCTCGATGCGCTCGGCTTCGAGCAGCTCCTCGAGCGTGTCCACGCCCGGACTGTATCACGCGGCTCGCGCGGGCCCCAAACGCGCCGTTCAGCCGGCGATCGCCTCGCCGCCGGTGTCCCCCGTGCCGCCGGAGTCGCTCGAGCCGGAGTCCTCGCTGGTCGGCACACCGATGTCGCCGTTGTCGTCGCCGCTGTCGGCCGTCGTGGTGAACGTGGTCAGGAGTGTGGTCGGTCCACCGTCGTCCTCGGTCGAGCTCGGCGGTTCGAGGATCAACGTGTCCTCGCTCCCCGTCTCGTCGTCCTCGCCGCCGGTCATCCCTTCGGCTCCTGTCGTTCCTGCCGATTCGGCCGCCGTCGACTCGCCCGCGCTCGCGCCGTCGTCGTCGCCGTCGTCCTCGCCGCTGCACGCCGACAACGCCAGCGCCGCGAACATCGTCACCCCTGCAGCCCATCGCCTGCATCCCATCGTCGCTCCTCCGCGTACGCCGGAGCGCACCGTCGTCGCGCGCACGATCGTCATGATCGTTCGCGGACGGCGAGCCCTCTCGGCACCAGCGCGGTGCACCACGGCACCGCTCCACGATGAAGACCCACGCGCGCACGGCCGCGGTTTCGCGAACGATCACGCGGATGTCGTTCGCAGAAGCGGGATCCCGGATCCCGGATTCGGACACTCGCGATCCTCCAACGCCTCGCTGCGTCGCGTTGGACCGGACGGACGCGGTGCGGTCAGCGACCGGCGATCTTCTCGCGCACCCGATCGACGTCGAGCATGCGGCCGAGACCTTCGGCGCCGGATGTCGCACAGGAGGCGTGGAAGCGCCAGATCTCGAGGGCTCGGTCCCACCAGCGCTGGGCGAGCGTGTCGTCGCCGTGGAGGTGCGCATCGTCTCCGGCGTGCTCGCAGAGATCGACGACGCCCAGGAGGTCGGCGAAGTCGCGGCGCGCGAGCGCGTCGAGCTGCGCGAACGCAGCATCGTCGTCGTCGCGGGCGATCGCGGATGCGATCGCGGAACGCAGGCCCTCGGCCTCGTCGGGCTCTTCGCGCTCGAGCACGCGGATCCACAGCCAGCGATGCATCCGGGGCCACGCGTGCGCCACCGCGGCGACGGCCCGCTGCGCACGCGGGCTCGTTGCTGCTTCGGCGTCACAGGACAACCGCACGCCCGCGAGCCGCGGTGGTAGGCGCCGGGCATCGACGATCTCGTCGATCCGCTCCAGCGTGCTCGCGAGCACGGGGTGATCGTCGTCGCGCAGCTCGACCCGCGCGGCCGTGACGAGCTCTCGCATTCGCGAGAACGTCGGTACGTCGCGTCGCGGATCGTCGCCGATACGCGGACGTTCGGCCCTCGAGGTGGCGATCCAGCCGGCCTCGTCGCGCGCGTGCGGGTAGTACTCGCCGCGGCGGGCGAGTGTGTCCTCCAGCGTCTCTGCGGCCGACTCGATCTCGGCGAGCCGCGATCCGTTGCGCTCGCGCTCGAAGGCCGCCGCCTCGCGGAAACCCATGAGCGCACGCCGCATGTGTCCGCGATCGCGGGCGAACGCGGCGAGCCGCGCCCGCGGCAGGGTGGGATCGTGCAGATCGGAGCCGAGGATCGCCCGCTCGTAGGCCGCCCGCGCGCCCGCGAGATCGCCGGTGCGCTCCAGCGCGAGCCCGAGGTTCATGGACGCGGGCGCGAACCATCCCGTCGCCGTCGCACGGCGCAGGTGCTCGACGGCAGCCGCGGCATCGCCGGCCCGCTCGAGGCGGTACCAGCCGAGCCAGTTATGCGCACGGATGGATGCGGGGTCGCGCGCGAGCTCGTCGAGCATCGCCGCGAGCGCCTCGTCGTCGCGGCCGAGCTCGAGCCACGCATCGGCGAGATTGCAAAGTGGGACGGGATCGCCGGGCGTGTGCACTCGGGCCGCCTGGAAGTGCGCGATGGCCCGCGCCATCGCGTCGGGCGTCTGCCGCAGCGCCGTGCGCAGGATCCAGCCGGCGAGGTTGTGCGCGTTGGGACGATCGGGCGCGTCGAGGACGAGCGCCTCGAGCTGTGCCAGTGCACCGGCGGCATCGCCCGATCGCCAGGCCCGCTCGGCGGCCGCGTAGCGCTCGCTCGGATCGGCGCCGGGCATGGCCACAGCATCGCATGCATCGGTCGCGTGGTAGCCTGGCCACGGCGTGGACGCCGTCGTCGCAGCGATTGCCGTCGGGATCGCGATCGCCTCGTCACCCGAAGCCACGCACGAGCCCGCAGCTCCGCTCTGCGATCGCGACTGCGTCGTGATCGCGGGCGCCGACACCCAGGCGCTCTCGCAGGCCGTCGCCGCCCACCTGGGTGGGCTCGAGCTCGCGACCCGCGTCGCGGACCTCGACGCGCCCGCACCGAAGCAGGCCGACGTCGGCGCTGCGCGGGCTCGGTGGCGAGCCGAGCACGTGCGCATCGTCGTGTGGCTCGTCCGGGACGAGCAGGCCGTGCGGATCCGGCTGCTGGACGTCGAGCGCGGTGGACTGTTCGAGCGCGAGCTCGTCGCCGCCGACGATCTCGCGACGGCCGAGGCCGTCGGTGTCGTCGTGCGGCGGGCCGTGGACGACGTGCTCGTCGGCGAGCCCGA
>Ga0105106_10001942_pt1 | contig 14773 bp, 10 predicted proteins | sample PPLLaktember2015_5_FD_79109 | JGI IMG/M metagenome (GOLD analysis project Ga0105106, IMG submission 79109) | Freshwater sediment microbial communities from Prairie Pothole Lake near Jamestown, North Dakota, USA - PPLs Lake P8 Core (1) Depth... | ecosystem: Environmental > Aquatic > Freshwater >...
ACCGGTGTAATGTTTGTCAGGATTTGAATTGCCGGCGGCATGCTTTCAATCGGGAAGATGAATCCGGACAAAATAAATGACGGGAGCAATGATATAAGCGTCGCAATTTGAAAAGCCACCTGCTGGGAATCGGAAATTGTAGAAACCAGGATACCGAGATTAAGCGTCGCAAAAAGAAAAATTAATGTTGAAATAAATAAAAGAAAAATATTTCCCTGTATCGGCATGCCGAATAAGATATAACCTGCAATTAAAATTATTGAAGCGACAAATAGTGCAATTATAGTATAAGGAATTGTTTTACCGATTAAAAGTTCTATTGAAGACAGGGGAGAAACATTTAATTGTTCAACCGTACCTTTTTCTTTTTCTCTAACGATTGATAATGAAATCGATATTACCGCGGTCATTATAAGAATCATAGAAATTAATCCGGGTATTAAATATTTGGTTGAGTTCAAGTCGGGATTAAACCAAAACCGAGGTTCCAGAGTAACCGGCAAAGCAACCTCCCGGCCATAAACAGCTAAAGCTTCCCTGGTTATCTTTTGAGAAAAGGTGGCTGAAGCAATATTCATGTAGTTGGAAACTACTGCTGCAGTGTTAGAATTTATTCCTTCAACCAAAATTTGAATCTTTGCTTCCCTGTTGGAATAAAGATTCCTGGAAAGATCCTGCGGAAGTACAATGACCACCTGAGCCTTCCCGTTGTCAAGCATTTCCCCGATATTATCTTCATATTCAATGTAGCCGATAAGATCAAAATAATTTGAGCTTGTGAGTCTAGTAATAAATTCTCTGCTGTACTCAGACTTATCGCGGTCATAAACGGCCATCTGAATATGATGTACATCGAAGTTTATTGCATAGCCGAAAATAACCAGAAGAATTAATGGAAATACAAAGAGTACATAGAGCATTCTTGTGTCGCGCTTAAGCTGTCTGATTTCTTTCTTTGCAATTGCTAAAATTCTTACAAACATTTTTTTATTTCAATTTTTCCGAAGCATCTTAAGCTGTTATTTTAGAATGCGTTTCAAGCAGATGTATAAAAACATCCTCTAAAGACGGAACAATTTTATTTATTCTTCCAACGTCTATTGAATTACGGCTCAAATAATTTCTTATTTGATCTTCATTTTTGTAACCCTCATTTACCATAATGTGTATCCGGTTGCCGAAGATTGACGTTTCTTCTACAAAATTTTCTTTCTCAAGCAGCTCCATAGCCGTTACGACATTTTCGCATTCAATTTCCAGGATTGTATTTTTTAAATAATTTGTTTTCAGCTCTTTTGATGAACCTTCCGCAATAAGCTGTCCGGCATTAATCAATATAATATTATTGCAGAATTCAGCCTCTTCAAGGTAATGTGTGGTTACCAGAATAGTGGTACCTTGTGCAGACAGCTCATTTATTAATTCCCAGAAATTTCTTCTCGAAATCGGATCCACTCCGCTCGTGGGCTCATCCAGAAAAACAATTTTCGGCTGATGAATAACTGCCGTGCCGAGTGCAAGCCTTTGTTTAATTCCTCCCGGCAGCGAACCGGTAAGTATTTTTTCTTTCCCCTCTAGATTTGAAATTTTTAAAACCCATTCTTTTCTTATTTGTAAGTCTCTGCCGTAAAGTCCGTATACTCTTCCAAAAAAATTTATATTTTCCTCTACGGTAAGATCATTATATAAAGAAAATTTCTGCGACATATAACCGATATTCTGCTTAACTTTGTCCGGCTGCTTCATAACACTGAAACCGCCGATATTTGCATCGCCTGAACTAGGCTCAAGTATACCGCAGAGCATTCTTATCGTAGTTGATTTGCCTGCTCCGTTAGCTCCAAGAAAACCGAAAATTTCTCCTTGCTTTACATTGAAGGAGATATTATCAACTGCGGTAAAGCCCCCGAATTTTTTCGTCAGATTATTTACCTCTATCGAGTACAAACCTTCAAGGTTAGGGTAGTGTTTGGATGTAATAACCCTTGAAGGTTCTTTAGTCGTCTCACCATCTTCATAATTAATGATATTCAAGTTTGTGCTTTCTCTTTTCTAATGATATAAAAATTTCCATTAGATTCTTCCACAACCATCGGTTCGAAACCTTCAAGGTTAGGATAGTGTTTGGATGTGTAACCCTTGAAGGTTCCTTACTCGTCCCACCATCTCATCCAGAACCTTCGAGGGTTGCTGCTTCTATTACTCGGTGCTAACCTCGAAGGTTTAGGAAACCAGGTGAATAAAAACATTTTCCAGTGAAGCCGAAATAGGCCTGCTGCTTATAATTTCAATTTGATTTTTCTCTAGCATTTCCTTGACAATGCCGAAATCCTTTTTGTAATCTTCAAAAATTATATTGATTCTATCTCCGAACATCTGGATTTCATAATCAGTATTTTCATTTATCAGCTTGTATGCTTTTCTTACTTCGGTGCAGACAATCTCCGCAACATTTTTATCTATTGAAGATTTAATATTTTGAGGTGTATCCAGACTTATAATTTCTCCTTTGTTCATCAATGCTACTCTGCTGCATCTTTCCGCTTCATCGAGGTAGGGGGTAGTCATAAAAATCGTGATTTCTTCCCGCAGCAGGCTGGAAAGTATTTTCCAGAAATCCCTTCTGGAAACCGGATCAACACCGGTAGTAGGCTCATCCAGATAAATAATTTTCGGACGGTGAATTAGGCTGCATGCAAGCGCAAGTTTTTGCTTCATACCGCCTGATAAATTGTCCGCTAATCTTTTTCTAAACGGCGTAAGCCTGGTGAATTCAAGCAGTTCATTCCTCCTCTGCTCATAATTTTTTACACCGTGGATGTCGGCAAAGAATTCAATATTTTCATCGACTGTCAAATCTCCATACAAGCTGAATTTTTGAGATAAATATCCTATCTGGTTTTGTATTTCTTTTATATGTTTTTTAATATTTTTATCGAATATAAAAGCAGAACCTGAATCCAGGCTTAAAAGCCCGCAGAGAATTCTTATAGTTGTAGTTTTACCAGCCCCATCCGGTCCAACTAACCCGAACATTTCTCCTTTATATACTTCAAATGAAACTCCCCGGACTGCTTCAACATTTCCATACGATTTTTTTAAATCATTTATTTTAATTATTGATTCCATAGTAAATTGCAGGATTGCAAAATTGCAAGATTACAAGATTATTGAAAAACGCTGATTATAAAATTTTTAATTTTATTTAGGTTCTGCTTAAATATGTAAGTTCTTAAATATTTAATAAAGTTTGAAAGTTGAGTGATTATTTCAATAGAATCTTTAAAAGCAGATTCGAATTCTTCGGTTGTTACATACTTCAAATCTAAAGCAATATAAAGCATGGATCTTACTTCGCCGGCTGATCCTTTTGAATATTGGAGGAATTTTATAAAGTCTCGGCTGCTATCTCTTTCAAAACCCTCTGATATGTTATTCATTATTGAAACCGAAGCTCTTTGAATCTGGTCTTTCAATCCATAATCCTTCTTAAACTGAACTGATGAAGTTAACTCATAAATTACTTTAACAAATAATCTGGCATCCTGCCAGACCTGTAAATCTTCAAATGATTTTACTTTCATTTTTATATCCCCTCTGTTTTTATTAATTAAATTTTTACAATCTTGTAATTTTGTAATTATGTAATTTTGTAATTAAAGCTTTATTACCGCATCTGCAGGCATTCCGGGTTTTAACTCAAGTTCCGGATTTTTGATTTTAATTTTTACTGCAAAGACAAGCTTCGTCCGTTCGTCTTTGGTTTGAATATTCTTCGGGGTGAATTCTGCTTCGGGAGAAATATAAGTCACCTTTCCTTCATATTTTTTGTCAGGATACGTATCCGAACTAACATTTGCAGTCTGCCCAAGCTTTACTTTTCCTAATTCTTCTTCCGAAACATAAATTATCAAATCCACAGTATTTAAATCGGAAACTCTGAACAACGATGAAAGCATTGTAACTGTTTCACCCGGTTCAAAAAATTTCTTTACTATGATTCCGTTTATCGGAGAAACTACATATGAATCCCGGATTTGTTTTTTAAGAAGATCAACCGCAGCAAGCTGCCGTCTTAGATTTGCCCCTGCCTGCTTAATGTCTTCCGGCCTGGCATAATCATTCAGCTTCTTTAAATTTTCCTGCGCCGAGCTTAACTGCGCAGCGGCAAGATTTAATTTGGATACAGCATCTTCGTGCTGTTTCTTTGTAATGGACCTGGATTGGAATAATGATTCCATCCTGTTTTTGTCTCTCTTAGCCATATCAAAGTTTATTTCAGCCTGTTTAACGGCCTCTTCGCCTTGCCTGATGTCTTCCTCTCTTGCACCTATTCTAAGAAGACTAAGCTGTGCACGGGCTCCATCTGCAGCAGCTTCGGCCTGATCCAGCTGATAGCCCAAAGATTCGTGATCAATTACTAATACTGTATCGCCGTACTTAACATATTCCCCCTCATCTTTTAAAAGCGAAAGCACTTTCCCGGTTACTTGAGAACTGACAGTCACATTGGTGGCTTCTATATTTCCCGATTCTACAATTTTATTCTCATCATCGTTACTGCCGCAGCCGAAGAAGAAAATCAAATGGAATATTGAAATTAAAAATTTAATCCGGTTCATTTATTTTCTCCGCTTTAAGTCTGTTAAAAATTTTTTTCCCCTTTTCGGTCATTATGCCGTTCATTAATATTTCTAATGTTGAGTCCAAAGCAGTGGAAACCGAAAATTTATTATTCATTATAAAATCAGGATTTACTACTGCGCGAACAGACGAGACAAAAATAGTAACAATAATTTCAGCAGATTTATCGACAAAGTATTCTTCATTTATTCCCTGGCGGATAATCTTCATCAGATTAGCATACATCATTTTTGCCCTGAATTTATCGATCTCTTTCCATAAATCGGGAGTATACAATTGTATATCGGAAATCCACCTGTCGCTGAATTTAATTATAATGCTCCCAAGATATTCCACAAGCTTAAAGAATTTAATTACAGCATTATCATCTGCATCAACAATAGCTTTAATTTGTTCCGCCCTTGCGGAAAGAAACGAAAAAACGACCTCCTTGACCAGCACTTCCTTGGAGGAAAAATATTTGTATATGGTTTTTTTACTCATCCTAAGCTGGGAGGCAAGATCATCCATGGTTGTTTTATAAAATCCTTCTCTAAGGAATTTATCTACTGCAAATTGATAAATTTTTTCTTTTTCTTCCTGCATGGCAATTTCCCTTACGGAAACTATTATCGTTTTTATAGTTTCCAAAATAATATATGACAATCAGTTAGTCAAGATGGAAGTTTTTAATTGTGATTTGTGTTGTGAAGGGGAGGGAATAATAGAGGCTGTTGTGTAAAAACAGCCTCCGTATTATTAAAATATCATTCTTCGCTTTCCAAACCTTTAAGGATGTTTGTAATACGGGTTTTATTTGTTTCATCCCTTACCATTTCAAATGCTTTCGTGTAATACTCCTTAGCCAGTTTCTTTTCGCCTTTTGCGGCATAACCTTCACCAAGACTATCATAAACATTCCATGATTCGGGATAATCATTAACATTCTTCTTGAATGTTTCAATTGCTTTATCATAATCTTTAGCGAAGAGATATTGATAACCCAAGTTATTGATATCTGCTTCCGTAGCAATCATCATTGCCTCGGTTCTTAATTTTTCGGAAATATCTTTAAAACCTTTTTTCTCCATCAATCCGGCTTTAGTCCAGAGATTGGTGAAATTCCTGTTTAGTTGAATTGATCTGTCGCTCCACTCGATTGCTTCATCAATGTATACATCATTCTGCATCGCGTAATTAGCTGCCTGATTCCAACCCTGCCACGAAAAACCGGGAATGGATTTCAGCTGCTTTTTATAATTATCAACAACAATTTTATTAACATCCAGACCTATATTAAATCCGATGGCTAATTTTTCCCATTTCATTATTGCCTTGACCGAATTTTTTGAAGGATCGGCAAAGGAATAACTCAGCCACTCTTCATTTTCTACAGGTTCCGGTTTCACAGTAACTCTCAACGCATCTTCTTTTTCATCATAGAAGAAACTTCCCCACGACCAGTTGTTCTTGCTGAAGATAATGGTCCATTCATTTTCGGTTGGAATCATATGAAGTCCGTAAGTTCCGGCCGGCAGATCTTTTCCTTCAAGCTTTACAGGATCAGTAAAAGTAATTGTGGTATTTTCATTTGCTCCGGCCCTCCAGACCTGATTATACGGAACTAATTTACCCCAGATCTCTCTGTTATTTACTCCGGGGCGGTGATATTTAATAGTTATATCCGTTAATCCAATTCTCTGCGTAACCGAAGCTGCCTGGCTTGGCCGCGGAGACGTCAGGTTCTGCTGTGCATAGGCGGTTAAGCAGAACGAAATAATTAATAAAAATAGAAAGGGAAGGGAAATATACTTCCTCATCTCAAGCCTCCTTGTGGTTAAAATTAGTTGATGACTTTCTAATCTATTATCATCCGATAAATCTATTATCATCCGATTAAATGAATCAGACAATTTTGATGAACGGTTTTTAATTTGATAAACGGTTATTTTCCCGGATGAGGTTTTAAATCGTATGGCTGATTATTCTTTTCAAGACCAAAAATTCTTAACTATGTTCTGAATACTACCTTTATTATCTTTATTGACAATTTTATTTTTTATTTGAAAATTATTATAACTTTTTATCGGCAAATATGATTTACAACAAAGACAACAACGTAAAAGAAATCAAATCTGACAAGCCAAAATGCTTTTGCGGCATTTTTGGAATTTTCGGTACACCCGAAGCATCATTACATACATATTACGGACTTCATGCACTGCAGCATAGGGGACAGGAAGCTTCCGGAATTGTTACAGGAAGCTTCAATAAAAAAGGGAATCCGATATTCAACATTCATAAAGATGAAGGGCTGGTTTCTGAAGTATTTGCCGATCCAAAAATATTTCACTACATACTCCCCGGAAATTCTGCGATTGGGCATAACAGGTATTCCACCACAGGCTCATCCGAATCCAAGAAAAATATTCAGCCTTTTGTCGTACACTACAGACTCGGAAATTTGGCCATCTCGCATAACGGAAATTTAACTAATGCAAAAGCACTCAGAGAAGAGCTTGTAGATGAAGGAGCAATTTTTCAAACTACAAGCGATACTGAAGTAATCCTGCACCTCATTGCAAGAAGCCGGCTGGAGAACCAAATAGATCAGATAAAAGAAGCACTTTCAAAAGTTTTAGGGGCTTACAGCATCACAATTCTTACCGACAATAAATTAATTGCTGCGCGCGATCCGCACGGCTTCCGTCCTCTATCAATAGCCAAACTTAACGGTTCCTATGTAGTTGCTTCGGAAACCTGCGCTTTTGATATCCTTTCAGCCGAATTTATCCGCGAAGTTGAACCGGGTGAAATGATTATAATCGATAACGAAGTAATTGCGAACGGGCAGATTAAATCGGTAAGAATAAACGGGCTATATTCTCCTAAAAAGCACTGTATCTTTGAATATATTTATTTTTCTCGTCCCGACAGCTTTATCTTCGGGCATAATGTCGATAAAATGAGGAGAAGGCTCGGAAAAATTCTTGCAAGAAAGCACCCTGTTATTGATAAAGACGGGGAGAAGGTGATTGTTATAAGCGTACCGGACAGTTCCAATACAACTGCCCTTGGATACCAATCGGAATTGGAAAAACTCGGGATCGATTCAAAGCTTGAAATAGGATTGATCAGAAGTCATTATATCGGAAGGACATTTATTCAGCCTGGGCAGGAAAAAAGAGAAATCGGCGTAAGAATAAAATTCAATATTGTTAAAGGAGTACTTGAAGGAAAAACAGTAGTTGTTGTTGATGATTCTATTGTAAGAGGAACAACCTCAAGGCAGCTTGTTAACCTTCTTAAAGAAGCCAATCCTAAAGAGATTCATCTTAGAATTTCTTCTCCGCCTATAATGCACCCTTGCTATTACGGAATGGATTTTCCGAGCAAACAGGAGTTGGTGGCAAATAAATTTGGCGGCAATGTAAAACAGATTGAAAAATTTCTGGAAGCCGACAGCCTTGAATATCTGACTATTGATGAAATGCTTGAATCTGTGTCTGAAGCCGGGGAAGAAAATTTCTGCACAGCGTGCTTTTCCGGTAATTATCCTACTCCCATTGATGTGAGCTACAAAAAGGAAATGTATGAGCCGTAGGCCCATCCTTGCTCTTCTTTTCCTAATAGTAAGCTTCACAACTTTTCCACAAACCCGAACATTCTTCATTAAATATAAAAACTGGGTCGACCGCCAGACCATAGAACAAAAAATATCCAGCAAACAAGTTTTCAGGGAAAATACCTTATCCAAACTCGATCCATCTGATTTATCCGTTGAATATTTCGCTAAAAATTTAGGACAGGCCGATCCTGAGCTGTCGAGGATTGTAAAAGTAATTTTAGATAAAGATGCTGATCCTGATTTATTTATCCAATCTTCATCCGATGATCCTTCAATTGAATATATCCAGGAATCTCTTATTTATAAAATTGATTTTATTCCGAACGACACTTTAGCTGCCAGGCAATGGGCTTTAACAAAAATTGATGCTTATAATGCCTGGAATATTACAACAGGGGATACTTCAATAATAATAGGCATTATAGATACCGGGATTGATTTTCTGCATCCTGATCTTAAGAATAAAATCTACAGAAACTATAATGAAGTTCCCGGAAATAATATTGATGACGACAATAACGGATTTACTGATGATTTTATGGGATGGGATTTTACGGACAGAACCGGATTTCCGTTCGACTCAACCGGCGGCGATTATTTAACCTGGGATAATCTCCCTGCGGACGATAATGGTCATGGCACTTATGTGGCAGGTATTGCAGGAGCGGAAATTAATAACACTACCGGAATTGCAGGTGCAGCTCCGGGAGTGAAGCTGCTGAACATCCGTGCTTTTGATCCGGCCGGGCTTGGTGAAGAAGATGATGTTGCAGCAGGGATTCTATATGCAATAAAGATGGGTGCAAAAGTCATAAACATGAGCTTTGGAGATGATGCATTTTCATATGTTTTAAGGGATGTAATTAGATATGCATACTATAAAAATATAGTCCTGGTTGCCAGCGCCGGAAACTCCGGCTCCGATTTACCCCATTATCCTTCCGGTTATTCCGAAGTAATTGCTGTGGGAAACTCAACCATAGAAGATTATGTTTCCTCAAATTCCAATTTCGGCTCTACAATTGATTTAGTTGCGCCGGGTTCATTGATACTAACTACTTCTAAAGAAAATGGATATGCAGAAATCAGCGGTACTTCTGCATCTTCTCCGTTTGTTTCTGCAGCAGCTTCACTCATTTTATCACTCCAGGATTTCACAAACAATGAGGTTGAAGAAATTCTGAAATCTACTTCGGATGATATTGATGCGGCCGGATGGGATACACGGAGCGGGGCAGGGAGGTTAAATTTATTCAGTGCACTGAGCGTCATCGCTCCGTCAATTGTTAAATTTAATTATCCGCTTCAGGATTTTGCTACCCGTTCAGATTCATTGTCTATTTCGGCAACAATTCTTTCGGCGTATTTCCGGAAATATGAGCTTTACATCGGAACAGGTTTGAACCCGGATTCATGGGATATTCTAATAGAGAACGGATTAAACCAGGTTTCAAGTCAGAATATATTCAATCTGAATTTATCAATGTTTAGCGATTCGGTCTACTCGCTTAGATTAATTCTTTACCAGACCAACGGAAGAACTTTAGAAGAAAGAGTGAATTTTTTTATAAACAGAACTCCTCCGGTTTTAAATTTAATTAATGCCGGTCCCTGTTATTACGGCGATAAGACAACTATTCTTGCAGCAGCTTATACTGATGTACCTACAGTGGTAAAAATGTTTTTTAGAAAAGCCGGTGAAGCGAAATTTGATTTTATAACTCTGGATGAATTTACAATTAATAATAAATTTGTAAGAAAGGATCATTACGGATTTATTCCCAAGCAGCTAATAGAGCAGAATGCCGAGTATGAAATTTTCTTTGAAGCTGAAAATCTTGTAGGGCTTAAAGATACGCTGAAAGACGGAGATAATTTTTTTGTCTTCAATACGGGATTTAATTTCACTCCGGCCGCGGAATACGAGCAGGCATTTTCACTGCCTCCGGGAAATTTATTTAATGAATTTTTAAACCTTCAAGGAAATTCCCGGGAAATTGCCGTTAGAGAATTTACGAATTCAACTACTACATATTTATACCGGTTAAGCGGCGGTTCATTTACAAAAATTGATTCTCTGCAGGAAAAAATAATTAAAGATTACGGAGATTTTAATAATAACGGATCTCTGGATCTCTTAACTTTATTTGTAAAGAACGGTTATATAGAAGAACAGGAAAATCAAAGATTTGTACAAAGATTTGAAGATCTATCCGGTTCTTTCTGGCCAGTTTTAGCAGACGATGTGGATAAAGACGGCAATACCGAAATTCTTGCGGTTGATACCGATACATCCGTAACAATTTGGAATGTCCGGGATAATCTATCGGTTGCTGATCCGATCCGATTACCGAACTATACTCCGAACAGAGGCCTAGAAAATAGATTTAACTCGCCGGATGCAGTTATTGCTGATACAGATAACGACGGGAATAATGAAGTCTGGATGGTGGATGCTGAAGGTGACATACTTAGTTACGAATTTGTTCCGGGAGTAAATAGTCAGAATGGGTATAATGCTTTTAAAACAATCGAGACCGGATTAATTGGTTCATCGGCATTTATTGCCGCAGGAGATTATGACGGCGACGGCAGAAAAGAAATTGCGGTCCTCCTCCATTCAATTGAAGAAAAAGATATTTCGCCGTTCTACAGATTGGTTGTTTTTAACTTTATTAACGATTCATTGAATATTGTATATGAACAATCGTTCATCGATGCTTCAAAGGAGTTTAATTCTTCATTCCAGCAGTCGGAAAATGCTGTTGAATTTGCAGACATTGATAATGACGGCAGTGATGAGTTAATTCTTTTCATTTTTCCTTATTCTTATATTTTTAAAAGCGAATCCGGTATTTCTTCAATCATTTCCTTTAAAGAAAATATTAATTCCAATTCCATTCTTGCGGGCGATCTAAATCTAAACGGGATTAAAGAAGTTGCTTTTCCTTCTTCCGTCGGAATAAAATTTTTTGAATTCAACAGCTCTTCCAAAGCCGCAGCGCCATTTAATTTAACCGGGTACAGTGTTGATTCGTCAGAGATTAAACTTAGTTGGAGCGGGGAAGGGGACAGGTTTTATATTTACAAAGGAGATAACACAGACAATCTAATACTTTTTGATTCAACTGCTGCCAAAGAATATTTCGACCGGAATATTTTGATAAATAGTGATTATTATTATGCAGTAAAGGGACTGGATCTGACCAAGCCGGAGCCGTTATCTGATTTTAGCCAGGTGATAAAAGTGTATTCTCATAAACCTGCGGAGATAAAAAGCGTTGAAAGCAGCAGTCCCAGCTCAATCCTAGTTTCATTTACGGAGAAGATTAAAACCACAATAGAAAATTTAACATCTTTTGAAGTTCTTAATTCCGGTTTTCCAAACTCAATTTCACCGGCTGACGAATATTCTTACCTGATTTCTTTTTCAGGAAATCTTCCTTTAGGATTAAATCAACTGAGAATTAGAGAGATAACAGATTTTTATAATTCTCCCGTAAAAGAAGATACAATATCTTTCTTTGTTGATTCGGTATTTGCGGAGGCAGAATTTTTTATCTCGAATCATCAGATAATAAATCCATATCTTGTAAAAATAGAATTTAACCTTGAAGTTGATGAAATCATTGCTTCCGATAAAGCTAATTATATTTTCGAACCTGACAATGCAGTTACAAATATCAGTATCGATCAAAGTAATAAAAAAATTATTTACTTAGATTTGTCGGGGCAAAAGCCTGTCGGATCAGTCGGACGCGAATACAGGCTGAAAATTGAGAATCTTAAATCATCTTCATCTACAGGAAATCTGCAGATTAATTCCGGAGCCGGAAGTTATATTATGCTTACAGGCTTTGCGGAGAATTTGTCCGGTTTGTATGTATATCCGAGTCCTGCAAAAATAAACGGGGGAGAAGGGGAGATAATTTTTGCAAACCTTCCTCAAAAGGTTAAAGTATCTATCTGGACGCTCAGCGGAAAACGTGTTGCCGAGGTAGAGGGAAATAACGGAAGCGGCGGATTGCACTACGATCTAAAGGATCAGGATGGAGAGACACTTTCTACGGGAGTTTATTTATTCAGAATAATTCAAATGGATGATTCAAATAACGAAATTGATGAAAAAATAGGGAAATTTGCAGTAATAAAATAAATGATACAAATAAATCAAATATTCACAATTTCAAATTTTATCAGCTTCTTCAGATTACTTTTAGCAATACCGCTATGGATTCTGCTTGATAAAATTCATTCGGGCGATATTAGATATTACGCTTTTGCATTATGCTTATTTGCAGCCGGCACAGACATACTTGACGGATACCTGGCTAGAAAATTCAAACAGGTTACGGAATTCGGAAAAATCATCGATCCCTTTGCAGATAAAGTCGCTATTGGCGTAATTATTATTAAATTATACCTGATGAATGAAATTCCAACTTATTACTTTTTAATGATCTTGGGACGTGATTTAATAATTTTTTTAGGCGGAATTTTACTTTCAATGAAAATCGGTAAAGTGCTTCCTTCCAATGCATTAGGTAAATTTACCGTAATAATTATTGGAATAGTAATTCTGTTAATAATACTCCAGGTAAATAGAAATGAATCACTATTTCTATCATTTTATTTGCTGAGCATTATTTTAATTATCGTTTCTTTAATTGCTTATTCGATAAGAGCATTTGAATTCATAAAGAAGAAGAATTATGAGTCTGTTTAGCAATTTTAATCTGAATAAACTAAAGGATGGCTTGTCAAAGACCAGGGACAAGCTCGTAAAGAAAATAAATGAAACAATAACAGGCAGAGCCGTAGTTGATGATAAAACTCTTGATGAGCTGGAAGAGATATTAGTTACTTCAGATATCGGCTATGATACGACAACTAGAATAATCGATAAAGCCAGAATCAATTTTAAGGATGAAAAAAGCAGAAGTTATGATTCACTAATTGAGATTATAAAAAAAGAATTAGAATCTATATTAAACGTTAACGGATCATTCGGAACCGATGAAATATTGAAGTTTAAACCTTACGTTATTCTAGTTGTAGGTATAAACGGGACCGGCAAGACTACTACAATCGGTAAATTAGCTTATAATTTCCAAAATAAAGGGTTGAAAGTGCTTTTGGGTGCAGCAGATACCTTTCGTGCTGCGGCCGGTGAACAGCTTGATATCTGGGCAAAGAAAGCCGGTGTTGATATCATCCAGAAAGAAAAGGGATCCGATCCCTCCTCTGTAGCTTTTGAGGCGCTTCAACGGGCTGTTGCCGATAAATACGATGTTGTTTTAATCGATACCGCCGGACGTTTGCACAACAGAGCTAATCTAATGGAAGAACTAAAGAAGATAAAGAAAGTATTAGCTAAAGTTCTTCCTTATGCTCCCAACGAAACTCTTTTGGTACTTGACGGAGCAACGGGTCAAAATGCACTGGTACAGGCAGAGGAATTTTCTAAAGTTACAGATATAAGCGGACTCGTAATAACAAAGCTTGACGGAACAGCCAAAGGAGGAGTTGTATTTCAGATTTGCGCCAAGCAGAAGATTCCGGTTAAGTATATCGGCGTTGGGGAAGGGATAGATGACCTTCAGGATTTTGATCCGAAATTATTTGTATCGGCTATATTTGAAGGCGATTAAAAGGATAAATCTTAGTTTACATAATATATATTATCGGACAAATATATTCTGATCCTTTAGTTTGTTATCATTACTTAGTATTCGTACTTAAAGAATCCTTCGCCCGTCTTTCTTCCTAACTTATTAGCGGCAACCATTTTCTTTAACAGCGGACACGGCCGGTATTTAGAATCATTAAATCCTTCGTACAAGACTTCCATTATAGCAAGACAAACATCCAATCCGATAAAATCTGCAAGAGTCAGCGGCCCCATCGGATGGCTCATACCGAGCTTCATTACTGTGTCTATATCTTCAGCGGAAGCGACTTTTTCCATTAAAGCGAATATTGCTTCATTAATCATCGGCATAAGAATTCTGTTTGATATAAAACCGGGGAAATCGGCAACCTCAACGGGGACTTTTTCCAGCTTAATAGCGACTTCTTTAATTATATTAAAAGTAGAATCGCTTGTTGAATAACCTCTGATTATCTCTACTAATTTCATTACGGGTACAGGATTCATAAAATGCATTCCGATAAATCTATCTGGTCGGCATGCAGACGAAAGCTCTGTGATTGAAATGGATGAAGTATTCGAAGAAAATATAGATTCCGATTTAATTATCGATTCTAACTGCTTGAATATAGATAACTTAGCATCTTTATTTTCATAAATTGCTTCGATAATAAGATCTGAGTCGGGAGGAGTTAAATCAATACCAACAATCTTATTTATATTTTTTAGCGTTTCTTTTTTTTGATCTTCAGTAATTATTCCTTTTTTAACCTGCCGGTCTAAGTTAGTTGAAATATTTTTGATACTTCTGTCAGCCAATTCACTGTTTAATTCAATAAGGTTTACATTAAATCCTTTTAATGCAAAAACAT
>Ga0105106_10001943_pt1 | contig 14759 bp, 9 predicted proteins | sample PPLLaktember2015_5_FD_79109 | JGI IMG/M metagenome (GOLD analysis project Ga0105106, IMG submission 79109) | Freshwater sediment microbial communities from Prairie Pothole Lake near Jamestown, North Dakota, USA - PPLs Lake P8 Core (1) Depth... | ecosystem: Environmental > Aquatic > Freshwater >...
GATCGCGTCGGCATGGGAGCGCCTGGACCACGCCACGCGCGCGGGAGGGGATTTGTGATGACCCCGATGATCTATTCGGCGCGGAACGCGGGGCGCCTGGCCTATCTCGTCAAGGCATTTCCGCGAGTCTCCGAGACGTTCATCCTGAACGAGATACTCGAGCTCGAGCGGCAGGGATTCGATCTCCGCATCTACTCGATGATCGATCCGCCCGAACGGCTGCGACACAAGACGTTTGCGCAGGTCCGCTCGCGCATCACGTACCTGCCCAACCCGTTGTTGCGATCGCTTCACCGTGTGGTGGCGGATCACCTGCGGCAGATGTGGCGGTCGCCGCGGGCTTATTTCTCGGCGCTCGCGCAGGCCCTGGCCACGCGTGATTTCGAAATGATCGAGCGGTTCGCCCAGGCCGGGTGCCTGGCCCGGCGGCTCCAGCAGGACGGTGTGACCCATGTGCACGCCGGTTTCGTGCACTCGCCCGGTTCGGTGGCCTGGCTCGCCTCCATCATGACCGGCCTGCCGTTCAGTCTCGCCAGCCATGCGAAGGACCTGTATCACTCGCCGCCGGCACTCTTGCAGAAGAAGCTCGCGGCCGCTCGCGTCATCTTTACGTGCACCCGCTACAACATCAAGCATCTCGAGCGGCTCGCCGACGGCCAGGCGATCAGAGTACGGCATGCCTATCACGGTACCGATCTCAGCCGGTTCCAGTTCGGGCCGTATGGCGACAGCAAGCCGCCGGTGGTGCTTGCCGTCGCGCGGCTCGTCGAGAAGAAGGGGCTGGACACACTGATTCGCGCGTGCGGACACCTGCGCGATCGAGGCCGCGACTTCCGCTGTCACATCGTCGGGGATGGCGAGCTCAGAGAGTCGCTGGCCGCGCTGATTCACAAGCTCAAACTCGAAGGCAAAGTCAGTCTGGAAGGGTCACTCGATCAAGCCGAGGTGCTGGCCTGGTATCGGAGGGCCACGGTGTTCGCGCTGCCCTGCGTCATCACCCTCAACGGCGACCGCGACGGCATTCCGAACGTGATGATCGAAGCGGCTGCCTGTGGTGTCCCGATCGTCACGACACCCGTCAGCGGCATTCCCGAATTGATCGAGGACGGCGTGTCGGGCCTCCTTGTTCCGCCCCATGAGCCCGGCGAGCTGGCCAACGCGCTCAACGAGATGCTGCGGTCGGGGGCGCTTCGAGAAAAGTTGCGGGTGAACGCCCGTGCGCGCGTGGTGAAAGCCTTCGATGTGCGGCGCAACGCGCTGGCGATCGGCCAGGAGCTGTGCGCCGTGATGACCGCCATGCCTCCCGCCGAGACCGGCAGTCAATTCGGACCCGGCGAGAGCGTGCCCCAGACCAGTCGGCTGATGTAACGAGAGGTGTTGACGTGCAGCGAATTGGTATCGAGCTCCACGGCGTCAGGTTGAACCTGTCGCACAACTTTGACGAGTTGCTGGACTACGTAAGGCACCTGCTCGGGCCAGATGTACGCCCGGTGTGGGAATCGCCCGACCTCGAGGTCACCGGAACCTGGCGCACAGAGCCCGCGGCTGACGCGGTCCCGTTTCCCCACGAAGGGGGCGAGGAGGGCTTCGGCAAACGGATGCGCCTGTCGCAGGACGAGCTCGTGTGGTTCGACACGCACCGCGACAAGGACCTGCAGCTGCGCTTCCGCCGCCAGGGCGCCACGACGTCTTTCGACGTGGACTACTGGTATCACCCCACGGCGAAGAAGCTGGCGCGCGTTCCGGATTACCTGCAGCGCAAGTTCTTCACGCTGACACGGTATCTGGTGCACTTCCCGATCGCCTGGCACCTTGGCCGCACGCGTGGGTGGGTGCTCGTCCACGCCTCCGCGGTTGCATCGGGCGAAGAAGCCATCCTGGTCGCCGGTCCCGGCGGCGCAGGCAAGACCACCACATGCGTGGGCTTGATGGGACGGCCGGGCGTGCGCCTCGTCACCGAAAACCTTCTCTTCACGGACGGCGATCGCATCTACCCGCTTTTCGAGCCGATCCGGTTGACCGACGAGAGCCTGGCGCTGCTCGATGAACGCCAGCTTGGTGCGCTCGTTCCGTTGGGCATGGGCGGCGGGTCGAAGCACAAGTCGCTGTTCCATTTGCCGCACGACTCGATGGACACACCCGCGCGGCCGAAGGCGCTCTTCATTCCCCGATTTACCGAACAGGGCTTCGTCAAGGAGATGCCGGCTGGCAGAGCGAGCGAGCTGCTGAACGCAAGCAATCGTTTGACCCTGGAGCTGAATGACTACGACTGGTACACGGCGGCGCTCGATCTGTTGTGGCCCCAGCCGGGCCACGCGGCGAGTCAGTTGGACGTACTCCGCCGTCTGACCGGGGGGACGTCCTGCTATGCACTTGGCATCGATCGATCCGCCGGCGTGAGCGCCGTGGTGGATCGAATCGTCGAATGCGTGGGCTGGGCACAGCCTGCGGTGGGGTCAACGCTATGAAGGCTGTGTACGAACCTGTCGATCTGGTCGCCGACGAAGGTGCGCTGCCAATCCGTTGTTTCACGGGCTCGCAGTTGATGCCCGACGAGGCGGCGCGGCGGCAGCTGGCGGAGCTGAGCGTGCTGCCCGGACTCAACGAGTATGTCACGGTGCTTCCGGACGTGCATTTCAAGCACCGCAACCCGTCGCCGACCGGCACTGTCGTCGTGAGCGGCTCCACGCTCGTGCCGCGCGCGGTCGATCCCGGCATCAACTGCGGCATGCGAATGGTCGCGACGTCGGTGCCGGCGCGCGAGTTCACGACCGAACGGCTGGATCGGCTCTTCAACCGGTTGATAGCAGACATCCCCATCGACGCGCGCCCGACACCGCTTTTGAGCGACGCACAGTGCGAGCGGATGCTCGCCGAAGGGCTACCGGCCGTCGCCGACCGGCTCGAGCTCGCCGCCGGAGAGCTCAACCGGTTCGAGAACGGCGGCCACATGACGCCGGCGGTTGATCCCGACCAAATCCGTGCGTTGATTCGTCCGGCCGCCATTCGCAAGGGCAACGGCTGGCTCGGGACGCTTGGGGCCGGGAATCATTTCCTCGAGCTGCAGGAGATTGTTGAGGTGCTCGATCACCTGGCCGCGTACCGCCTGGGTCTCAAGGCGGGCGACGTCGTGTTCATGATGCACAGCGACAGCCGCCGCATGGGCAAGCGCGCGCTGAAGCCCATTTTCGAAGAAGCGCTCGAAGCGGCCGGCAGCAGTCATGCCCCCGATACGCTCTGGACGATACCAGCCGACTCCGGCGTTGGACGACGGTACGTCGCCGCCCTGGCGGCGGCCACTCACTGCGGATTCTTCAACCGCGCCGCGCTGACGCTGACGCTCAGGCACGCGGTGCGGGACGTGCTCGACGATCGATCGCTGGAGATGCCGCTCATCTACGACTGCGGCCACGAATCCATTCAGCAGGAAGAGCACGGTGGCAAGAGCCTGTGGGTGCACAGGCATGGCGCGAGCCACGCGTTGCCCGCCTCGGCCGTTGCGCACGACCCCGTGCTGGCCGATGTCGGCCAGCCGGTTCCCATCCCCGGCAACATGGGATCGGCCTCCTACATCGGGGTCACGCGACCCGGTGTCGCCTCGACCTTCCACTCCGTTGCTCATGGCGCCGGCCGGGTGATGGAAAAAATTCATGCAGCCGAGCAGTTCGATCCCGAGCAGGTCGAACGCGACCTCGGAAGCTACGGCGTCCGCTTGTATCGCTACGGCACCGACAACATCGCCGGCCAGGCCCCGGCGTCGTTCAAGAACGTTCGCGGCGTCATCGATGCCATGGTGTCCTTCGACTTAATCCGTCCTGTCGTTCGGCTGCGTCCACTGGCCGTGCTGAAAGGTTGAGGATGTCCAAGCCAACGCGCGTCTTAATGTATTCGCAGGACAGTTACGGGCTGGGCCACCTGCGACGGGCGACGACCCTGGCCAATACGCTGGTCTCCGAGCGACCCGACGTGTCGGTCCTGCTCGTCGTCGACTCGCCAGTTGCCCCGTTCTTCGATCTGCAGGATCACATCGATTTCGTGAAACTGCCGACGGTCGTCAAGGTGGGCGCGGGCGTGTTCAAGCCGGGGCGGCTGCTGCTCAGCTACGGCCTCGTGAAGGCCATGCGATCTACCGTGATCCGCGAGGTGTTGACCGGCTTCCAACCGGACCTGGTCCTGGTGGATCACATGCCCGGTGGAGCGAACCGCGACCTCGTTCCCGCGCTTCGCCTGGTTCGCTCCCTCAATCAACCGACCAGAGTTGTGCTCGGCGTGCGCGACATCATCGACAACCCGTCGATCACGTGCGAAGTCTGGCGGCGCGAGGGCTTCTACGACACGCTCAAGCGCTACTACGACTCAGTGCTCATCTACGGCTCTCCGGAGATCTTCCCCACAGCATCGGCCTATCAGATCGACGAGGCGCTGCCGGGCGGGGTGCGGTATTGCGGGTATGTCTGCAACATGGATCCGGTCAAGAGCCCCGAGACGATGCGCGCCAGGCTGGAGATCGGCGATCAGCCCATCATCGTCGTCATGGCCGGCGGCGGCGCAGACGCGTTCCGCTTGATGCAGACCTACCTGGAAGCGCTGCCGATCGTCGGCAACGCCGTGCAGGCCAACACTGTGATGGTGACCGGACCGTTCATGGCCGAGGAGCAGCGCAAGGCGTTGAGGGATCAGGCGCGGGATTGTGGGGTGCAGCTTCGCACGTCGATCGGCGATTCGCTGAGCCACCTGAACGCGGCCGACCTCGTCGTGAGCATGGCCGGGTACAACACGATGAGCGAGATTCTCCGCTTCCGTAAGCGCGCCATCATCGTGCCGCGTCAAGGGCCCAGCGCCGAACAGCGCATGCGCGCGACGATCTTCGAGGAGCGCGGCCTTGTTCACATGATCGACCCGCTCGAGCTGTCGCCGGCACGGATGGCTGCCGCGATCGTGGAGACCATGAACAGCCCTGCGCCGTTGTCATGGGCGGGCATGCCTGCGCTTCACGGCATCAGCACGGTAAAGAACACGCTGTTGAGCTGGCTCGACGAACCCCAGGGAGCGACCCGGTCGGCGGCCGAGAGAAAAGCTGCGGCGCGGGCACGGGTCGCAGCTCACCCGGGAATCTGACGAGCACCCGCAAGGTTCGAACGAGATGGCCGCATTTTTCGACGAAAGGACGCAGACGCTATGCCCAGACGAAGTCACAGCCGCATAACGCGCCTACGAGCTCCGCAGATCGTATTCGCGTGCCTCGGGGTCGCGGTCGCCGTGCTGTTCAGTTCGGGGGCGCCGCGCGCCCAGGAGCCTGCGGCTGCGAGCGACTCGAACGCCGTGGTTGCGCGGTGGATCGACCGGACACCGGTGACGAAATCCGCGAGCGAGCAGCCACAAGGTTCAGAGGACGCCTCGCTCATTTATGACCCGGTTCGAGGCCACGTGATTCTGTACGGCGGCAAAGACGACGCCAACCTTGGCATGAGAGAAACGTGGGCGTTCGATCCGGCCGAGCGCAAGTGGGCAAAGTTGGCCACACAAGGCCGCACGCCGCCGGCCAGCGAAGACCACACCACGATCTACGACCCGAACAGCCACCGGATGATTCTGTTCGGTGGCGAGAACGGCCCCACGACGAACAAGCTGTGGTCGCTCGATCTCAAGACCATTGCATGGAAAGAACTGGCCAGCCCGCAGGCGCCCAGACGCGAATCACACAGCACGGTGTACGACAGCCGCGGCAAGCGGATGGTCGTGTTCGGTGGCATCGATCGAACCAGCGCGGACCTGTATGAGATCTGGGCCTTCGATCTGGATCCAGCCTCCCCGACGTTCGAAAAGTGGCAGGACCTGACGGTCACAGAGGGTCGGCCCCCGGGGCGGATTGATCACGCCGCGATATACGACCCGGTCAAGAACCGGATGGTCTTCCACGGTGGATGGACGAAGATCCGTCGCGGCCTGTTCGGGGATACATGGGCGTTCTATTTCGCAGACGCCCCTGGCGGGCGCGGCCGATGGGAGAGGATCAACACCGGCACGACGGCACCCTCACCGCGCCGGCACGCAGTGAGCGTGCACGACTCCGACCGGAACCTGTTCATCCTCCTGGGTGGCCAGGGACAGAGCACGCCCCTGAACGACGTCTGGATTTTCGACCTGACTCGCGACGTCTGGATGAACGCGACGCCGCCCGGGCCTGCGCCCGTTCCACGCATCGATCACCAGGCCGTGTACGACCCACGAAATCACAGTGTATTGCTCTACGGTGGAGACAGCGGAGCAGATGATGCGCCGAAGCTTCGCGATGTCTGGGAGCTGGCGCTCCCGTCCGTTTCGCGTCTCTCATCTTCACGAGGTGCCCAATGAAAGCCTGTTCACGCTGGATATTCGGATACGCAGTATTCGCAGTGATTGTCATGCTGGGCCTGCCGGTGTCGGCCCAGGATTCGCGCGCCACCTTGCAGGTCACCGTTGAAGACGAGGTTGGCGGCGTGCTCGTGTCGGCCAACGTCAGCCTGCTCAATGTTGCGACAGGGCAGGCGCGCGAGGTGTTGACGAGCCGCCAGGGGGTGGCGACCTTCGACGGGCTGGCGCGAGGCGAGTACAAGGTGGTCGCCAGCGCGCCCGGATTCCGGACCGTGGAGCGACCCATTTCGATTGGCGCCGATCAGCCGCGGCCGATCCGCGTGCAACTGGGCGTCGAAGTGACCGAGGTCGTCGAGGTCGAAGAATTCCGACGGCCGGCGCCCGAGCGCGAAGAGATCGACCAGAACGCCGATCAGGTGAATGTCAACGACGATGTCCTCGTCGGCATCCCGATGGGCATCCGAGGGGATCGCATCGTCCAGTTTCTGTCGCGCTTCATGAACTCAGCCGCTGGCGTGCCGTCGATCGTCATCGACGGGCACGAGGTCACACGACTGAACCTCCCGCCGCGGGCCATCGACGAGCTCGTCGTGAACAAGAACCCGTACTCGGCAGAGTACCGACGGCCGGGCCGGGCGCGCGTGGAGGTGATTTCGCAGGACGGCTCGGAATCGCACCATCACGGCGACGTCACGTTCATCGCCAACAGCTCGGCGCTGAGCGCACGAAATCCATTCGTGAACGAGAAGCCCAAGGTCGAGGAAATGGTGGGCGAACTGGGATTCAGCGGGCCGATTCGAGGGACGAAGGGCTCGTTCCTGTTCGCGGCGGAGCTCGGCGGCGATCGGGCCACGGCCGCGATCAACGCAACGACGCTCGACGGACAGATCACCACCTTCGTTCCCGAGCGCCAGGGGGAGAAGTTCTACACCGGACGAATCGACCTCTCGCCGAGCGATCGAGTTGATGTTTCGCTTCGCTACGAATACGAGGAGGAGACCGAGCGAAACGGCGGAGTCGGTGGCCTCATTCTGCCGGAGCTGGCCAGAAACGGCGATACCGTCAAGCATGACGTGTACTTCACCACCTCGCACATCCTGTCGGCGGGTTTCGTCCACGTTCCGTCCATTCATCTCAGCTACGAATCGCAGCAGGAAGGAAACCAGCCGCCCAACGGGCCGATGCTCATCGTCCAGGGCGCGTTCGAAGGAGGCGTGAATCAGCGCTACAAGCAATGGGAGATCATGCAGGCCGACATCCTGGACGTGGCCACCTATCGCACGGGCCGGCACGTGTTCCGATTCGGCGGGCGGTTCACCCCTTCTGTCACCAAAATGTCCGACACGAACGATTTCGGCGGCAGGTTCGAGTTCGCGAGCCTCGACATGTTCCGTGCCGGGCGCCCATATGTCTTCACCATCAACGAGGGGGACCCGCGAATCAGGTACAACCTGCACACGGCCGACGCGCACTTCCAGGACGAGATCAAGATTCGCCCCGACTTCACGCTCATGCTGGGCGTTCGATACGACTGGGAATCGCTGATGGAAGATCGCAACAACGTCGCCCCCAGACTGGCGTTCTCGTATGCGCCCGGCGACAAGAAGACGGCGATTCGCGGCGGAGCGGGGATGTTTTACGAGCGTCTCGGCGGCACGGCGTGGGAGAAGGTGCAGCTCTACGGCGGCGATCAGATTCGATCGCTGGTGTACAACAACCCCTCCTATCCTGACTATCGGATTGGTGCCGACATCATCGCACCGACACCAACGAAGTTCCAGCTCGCCCAGGGCCTGAAGACGCCATTTCTCACGCAGGGAAGCCTCGGCTTCGATCGGCAGCTCACGCTCGAGAGCTCGCTCAGCGTCGAGTTCCTGCACATGCGGGGAACGGATCTCCTCAGGGTCCGCGACGTGAACACGTTTGTTCCCGGCACCGGCCTGCGCCCGAATCCGCTCTACAACAACATCATCGAGATCGAAGGGACCGGACGGATGAAGAGCAATTCCGTCCATACGACGTTCAACGGAGAGATCGGTCAGTTCGAAGGCCACATCCTGTATACCTACTCGCGGTCCTACAACGACACACCGGGTTCGAACACCGGCGGCGCCCTGTCGTTGACGCCCCCGACCAACAGCTTCAATCCCGGGCTGGAATGGGGCCGGGCAGACTTCGACCGCCGGCACCGCTTCAGCGTCGCCGGTGTCTACGAGCTTCCCAAGGAATTCGAGGTTGGCTTCGTCCTGGACGCCCTGTCGGGCCTGCCGTACGAAATCACCACCGGCTTCGACGACAACGGTGACGGCATCGCCAACGATCGACCTGTCGGCGTGCTGCGCAACTCCGGCAAGCAACCGAAGTTCTTCCAGCTCGACATGCGTCTGGCCAAGCTGTGGGAGACGAAGCGGCCGGTCGATCAGCAGGAGGATCCAGCAGAGTTCGAACTGTTCCTGGACGTGTTCAACGTGTTCAACACGATCAACTACTCGGACATCGTCGGTGTCCAGAGCTCGCCCCGGTTCGGGCTTCCCTCGCTCGCAGAAAAGGGACGCCAGCTGCAGGCGGGATTCTCGTACAGCTTCTGAGGCCACCCTTGATGACCGCGCGAACTGAGGAACGCAATGACGGATGTTGAATTGAGCAGCGTGGGAACGTCGATCGAGCAGACACCGGGAGAACCGGAAGCGGCGTGGCTGCGGGAGCGGTTGTCGCACTGCATCTGGCGGGATGACGAGGTCGCGGGCAGCGTGGTCGATGTCCGGATTCGGCAGAAACGTCAGTCGCGAAACGGCACGACCGCGCTGTGCGCCGTGGAACTCAGCGGCTCTGACGGAAAGCCCATAGAGCAGTTGTACCTGTTGCATCAGGTGCCAGCCGAGAGCTTGAGTGTCGAGGCGCAGTTGGTAACCGCCGAGGCGACGGTTGTACCGCCGCTGGGCCGCGCGGTCACCGTCGTTGCCGAGGCGAACCTGCTCCTGGTTGCGTTTCCCAACGATCGCCACATGCGACTGGTGAACGACGCGTCTCTTCGGCAATGGCTGAAGCGGCGCGCGACATCGCTCGCCAACGAAGGGCGGCGCGGGCCTCGGTGGGACCTCCACGAGGCGACGTTCGAGGTGCTCCGATATGCGCCGGGGCAGCGCCTCACGATGCGCTGTAAAGGCAGCTTCGTGACCCCCGGCGGCGTCGAGCGACCGTTCGGATACATTGCCAAGCAGTTCAGAAAACGCAAATGGGCGAGGACGCTCTATCAGAACCTCGTCGCGCTTGACAGGTATCTGGCGAAGGCCGCCACGGTACGCGTGCCGCGACCGGTGGCGCTCGACGAAGAGATCGGCCTCGTCGTGATGGAGGAGTTGCCGGGACGAGATCTGAAGCGCTCGCTTCCTGACGTCGATCTGCTCGAGTCGATGCAGGCGGCCGGCGACATCCTCGCCGCGTTCCATCAGGTTCCGCGACGTGTGCCGGAGAGCATCTCGGTACGGCAGGAACTCGAAGAGGTGCGGCATTCTGCGAAGCGGATCGAGAAATTCTTCCCGACGGCGATTCCCAGGCTTGCCGCGTGCCTGTCGCGGTGCCTGGCGGCGCAATGGTCCGATGATGTGCCCTTGGTGCTCCTGCACGGCGCGTATCGCCCGAAGCATGTCTGGGTGCACGATGGCCAGCTTGCGCTCATCGACATCGACGGCATTCGGATGGGCCACCCCGCCTACGACATCGGCCATTTCCTGTCGTCGCTGTACTACCTGGAGACGCAGGGGCATGTCACCGCGGACGAGCGCCGTGCGGCGGCCCGTCGATTCATCGACGGCTACACCGGGCGCGCGCAATTTCAGCTGCAGCCTGCGGCGGTGCTGTGGTTCTTCGCCGCGCTCCTCGTTCACAAGCAGGCGCGGAAATACGTCATGCACCTGCACGACGACCTCGCCGAAAAAGTCGATCGAGTCCTGAGGCTGGCCGAGCGATCGCTCGAGGTGTGCGACGCGTTGCCGTCCAGGGCATCGCTCGATGCGATCTGGGAAGTTCTGGATTGACATGGCAAAGACGAGAAGCCTCGAATCGATCGACCAGAAGCTTTTCAAGGGCTCGTCGAGCTTGCAGACGACGATCGAACGGTTGCTGGAGTCGCGCCGCCCGATCAGCGTGCTCGAGATCGGATGTGGCGCCGGCCGTGCTCTGATGGAGCTCGTGGTCGCGTTCAGGGACGCTCCCGTCACCTTTTACGCGATCAACAAGGAGCCGGGACACCCCCTTTCGTCGAGCGCAGATCTGGTCCCCGTGGCTCGTCAGTACGGCCTCGACCTGGACGGCGACGGCGCGGAATGCGCGCTGCCCGAGCTGTTCTTCTACGACGCGACGACGCTGCATTTTCCGGACAACAGCATCGACCTGATCTATCTGTCGTCGGTGGCCCGATTCATCGCCAACAAGGCGCAGTTCATCGAGGAAGTCTGCCGAGTGCTGAAGCCCGGCGGAGTTGCGCTGATTCAGATGAGCAAGTCCGGGTGGGACTATCCGGCCGGGCCCGCCCGTGGCGATCTGATCGTGACTCCGTATCCGTCGCGGCTCGTTCTGACCTACGGATGCGAGCTTGTGCCCCTGCCGCAGTACCTGAAGCAGTTCGCGAAGGACGGGTTCGAATTCGAGTTCATCAGCGCGCCTGCCTGCGTGATTCGAGTCACGAAGCACCGTGCGGGAACTTTGGATCTCGGGCTCGAATACGACCCTTTGCGGAGCGTGCCGATGACGATGCTGGCCTACGGCGCCGACGACCTGCGTGAGGCGCGCGGAGGCTTCAGGAGCGTGTATCGAGTCAGCGACGCTGGATACCGCGCGATGCTCGACAGCACGAACGAATCGGTTGACGAGATCGGCCGGTCCCGGAACGAGGAGCCGCGCTCGTCGGGCGGCGGTCAATCGAAGAGCGGTCAGCCCAAGCGTCCACGCGCGATCACGTGTTATCGCGTCGGCCAGCGGGTGAAGGTGAAGGGCAAGCGCGGAGAAGGCCGGTCCTTTCAGGCCACCAAGATTCGTCCGAACGACGATGGGCTGAACTGGGAGGAGCTGGAAGGCGGAATCGAATGGGTTGACGCGGCGACCGGGACGTTCGGCTTGCTCGGGTGCACTGTCTGGGTGGATGCCGAGGGTCGCTCGAGCGGCACCTGGGAGCGGGTCAGCCGCGGCGAGCTGGCGCGAGGCACCGTGGCGAAGGTCAGCGGCAGCTTCCGCGACGGGCGATTCGCGCCTCAACGTCTCGTCATCAAGGAACCTCACGCCGTGATCGTCGAAGAGATCCAGGGAGCGATCAGCGCGATCGATGCGGCCTCCGCGTGCATGGAGGTTGCAGGTTTCACCGTCCGCGTGGACGACAGCACCAGGATCGTAACCGAATAGACGTGTTCTGAAGGGCCAACTATGGGGCGACCTGTTCCATCTCTCGATCAGGCGGCACTGGATCCGAACCACATGCTGGGCGCCATGCGCGCGCTGACCGAAGAGGTTCCCCAGACGCGGCTGGGCGTCAGGGCGGTCACAATCGAGCCGCTCGAACGGCGACTGCTGCGGTATCGCGTCGAGCTCGATGTCGCGCATCCCTCCTGGTCGGTCATCGGCAAGGTGTACGACAGCCGCATCGACGGGCAGCGCGCTTTCGACGTCATGCGCCGGCTCTGGGACGGCGGGTTTGCGGCGCAGCCGCCGGCCGGCGTGCGCATTCCTCAGCCATACCGCTATCTCACCGATCTGCGCCTGTTGCTCATGGAAGACGTGCCGGGCAAACCCTTGAAGACGCTGGTGAAGCGCAAACAGGCCGGTCCCGCCGAGATGCGCATGCTGGCCGTCGCCCTGTCCAAGCTGCACTCATCGGGCCTCGCCTCTGGTGTGTTTTTCGGCGTGGACGGTCATCTCGCCGTGCGGTGCGCCGGCCGGCACGAGGCGCTGGCGCAGTCGTTTCCCGACATCGCGCGGCAGGTCAAGTGGATCGTCGAGCGCGCTCGCGAGCTGGAACGACGGCGTGAGTCGCCGCCAACGGTCGTCCACGGCGATTTCCACCTGGGCCAGGTCCACGTGCTCGACAACCGGGCCTGGATACTCGACCTGGATCCGTTGCACATCGGCGATCCCGCATACGACGTGGCGATGGTGTTCGTGATGCTCAAGCAGCTCGAGCAGAAGATGCACGCCGAGGCCTACATCCGATCGCTGCGCGATGCGTTCATCGACCAGTATTTCTCGGGAGGCGGCTACGACGTCGCCGGACGCGTGCCGATGCATGTCGCCCTCATTCATCTCAAGCGAGCCTGCAAGCGCTTCCGTTATCAGGACGAAGACGGGTGGCGCGACACGATCAGGCGCCAGATCGGGGAAGGCGCGGCCTGCATGGAGCAGATGGAGGCGACGCCCGTCCCGCGCTCCGCGTGGGACGTTGCGGCCCTCTACGACGAATGTCCGGCGACGGTTTGATTCAACGAGAACGAACATGATCGATCTGACACGAACCGAACGGCAAATGGTGGACGAGATCACGGCGCGTGCCTCCGAGGAAGCCGAGTTCGTCCTTCATGGCTCGACACCCGACGAACTGCTGCCAACGCTGATGCAGACCTTTGCAAGCCGCTACGCGTCACTGCCGTCGGATCGCGTCTTCGACGAGCTGAACTACCTCGTCAAGAAAGGTCTTGGGAACGCCTACAAGTGGGGCAACGGCGGCGATCCCAAACGGACGCTGACGGTTCGCGCGGTCATGACCGACGTCGGCGCAATGGTTGCGATCGCCGACGAGGGCGATGGCTTCGACGTGACCAACGTGCTCGGACGATTCCTTCGGCACGACTCGTATTCCCGCCATGGGGGTTCGGGGTTCTTCCATTTCCATGAATCGAGTTCGCTGGTCAGTTACGCCGACGGCGGACGGACGCTGCTCATCCGGTTCCTGTGCGATGGTGGCCGGAGCGTCCCGATGGCCGCGGAGGCCGGCCAGAGCCGCGGGAGACGGTCGGTTCACAAGGGTCTCGCACAGCTCGAAACGGGTACCCAGGCGAAAGTGAAAGGCCGCATCGACCCGGCCGGACATTTTGTGGCCGCGAAGGTGGGTCTCAAGCCGACGGAAGAGCAGGGCAGCATCGACGCGATGATTCAGGACGTCAACAAGACGGAGCGGCAGATTCGAGTACTGAATTCGTTCATCACCCTGCCCGAGAACGTCGAGATCGCGAGCCCCGAGCAACGTCGCCTCGAGTTCGACTCACTCGAACCGGGACAGGTCGTGGAGTTGACCGGCGGCTACTCGGCCGGGCATGGGTTCGTGCCTGTGAAGGTCCAGGTTCGACACGAATCGGCGCCCGAGCTCGAGGAGATCCAGGGAAGGATCGACGAAATTCGCCCGACTGAAGGAGCTTTCGTGGTGCTGGGCATTCTGGTGATGACCGATCACCAGACAGAAATCAAGGACAAGAGACCGGTTGCCGAGGAGTGCGCGCGATGAGCGGAATTTGTGGAATCTACAGCTACCGTAACCCCGCGCTGGCGAGCCGCCAGACGCTCACCGGCATGCTCGACGCCATTGGTCATCGGGGAAGTGTGGCCCGCCGCACGTTCGTTGACGAGCGCGCAGGCATCGCCATCGGCCATGTATTCGCTCCGGCGTTTCTCGCGTCGGAGGACGCTGCACTCCCCAAGTGGCACGAGGATGAGAACTACGTGGCCACCCTCGACGGGTCGATCTTCAATGCCGCCGATTTTGGGCCCTCATCCGGGCGGTATCAGGACCGCGAAAGCGGCGCGGCGATCGAGCATCTGCGGCAGAGTCCCTCGACGTTTCCGGAGAAACTGGATGGCCACTTCGGCCTGGCCGTGTGGGACCGAGCGCGACGCGAACTGTGGCTAGCGCGTGATGTGCCGGGCTGCCGGCCCCTCTACTACTCGCACCTGGCCGACAAGGGTCTGGTGGTGTTTGCCTCGGAGCTGAAGGGGATTCTCGCGCACCCGGCCGTGGAGCGGCGTGTCGGCCGCGAGGCGCTGACTGCGTATCTCACGTTTGGCTACCTTCCGGCGCCGTTGGGCATCATCGACAACACGCACAAGATGTTTCCCGGGGAGGTGCTCAGGTTCGACCAGACCGGCGACATGACCGAGCGGCTGTACTGGCAGATTCCGCCGTACGACGTCCAGCAGGGCGATCTCGAGGAACTCGCCAAGCAAACCCGAGAGCAGGTGATTCGGGCCGTCGAGAAGCATGCTGCGGGCGCGAGGCGCGTGGGCGTGTATCTGAGCGGCGGGGCGGATTCGACCATCGTGCTCGGTGTGCTGAAGCTGCTTGGCGTGCCCGAGGTGCACACGTTCACGATGGGATTTCGAACCGATCCCGGCAAAGAGCACCTCAGTGAAGATCTCTACTGGGCGGA
>Ga0105106_10001944_pt1 | contig 14759 bp, 15 predicted proteins | sample PPLLaktember2015_5_FD_79109 | JGI IMG/M metagenome (GOLD analysis project Ga0105106, IMG submission 79109) | Freshwater sediment microbial communities from Prairie Pothole Lake near Jamestown, North Dakota, USA - PPLs Lake P8 Core (1) Depth... | ecosystem: Environmental > Aquatic > Freshwater >...
CCAGGTTGTTGAGCTCGACAGCAACATGATGCACGCGGTGATGCTTACCTCCACTCCGCCGCTCATCTACTGGCAGCCTGCCACGCTTTCTGTCATCGACCGGGTGGTCCGTCTTCGGCAGGACGGCGCGGCAGTGTGCTATACCATCGATGCCGGTCCCACCGTGCACTGCCTGTGCGCCCCCCAGGACGCTGACAGCGTGTCCTCCGCGCTGGCACAGCTCAAGGGCGTCCAGCGCGTGCTGCGCGCATCTCCTGGAGAGGGCGCTCGTTTGGTCGACGGCGCAGCCTGAGATCGCCACCCCTCGCAGGGCGTGCCATCGGGCGAAAAGGGACGCTTTCGGGTGATATAATCCGGCCGCGATCCGAGATACGCTGACCCCATGCCGGACTTTCTGCTGTTCGCTCTCATCCTTGGAGTACTGATCCTGGGCCACGAACTGGGCCACTTCGTCGCCGCGCGCGCCGGCGGAGTCCGCATTGATGAATTCGGCATCGGCTTCCCACCCCGCCTGGCAACCCTGTTCCGCGCCGGCGGCACACGCTTCACGATCAACGCCATTCCTCTTGGCGGGTTTGTCCGCCCGGCCGGAGAAGACAACCCGGAAATCCCTGGCGGCCTCGCCGCGGCGGGCAAGGGGACCCGCGCAGCGGTGCTGATCGCCGGTCCGCTGGCCAATGTCCTCATTGCCTTCCTTGCCTTTACTGCGGCCTACCGCTTCGCTGCGCCTGATTTTGCGCGCACCTCGATCTCCAGCGTCGCCGAGAACTCCCCTGCCCAGGCTGCCGGCTTGCTGCCGGGCGACGTCATCATCGAGTTCCAGGACCAGCCTGTGACCTCGCTCGACACCCTGCAGGCTGCCATCGCGGCATCACTCGGCAAGGCGGCAGTCATCACCATCGAGCGGGGCGGCAACCAACTCCGGTACGAACTGACCCCTCGCCTCAATCCGCCGGAGGGTCAGGGCGCGATCGGGATCATCACCGGGAACCCGCTCCGAACTGTCCCGTGGCTGGAGGCGGCTCGCCTGGGCGCGGAATCGGTCCGGCTCCAGTTCCGGGAGATCGTCTACCTCCCCGGCCGCCTGATCCAGGGTCAAGTGGCGCCGGAGGAAGCTCGCGTTACCGGCCTTAAGGGCATGCACGATATGCTGTCCTGGGCACGCGACATTGACCGCAACGCCCAGCGCCCCTTCCTGACGCTGACCCTGGTTGGCGTAATCAGCACCGGCCTGGCGCTAGCCAATCTGCTGCCCATCCCCGCCCTCGACGGCGGGCGATTGATGTTCGTCGCCTTCGAGGCGATCTTCGGCCGGCGCATCTCGCCGCGCTACGAGGGCCTGGCACATGCCATCGGCTTTGCCCTGCTGTTGGCCCTGATGCTCTACGTCAACATCCAGGACTTCGTCAACCCGATCGCACTGCCACGCTAGGGCACTCCGATGAGCCCGCTCTCCCACCGACTCCTTACCGCGCTCAGTCAGGGCGCAGAGCCGCTTTCGGCCGACCAGCTTGCGCTGCTCTCCGACCTCAGCCGCGAGGACCGCCGCGCCTTTCTCGCCGTCTGGCCAGAGATGCCCCGCGACCGCCGGCTGCTGCTGCTCGAGCAGCTGGGCCCCCTGGCCGATGAACGCTTCGAGCTGAACTTCGACGCCGTCGACCTGGCTGCGCTCGCCGACCCGGACCCCGCGGTCCGCAGCGCCGCCATCCGCAACCTTTGGGAGAACGAAGATCCCGCGCTGGCCAGGAAGCTGCTGCGGATTCTGACCAGCGATCCGGAGCCTGAGCCCGTGCGAGCTGCAGCAGCCGCGCTGGGTCATTTCGTGCTGATCGGCGAGCTGGCGCGGCTTGAGGCTGCCTTGCTGGACCGGATCGTCGCCGGGCTGCTCTCGCTCAGCTCGAGCAGCCCTGATGAGACCACCCGGCGCAAGTGCGTCGAGTCCATCGGCTACTCCTCCCAGCCCGAGGCCGCCCTCGTGATCCAGCGCGCATTCGATGCCGGGACTGACGAATGGCGGGCTTCGGCGCTGATCGCCATGGGCCGCTCGGCCAATCCTGAATGGGCCGAGCACATTCTGCCCATGCTCCGCAGCCCCGCGCCGGTCCTGCGCAAGGAGGCGGCACGTGCCTGCGGCGAAGTGGAGCTCAAGGCGGCAACCGCTGAGCTGATCGATCTGCTGGAGGACAGCGACTCAGGCGCGCGTCGCGCGGCCATCTGGTCGCTGGGCCAGATCGGCGGGAAGGCGGCCTATCAGGCCCTGCAGCAGCTTGTGCGCCGCGAGGACGACCCGGACGAAGCCCAACTCGCCGAGCATGCGATCGAGAACCTGGCCTTTGTCGACGGCGCAGGACAGTTGCTGCTCTACGGACACGATGATGAACTGGACGACGAGGACGACGAGGAGTGACCGCGCTCCTGCGGCTGTTCGCCGAGAATCTGCTGCCGGTCTTGCTGGTCGCCGGCGTCGGCTTCGCATTGCAGCGCTTGCTCCGCATCGAGCCCACGCCGCTCTCGCGCGTCGTCTTCTACGCCGCCCTTCCGGCGCTGCAGTTTGAGCTGTTAGTCTCCTCCGACATTCCTCTGGCGGAACTTGGCCAGATGATGCTGCTGGCAACCGCCCTCATCGCCGGCATGGCCGCGATCGGCTTCCTCGTCAGCCGTGCGCTCCAATTGCCCGAGCAACTTGCTGCGGCCTTTGTCCTGAGCGTGACCTTCATGAACGCGGGAAACTATGGTCTGTCCGTGAGCCATTTCACCTTTGGTGCAATGGGCTTGGCCTGGGCGACGGTGTTCTTCGTCACCAATTCTATGCTCACCAATACGGCCGGCGTGGACATTGCCAGCGTCGGACGCACATCGCCGGTCAGAGCTGCCGCCGGGGTGCTGAAGGTGCCCGCGCTGTACTCGATCCCCCTGGCCCTGCTCGTGCGCAACAGCGGGGTCACGGTCCCGCCCTTCGTCGCCCGGCCCATCGAGCTCCTGGCAACTGCCGCCGTCCCCATCATGCTGCTGCTGCTGGGCATGCAGATGGCCAAGGCAGGCATGCCCCAGCGCCGGGCACTCGTTGGCCTCTCGTCCGGCCTCAGGCTGATCGCCAGCCCCCTGCTCGCCTGGTTCTTGCTTCCGGCCTTCTCGCTCCCGATGCTCGCCGGCAAGGTCGCAGTGCTCGAGGCGGGCATGCCCACCGCGGTGCTGAATACGATCATCGCCAGCGAGTTTGACACTGAGCCCGGGTTTGTCGCCGGAGCGGTGCTGGTGAGCACCCTGCTCAGCCCGCTGACGCTTACCCCTATCCTCGCACTGCTTGGGGTTTGACCCACTTCCCCGGGAGGAACGTTGAGCGAAGAATCACGCGAGCTGCATGCCATCGTCTTCGGTCGCGTGCAGGGAGTCGGCTACCGCTACTTCGTGCTGGATCAAGCCGCAGCGCTGGGCTTGTCGGGCTGGACCCGCAACTTGCCCAACACGACGGTTGAGGTACTTGCCCAGGGCCGCCTGGATGCGCTAAACGGTCTGCTGGCGGCCTTGCACAGGGGCCCATCCGGCGGTCGCGTCGAGCGGATCGACAGCCAGTTGCGGGGCATCACCGAAATCTGCAACGGCTTCCGCATCACCCACTGAGCGGCGGTCCAGCGAAGCGACGGCGCTCGCCGATCCGCTCGGCAATGCCGCGATCCTCGCCGGACTCGCTGCGCCAGACCACGGAGTCGAAGCCACTGGCCGCCGACAGGCAACTGCACAACGCCGCCCCAATCGCCGGTTCCTCGCCCACGACTTTCAGGAAGTCCAGGTATTGACCCGCCTTCACCTGAGGCGAAACATCCGGCGAGGGGTTGGCGAAGGCCGTGATCACCAATCGCTTCCCAGGAAAGCGCTCAAGCACATGCTCATACCATCGCCCGCCCCTCAGATCCTCCAGGGACTCATGGCTGTCAAAGTACGCGTGTACACCGATCCAGTCGGCCTGATCCGCGGCCGCTCCGGCCTGTTCGAGAAACCGCAGCGCCTCTGCCCGCCAGCCATCCACCCATCCGCCCGGGTCGAGCCCTGGGAAACCGAGGCGGACATCCGGATGCTCGGCCCGGATCGTGGCCGCAGTCTCGAGCCACCAGGCGGCGAACTCAGCACCGTCACGCCAGGCACGGTTCCACCCGCCGAACTGCAAGTTCGGCACGGCGCCCAATTCAAAGTCCCGGACCCCCTGCTGCAGCAGTCGCCCGACCTCCTGTGGCCCGCGCAGATGCGCGCTGGCCTCTCGAGCGTCAGGCCCACTGACCGGCGAAGGCACAGCGCTGATGAACATCATTCCCGGATGAATCCGCCGCAGCGCCCGCAGAGTCTCCTCGTTCTCCGTCAGGTTGACGCTCAGTGCTTCCAGGCCGGCCCTGGCAACCAAGTCGAGATCCGCCGGCTGCAGCGTTCCACCCCATCGTCCGACCGCACCGACCAGGCAGCGCTCGGCCGGCCAGCCCTTGGCCTCAACCTGCTTGACACGGTAGCCATCTGGCCACACCAGGTAGGGGGTGGGGTCGATGATGTCCTTCGGATAGCGCGTCTCACCCCGCGCGGTAGCCCCGTCCCGCTTGAGCGTGAGGTGCAGGTGGGCCCCTGAGGATGCGCCGGTCGAGTCAGCCTTGCCAATCAGTTGGCCCGCTTTGACCTGATCGCCGAGAGTCACCAGCGGCTTGGCCAGGTGGGCGTACACGGTCTTGAAACCGTCGCGATGCCGCAGGCGAACGTGGATGCCGTAGGCATGCCGCTTCGCATCCCGGAAGACCTCATACACCACCCCGTCGAAGGCAGCGTAGATGTTGGTGTTGGTCAGTGCCCGCATGTCTACCCCCTCATGGCCGGGCAGGCCGAAGCGGTGGTAGATCTGGGGGTTGACGCCGAACGGCTGGGTGATCACCGGATAGTCGGTGGCCCACAGCAGGTAGAACGGACGCAAGCGCTGTCCGTAACGGTCCTTCGCCTCGATGCGCTTGCGCAGCTGCTTCCTCAACTTGTTCGGCGTTTCGGCCGGGACTCCGTCCAGGCGGATTCCCGGATAGCGCGTGTGGAACCAGGCCACGATATCCTGGCTCTCAGCATACGCGCCTGGCACCTCGGGGAAGGTGATCACCTGACGCGGCGACATGTAGCGCCCGGCGGTTGCGGGATCGGAAGTGAGGTTTGGGCCAAAGGCCAGCACGTATTCCTGACAGGCACGCACCCACTCCCAGTAGTCCTGGCGAGGCAGGAGCATGATCTGGAACTCAGCCATTCACCCAAACCCCCGTCATGAGAACCCCAGCCCGCGGGCCTTGAGCGAGACAAACTGCCCTTGGCCGACGATCAGATGATCCAGCACTTCGATATCCAGCAGCTTCCCGGCTTCGACCATGGCGCGCGTCAGTGCCACATCTTCGGGACTGGGCGTCGGGTCACCGCTGGGGTGGTTGTGCACGACAACCAGGCTCGCGGCGTTGGCGCGAATGGCTTCCCGGAAGACCTCGCCGATCCGCACACTGGCCGCATTCAAGCTGCCCTTGTACACCTCGACCATCCGAATCAGGCGGTTCCGCGTGTCACACAGCAGCACTCGCATGTGTTCCTGTTCCAGCGCCTGCATCTCGTAGGACACCAGCCGGGCAACGTCCTGAGGGCTCTGCAGCGCCGGGCGTTCCTCGGGCACCAGCGCCGAGATCCGTCTTCCGATCTCCATCGCTGCCTGCAGCTGGGCCGCCTTGGCCGGGCCTATCCCGCTCATACCACACAGCTCATCGAACGACATGCGCTGAACGCCACCGAGCCCCCCGCCGGAAGAGAGCATCATTTGTGCCAGATGGACCGCGCTTCTGCCACGCCTGCCGCTGTGGATAATGATCGCCAGCAGCTCCCCGTCGCTCAACGCGCCTGCGCCCAGGCGCTGCATGCGTTCACGCGGCCGCTCGGCCGATGGCATGTCGGCAATGCGGTGCACATCGTATCCGGCCATGGCATCCCCCTGCGGCACGGACCGCGCGACTATAGTGCAGGCAGTGTGCCCTGTCAACGCGCCACCGCCATCCCCGATCCACTCCACCCCCGCCAGCCATCCATCCGCGGCCTCGCCTCTGTGTCCCGGAGCTTGCACATCCTGAGCAACAATCCCCGCATGCTATAATCGCCCGCCGTAGGAGTCTGCAGAATGCCCTTCCAACCGAGCCTGGGGACGTTGCGCGACGCGCTGCTGTTCGGGACGGCGCTCTTCGGCGCCTTCCTCGCCGCCCTGTGGCTGGCCCTGGTGTTCTGGACCTACCGCGACCTCGCTCGCCGCAGTCAGGACCGCGTGCTCCGCCTGCTCGCCGCCGGCGTGGTGCTGCTGCTCGGACCGCTCGGCGTGATCCTCTACCTGCTGCTCCGACCCGCATCAACGCTCGAAGAGGCCTACCAGCACGCGCTGGAGGAAGAGGCCCTGTTGAGCGAAATCGAGGCCAGGACCCAGTGCCCGGGCTGCGGCGCGCGCACGCTGTCGGAATGGCAGGTCTGCCCCGCCTGCGCGACCCGGCTGCGCCGCGCCTGCTCCGACTGCGGCAATCTGCTGGAGCTCGGCTGGCGCCTGTGCCCCTACTGCGCCGCTCCGGCGGCTGGCCGGGCCGACACCGGCACCGCCGGCCGCGAGACGCCCGCCTCGCCCCCCGCTTGATCTCGCCAGTCCATCCTGACGCGTACAAGCCGGCCGCTCTCCATGGTTCCCGGAAAGCCAGGCGTCCAACGAATGGCAAAACCAACTGCGGGATCCTCCAGTAGTGGATCCCGCAGCATTCGAATTGCTGAGCTGGCCAGGCCAGATCGCCTCGGCGCCCAGCCTGGCCAGTTTGGTCCAGGTTAGCTAGGCGCGGCGCAGCGCCTGCCAGCCGGCGTAGTGCCCGGTGTCGCCTAACTCCTCTTCAATGCGCAGCAATTGGTTGTACTTGGCCACCCGATCCGAGCGCGCCGGGGCGCCGGTCTTGATCTGTCCCATGTTCAGCGCCACCACCAGGTCGGCGATGGTGGTGTCTTCGGTCTCGCCGGAGCGATGCGAGGTCACGGCGCGCCATCCGGCGCGCTGACACATCTCAACTGCCTCGATGGTCTCGGTCAGAGTCCCGATCTGGTTGAGTTTGACCAGCAGCGCGTTACAGCTCCGCTCCTCAATGCCGCGGCGCACCCGCTCCGGGTTGGTGACCAGCAGGTCATCGCCGACCAACTGGATTCGCGAGCCCAGCTCGCCGGTCATCAACTTCCAACTCTCCCAGTCATCCTGGGCCAGGCCGTCTTCGATCGAGACAATGGGGTACTGGTCGACCCACGACTTCCAGTACTGAACCATCTGCTCACCGCTGAGCTCCTTGCCCTCGCGTCGCAGCACATAACGCTTCTTTGCCTCGTCATACAGCTCGGAGGCGGCAGGATCGAGCGCGATCGAGATCTGCTCACCCGCCTTGTAGCCCGCCTTCTCAATCGCCTCCAGAATCACCTCGACGGCCTCGGCGTTGGCCTTGAGCGCCGGAGCATAGCCGCCTTCGTCGCCAACCAGCGCGGTGTAGCCCCGCGCCTTCAGCACATCCTTGAGCGAGTGATAGACCTCCGCGCCCCAGCGCAGGCCCTCAGCGAAGCTGGGGGCGCCGAGCGGCATGACCATGAACTCCTGGGCATCAGTCGATTGCCAGCCCGTGTGGGCGCCGCCATTGAGGATGTTGAGCATCGGCACCGGGAGCAGGTGGGCATGCACACCGCCAATGTAGCGATACAGCGGAAGCTCGAGCGAATTGGCGGCCGCCTTGGCCACGGCCAGGCTCGTGCCAAGCATGGCGTTGGCGCCCAGGCGCGACTTGTTCTTCGTCCCGTCCAGCTCGATCAGGGCCAGGTCGATCGCCCGTTGCTCGACTGCATCCCAGCCCAGCAGCAGTTCGGCGATGGTCGTGTTGACATTCTCCACCGCCCGGCGCACACCCTTGCCACGATAGCGGTCCTTCTCCCCGTCACGCAGTTCCAGCGCCTCGTGTACGCCGGTCGAGGCGCCTGAGGGGACCGCCGCCCGCGCCCAGCTGCCGTCAAGTAGAATCACCTCGACTTCAACCGTCGGATTGCCGCGCGAGTCGAGGATCTCGCGCGCGGCAACGGATTCGATCATGCTCGTCATGGGGTTGAACTCTCCTTGGAGTGGACTTCGCCGCGATTATACCTGCCGCCCTGGGACCCGGATGTGAACTTGGACATGCCGGCGCCCCGCTCTTCATCGCCCGGATCCCGGGTGCGCCGACCCTGCATGTTAGAATGCCGCCATGCCCGCCCCGGCGGTCTACCTCGATCACGCCGCCACCACCCCCCTTGACCCGAAGGTGCTCGCCGCCATGCAACCCTACTTCGCGGCGGAGTACGGCAACCCCTCCTCGATCCACGCGATGGGCCAGCACGCCGAGGCGGCCGTCGAGCGCGCACGCTCCGAGGTCGCGGCGGTATTGCGCTGCCCGACGCAGGACGTGATTTTCACCAGCGGAGGCTCCGAGAGCGACAACCTGGCCCTGCGCGGCGCGGCTTTCGCCAGCCGGGAGCTGCGCGGCGCCAGGCGGGTGCTGACCACCCCGGTCGAACACCCGGCAGTGCTGCGCACCGCCGAGGCGCTGGCCCGACAACACGGTTTCTCCTTGGACCTGCTTCCGGTCGATCACTTTGGGCAGGTCGACCCGGACGACCTGCGCCGCCGCCTGACACCGGATACGGCGGTGGTCTCGGTGATCCATGCCAACAACGAGATCGGCACGGTCAATCCAGTCACCCATCTCGCCCGCCTGTGCGCCGAGCAGGGGATTCCGTTCCACACCGATGCGGTGCAGGCTGCGGCCCATTTGGACCTGCAGGAACTGACCGACGCGCCGGCGCTGATCTCAATCGGCGGCCATAAGCTGTACGGGCCGAAGGGGGTTGGCGTGCTCCGCTGCCCTTCCCAGATCCCTCTGCTGCCTGAGATCACAGGAGGCGGGCAGGAGCACGGACTGCGCGCCGGCACCCACAACGTTCCGCTGATCGTCGGCTTGGCCGCCGCGCTCAAGCTCGCTGCGGAAACGCGCCCCGTCGAGCATGCCCGCCACTCGGGCCTGCGCGACCGGATTCTGTCCAGGGTCCTGGCGGAAGTCCCACAAGCCGTCATCAGCGGACACCCGTTGCAGCGTCTGCCGAATCATGCCTCGTTCTGCTTCCACCAGCTCGACGGGAATGCTCTCGTCGCAGCGCTTGACCGCAGCGGTTATGCCTGCTCGTCGGGATCGGCCTGCAAGACCGGCGACCCGACTCCCTCCGGCGTGCTGCTGGCGCTAGGGCTCCCGCCGGCGTGGGCCCTGGGGTCGCTGCGAGTGACCGTCGGCCGCTCCACGCTGCCGCGAGAGGTCGACGGGTTCCTGTCCGTCCTGCCGGCAGTGATCCAGGCCGTGCGCTCAGCCGGGGGCAACTGAGGCCATGCCTCGGGTCGTGGCGATCGCCATGAGCGGCGGCGTGGATAGCTCGGTCGCCGCCGCTCTCCTGACCCAATCCCAAGATCATGTCTTCGGATTGATGCTCCGGCTTTGGGCGGACCCCCATCAGGGCCCGAACCGCTGCTGCTCGCCCGTCGACGTGGAGCGTGCGCGCCAGACGGCCGCCCAGCTCGGGATCCCGTTCTACGTGATCGACGCCCAGCAACCTTTCCTGCAGGAGGTGGTTGAGCCATTTATCCGTGGCTATGCGCAAGGGGTCACGCCCAACCCCTGCATGAGATGCAACCGCCTCATCCGCTGGGGCTTCCTCCTCCGCCACGCCCAGGCCATGGGCGCCACGCACCTCGCCACCGGGCACTACGCCCGCACCGCCCTGCGCGACGGTCACTGGCACTTGCTGCGCGCCCGCCATCCTGACAAAGACCAGTCCTACGTGTTATCGGTCCTCAGCCAGCAACACCTCTCCCATGCACTCTTCCCGCTCGGCGAACTGACCAAGAACGAGGTCCGCCAGATCGCTCGCCAGCGCGGCCTGGCCGCCATGGATCGCCTCGACAGCCAGGACCTGTGCTTCCTCGGCGGCTCCGACTACCGGGACTTCCTCGCCAGCCGGGTCCCCGAGGCCTACCGGCCCGGACCGATCCTCAACACACACGGAGAAACCCTCGGCGCCCACAGCGGCCTGGTCGGCTTCACCGTCGGTCAACGAAAGGGCATTGGACTGTCGGCCTCATCCCCGTTGTATGTGATCGAGAAGCGAGTTGCCGACAACACCTTGATCGTCGGCCCGCGCACCGAGCTTGCACGGTCCACCTTCTCAATCGGCGAGTTGGGCTGGGTGTTGGACCCGCCCCGCCCGGACGCGTCCGACCTGACCGTCCAGGTCCGCTATCGCTCGCGCGAACTCCCGGCTACAATCCAATGGTTAGACTCCTCCCGTGCGCTGGTTCGGGCTTCTGCGCCGGTGGCGGGAGTCACGCCCGGGCAGGCAGCGGTCTTCTATCGCGGCGAGGAGTGCCTGGGCGGGGGAATCATCCTCTGATGACACTGCAGAGTATCTTGCTCGGCTTCGTGATTGCCACTGCCTGCGGGGTGCTCTTCCACTTCGTGCGCGGCGGGCCGGTTTCGCGCATCGGCCTGTACCTGCTTGCCGCCTGGATCGCATTTTGGGCCGGCCAGCTCCTCAGCCTGCTGACGGGATGGACGTGGGGTCGGCTCGGCACACTCAACCTCGTGCCCGCGCTCACAGCAACCTTCATCGGGCTGCTCGCCGCCAGTGTGCTCGCCGGCAGCCCTGGGGGCTGGAAGCGCTTGCTCGAGCTGCACGACGAGCCGCCAGAGGACGATCTGCACTCTTCCGGCGGCGGTCGTCTGAGGTGACTCACGCAGTTGATCTCCGCAGCCCCGCCCGCCGCTCCAGGTTCCGCCTGGGTGGCAGGCAGTGCACCCCGGCCATCTCCTTGGCGATCCTTGCGCTGTTCGCCCAGGCCTGCGCCCCTGCGGTCACGCAGCCCCCACCCGTTACCCCCACCTTCCCACCTCCGACCGCCACGCCAACCCCAGAACCTCCCTCCGTACTGCTGGTCCAGCCGGACGGCACCACCCCGGTTGATGACGGGCTGGCAGCGACCATCGCCCAACTGGCTGAAGAGAGTGGTCTGGTGCTTGTCACCGCCACCGAGGTGGCGCCAGGCGAGGTATCGGCGGCCACCCTGCACGTAATCGTCGAAGGGGTCGATCCCGGATTGTCAGCTCTGGCGGTCGCGCGCCCCGACCTCGAGATCTTCGTCATTCAGTCCGGCCAGGTAGACCGCTTGCAGCCCGAACTCCCAGTGCCCGGCCGCGAGTTCGAACTGCGGCGCGCCTTCTCGGCGGGGTACGCGAGCTCCCTGCTGGCGCCGCAGTGGCGCATCGGCGGTGTCCTCCCCGCCGATCCCACAGACGCCCATTCGGCGTTCATCCAGGGGGGAATCTTTGGGTGTGGCTTGTGCAACCCTCCCTATCCCCCCTATGCCGACTACCCGCTGGTCGAGATCAGCCAGTCCGAGGCGGAGACGCTGAGCGCCATCGAGTCGCTCGCTCAGGTGGGCGTCAGTGCGCTGTACCTGGGGGAAGGCCTCGCAACTCAGGCGGCAGTGCAAGCGGCGGCTGAGCGAGGCATGCTGGTCCTGGGAGCCGATCTGCCACCGCAGGCGCCCTCCGGCACCTGGGCCGCCTCCATCCGTCCCGATCTGGGGGCGGCGCTGCGCACGATTTGGAGCGCCGATGCAGATACCGTCGCGTCCGTAGTGGCACCCTTACGCCTGGAAAGCACCGACCCGGACGTGTTCAGTCCGGGCCGCCAGGATGACGTAGAGCGCCTGTTCGCGCAGCTTGAGTCAGGCGCCGTGCGCATCCTGCTCGATTCCTAATCCCCTCGCCGGCTGCTAGCCCTCGACGACCTCGACAACCGTGCCCTCACCCATCCCAACCGTCTTATCCCCCGGATCATACGGTACGTGTGGGAGCGTCCAACGGAACACCCACTTGGCATCGTCGGGCCTGGCGTTGACGCAGCCATGCGACATCGGCTCCCCGTAGTTGTTATGCCAGAATGTCGAATGGATCGCCACCCCGCCGCCAGTGAACAGCGTCGTCCAGGCGATGCCGGGGAGGTCATACCCGCCGCCTGTCGTGCCGCCGCTCATGTGAAGCGAGATCGGCTTGCGCCAGATCAGGTGGGGCCCCAAGGGCGTGGCCCACTTCTCGACCGGCTTGCCCTCCGCATCGAATTTAGCTCCCGAGGAGATGCGGCAGTAGTACACCTCGCGCCCGCTCTCGAAGCAACAGAGTGACTGCCGGGTCAGATCGACGATCACGCGCTTCTGCTCCACATCCGGTGAGATCGGCGCGAGCTCATCGTCGCTGATCGGGCGAAAGGCGGTGGCTTCCGCCCACAGCAGGTCGCCGTAGCCGTAGCGCTCGTTGACCCGGTATTCAACCCGGCCCTGCTGCTCCTGGATCTGGTCGATCCACACGACCTGGCGGTAGTACAGGCGCGGGTGGGTCGCCTCGCGCAGGTAGGGCGATCGCGCCGGCGGGTTCGCCAGGCGGACATCGACAAAGGGCACCGTGACCTCGGCCCACATCCCAGGCCCCAGGCTGGTTTCGCGCAGGGCCGTGACCGGTTGGTTCGGCTGATTCAACACTGGCTGCATGCGCGAGGCCCAGGCGTACCCACCTTCGGTTTCCACCCAGCGCTGATTCACGCTCCAGCGGAACGAACCGGCGACCTCAGACAGCCAGGGGACCACCGCGTCGTCGTACAGCCGGCCAACTTCCGGACTGTCGTAGTCGGGTCGGGCACGCAGCACCACGCTGCCGGAAACCACGCGTCCCAAGCGCGGATAGTCAGGGAACTGCGCTTGGGCGCGGGCGGCGGCCGGTCGCAGCAGCAGCCCGGCCGCGCCGATCGCCGTCCCCTTCAGAAAGCCTCGTCTCGAAAGATGCGTCATCGGAACACACTCAGGCTGCCAATTAGACCACACCCGCTCCGCGATGCGCGCCCATAGGTCGGATGATCTCGGTGATCCCGTTCAACACGCCTATGGTACAATTCGTACGCTATGGCTCTCGATAGTGATCTGACCCTCCAGGAAGCACCCGCGGAGAAGCGATCGCAAGCCAAGAACACCGCCATTCTGGTGGGGGCGATCGCCCTGGCGCTGCTGCTTCTCGTGGCATTGCTCCTGGCGATCTCGTTCATGGTCAGCAATCCCGCCACCACTGAGACGCTGCGCGATGTAGCCATTATCCTGCTCGCCCTCGAGGGCTTCCTGATTGGGCTGGCGCTGATCGTGCTGATCGTCCAGCTCGCCCGCCTGACAGTGCTGCTAGAGAACGAGGTCAAACCGATTCTCGAGTCCACCAACGCGACGATCAGCACGCTGCGCGGCACGACGACCTTCCTCAGCAACAACCTGGCCGACCCGGTCATCCGCGCCAACAGCGCGGCCTCCGCAGTTCGGCGTGCGCTTGAGCTCTTACGTCTCATTCGCTAACCCGCAATGCCTATTCCAGAGGAGGTGAAAGATGTCTGATCGAGGAACCGAGCTCCCTGCCTTTTTCATGGGGGTCCTGTTCGGGGGCCTGATTGGCGCCGTCGTGGCGATCCTCGTTGCGCCGCAGTCGGGGGTCCAGACCCGGCAGATGATTCGCGACAAGAGCATCGAACTGAAGGACCAGGCGGCCGACTACGCCCAGGCGGCCGGCCAGAAGGCCGGCGAGTACGTCCAGGTCGCCGGCCAGAAGGCCCAGGAACTCGGCACGAAGAGCCAAGTCCTGATCGATGAGCAAACCGCCAAGGTCACGGGCAAGCCCAAGACCACCTGAGCCTGACCGCGCATTCGTCGAAGGCCGAGACTTCTCGTCCCTCACCAGAGTGAGATCAACGGCGCTGCCCAGCGCGGGCAGCGCCGTTGCTGTTGGCCATATCCGGGCGTTGGCGTTGCTTCGATCGGTCAGTCGCGATTGAGGATCTCTGCGATCGCCTGCGCTAGGCAATCCGCCACATCGCCTGCCAGCACGCTGGCGGTCGACCCGATGCCCGCTGCCGCCAGCTCCCCCGCCTTGCCGTGCAGGAAGGCACCGGCTACCGCCGCATACACTCCGGGGACTCCCTGTGCCATCAAGCCGGCGATCGCGCCGGAAAGCACATCGCCCGTGCCCGCCCGAGCCAGCGCCGCAGTGGCAAACGGGACCAGGTACGTCACGCCCTCAGGGGACGCCACGACCGTGTGCGCACCCTTGAGCACGACAATCTGCCCCCAACGCTCAGCCCAGGCGCGAGCCGTCGCGATGCGATCGCGTTGGATATCCTCCTTCGCCACGCCAGTCAGCGCCGCCATCTCGCCCGGGTGCGGTGTCAGCACCGCGGCGCGCGGCAGGCGGCTTGGCCAGTTGTCCAGGCTGGAAAGCAGCCGCAGCCCATCGGCGTCGATCACGAGCGGCGGAAGCGGCTGGTTCCCCCGGCCCTCGTCTCCTTCGGAAGTACGAAATCCGATCCCCGGCCTGCCCCGTTGGCCCAGCAGCCGGGCCAGGAACTCGCGCGTCGTTTCCTCGTGCCCCAATCCCGGTCCAATCAACATGGCTTGACAGCTCGGCGTCTCGCGCATCACGACCGGGGCGGCATCGCCAGCGATCACGCCGGTGTCATGTGGCAACAGCAGCCAGGTTGCCTCCGGCAGCAGCGGCACAATTCCCGACTGAATCGGGGAGGGCACCGCCAGCGTAACCAGTCCGGCG
>Ga0105106_10001946_pt1 | contig 14755 bp, 12 predicted proteins | sample PPLLaktember2015_5_FD_79109 | JGI IMG/M metagenome (GOLD analysis project Ga0105106, IMG submission 79109) | Freshwater sediment microbial communities from Prairie Pothole Lake near Jamestown, North Dakota, USA - PPLs Lake P8 Core (1) Depth... | ecosystem: Environmental > Aquatic > Freshwater >...
ACTCCCAGCAGATCGTCCAGTGCCTGGAAAGCGATGCCAAGATTTCCGCCAAATTCTCTGTAAGCGGTTAATATTTCCTTGTTAGCACCGGCAACCAGAGCGCCGAGGACCGCACATGCTGAAAGCAGCGCTCCCGTTTTCCCGGATACCATTGGCCAGTAAGCATCCAATTGCATATCTCTCCGATCAGCGTAAGAGATATCTAGATGCTGGCCTCGGGTCAGATCCAGACAGGTCTGGTGTAAATTCTGCTCAGCTTTGAGTGCGATTTCACAACCGGAAGTCTCCTCCAGCCGGAGTAATGAAAGGTGAGCCAGGGTTAGCATGGCATCACCGATATTAATTGCTAAAGGGATACCCCATTTTTTCCAGACCGTTGGTCGGCCACGTCGAAGAGGGCTGTCATCTTCGATGTCGTCATGGATTAGAGAGAAGTTGTGGACCAGCTCCACCGCAGCCGCTGCAGGGAGAGCTGTTCGCCACTCTCCACCGGCGCTGGCATTCACCAGCAGAACAAGTAAAGGTCTTATTCGTTTACCGGCCGCAGCAGAACCTGATCCTTCACCTTCCCAACCCATGTGGTATGCCAACATGTGGTGGAATCCATCTAGGCCTGGCTCATCACCTGATCGGACAATCTTCTGCAAGTCGTCCTCAATAGCTGGTAACATCTGGGAAGATAACGATGTAGTTGACATAGGCATCTACCGTTTCTGTAATGTTATTTGGTGTAAATGATCCAGGCTGTCTACTCCTGCTGCGAACATGCAGACCTGAATTTCGTGCTGATAACTTTTAATCGTCTCAATTGTTGCATCCAAGGATACTGCTGCCGATTTTAGAAATGGGCTGGCCATTCCGCCAAGCCGGCTTCCCAATGCAATACACTTGGCAATGTCAATTCCGCTGCGCAGACCGCCAGACGCGATGACGATCATCTCTGGGACTGCTTCCGATATCATCTGGATTGAATCAGCAGTCGGTATCCCCCAATCGATGAATGCAGCGGCAAGTCGTGCCTGGGTAGCAGATTTTGCCCTGTGCATCTCCACTTGTGACCAGGACGTGCCTCCCGCGCCGGCGACATCAATTGCAGCAACCCCTGCATTTGCAAGGCGGCGAGCGGATTCACCCGAAAAGCCCCATCCTACTTCTTTCGCGATCACAGGAACCTCAAGCATGCGGCATACTTGTTCAATCTTGTTTAATAAGCCCGAGAAGCGGGTGTCACCTTCGGGTTGTACTGCTTCCTGGAGGGCGTTCAGATGCAGGATCAGTGCATCTGCTTCGCACATCTCAACGGCTCTCCGGCACTCATCAACCCCATAGCCATAATTTAATTGAATGGCACCCAGGTTGGCGAGCAGTAATATATCGGGAGCTACCCTGCGCACCTGGAAGGTCTCCGCCAGGTTGGGATGCTCAATTGCTGCCCGTTGTGAGCCTAATCCCATAGCAATTCCGGTTTCTTGGGCAGCCTCAGCCAGGGTGAGGTTAATCCGCCTGGCTTCAACTGTTCCACCGGTCATGGACGAGATCAGGATTGGAGCTTTGAGATGGCGAGCAAATAAGTCCTGGCTAAGGTCGATATCATCCAGGTTGATCTCGGGCAATGCTTGGTGGAGAAAATAATACCGCTCCAGCCCTGATGTCAATCCAGAGCGTACATCTTCCTCCAGATTTATCCGAATATGGTCTGACTTCCGCTCACTGATCTGCGTAACTTTTGTCATGAATGAGTGTTCCTGTGATGTGAGGTTATATTACCAGCCTGATATTGCTCTGTCAATAAACCCATATGCGAAAAATCGTAATCTAGGCTTGACAGATTTGACACCGAGATTACAATTAGCGCAAATTTGAAACCGTAACTAGAGGAGGTTTATTCATGTCGGACACCTTTGAGGAAATCAAAACCATTATCGTGGATTTGCTTGGCGTCGATGAGGAGAAGGTAACCCTGGATGCTCGTTTCAGGGAAGAATTAGAAGCAGACTCGCTAGATCTGGTGGAGCTTATCATGGCTTTTGAAGATAAGTTCGGTGGTGAAATCTCAGACGAGGATGCGCAAAGCATTACCACCGTAGGAGAAGCTGTCAAATACGTTCAAACTCATATGAGCTAATCTGCACGCATTTCGACAATTCACAAAAGGGGCAATGAGTTCTGTGCCTCTTTGTGTTTAAATCCAGTATATATAAGAACCTTCCCCGCCAGATATATCCAGCAGGGAAGGTTCTTATATTTGATGTTAAATCTATTCATCAGACCCTGGAGTGATTTGTTATACCCAGAGAGACTCGTAAGGGGTATAAGCGCGAGTGGGTCAGGATAGAAGAGTAGGGATTTCTTCTGGGTGCTTGGCAACCCGCACACCTGCAGACTGTAGAGCCTTGATTTTATCTTCAGCCAGCCCAGACCCGCCTTCGACGATCGCTCCGGCGTGCCCCATCCGTTTGCCTGGCGGGGCTGTTCTCCCTGCAATAAATGCTGCCACCGGCTTGGTCATGTTGTGGTCAATGAATTCAGCAGCTTTCTCCTCATCGGTGCCACCGATTTCTCCAATCAATACGACCTGATCTGTATGTGGATCGTCTTCGAATAATCGCAAGCAGTCGATAAAGTTTGTCCCGTTAATTGGATCGCCTCCGATCCCAACACAGGTGCTCACACCTTTGCCTACTAGCTTTAATGCATATAAAACCTCGTAGGTGAGAGTTCCGGAGCGAGAGACAACCCCCACATTGCCTGGGATGGCAATATCTCCCGGGATGATGCCGACTTTTGCCTGCCCGGGGGTCAGGAGTCCTGGGCAGTTCGGTCCAACCAGGCGGACACCTTTTTGATCAAGATAGTTGCGCACCTTCATCATATCTTGGACCGGTATCCCCTCAGTAATACAAACAACCAGCGAGACACCACCATCCGCAGCTTCGAATATCGCATCGGCGGCGAACCGGGCGGGCACAAAGATCACGCTCGTGTTCGCTCCGGTCGCTTCGACTGCGACCTTAACCGAGTCGAAGACGGGGATTTTACCCTCAAAGACCCATTCTCCGCCTTTTCCGGGTGTCACGCCCGCGACTACACTTGTTCCAAACCCAATCATCTGCTGGGTATGGAATATACCTTCATTGCCTGTTATCCCTTGCACCAACAAGCGGGTGTTATGATCAACAAGTATACTCATATAGAATCCTTCCCGGTTTTATACAGCGTTTGCCACGGCGACAGCCTTTTCAGCTGCCTGGGCTAGTGTGTCTGCGGTAATCATCCTCGCATTCGCCAGGATTTGCCTTCCTTCTTCAGCATTGGTCCCAACCAGGCGGATCACCATAGGGATATTCGTTTTTACTTCATCCAATGCGGCGAGGATACCCCGGGCAACTTCATCGCCACGGGTGATGCCACCGAAAATGTTAAACAAGATTGTCTTCACGTTGGGATCAGTAAGAATGATCCGTAATGCTGCCGAGACTTTGTCTGCACCAGCTCCACCACCAATATCCAGGAAGTTAGCTGGTTCTCCCCCACAAAGTTTGATGATATCCATGGTTGTCATAGCCAGACCTGCGCCGTTCACCATGCATCCGATATTTCCGTCCAGCTTGATGAAGGATAACCCATACTTGCGCGCTTCGATTTCAGAGTGTGCTTCGACATCCAGGTCACGCATCTCAACAAGGTCTGGATGCCGGTAAAGGGCATTGTCATCGAGCACCATCTTGCCATCCACAGCTAACAACCGATTGTCTGCGGTAATGACGAGGGGATTGATCTCTGCCAGGGTCGCATCACAGGCCTTGTATGCTTCCCACAGGCCGCGCGAAATTTGACCGAAAGCCCGCCAGTGGTCACGCGGCAGGTCTATTCCAATGGCTATATCACGAGCCTGGTAATCGCGCAAACCAAGCAGGGGATCAATATGCTCCCGGATGATTTTCTCGGGAGTTTCCCGGGCTACCTCCTCAATATCCACTCCACCTGCGGAAGATGCCATCATGACGGGCTTACGGGCAGCACGATCGTTTGTAATCCCAAGGTAGATTTCTTTATCGATTTGGGCAGCCTCATCCACAAGGACTTTGCGGACTGGCAGACCTTTTATCTCCATAGCCAGAATCTGTGCAGCCAATTCCTCGGCTTCTTTAGGACTTTTAGCCAGGCGTATCCCGCCTGCCTTGCCTCTTCCACCCACCAGGACTTGCGATTTGATCACCACGCGAGTCTGTAATTCCTGGGCAATTTGTTCTGCTTCTTGAGCTGTAGCGGCTACTTTGCCATTGGGAATTGGGATGCCAAATTTGGCAAATATTTGTTTTGACTGATATTCGTGAAGTTTCATGCAGATCGGATCTCCAATGTTTTGATGCGTGCAGGCAGGATTATACCACGACAGGGGTATATACAGTATTTTTTGTAATAATACCTGTATTACAATATGAATTGTCTGATTTCGCCGGGTAAGTAATCCCCCTCAATGGTTACCTGGATGGGTGAGAACTGAAGACCCCAGTCGAAGTTATGGAGGGGGCAGGACAAAGTGCATGATTCGGTTGTTCCCCGGATCGGTTACCCAGATTCCATCATTTTCATCCACGGCAATACCGCTCACCATTGAGAATCCATCCGGACCGGTAGATAAATCGCCCCAATACCGGACAAACTCGCCTTCTGATGTGAATTGCAGGACGCGATAACCTTCAGGGTCGGTCGCGTAAACATGACCGATTGAATCAACTGCCAAATATGGTTTGTTATCCAGCGATTGCCCGTACCAGGCAACCACGTCCCAACTGTTCAGAGGTTGATAGACGAGATCTGTTGATGCCATGAACGATTGTATCCGCTGGTTCCAGGTATCCGCAACGTACAGCAGGCCCTCATTGTTCCTCGCAATTCCAACTGGCTCATCAAATTGCCCGGGTGATAATCCCGGTTCGCCAAACTCAGTGATGGGACTGCCGTTGGAGTCAAACAAGGCAATCCGCTTATTCCCGGTATCGGTAACGTACACAATGCCATCGGAGGAAACAAGCACATCCCGCGGCCCCCAGAAGGCATCCGGTGTCTCAGCCTGTCCGAAGTAGCCCCACATTGTTACGAACTCGCCTTCTGCAGTGAACTTCTGAATACGGTGGTTCCAGGTGTCTGCTACGTATACTGAACCGTCCGGACCCACAGCAATTCCCCACGGCTCGTAGAATGTGCCACCAGGAGCCTGTCCACTGGCAACATCTGCAAAAGTGCCCCAGGTATGCAGGGCATTACCCTGGGTGTCCAGGTGCTGGATGCGATGGTTATTGCTATCGGCAATATACAGGCTGCCATCAGGCGCAACAGCAATGTCACGCGGTTTTTGGAACTGTCCAGGCTCGGAGCCAGTCGTGCCGAATATCTGGTCTGCGCTAACCGTGATTTGTTTTCCTTCATAAGGATCGGCGACAACTGCCTCGGGCGCGGCTGCCACGCCATAGTTCCACAAGGAATTGGCAATATCCTTGCGAATATACAGGCGCATCCGGTTGGATGGATACCAGTTGGGAAAGCTCATGTCTTTGTTGGTGACCTGACCATAGAGCGAGTAATCCCGATCTAGCCAGATTTTGAATAATGCCTCTCTCATCTGTGGGTCACTGATCGCATCCAGGATGCGCTGCCAGGTGAGATCGTAGTAATCCTGGTTTGGCCACCAGATCCGGATGTAATCATAGCGGTTATAAGCTTGCCCGACGACTGGCTCGATCTTGCCGTAATTTCCCTCTCCGACCAGGATGATAGGGGCCTCACGCTGTGCGCGGGAGGGATTGCTGGCAAAATAATCCTGGGTTGTGAAATTACGCAGGTACCACCAGAAGGGATAGGTGGTCTCGTTATCGTAAGCGACTTTAATTGCCAGCCCGTCGGTTGTGCGGCGAGAGATTTCTTCAATCTGAGAGAGGATCACTTTGGGTCCACTCGCTGAATGCGCATAGACAAGTAATTCGTTGGCGTTATCGTAGTTGATGTAAGAGGCAGCGAATGCAGTTCGCACAGTCAGAACACCTAGCAGTGTAAAAATACTCAACGTGATCACGCGTCCCAACAAGGCATTTGTCCAGCCTCTCAGCAAATATGCCAATGCGAAACCGCTTCCTATTGCGACAACTAACGATGTGATAAACGTACTGGTTGCCTGTAATTGTTCAAGTTCTTTGCCCTGGAAGGGAGGTTGTGTGCCGAGCAACGATCCTATTGCTGCAGCCAGGCTGATAAAAAACACGGGAAGGAGCAGAAGGACCAACCAGCCCTTATTGTTGCGAAATTCTTGCCAGTTCGTCGTATCCACAATCTGACCCAGGAACCAGCCCGTGGTCAGGACTAAGGGAACCGCAATATGGACGGTGAGCCACGGCATTTTCTCCCCAGCGATTGTAAAAGCCAGCAGACTGGTGATACTCCAATAGATCAAGAGGGAAACCGTGGTTTCAGGCTGTTGGCAAACTTCTTGTTCTGTTGATTCGGATAACTGGCTATCATCTACTTCCGCTGCTACCATTTCGCTTTTAGTTGATAATGGCTCAATTCGAGACCACCGGATGATCCGAGAGCCAAAAATGATGGTTAAGATTGTGCCCAGGGCAGGCAGGTACTCATAGACCGGGATTTGTATCGCGCCATAATAGTACCAGGGCTGGCTGCCGCGATTAACTCCTTGCTGCTCGAGCCAGTATCCTAATGACCCGACCAGACCGGTGACAAACCCAAATCCATTTGTGAAAAGACTGGTATAGAAAACGATAAAAATGGCATAGAAGATCGCAAAATTGATCAACCACTGGCGCCGGTTCCAGAGCAAGCCAAGGACAATGGCAGCCAGAGATAAGATCACCACAAATATGGCAGTGACTAATCTGCTTTGCGGGTTATTGTAGTCAATAGGGTTGAACCCTAGCAATTTAACGGGAAAGGGAGCAAGCATAGGTAGAACGATGCTGGTCTGGACAATCAGAGCGCCAAATGACCTCTCTTCTTTCAAGCGTGCCCATGAATAACCAGAGATGGCAAAATATACCGCGGAAATCGTTGCCAGTACGCCAAGACCGGCTAAGATCAGACCAATAAGGGATAGACTACCAGATGGAGCTTCGACCGTACCCGGCGTCACGCTGGGAACTGGGGCAACTTCAGTACCAGTGGCTGCGGGTGTGGGCTGGTTTGTTAAAAAGAGACTGCCTCCAATTCCGATCAAGAGAATGGCGACCATTAAAGCGATCAAGAATCGGTTGCGTTGCTCTGTCTTCACCCAATCTTGCCTGGACAGACGGTAGATTAAGTAGCCTGCAAGGAAGATCATCGCCTGGGCGGTGTAAATGAACGAAGTTTCTTTTGATGTAAAATGGAGAGCGGTCACAATCGTCAGATAATACAGGTAACGAGCCGCCCCGCTCTCCAGATAGCGCAGAATCGCCCATATGGTGATAACTCCAAAGAAGGCAACAAAGGCTTCATTCCTTACATAACGACCATAATAGAGTAAATAGGGTGATATCAGGATTAATATGGCTGCAATCAACGCACCGCTACGCCCCAGTAGCCGGCGATAGTTCCACATAAAAGCAATTGTAGCGATGCTGAATAAGGCAGCAGGAATCCGAGCGGTAAGATCATTGTCACCAAATAAGAAATATGACAAAGCAACAAGGTGGAACTGGAGCGGACCGTGGGTTACAGGGTCGTGAGAATAACCACGCCCTTCATGAAAAAGCCATGAAAAATAGACATGCGATGTCTCGTCGTGGCTCATCACCCGCTCCTCCAGTAGATAAAACCTGGAGATAATTCCCAGGATCAGGATGACAGCAAATACTACGATTTCCCAGTTAATCTTCGTGGATGAGAATAGGGGGCGGTCCAGCCAGGATGATTGTTTTTCCATCGTTTGCTGCATAGATTATCCTTAGTCAACCAGAATCCTAATTTACTTGTGCTTTTTATTAGACTGTTGTTTCCCGCCAGCCTTTGATTGAATCTGTCTTGGTGGGCTGGATTTTATCACCGGTTGCTTTTGGGGCTGGGTTGCTCTTTCTCCTTGCAATGCTGCAACCTCATCGGGGGTCAAGAAGCGCCATTGGCGAGGTTTTAAGTTGCCCAAGCGGAGAGTTCCGAGCCGCACGCGGATGATCCGTACTACGGGTAATCCAATCAGTGATCCGGTTTCCCGGATCTGGCGTTTCCTGCCTTCACGCATAATAACCCGTAGCCAGGTACCTTTACCATAAGTGGACTCAACGATGACCTGAGCTGGGGCGGTTATATGCCCATCTGCTAAGACTACCCCACGTTGCCAGGTTGCCAGTTGTTTTTCATCTGGGCGGCGGGCGACCAGCACCCGATACTCCTTCTCGTGTCCGTAACGGGGGTGGGTCAGGCGGTTGGCAAGCTCGCCATCGTTTGTAAGGAGAATCAGGCCTTCACTATCCACATCCAGACGTCCCACGGGGAATATCTGTTCCGGAATATTCACAATATCCCGGACAGTGGGGCGGGTATCCTTTGATGAAACAGCGGAGAGAACACCGCGCGGCTTATTCAGTAGAACATATACCTGGTTTTTTTCAATATGGATGGACTGTCCATCCACCAAAATGCGATCTTTTGCAGGATCAGCTTTTGTCCCTAATACCGCAATATGGCCATTGACGCTTACCCGACCTGCAGCAATGATTTCTTCACACATCCGCCTGGATCCAAGACTGGCTTGTGCCAGGATCTTTTGTAATCGTTCTTCCATGGGAATTAATTCTATCTATGCCTCACCAGCTGGAGCTATAGGTTCTAATTCGGGCAGGTCAGCCAGCGAGGAGAGACCAAAATGCCGTAGAAAATCGTGGGTTGTGGAGTATAAAATCGGCCTTCCGGGTGCCTCTGCCCGCCCGACTTCCTGGATCAATCCTTTGCTTAATAAACTCTTTAACACCCCATCGCTATTCACGCCTCGAATAGAGTCGATCTGTGGGCGGGTTACGGGTTCCTGGTAAGCGATAATCGCCAATGCTTCCAGCGCAGCGCGGCTGAGGCGAGAAGCAGCATCTAGCCCCAGCAAGCGCTCGATGTATGGGGATGCCTGGCTGGCTGTGGTTAGCTGGTAACGACCATGATGCCGTTGCAGGCGTAGACCCCGTTGGTTTTCCGGGCTTACATAGTCCGCATCCAGTTGGTTAAGACCCGCTTCGATCTCATTTAGCGGGAGATTAAGTGCGCTGGCAAGCTGGGTAGGATTAACCGCCCCTGGTGCAGCAAATAGGAGCGCTTCCAGCCGAGCAATTAGCGAAAAGTCATTATCAGGAGTGATGATGTCATTCATGCTATGATAAAATTCGCCTTAAAATGCGATTATACCATTCCCGCTTTCTCATCCAGTTTATCATAATCATCGTATCCTTGGGGTTGTTGGTATCATGCAGCACGCCTCAAGCTACCCTGAGTTTGATCTCTGTTGCGATCCTGGTCGACGATAACCAGGTAGAAGTAGATATTCCACCCGGCGGCAGTGTACAACAAGCGCTCGATGCTTCTGGGATTACCCTGGAATACCTAGATCGCGTTGAACCACCCGCCTACACCCTCTTGGCGGATCAGGACCAGGTGCGGGTAGTTCGGGTGCGAGAGGAATTCACGGTAGAAGAAGAGATCATTCCATTTGAGAAGCAATTATTGCAAACAGAATCATTGCCAGATGGACAAACATTATTGGCTCAGAGTGGTGAGAATGGTGTTCGTGAGATTACATACCGGCAAGTATTTGAAGATGGCGTAGAGGTTTCCCGGTATCCAGTTCGCTCCAGTGTTGTTGTGGATGCTGTCCCAGAAATCTTCATGGTGGGTATCCAAACGCCTTACGTACCAGTAAGTATTCCCGGCAGGTTGGTTTATCTCCTTGCCGGAAACGCCTGGATGATGGAACAGACAAGCGGAAATCGCAAGGCAATCGTCGTCACGGGTGATCTGGATGGGCGGATATTCACTTTATCTAGAGATGGTTCGCGGCTTCTATTCACTCGTCGCAGCAACGAAGAGGGCCAGATCAATACATTATGGGTAGCCGATATCAACACAGACCCCATTGCGTTATATAATCTAAATATCAACAATATTGTCCATTTTGCTGAGTGGTTGCCTGATCCAAAAAATGATAAAATCATCTTTTCTACAGTCGAGCCTCGACCTACGGCTCCGGGGTGGCAGGCAAATAACGACCTGAACGTGGCTAGCTTCAGCACCAGAGAGTGGGTATCACAGTGGAAGGTGTACGTGGATGCAAATTCAGGGGGAGTTTATGGCTGGTGGGGCACTGATTACTTGTTAGAACCTGATGGTGAACGCGTGGCTTATGCTCGACCGGATGGTGTCGGGTATGCAAATATGGAAGATGGCAGCCTTATGCCATTAATGGATATTGTTCCTGTACAGACAGGCGGCGATTGGGCCTGGATTCCGGGATTTTCCTGGAGCCCGGATGGAAAAACGATGTATGTTGTTGACCATTCAAACCCATCTGGTTCAACCCAACCGGAAGAATCATCATTCTTTGATGTAGGCGCTATTCTATTAGAAGCAGGCAGCTATATACCGATGATTCCACAAACCGGCATGTTTGCTTATCCTTCAACCTCTCCATTCTTGCCACAGCCCTCAGCAGAAAATGATTATCTGGTAGCTTACCTCCAGGCCATCTTTCCGAACCAGAGCGATACCAGCCGATACCGACTGGTTGTAATGGATCGAGATGGGTCCGACCGAAGGATGTTGTATCCTGCAGATGGAGAGCCAGGTATTGAACCGCAAACACCCGTCTGGTCGCCAGCGACTCTCACCGAGACAGGAAGATATTCGATTGCAGTGATTAATGAAGGAAATTTGTGGCTTGTGGATTCAGCCGGAATTGAATCACCGCAGCAGATCACGGGCGACGGACTGGTCACCCGCATAGATTGGAAATAACTTTTAGATTGGGGATTAATCATGAGAATATTAATTACTGGAGCAGCTGGATTCTTGGGCTCGCATTTATGCGATCGATTGCTGAGAGATGAGCATACCGTTATCGGTATGGATAACTTCATTACCGGGAATCCAAACAACCTTGCTCACCTGGCAGGAAACGCGAACTTTTCTTTCATACGACACGATGTTTCGAACTTTATATTTGTCCCCGGAAAAATTGATGCAGTGCTACACTTTGCATCCCCCGCGAGCCCGAACCCGCATTCGCCGTATGGCTATGTTAATTTACCTATCCAAACTATGAAGGCTGGTGCGTTAGGCACCCATAATTCCCTGGGAGTTGCCCGGGCGCATGGTGCCCGATTATTACTTGCATCAACCAGCGAGATTTATGGCGATCCGCTTGAGCATCCTCAGACCGAGAGTTACTGGGGGCACGTTGATCCGATCGGAACACGCTCCGTGTACGATGAAGCCAAACGATTTGCCGAAGCGCTTACCATGGCATACCATCGTTTTCACGGGATAGATACCCGGATTGTTAGGATATTCAATACCTTCGGCCCTCGAATGAGATTGGATGATGGCAGAGTTGTGCCCAATTTCATCAAACAAGCCTTGCTGGGCGAGCCTCTGACGATTTATGGAGATGGCTCTCAAACCCGGAGCTTTTGTTACGCGGATGACCTGGTTGAAGGCATCGTCCGGTTATTGTATTCAGATGAGCACCAGCCTGTGAATATTGGTAACCCGGTAGAAATTACTATTTTGGAATTTGCAGATATGATCAATAAAATTGTTGGTAATCCTACTGGTGTTCAATATCACCCCGGGCAGCGGGGCGAGGGAGATCCGCAACGGCGCCAACCCGACATCACTCGTGCCAGGCAGGTGCTAAACTGGGTACCGGTTGTGCCGACAGCAGAAGGCATTTCACGAACAATCCCGTATTTTAAGAAAGAAATGGGTCTGGATTGATATGACCGTGCTGGTGACCAACCCCAGAGAAAGAGATCGTTTTCTCCGCTTTGCAATGGTGGGTATTATCGGTGCAGTGGTTGATTTCGGGATTTTTAATATCCTTACCGGAGTATTCAAAATGCCAGCGGTATGGGCAAGTATTTTATCGTTCATCGCAGCGGTTGCCAGCAATTTTACTTGGAACCGTTTCTGGACTTACCCAGACTCGCGCTCTAAGCGGATCTCGGTTCAATTAGCTGAGTTTACGATCATCAGCCTGATAGGACTAGCCATACGGACACCGGTTTTCATCGTGCTAGAGAATTTTTTCAATAAGATATTCACCAGCCTTAATTTTCCATACACTTCAATCGTTACCCCAGAATTCTTAGGGCATAACCTTGCCCTGGCCTGTGCAGTGATCCTTGTTATGTTCTGGAATTTCTTTGTCAACCGGTATTGGACTTACCGGGATGTTGCGGCATAATAAATTATCGATGGCTGAAGAATACTCTCATAGTAATTCATTATCTGGCGGGGATATGTCATCTGATTCTTCCGTGATCACGGAAGTGCATTCCCTAAAGGAGTTGTTGGATCGAATCACCGGTCGTGAATTCCGTGCTTCACTGCCAGCGGAAGAGTCTGGCCTGGCAGAGGCATTGCCGTTTCCGTTTCTGGCATTGGTGGGACAACGGGAGATGAAAACCGCGTTGATTCTCGCCCTAATCAATCCGTCCATCGGAGGCGTTCTGCTGATTGGCCCTCGTGGGACTGGGAAAACCACCGCAGTTCGCAGCCTGGTCGATTTACTCCCGAAGGTGCCACGGAGCCTGTGCTATTATGGCTGCACACCTGAGGATATCGAGGCTGGCGGAATCGATGCGGTCTGCCCGGATTGCGCCAGGAAATTTGCTCAAGGCGAAGAGCTTGTAAAACTGGATAGTGCACGGTTGGTAGAGCTTCCCTTGAACGCCCGTTTGGAAGATGTTGTCGGAGGAATGGATGAGCGAGCAGCAATTCACGATAGGGTGCGACTGAAACGCGGGTTGTTAACACAGGCAGACCGAAATATACTGTATGTGGATGAAGTCAACTTGTTGGGCGGGGAGGTTGTGGATGCGTTGTTGGATGCTGCGGCTCAGGGCACCTACACTGTCCGGCGTGGTCCGATATCGGCAACCTACTGGTCGAGGTTGATACTGATTGGCTCTATGAATCCCGAAGAAGGCACGCTTCGGCCTCAAATCCAGGATCGCTTTGGTTTGCGTGTGGTTGTGCGTGGGTTGAGTGATGTTGGAGAGAGATTGGAGGCTTATCAAAGGGTGCGGTCTTATCTAGAGAATCGCAGGCGGACGGTAGCAGGTTTTCAGGTAGAGACTGAGATTGCCCGGGCTGAGCTGCAAGCTGCCCGAAATCTGATGCACCATGTTACCCTCCCGGAGGCAGTTGCCAAGAGTGGGTTAGAATTAATCAATCACTTGAAGATTGATTCCTTACGGGCAGAAATTACCCTGTTTGAAGCCGCTCGAGCCTACGCCGCAGCGGATGCACGGTCTTCCGTTACCCATCAGGATTTGGAGGAGGTGGCATTGATGGCGCTGCGCTTGCGGCGTTCTGAATTCATCACCAACTATTTTGATCATCAGCAATCTGAGGATGACGAAATTATCCAGGCCCAAAAGTTGCTTTTCCATCCAAATGAATAATCATGGGATATCTCATAAACAGTTTCCCCACACGAGGAGGTTAGAATGTCTGCCGATTCAACCGTAACTGCTGAACAAAAAGCGCCTGGTTCGACGGGTGAATTCATCAAGAAGGGGTGGGAGTTCAAAGCCAGTGGAAAATTCGATGACGCAGAGGCGAGCTTCCGGAAAGCAATTTCAGTTGATCCTTCTTCTGTCGAAGCATACTACGGCCTTAGCCTGACCCTAAAGTCGCAGGACCGTCGCCAGGACAGCATCGCTGGCTTTGAGAAGGTGCTGGAACTTATCGATCTCGGAATGGAAGATCGTGTACGAGGCGAGATGCTGCGCCGCCTGGCACTCGCCCATATTAACCAGCTCCGCAGCGGGGACTGGAATTTGGAAAAAGAGATCTGGAAGCACAAATGAGACCAAACGCCAGTCACCGTCAACGAATAGAGGCTTGTCTGCGTGGAGGCTCAGAGAAAGGCGTCCCGGTGGCTTTGTGGCGCCATTTTCCGGTAGATGACCAGCAGCCCGAAACCCTGGCAGCCGCTCACCTGCAATTCCAACGGGCGTATGATTTTGACCTATTGAAAGTCACACCTGCCTCGTCATATATGGCGAAGGATTGGGGAATTGTGGATGTGTGGCGCGGGGCAACAGAAGGCACCCGGGAGTACACACACCGAGTGGTAAATCATGCGGAGGATTGGGCAAATCTTCCCGTGCTTGATCCTACCCAGGGTAGTCTCGGAGATAGCATATCCGCATTGAAAATGATCACCAGGCAACTGGGTGAAGATACGCCTGTAATCCAGACGGTATTCAGCCCCCTCTCACAGGCGAAAAATCTGGTGGGCAGGGAGCAGTTGATTGTACATTTACGCTCTCATCCCCAGGAAGTCCATGCAGGATTGCGGGCGATTGCAGAAACTACCCTGAATTACATTGAGAGATTGTCCCAGACAGGCGTTGCGGGGATATTCTTTGCAGTTCAGCATGCTCAATACGGCCTGCTTTCTCCCCAAGAATATTCGGAATTTGGGAGACCCTATGACCTGACGGTGCTTGCTCCTGCTAATGATTTCTGGTTGAATATGCTCCACCTACATGGAGAG
>Ga0105106_10001948_pt1 | contig 14752 bp, 16 predicted proteins | sample PPLLaktember2015_5_FD_79109 | JGI IMG/M metagenome (GOLD analysis project Ga0105106, IMG submission 79109) | Freshwater sediment microbial communities from Prairie Pothole Lake near Jamestown, North Dakota, USA - PPLs Lake P8 Core (1) Depth... | ecosystem: Environmental > Aquatic > Freshwater >...
CAGTCGGCGATGCTGGTGGGGGTCGATTTCCCGACGCTGGGCTGCTGGGAGATCTCCGGGCAATACGGCGGGGCGGAACTGAGCTTCGTGGTGTGGGTGGCGCCATGAGCATGCCCGGCAACGGATCAGGTCCAAATCATTGAGACACAGATGGAACGGAATGCTTCCCGGAAAGCAAACCGCCACTGCGGCTACCTCCACAGCGCCGGAGCGCTATTCAATCAAAAAATGACCCGCACCACTCTCGTGGTGCACTACAAACAACACTCCTCTAAATTCATGTTTGTAGTGGCGCACGCTAGTGCGCCACTACATTTTCAGCCGAGCTCGCTTGCCAGCACACCGCCGGGCTGCTGGCGCAGATGGGCTACGCGCCGGTGGAAAGGCCGTAGGGCAAAGCAGCGGACTGGCTCAGGCAGGTGGGGCGCACCATAAGACGCAGAGCCTGGAGTATTGATATGATATCCATATCAGGTTTATGCTATACTTTTTTACAGCCTGGCAACGGATTTTTGAATACGGATTGAACGGATTGTAGGCGGGGTTTAGTTTTTTGATGACTCAATGAGCGATGACCCATGAAATCCGTTCTTGATAGCTTTTTCCTGAACTCGACAGCTCGGGAAAGCACGAAATTCTCTCTGGAGTCCCCTCATGCCCTCCTCCTCTACCTACCGCAAGCTGTGTCTTACCCGCCAGACCGAGCTGCGCGGGGCGCTGACCGCGCCTGCCCCCAGCGGAGAGGCGCTGGGGCTGTTCCTGGGGCAGTATGCCATGCTGCACTCGGGGAAGATGAACGCCGGGGCGCCGTGGTCGTTCGAAGATGAGGCGCTGGATGATCTGCCCGAGGCGGGCTTCCGGCGCATCCCGCCCGGCGGCGAGCACTCGATCGCCTGGCTGGTGTGGCACACGGCGCGCTGCGAGGATATCACCCTGAACCTGCTGGTCGCTGGCAGCCCACAGGTGCTGCACCGCGAGAACTGGCTCCCCCGGCTGAAGGTAAGCGCCTGCGACACGGGCAACGCCATGTCGGCGGAGGAGGTGGCGGCGTTCAGCGCGGCGGTAGATCTCGAGGCGCTGCGCGCCTACCGCCTGGCGGTGGGCTGCCGCACGCAGGAGATCGCCCGCGCCTTGCGACCGGAGGAGCTGAAGCGCAAAGTGCAGGCGGAGCGCATGCAGCGCGTGTGGGACGAAGGCGCAGTGGTGGAGCCTGCCCGGGGTATTGCCGAGTATTGGGCCGGGAGCACCGTGGCGGGCCTGCTGCTGATGCCCGCCACGCGCCACAACCTGACCCATTTGAATGAAGCCCTGGAGATCAAGCGCAGGCTGCGCTAGTATGGGACACGGATAACACGGATCAGTCGGATAAAGAAAATCGATCAGCGAAATCCGCGTTCAAAGGATCCTAAGGAAGACAGGAAGTGAAGAATCCAGGAAATGAACTTAAAATAAAAGAGAATTCCTGGCTTCCTTTTTTCCTGGTTTCCTTATGATCATTTCAGTCCGGAGGCTGGAGATGAAACCCAAGATCGACAAAACAAAGTTCGGCTCGATCACCGTCGCCGGGAAACGCTACGAAAATGACCTCATTATCCGTTTGAACGGCAGTGTGGAAAAGCGCAAGAAAAAGCTCTCCAAAGAAATCTACGGCACCTCGCACGTGATCTCGCTGGCTGAAGCGCAGTATATCTATGAAGAGGGGATGGAGCGGCTCATCATCGGCGCGGGCCAACATGGCATGGTGAAGCTATCGGGTGAGGCGCTGCAGTTCTTTCAGCAGAGGCATTGCGCGGTGGAGATTCTGCCCACGCCGGAGGCGATCGGCTGCTGGAACGAGGCGCATGGCGCGACGGTAGGGCTGTTTCACGTGACGTGCTGAGGGTGCGGATTTCTGATTGTAGATTTCTGATTGTAGATTGCTGATTGTAGATTTCTGATTTGAGATTTTGACTCTGCGCTCTCGGCGTCTCTGCGCGAGGCTTTTTCAGTTCCTTGGTGGACTGTTCTGTAAATAGATAGGTTATACCTTGGTGCCTTGGAGCCTTGGTGGTAATATTTTCATCCTTCGGGGTGAATTGTTATTCATGACAACTTTGTGGTAAAAAGTCTTCAAACCTCGTGGAGTAACAGGCAATGTTGCGGGTAAAAGGGATTGTATCTAAACCCTGTCTGCTCGTTTTCCTGTTCTTGCTGGCGGGGTGCGGAGGCGCGCCGGCTGAAAGCCAGACGCCGCCTGCCGAAACCCAGGCAGCTGCGCCAGGAGAGGATTGGAGCGCTTACCGCCCTATGTGGGATATGTTGATGGAGGAGATCCGGGCCCAGGGGGTGCAGGATGCAGACGTGCTGCGCGCCATGCAGTCGGTGCCGCGCCACGAATTCGTCTCGGCTGAATACCTGGACCAGGCCTACGAAAACCATCCCTTGCCCATCGGCTACGGGCAGACCATCTCGCAGCCCTTCGTCGTGGCGTGGATGACGGAGCTGCTGGAGCTGCAGCCTGGCGAGAAGGTGCTGGAGATCGGCACCGGCTCGGGCTACCAGGCAGCCATCCTGGCGGAATTGGGCGAGGTGGAAATCTACACCATCGAGATCGTCCCGGAGCTGGCGGAGAGCGCCGCAGCGCGCCTGGAGAGCCTGGGCTATGACAGCGTGCAGGTGCGGCAGGGCGATGGCTACTACGGCTGGCCCGAAGCAGCGCCCTTCGACGCCATCCTGGTGACCGCCGCCCCTGACCACCTGCCGGCGCCCCTGGTGGAGCAGCTGAGCGCTGATGGGCGCCTGGTGATCCCCATCGGGCCGCCGGGGTGGGTGCAGAGCCTGTGGAAGTTCGTCTACAAGGACGGGGAGCTGAAGGGCTACAACCTGGGGGGCGTGCGCTTCGTGCCGTTCACCGGCGCAGGCGCCGAAGAGCACCAGGTCGAAGCGACAGCCACGCCGTGAGCAGGGCGCCGGCGTAGCAAGCCGCGCCGAGGCGCAGCACGGCGCTGAAGCCGAAGGTAAGGGCTAGCAGGGCCGCCAGGATGGGCGCGATCACGGAGGCGGCCCCATTGACCGCCCAAATCCAGGGGATATCGCTGTGGGCAGCCGCCTCCTGGGCTTCGCCATCCGGGCTAGGCGCCGGCTCCCGGGCGATCGTGCGGATGCCTGCCGGGAAGGGAATGCCCATCAGGAAGCCGAGCGGAGCGAGCGCCAAGACGGTCACTCCCAGGCGCGCCGCCAGCGGCAGGCCCAGGGTCAGCGCGAACAGGCGCGGCAGCAGCACGGGCATGAGCAGGGAGAGCACCACGAGCAGTCCCAGGCCGGGGAGCAGCGGGAGGCGCGGGCTGAGCTGGCTGCCCACGCCGGAGAAAAGCAGCAGGGAGAAGAGCACCGCGGCGACGGCGTAGGCGCTGTTCCCCAGGAAGAGTATGAAGCGCTGCAGCAGGGGGATTTCCACGCACAGGAAAGCCAGCCCGAGCAGGCCAAAATAAGCCAGGTGATGCGCAGCGAAGGGCGAAGCAGCGGTCAGAGCCTTTCGATTGGCGCGTTTCCACAGCGTCACGGGCAACAGGATCAGGGCTGCAGCGAGCAGGGTCGCCAGAATGAGCAGCGCCAGGATGACGAAGTATCCAGCGCCGCCAAAAGGCTGCAGAGCCTGCCCAAATTCGGCCAGGATCTGCGGCGCCTGGGCCCACTTGAAGTAATGTCCGAAGAAGGGGTGGTCGTCGGTGGGCGGGCGCACATCATAATCGTAGGCGCTGTAAAAGGCCTGGCGTGGGTTGGATTCCAGCAGGCTCAGGTAGGTCTGGTAATAGACCGATTCGGGCAGGATATTGTACAGGTTGGTCTCTTCCGGGCGGATATCGGGGGCGTAGGTCAGGTCGAAGGCGCGCGCGGCGGCGAATGTGCGGATATTCGCCAGCTCGCTGGAGGTGAAAGCGCCCTGCTTCAGCAGGACAGTGGCGGTGTTGTAGCCGCGCAGGGCGACGAGCTGCAGGCGCGGGTCGGCGCCGGCGGTCTCCAGGGCTGTCACCCCCAGGGCGAACAGGCGCAGGTCTTCGCTGGGCGGGTCCTGCAGCCAACGGGTGGCGACCAGCAGCCCTCCAGGGTTCAAATGCGCCAGCATCTCCTGGAAGGACTCGACCGTATAGCGGTAATCCTCCGCCAGCGTGTAAGCTCCGGATTGCACCGGGTGAAAGGAAGACGCCAGGGAGAGCAGGATGACATCGTAGCGGAACCGGGTGCGCTGCAGGTAGCTGCGCCCAGAGTCCTGGAAGACCAGCAGGCGCGCGTCGGCGTAGACCGGGGCGGCAGCCACGATCAGGGGGTTGATTTCTACGGCGGTCACGGGTCCCGTGCTGAGCGCCTGGGCGGTGAAAACATCCAGACCGCCGCGCGGCTCGAGCACCAGCGTGTGCGCCTGGGGGCGCAGGTGAAAAGCCAGGGTGTTGAGCAGGTGCGGGGCGAAATCCGCCGGCGTGGAGGATTGTGGCATGGGGCTGAGGTCATCGCCATCCACGAAGAGGCCATCCAGGGTGGGGAGCGGCTGCAGGAAGCGGTAGGACAAACCCGGCAGCGAATGGATGCCGGCGCTGCGCACCACGTCGACGCGTGAGAAGGCGTTCCAGCGGCGGTAGATGACGCTGGAACCGGGCGCTTGCAGGGCATAGGAAAGGCTCTTATACGGGGAGAGGCGCAGCTCGAGAGCGGAGAAACCCGGCCTGCCGGCAAGACGCAGGGCGATGTCGAGGCCGGTGAAGAGCAACAGGGCCAGGGCTCCCAGGCTAACGAGATGTTTGAAGGGGCGCAGGCGTCCTGGCGCAAAGCGGGAGGCCGATGCCGGCGGCGAAATTGAGGCTGCCAGGGCCGCCAGGGCTGCCAGCGCGCCGCTCAGGGTGACCATGCCCTCACCCCCCAGGGCCGCCGGCGCGACCAGGGCCATGGCGCAGCCCGAGGCCGAGCCCAGCAGGTTGACGGCATAGGTTTGCCCGGCGCGCTGCGGGGTAATCGTCAGCAAGAACCCCAGCGCCATCCCGCTAAAGAAGAACGGCGCGGCGAGAGCCAGGTAGTGCAGGGCCAGGATCCAGACCTGGCGGCGGTCCCACAGCAGGCTGAACGAGTCGAAAGGCAGAAAGTTGGTCAGCAAATAAGCGACCAGGATGCTTATCCCGGTCGCCAACGATAGCTGCCCCAGGCGCTTTTGCGGCTGCCCGCGCTGCAGGGTTGGGAAGATGGTCAGGGCGCTGCCGCTGGCGCCAAAGCCGAGCAGAGCCACGCTGACGATCATGAAGGCGAAGTGATAGAACTGGGCGACCGAGAACAGCCGCGTGAGAGTGATCTCGAAGGTGAGCGTGGCTGCCGAGAGCAGGAACAGGCTGGGCCAAAGGCCGGGTTTGTTCATGGAAGTCGAGGCCGGGTCATAGGGGACACGGATTCCACGGATCGTGCGGATCAGAGAGGGGTGACGGGTGAGATGCTTACCCTTAATTGTATGCGATCTGGGGCTTTTCGCCAGGTAAGAGATTGCCACGCCGCAAGATGAGCACTTGCGACTCGCAATGACGATAAAACTTGTTATTGTCCGATCTGTTGTCCGAAGGTCAGAGAAAGCCCTTGCCAATCGGACTACTTGGATGTATATTATTTGAAATAAGGGCGGCTCACCCGTGCAGCGGGGCAATATCCATCACCTTGATTGCAAATCGTCGTTAATCGTATTGGACCACTTGGAAAGAGGTAAACCATGAACCTGCTCATGATCGTGTTGCGCGTCATCCATATCTTTTCAGGCGTGTTCTGGGTCGGCGTCAGCTTTTTCAACATTGGCTTCCTGCAACCCACGGTGCAGGCGACCGGCGGCGAGGGCCAGAAAGTCATGCAGCACCTCACCGGGCAAACCCGCTTCACTATAACTGTTTACACCGCCGCCACCTTGAGCATGCTCTCGGGCCTGGGCCTGTATTGGATCTTGTTTGGGTTTCGCCTCTCGGCGCTCTCTTCGGGTTATGGTCTATTCCTGACCATCGGAGGCCTGGCGGGGATCATCGCCTGGGTGATTGCCATCTTCGTCGTGCGCAAAATCCTCGGCCAAATGCAGGCCATCGGCAAGGCCATTCGCCAGCAGGGCAGCCCGCCGACCGCGGAGCAGGCCGCGCAGATGCAGGCTGCAGGCGCTCGCCTGACGAAGCTGGGAGGGTGGGGAGTGGCGTTGATGACCATCGCGCTGTTGGGGATGTCGGCGGCGCAGTACGTTCGCTAAGCTTGTCCCTTTCAGGCCCTGCAGGTTATGCTATACTTTTCGTGATTCACACTCCATGGTGGCCCATCGCAGCAACTGCGAGGATCATGAACGATACTGCATTCCTGCTGAGGCGCTTAGACGAAATCGGCGAAGCTCTATCGAAGAGCAGCACGGCCCTGGCCCTGATCGGTTTGGGCTCCGTTGGCGTCGAGCTCGACCGGCTTGATCGCTACTCCGACCTCGATTTCTATGTCATCGTAAAGCCTGGCAGTAAGCCTCAATATCTGGAGGACCTGTCCTGGCTGAGCGAAGTTACCCCTATCGCCTACGCTTTCGCAAACACCCAGGATGGCTACAAGCTGCTTTTCGATGATGGCATATTTTGCGAGTTCGCCGTATTTGAAGAGGCAGAATTGAGAGCGACTACCTTCGCGCCGGGCAGGATCGTCTGGAAAGCCCAGGGTGTGGATGAAGCGCTGGGCATACCGCAGCAATCCGCCCCCGCGCCGCAGCCGCACTCCGCGGATTGGCTGGTGGGCGAGGCGCTCACGAATTTGTATGTTGGCTTATTGCGCGATCTGCGCGGCGAAAAGCTCTCCGCCATGCGCTTCATCCAGGGCTATGCCATCGACCGCATCCTGGAGCTATCGGAAAGGGTTGAAACTGCCACGTCCGCGCATCCCGACCCTTTCAACCTGGAACGGCGCTATGAAGAGCGCTATCCGGGCATGGCTTGGTTATTGCCCGGGTTCCTTCAAGGATACGAAAGGAATCGCCAATCGGCCCTGGCGACGCTTGCTTTTCTGGACGAACGCTTTGAAGTCAATCCCGCCATGAGGCAGGCAGTGCTCCGGTTATGCGAGGGTGATCTAGAATCGAAAGTTGAGTGAATAACTGCCCAAGGCGCCCATGGACAGCATCCGGGAATACGAGCAGTCCCTGAAAGGCACGCGGGTTGAGATGCAAATCGTCGAAGGCTTGAACCACGAGCAAGTGTTCGATGAGATCGACAGGGTCTTTCCCACCCTGCTGGCGTTTACCCAATCCTGGAGCAGTGCATCCGTCAAGTGGGTCCAATTACATTAGCAGCGGTGTTCAAATCTGTAAACGGCTGAATGAACGACGCTTCCAGGCCTGAGGCGATGAAGGCACAATCCCTTTCCAAAGGCGATGCGCAAGCAGGTTCCCCGGGTGTTCGAGCGACGCTATGGCCCCGGTTGCGTTTCTACACGGCCTTCGTGTGGCGCTTTGTAGCGCTGCAACGCCCCGAGCCGCTCATCTATGGCCTGGCGGTGACGGATCGCTGCAACCTGGCCTGCCGCGGCTGTCATGTCTCGAATACCGGTCGTCCCGACATGACCTGGGAACAGGTGGTTGCTGCGCTGCGGGAGGCGTGGGGCCGCGGGTTCCGCGAGCTGTACTTGAGCGGCGGGGAACCCATGCTGTGGCGCGACGCAGATCACACCCTCAAGGATGTAATTGCAGAGGCGCGGCGGATTGGTTTCTTCCACGTGCATGTGTACACCAATGGACTGCTTGGCGTGGAAGCCTCGGCGGATCTCGTGTGGGTCAGCATGGATGGGCTGCCGGGCACCTTTGAGCTGCGCCGCGGGGATCACTTTCACCAGGTCGAACGCGCTGTCCGCTCGAGCAGGCACCCCAGGGTCGCTATCATTTATGTGATTGACCGCAACACCGCCCAGGGCATCGAGCCATTCCTGCATTGGGTGAAAGCGACGAAATTCCCGGTCGTCGGCGTCATGTTTTACTTCCATACGCCTTACTATGGGCGCGATGAGCTCTTCCTGAGCGCTGAGGAGCGGGCTCCGATCATCGACCGGCTATTCGGCTGTATCCAATCCGGGTTGCCGGTGCTCAATTCCCGAGCTGGTTTACTGGCGCTGAAATCTGGGGATTGGCCGCGGCGCTTTGCTGTGGCTGCGGTGAGAGATGTGGATGGCGAGTCGTTGTGCTGTCGCGCCTCAGACGAGGTCTGCACTGACTGCGGGTACGCGGCCTGCACGGAGCTTACCGAATTTCAGCGCTTGCGACCGAGCGCAGTGCTGGGGATGACGAGGTACTGGTGAGCGGCCCGAGTCATTGGCTACTCAACCAGACCACGCATGCCATCCGCCGCTATCTGGTGGGCGCCGGGCAACGCTGGGTCTTCGAACGGCCTGCACCGGACTGGACTCCGGCGCACATTGAGCGCACTTCGCTGTATCTGCATGTGCCTTTCTGCCGGCACTTTTGCCCGTATTGTCCCTATACAAAAGTCGCTTATCGCGAGTCGCTGGTGGAACCTTACACCCAGGCGGCAATCGCCGAGGTCGACTGGTGGGCGAATGCAATTGGGGCGGCCGAGATTACCAGTATCTACATCGGCGGAGGCACGCCGACGCTGGCGCTGGACAGCGTGGCGAGTGTACTGAGACGTGTGCGTGAGAAGTTCCGCCTGACAGGCGATATCTGCATCGAGACCAATCCTGCTGACGTGGACGGCGAGACCGTGCGGCGGCTGCAGGATATGGGTGTTGGGCTCGTTTCACTGGGTGTGCAATCCTTCCATCCCGAGCACCTGGCGACGATCGGACGAGACTACGCGCCGCTCGTCGCCGAACGCGCCCTGGCATTGCTTGCGGAGAGCAACTTTGCCTCGGTCAATGCGGATATCATGTTTGCCCTACCACACCAGACCGCTGCCGGTGTGACTGTCGATTTAGCCCGAGCCGCACAGCTCGGCGCGGACCAGCTCACTACCTACCCGCTCTTCACTTTTCCATACACCACCGTGGGTAAATACTTGCGCCTGGCGGCGGTGCGCATGCCAAACCTGCACATGCGCCGGGTGCACTACCGGTCTATCAGCGAATGGTGCGCTGAGCATGACTTTGAGCGCGTTTCGGTGTGGGGCTTCAAGCGCGGCGCTGCCCCGCGCTATTCCTCTGTCACTCGGGACGGCTACATCGGGATTGGCCCCAGCGCCGGGTCGCATTTGCCCGACGGGTTCGTGCTTAATACCTTCAATCTCAACAGCTGGGTACATGCCCTGCGCCACGGGCGCACGGCGGTTGCCCTGCGCATGCCGTTCGCGCGAGAGATGGCAGGCTGGTGGTGGCTATATTGGCGTTTTTATGACACGCGCATTCCACTGGATGATCTCCATGCGGCTTTTGGTCAAGATGCTCTTAAAGCCCGCCGGTGGCTGCGGGTGGTGGAACGGGCGGGATTGGCAGTGCAGCATGGCAGGCATCTCGAGCTCACTGAGCCGGGTGCGTTCTGGCTTCACCTTGTGCAGAACTACTTTGCACTGAGTTATGTGAACACGCTCTGGACCCAGGCACAGCAGGAAGCGTGGCCGCAAACAGTAGCCATCTGAGCCTCCGACATTCACCCACCTTCGTCCATCGTGAGCGGTCCTTTGCTCATATCCAGGAGCACGTATCCATTCCCCCAGGGGTCGCGCGCCACGCAGCAACGACCGATCTGGATCTCGAAGGGTGGCACCACAATCTCACCCCCTGCGGCCTGGAAGCGCCGGGCAGCATCGTCAGCAGAATCAACCAGGAAATCGATCTCGGGCTTTATCGGCTCGGTGTGCAGCACGATCTCGGCATCCGTATCCGGCAGGCGCAGCCCGACTTGCTCTGCGGTTTGCCAGATGACCTGCAAGCCAAGACAGTCCTGGTAAAAAGCCAGCCCCGAGGCGAAATCCTTCACATAGAGACGAATACAGTCGATCTTTCGAACAAGTGGATCGATGCGGGAAGCACCCATCTGAATACCCTCCAGAGATTTCTGCTCAGGACGACCCCAAACCGGCCTGGCGCGCTTTGATAATCGCTTCGGCGCGGTCGCTGACGTGCAGCTTGCTGAAGATGTCGCTCACCCGGTTGCGCACGGTCTTGACGCTGAGCGACAGGCGCTCGGCGATGGCGGTGTTGGTCAAACCCTGGGCGAGCAGTACCAGGATCTCGCGCTCCCGCCCGGTCAGCTCGGGGAAAGCAGTCTCGGCGCCCGGAAAGGAAAAATGCTGGGTGAGGCGCCGCGCCACGCTGGGGCTGAAGATGGCTTCGCCGCTGGCGACGGCGCGGATGTCGCGGCAAACCGGCCCGTGGTGGCGGCTGACCGAGTGTAAGTTGATTCACGTCGTTGCGGACTGTCTACGCCGGGTTATCCGGTGACCAGCGGCGTAGACCACCGCCGAGATGTAGCGGCCGCGCCTCAGCGCCGCAGGAGCGGTAAATACAACTGGTGCTCGATGGTCGCGCCGCTCCAGAAGCCTCCTTGCAGAGCGTAGCTGCCACCCGCAGAGCGGCCTGCATCCGGCTGACCCATTGTACCGCGCAGGATGTAGGGTCCGCCCTGGCTTTTGCCGCCGCCTCCATCCACCGTCCACCAGGGGATGGAATAACCGGCGGAGGGGCTTTCCGGGGCAGCCAGGATCACAACCCCCGCACCGGTCAATGCCGTCGCAGCCAGGCAAAAAATCAGGGCTGCCAGGAGAAGCGTCTTTTTTCTGGTCATGACGGCCTCCTAGCGCAAGGTAACGAACACCGGGATGGTATCCTGGCTTTCGACCGGCGCTGCCAGGGCAATCCCAATCACCGGCGCGCCTTCTGTGACCAGCATGCCATTGATCTCTTGTTTTTGCAGGGGGCGCCCTACTCCCGCCAGGCTGGAGGCGGTGAGACGTTCGCCCACAGCGATGGGTGTATTCGGCGCAATCCTCATTTCCGCCACGCCGTACACGATCAGGGAAACGTACTCACCCGGCTGGGCCGGCCCATCCGCGCTCTGCAAGGACATCGCCCCTTCATCCTCTTTGCCGGGGGCAACCTCCCACACCATGCGGCTCTGCACCACGCCGATCACACCCGTGTTGATCTCGGAATCGGCCAGGAGCACCAGGGGTATTGGTGAACTGCCGCCGGGAATTGGGTCGGTCACACCGCCGGCAGCCACCAGGTCGCCTGGCGAGAGCGGGCTGCTGCCGGTAACCTGGGATACCAGGGAATAGACGCTGGCAAATACGGTGCCTACATTGATATCATCCACGCTGAACAGCGCCCATTCCCCGCTGGCATTGGAGGTATTGGACCACAGACCGTAAGTGGATACCCCCGGGCTGGGGATATAGACGCCGTAGTTGGCAACATCCGGGGGACTGCCGATCTGGATGGAGTCGTCGCCGGTGTCCAGGATGCGGATGCCATCGCTGCCGGTGGTGTTGCTTATCACCAGGCTGTAATTCAGGGATGGGCCAATGCGCAGACCGCCGCTAGAGGGCACTTTTAAGCGGATCCCGGCGTTGTACAGGCTCCAGTCGCCGGTAGTGCCATTGTAATAGGTCCAGGCGCGGAAAGAGCCATTGGTGGCATAGCCGTAGAAAGGCCAGCCCCCAGCGTCAGAGGTCTCCACGTACATGCCGCCGTATTGGTTGGGGCTGCCGGTATAGCGGATACCAAAGACCTCATTGCCAGAGATGCGAAAATTGCGACCGATGCCGACAAAGTTGGTGCTTTCGTCGGTATAAACATTGGGCAAAGACAGCGCATACGGCGCCGGGGAGAGCTCCTGGCGCGGGAGCAGGGCTGTGTAAGCGCCTGCGCTGGCGCCCGGTCGCACGGCGATCTGCAGCCAACGCTCGCCGCCGCCGAAAGCGCCGCTGCTGAAATCTAGCTGCACGCTGAAAATGCCGTGCTCCACCGGGACATCGGCAAGAGTCAACGTGCTGCCAATCTGGTTGCCCAGCGCGGCCGCATCGAACAAGGAAAATTGGAAATCGTAGATGCCGTTGGCCGGGCTGTTGTTATCCTCCAGGCGTCCCTGGTACGTGAAGCCGGTTCCGACCGGGGCCAGGGGTTCTTGCTGCAGGTTGCTATTTGCAGCAATTTTTTCCGGCCTGGCAAAAGCCAGCAGCAACCCAGCCAGGAAAACAAACATGAGAAATATACTTTTTGCAGAGCGAGTTTGGTTCATGGAAGTCACCTCTTTCGGGAATCTGGTCCTAATAGTATGGATAAAGGTGTTAGGTGTTAAACCAGAGCAATACCTGTTCAAAACAAGCTGGCCTTATAAGCGATTGGGTAATGTGCTGGATGCTCCAAAAGACCCCCATTGGCCGGGCCCCCGATCTTAACTGGTGTCTTCAATTCCATTAATGATGGTGTGTGGAAGCATATCTACACTGGGAAGCCCACCGGTGAGGCGTATTGGGTGTGATCTCGGATCATCACCCGGTTTAATGATAGAAATAAGAGTTGAATTGACCAATTATTGTAATAGTATAACATGAAAATAAATGCCTGTATCGAGGCGGCAAGTCCGGATGTATAATCGATACGATAGACTTGCATTCCCTGACCTGCGCCTGTTCTCTTCAAGTCATTCATGGAACGCACCGACGATTGGCTTTCTCAATGGATTTATTACCTGGCCTCTGGTCTCTATTTTGGTGCGGTGTTTTTACGCGCCCTGCTGGTCTATAGGAACGACCCGGTTTTAGCTGAGGTGTTGGCCCTGCTATTGACCGGCCTGGTGCTGTTTTTCAGCGAACCGTTTATCTCCCGCAGGTGGGCCCGATACTTCCCTGTTTACCTGGTGCTGCAGAGCGTGCTGGTGTTTGTGCTCCTGGTCACTCCAGGTTTCCCGGATTTTTTTGCAACTCTTCTGTCTATATTGAGCATGCAAGCCATGCAACGCCTCCGTCCCAGGCTTGGAGGGTTATGGATTGGCCTTTGCGCACTCATCCTGGTCTTATTGCTGGTGAGAAATTATGGGGCCTTCCAGGCGGTTGCCCTTGCGTTGGTCTATAGCGCTGGAAATGTCTTCTATGGCGCCTACATCCTGTCAATGCGCCGCGCTCAGGCCGCGCGCAAACAGAACCAGGCCCTGGCGGTCGAACTCCAGACAGCCAACTATCAATTAGAAAACTACTCCGCGCAGCTCCAACAACTGGCGGTGGCGCGCGAACGCAACCGTCTGGCACGCGAGCTCCACGATTCGGTAACCCAGACAGTCTTCAGCATGACGCTAAGCACTCAATCGGCGCTCTTATTGCTCGAGCGGAATCCCAGCCAGGCAAGTGCACAATTGGAGCGCCTGAACCAACTGGCGCGCAGCGCCCTTTCTGAAATCCAGGTGCTGGTCTCGGAGCTGAAACCGGGAAAGGCAGCCAAAGGGGGGCTCATCTCAGCTCTGCGCGGTCACCTGGCAGGCAGCCGTTACCCTGAAGACCTTGCCGTCTCTTTTGAGGTAATGGGAGACCAGCCTTTGGAGCCGATAGAGGAGCAGGGTCTTTTCCGCATCGCAGTAGAAGCGCTCAATAATATTGTTAAGCATGCTCAGACGTCCCAGGCGTACATCCGTTTGCACCTGGCTGAGCCGTTTTGGATGGAGATCGAAGACCAGGGCGAGGGATTCGAGCTAAGCCGGGCTCAGGATGGCGGTGGAGTCGGTTTATCCAGTATGCACGAACGAGCGATTGAAATGGGTTGGAACCTGTTGATCTGCACAACCCCCGGTTCGGGCACTTGCATCCGGGTGGAAAAGGCGCCAGTCGGAGAAGGGAAGGGATGATGCCAGCCGAAGACAAGATTAAAGTGTTGATCGTCGATGACCACCAGGTCGTCCGGCAAGGTCTGCGCACCTTTCTGGAGCTGCAAGAGGATATTGTCGTGGTTGGAGAGGCGGGCGATGGCGTAGCCGCGGTGGAGATGGTCCAACAGTACCAGCCTGACATCGTTTTAATGGATTTGGTGATGCCTCGGTTGGATGGGATCGCAGCCACCCGCCAGGTTAAGGCATTAGCCGCGGGAACCAAGGTGATCGCCCTGACCAGCTTTACCGAGGACGATAAAGTTTTCCCTGCCATCCAGGCGGGAGCGTCCAGTTATCTGTTGAAAGATGTCTCGCCAGACGATTTGGTCGAGGCGATTCGCGCTGCCTATCAAGGCGAAGCGCGCCTGCATCCGGAAATAATGCGCCGCCTGATGGAGCAAGTTTCTCAGCAGACTGCTCCTAGTCGTGAGACCCAGGTTGAGGCCATCACAGACCGGGAGCGTGATGTCATACGCCTGGTGGCGCACGGGCACAGCAATCACGATATCGCCCAGGAACTGGTGATCAGTGAAAAAACCGTCAAAACCCATGTCAGCAATATTTTGGGCAAGCTCCAACTGCAAGACCGCACGCAACTGGCAATCTACGCGATCAAGAAGGGTTGGATCGATTAGGACACCTCTCCAAAATGGGTCATTGGGGAATAGCGCCGTGTCTGAAGAATTGATATCCTCTACACTCTCTCTCAAGCCCGGTCGGCTTGGATCGATTGCCGTCTACCTGGCCTTCGCCGCGGTGGTTGTGCGCACATTGGGCCTAGAGGCGAATCGCCCTTACTTAACCTTGTATTTGGGGCTGGAGCTGGTTTATATCCTCTTATTCACATTGGTCTTATGGAAATACAGATTACCGGGCTGGTTGATGCACCTGTATTTAGGACTCCAGTCAGCCCTCGTGCTTTGGGTACTC
>Ga0105106_10001950_pt1 | contig 14746 bp, 14 predicted proteins | sample PPLLaktember2015_5_FD_79109 | JGI IMG/M metagenome (GOLD analysis project Ga0105106, IMG submission 79109) | Freshwater sediment microbial communities from Prairie Pothole Lake near Jamestown, North Dakota, USA - PPLs Lake P8 Core (1) Depth... | ecosystem: Environmental > Aquatic > Freshwater >...
GCCACGCCGGCGCCGCTACTCACCATCATCGGCATCATCGGCGTCATCGTCGCCTACGTGAAGCGCGACGAGGCCCGCGGCACCTGGCTCGAGTCGCACCTCACGTGGCTCATCGGCACGTTCTGGTGGTCGACGCTGTGGGCGGTGATGGGCTGGCTGGTGCTGATCGCGCTCGCGATCGTGCTGATCGGCTTCGCGCTGGGCCCGCTGATCTGGGCGGTGACCGCCGCGTGGGTGCTCTACCGGGTGATTCGCGGCCTGCTGTACTTCAAGGACCAGCGGCCGATCCCGGGCGTATGACCCCACGCTGAAGTGCCACACGCGACGCCCGGCCTCCGCGCCGGGCGTCGCGCGTTGCGGAAGTCGTCAGCGTCCTGCCTTGGCGACGATGCGGTCGAAGTAGTACCCCGCACGCGGCAGCTCGCGACCTTCGGCTTCCAGCTTCGCCGCCAGCAGTGCCAGTCTCGCGGCAGCGCGGCGGCGCACGGCGTCGTCGGTCGCGTGCCGAAGGAGCGCCGCGAGGTCGGCGATTTCGCGGCGCTGTTCGACTTCCGGCGGGATGAACCCGGCATTCTTGAGGATCCGATAGCCGACGCGCAGGTCCTCCGGCACCATGCGGTCATCGTCGAGGTCGAGCGGCTTGCCAGCGCCGGGAAGGTTCTCGAACGCGCCCTCGGCGATGCCCTGCGCGATGCGTTGCTCGACGATGCTGTTCAGGAGTCCCACGGCGGTCAGTGGCGCGGCGGCGTGTAGCTCGCGGCGTTGCGCAAGGTCCAGTCGGCGAGGAAGTCGAGCGCGCCCTGCGCGCGCGCGGCGTTGGGATGGTTCACCATCGCCACCAGGATCCAACGTGTTCCGCCCGGATCCTGCAGGTAGCCCGCCAGGGCACGCACGCCCTCGAGCGAGCCGGTCTTGAGCAGCGCCCGGCCGGCAGCGCTGCCGTTGCGCATGCGCCGCGCGAGCGTACCGTCGGTCGCCGCGATCGCGAGCGATGTTGCCAGTTCCTCGCGCACGGGGCTCGCGTGCGCTGCGGCGAGGAGCTGCGCGAGCCCGCGCGCAGTCACGCGCTCCGTACGCGACAGGCCCGAGCCGTTGTCGACCTGGAAGCCCGGGATCGCGAGCTTGCGCTTGGCCAGCCAACGGTGCACGGCTTCGCGCGCACCGTCGATCGTCGCCGGTGGCGGGCCCGAGGTCGCGGCGAGCGTGAGGAAGAGCTGGCGGGCCATCACGTTGTTCGACAACTTGTTGACGTCGCGGATCACGTCGTGGAGGGGCGCGGACTCGAGCGCAGCGAACGGCTTGGCCGGCGGCGCCCGGCCTTCCCGCACGGTACCCCCGAACGTGCCGCCGGCGGCGGCGAAGTAGGCCGCGAACATGCCGTGGACGTAGGCCGGGTGATCGAGCAGTGCGACGTTCCAGTCGCGCGCGCCACAGCCGCGCGGGTACTGCCCCGGGAATGCCACGAGCGCCGCTTCGGGCTCGTTGACGAACGACCCGGACACCGAGCGCCGCCAATTGCCGCAGTCACCGTCGACCAGCGTGGGCGACGGGCCCAGCGCGACCTGCGGCAGCGGCGGTTCCATCCGCAGGTCGACGGCATCGCCGGCGGCGTTGGGCTCGAACGCGAAGCGAACGGACTTGAAGTTGACGAGCAGCGCATCGGGCCCGACGTTGTAGGGTCGCAGCGGCTCGGCGTCGAACGCCGCGGGATCGTGCTCGATCGGCGCGAAGTGGCTGCGGTCGAGCACAAGGTCGCCCTCAATCCGCTCGAGGCCCTTCGCATGGAGGTCGGCCATGAACCCCTGCCACTGCTCTATCGTGATCTTGGGGTCGCCGTGGCCCTTGAGGGTCAGGTCGCCGTGCAGGGTGCCGTCTACCAACTCCCCGCCGAGGTAGGCCTCGGTGCGCCACCGATAGTCCGGCCCGAGGAGCTCGAGCGCTGCGAACGTGGTCACGAGCTTCATCGTCGAGGCGGGATTCATCGGCGCGTCGGGCTGGTGCGCGAACAGCGGCCGGCGCGCGTCCACGCGCTGCACGACGACGGCGACGTGCGAGAGCGGTACGCCGGCGTCGAGGAATGCGCGCGCGACGGGCCGCGGCAACTCCGCGCGCGCCGCGGCCGCCGTAAGCACGAGGACGAGTGCGACGAGCGCGCTACGCATCGTCCAGGATCGCGCGCGTTGCATCGACCAGCAGGCCCCAGTCGGCGTCGGAGGTCACGTACGGCGGCATGAAGTAGACGGTGCGCCCGATCGGCCGCAGCAGCACGTCGCGTGCCAGCCCCTCGGCGAAGCACCAGCGGGAGAAATCGGCGCGCGGTGAGTCCACCTCGAAAGCCCAGATCATCCCGCGTTGCCGGAAGTTCCGCACCTTCGGATGTGCGGCCAACGGCGCGGCACGGGCTGAGAAACGCGCGGCGCGCGCCCGGTTCGCGACGATCACGTCGTCGTCGCGGAAGATGTCGAGGACCGCGAGCGCCGCCCGGCACGCGAGCGCGTTGCCAGTGTAGCTGTGGGAGTGCAGGAAGCCGCGGGTGACGTCGTCGTCGTAGAACGAGGCGTACACGTCGTCGGTGGACAACACGCAGGCGAGGGGAAGGTAGCCGCCGGTGATGCCTTTCGACAGCAGCAGGAAGTCGGGCGCGATCCCCGCCTGCTCGCAGGCGAAGAGCGTGCCGGTGCGACCGAAGCCCGTCATGATCTCGTCGGCGATCAGGTGCACGCCGTAGCGCGTGCACAACTCGCGGGCGCGGACCAGGTAGTGGGGGTCGTGCATCGCCATGCCGGTCGCGCCCTGCACCAGCGGCTCGACGATCAGCGCGGCCGTCGTCGCGTGGTGCCGGGCGAGGTACGCCTCGAGCGCACGCGCCGCCCGCTCGGCGACGTCGCGTGGTGTCTCGCCGTCGCGGGCCAGCCGCGCGTCCGGCGACGGCACGGTCGCGTGGCGTGCAAGGAGCGGCTCGTAGGTGGTGCGGAACAGCGGCACGTCGGTGACTGCGAGCGCGCCGAGCGTCTCGCCGTGGTAGCCGCCCGCGACGCTGACGAAGCCCCGCTTCTCCGGCTTGCCGCGGTTCGCCCAGGCGTGGAAGCTCATCTTGAGCGCGATCTCCGTCGCCGTGGCGCCGTCGGAACCGTAGAACGCGTGACCGAGTCCCGGCGGCGCCAGTGCCGCGAGCCGCTCCGAGAGCTCGACTACGGTACGGTGGGTGAAGCCCGCGAGCAGCACGTGCTCGAGCGTCGCGAGCTGGTCGACGATCGCGGCGTTGATGCGCGGGTTCGCGTGGCCGAACAGGTTGACCCACCACGACGACACGGCGTCGAGATAGCGGCGTCCCTCGAAGTCGAACAGCCACGCGCCCTCGCCGCGCGCGACCGGCACGATCGGCAGCGTTTCGTGCACCTTCATCTGCGTGCACGGGTGGAACACCGCCGCGCGGCTTCGCGCAAGCCAGGCGGCGTTCCCGCCCGGTCCGGTGACGCTCATCGCAGCCGTCGGTCCTGCATGCGCGCGACCGCGGCGACCAGTTCGCGCGCGATCCCGGGCTCTCGCACCGAGTGGCCGGCATCGGGCACGACGATGTACTCGGCCTCCGGCCACGCCAGCGCGAGCTCGTAGGCGGTTTCGATCGGGCAGATGACGTCGTAGCGGCCGTGCACGATCGTGCAGGGCAGGTGGCGGATGCGATGCAGGTTGGCGAGCAGTTGGCCGTCGTCGAGGAACGCGTTGTGGACGAAGTAGTGCGCCTCGATGCGGGCGATCGCCAGCGCGGCCGCGTCGTCGGCGAACTGCGGTCCGTTCTCGACGCGGGGCAGCAGCGTCGAGCAGGTGGTCTCGTAGCGGTCCCACGCGTAGGCTGCGGGAAGGTGGACCGCGGGATCGTCGTCGGTCAACCGCCGATAGTAGGAGGCGAGGACGTCGTCGCGCTCCTCCTCGGGCAGGAAGGCGTACAGCGCGTGCCACGCCTCCGGGAAGAGGCGGCCCATGCCGTGCATGAACCAGTCGATCTCGCGGGGCGTGGCGAGGAACACGCCACGAAGCACGAGCCCGGCGCACCGCTGCGGATAGGTCTCGGCGTAGGCGATGGCGAGCGTCGCTCCCCAGGAGCCTCCGAACAGCACGAACCGGTCGATGCCGAGGTGGGCGCGGAGCTTCTCCAGGTCGGCGACGAGCGTCCAGGTGGTGTTGTCGATCACGCTCGCGTTGGGCGTCGAGCGGCCCGCGCCGCGCTGGTCGAACAGCACGATCCGCCAGAAGTCCGGATCGAAGAAGCGCCGGTGGTGCGGCAGGCAGCCCCCGCCGGGGCCGCCATGCAGGAACACGACGGGCGGCCCGTCGGGGTTGCCGCACTCTTCCCAGTACAGCGTGTGGCGCGCGTCGACCGGCAGGCGGCCGATCGCCGCGGGTTCCGGGAGCGGGAACAGGAAGGAGTCGGCGGCGAGGTGCCGCGTCGCGTCGTTGTTCATCGGCACGTCGCGCGCATGTCGTCGCCGTCGGCGCGCGCCTCGGGGGGCGCGTCCTCGCCGTCGACGGGGCTCACCAAAGGCATCGGCGCTCTCCGTTTCCGCCCCGCGTCGCTCAGGGGGCTCGCTGTCCCGGGCGATTATGCCGCAGCCCTGCATTCGCGCCCGCGCTCGGCTATCCTCGCGGGATACGGGAACGAGGAGAGCGAACGATGCGGGAATGGCTGGAAGCTGTACCGTGCCTGCCGGTCGATGCCGGCGACGCGGTCCTGGTGGGCAGGGTGTACGTGCCGTCCTGCGACGGACCGGCGCTCGTTGCCGTGAGGGACGGGCAACTGCTCGACCTGTCGGGAGTTGCGGCGACTTCCTCGGCGCTCGTCGAGTTCGAGCATCCGGCGCGCACGGTGCGCGGTGCGATGGGCCTGCCCGTGATCGGCACGCTCGCGGACGTCCTTGCGAACACCCCCGACGACGCGCGCGACGGATCGAAACCGTGGCTGCTCGCGCCGTGCGACCTGCAGGCGGTCAAGGCGGCGGGGGTGACCTTCGTGGCGAGCATGCTCGAGCGCGTCATCGAGGAGCAGGCGCGGGGCGATCCGGCGCGCGCGGAGGCTGTGCGTGCGTCGATCGCCGAGGTGATCGGTACGGATCTTGCGGCGGTCCGCCCCGGCTCCGCCGAGGCGGCGCGCATCAAGGAGGTGCTGATCGCCGCCAAGGCGTGGTCGCAGTACCTCGAGGTCGGCATCGGTCCGGACGCCGAGATCTTCACCAAGTCGCAGCCGATGTCGGCGGTGGGCACGGGCGCGGACGTCGGCATCCACCCGAAGTCGGCGTGGAACAATCCCGAGCCCGAGGTCGTGCTGTTTGCGAACAGCCGCGGCACGACCGTCGGCGCCGCGTTGGGCAACGACGTCAACCTGCGCGACTTCGAGGGGCGCAGCGCGCTGCTGCTCGGCAAGGCGAAGGACAACAACGCGTCGTGCGCGATCGGCCCGTTCCTGCGGCTCTTCGACGAGCGTTTCGGGATCGACGACGTGCGCAGCGCGGAGATCGCGCTGCGCGTCGAGGGGCCCGACGGCTTCGTGATGGACGGCAGGAGCTCGATGGCGCGGATCAGCCGCGATCCGCTCGACCTCGTCGCCCAGGCGATCGGGCCGAACCACCAATACCCCGACGGGCTCGTGCTGTTCTGCGGGACGATGTTCGCGCCCGTCCAGGACCGGCGCGGCCCGGGGCAGGGCTTCACGCACGAGATCGGGGACGTCGTGACCGTTGCCACGCCGCGGCTCGGCGCCCTGGTGAACCGGGTGAATCGCACCGACGCGATCGCGCCGTGGACGTTCGGCACCCGCGCGCTGATGGCCAACCTCGCGCGCCGCGGCCTGCTGTAGCACGCCGACCGCGCCCGGACGGGCGCGCGGTCGCGAATCGCGCCAGCTGCTACGTTCTCTTGCCCTTGAAGGCCACCACCTTCTGCTTCTGCGTGCCGAGGCCCTCGATGCCAAGCTCCATGACGTCGCCGGCCTTCAGGTACTGCGGCGAGGGCTTCTGGCCCATGCCCACGCCGGGGGGCGTGCCGGTGGTGATCACGTCACCCGGCTCGAGCGTCATGTAGCGCGACACGTCGGCGATGAGCTTCGCGACGCCGAAGATCATCGTGCCCGTGCTGCCGTCCTGCTTGGTCTTGCCGTTGACGGCGAGCCACATCTTGAGGTTCTGCGGGTCCTTGACCTCGTCGGTGGTGACGAGCCAGGGTCCGAGCGGACCGAACGTGTCGCAGCCCTTGCCCTTGCCCCACTGTCCGCCGCCCTTCTTGAGCTGGAACTCACGCTCGGACAGGTCGTTGACCACGCAGTAGCCGGCGACGTGCTTCAGCGCGTCCTTTTCCTCGACGTAGCGCGCGCGCTTGCCGATGACAACGCCCAGCTCGACCTCCCAGTCGGACTGCGTCGAATCCTTAGGCAGCATCACCGGGTCGTTCGGTCCCTGGATGCAGGTCGTCGACTTGAAGAAGACGATCGGGTTCTCGGGGATCGGCGAGCCGGTCTCCTTCGCGTGGTCGACGAAGTTGAGACCGATGGCGATGAACTTGCCGACGCCGGCGACGCAGGGGCCGAGGCGCGGGCGGCCGCGCACGAGCGGCAGGCGCTTGGCATCGACCTTGCGCAGGGCGGCCAGCGCGGCCGGGGCGAGCGCTGCGCCGGACAGTTCCTTCACTTTGCGCGAGAGGTCGCGCAGCTTGCCTTCGACGTCGATCAGGCCGGGCTTTTCCTTGCCGGGGGGGCCATAGCGGACGAGCTTCATCGTGAGTCTCCTTGGAGCGGGTTCGTGGGGATGCGGGCGGTGGGCGTCAGATGGTCATGCCGCCGTCGCACGAATAGACGTTGCCGGTGATGTACGACGCCTCGTCGGAAGCCAGGTAGACCACCAGCGGCACGATTTCCTCGGGTTTGGCGATGCGTCCCATCGGTTGCCGTGCGACGAACGCCTTGCGCGCCGCGGCCGGATCGGCGTGCGCGTTGATGCGGTCGGCGAGCGAAGGCGTGTCGACCGTGCCCGGGGCGATGGCGTTGCAGCGGATGCCCTTCTGCACGAAGTCGGCGGCGACCGACTTGGTGAGGCCGATGACCGCGGCCTTGCTCGTGCCGTAGGCGAAGCGGTTCGGGATGCCCCGGATCGACGAGGCGATCGACGCCATGTTGATGATCGACGCCCACGTGCCCTTCGATTGGTGCTCGGCGACCATCGCGGGCAGCGCGGCGCGCGTCATCAGGTACATCGAGCGCACGTTGAGGTTCATCGTGAACTCCCAGTCCTTCGGCGCGCATTCGAGGATCGTGCCGTTGTGGACGTAGCCCGCGCAGTTGAACAGAATGGAGAGTGGCGGCAGCTCGCCGACGAGCTTCTCGACGGCCGCGTCGTCCAGCACGTCCAGCCGACGCGTCGTCACGTTGGCGATGCCCTTGAAGTCGTCGAGGAACTTCTCGTTCACGTCGGTCGCGCAGACGCTCGCGCCCTCGCGCGCCATCGCCAATGCGGCCGCGCGGCCCATGCCCTGGCCCGCGGCGGTGACGAGCGCGGTCTTGCCTGACAGCCGTCCAATCATTTCGACGTCTCTCCTCGTGGTGGGGCGTGTCCGCCGAGCGACGGCGTGAGCGCCGCGGTCGGGTCGGCCCAGTCGTGGTTGGGAACGTGCGCGAACCAGCCGGGGCGGCCGGGGTCGCGGTCGTAGGGGTAGCTGCCGAGCTCGCGGTAGAGCGCGTGGTAGCGGGCGAGCTTGTCGCGGTCGAGCGAGATGCCGAGCCCGGGCGCATCGGGCACGCGGATCGCGCCGCCCTCGTAGCGCAGCGGGCCGCCCTCGATCACGTCGTCGGTCAGGTGGTGGTAGTGCGCGTCGGCGGTGTACGAGAGGTTGGGCAGCACGGCGCCGAGGTGCAGCATCGTCGCGAGCTGGATGCCGAGCTCGCCCGAGCTGTGCACCGCCACCTGCATGCCGAGGGTCTCGCACACGTTCGCGGCCTTGATGCACGGGCGGATGCCGCCCCAGAAGGTCGTGTCGAGCAGGATCACGTCGATCGCGCGGGTGGCCGCGTTGGCGGCCAGCTGCTCGAAGTTCACGACGACCGTGTTGGTGGCGAGCGGCACCTTCGCGAAGGCGCGCAGTGCCTTCATCTGGGCGATGCCGTAGACCGGGTCCTCCAGCCAGTCGTTGGCGAGGTCCTCGATGCCGCGGGCAAACGCGATCGCGTCGCCGAACGACCACGCCGAATTGGGGTCGTGGCGCATCCGTTCGCCGGGGAACGCCTGCGCGAGCGCCCGGTAGCACGCGAGCTCGTGGGCCGGGGGGAACACGCCGCCCTTCAGCTTGTGCGTCCGGAAACCGTGCCGGGCCTTGAGCTCGCGCGCGTGCGCGACGAGCTGTTCCGTAGTGCGGACCTCGCCCTTGCCCGTCGCGGGGTCGGGGTAGCGATAGAACAGGTAGCTCGCGAACTCGACGGTGTCGCGCAGCTTGCCGCCGAGGAGCGCGTGCACCGGCACGCCGAGCTTCTTGCCGATGATGTCGAGGCAGGCGAACTCGATCGCGGCGTGCAGCTGCGTGCGGTTGTTGTAGAGGCTCGCGGTCGGATTGCAGATCGCGAGGCGCAGTGCCTCGAGGCGGAACACGTCGTGCCCACGCAGGTAGGTCTGGAGCCCGGCGAAGGCCCGGGTGGCGTCTTCACCGCCGCCGCCCATCTCGCCCAACCCGACGTAGCCGTCGGTCGTCTCGACCTCGACGACCGTGCGCACGAACCGTCCCCAGTGCGCGCCGTTGCTGTGGCGCAGCGGGGCTTCGAGCGGGACCGTTACGGGCGTGGCACGAATCGCGCGGATCGTCGTGGCAGACATGGCGTTGCTCGCCGTTGCATGGGCACGAGGGCTGTGCTTGCGGCAAGACGGGATCTTACGCCCTTGATCGTCAACTGGTAAAACCACTTGACCACTTGTCGCCTGACGTCGGCGCCGCGACGCGAATGCCCGCGTCGCCGCGCGGTTGCAAGCCGTGCCGGCGGATCGTAGCCTAGGACATCTGCCGGGGCTTCAACGCAAGGGACCCATGGAACGATTCACGATCTCGCTCGAGCAGGAACTCGCCGCGGACTTCGACCGGCTGATCCGGGAGCGCGGCTATACCAATCGTTCGGAGGCGGTGCGCGACATGCTGCGCGCCGCGCTCGAGCGCCACCGGATGGAGCGCGACGAAGGCACGCACTGCGTGGCCAGCCTGTCCTACGTGTTCGGCCATCACGAGCGGGAACTCGCCGACCGCCTGACCGCGTTGCAGCACGCCCACCACGACCTCTGCGTGTCGACGACGCACGTGCATCTCGATCACGACGACTGCCTGGAGACCCTGGTGCTGCGCGGCCCGACGGCGGCGGTACGTCGCTTCGCCGACGCGCTCGTTGCCGAGCGCGGCGTCCGCCACGGCCAGCTCAACCTGATCACCGTCGAGGTGTCCGGACGCGGCGCGAAGTACGCCCACGCGGATTCGCGCGGCACGCACGCGCACACTCACCCCCACGTGCACCTGAAACCGAGGCGCTGACCGGAGCGGACCGCCGCGCCAAGGGCAATTGGTAATACCACTTGACCACCTCTCGGCCTCGGGATAGCCTTCTTCGATCCCTCCTTCGGTACCCCGGGAGGCCCGTCCTTCGTGTCGCCGGCGCCATGCCGTTCCAAAGCATCGAACCTCGTCGCCTGTACCGGCAGATCGCCGATCAGATTCGCGGACTGATCCGGTCCGGCGAGTTCGCCGCCGGCGCACGCCTGCCGCCGGAGCGCGTCCTCGCGAAGCAGCTCGGCGTGTCGCGGCCGAGCGTCCGCGAGGCGCTGATCGCGCTCGAGGTCGAGGGCCTGGTCGAGGTGAGGATCGGCTCGGGCATCTACGTGCTCGCGCAGGACGGCCAGCCGGCCGGGGAGTCCTCGGACGGCGACGCGCCCGCCGGGCCGTTCGAGCTCATGCGCGCGCGCTACGTCATCGAGTCGGAGTGCGCGGCGCTCGCCGCCAAGTCGGCGAAGAAACCGCAGCTCGCGGCGATCGAGCAGGCGCTCGAGGAGATGGAGCGCGAGCGCGCGCAAGGGCACCCGCCGCTCGCAGGCGACCGGATGTTCCACCTGGCCGTGGCCGAGGCCACCGGCAACGGCGCGCTGGTCCACGTCGTGAAGACACTCTGGGAGGAGCGCACCGGCCCGCTCTACAAGCAGCTCGAGCATCACTACGACACGCCCGGCCTGTGGGAGTCGGCCATGGCCGAACATCGGGCGGTACTGAAGGCGATCGGGGCACACGATGCCGCCGGCGCGAAGGCGGCGATGCAACGCCACCTCAACGGGGCCTACAAGCGATTTTCGAAGGGCTGGGACACGTTCCAGTAGCGTCCCGGCCGCACACGAAGGAGAAATGCATGTTCGCAGCGCGTATCCACGGCAAGGAAGACCTGCGTCTCGACGCGTTCGATACCCCCGCGCCGGGCCCCGGGGAGGTGCTGCTCCGGCTTGGCGCCGGCGGCATCTGCGGTTCCGACCTGCACTATTACTTCGAGGGTCGCAACGGCAGCTTCATCGTCCGCGAGCCGCTGATCCCGGGCCACGAGGCCTCGGCGGTGGTCGAAGCGATCGGTCCGGGGGTGACGCGCGTCAAGAAGGGCGATCACGTCGCCGTATCCCCTTCGCACGCCTGCGGGCGCTGCGAGGGCTGCCGCTCCGGTCGCGAGCAGCTCTGCTCGAACATGAAGTTCGTCGGCAGCGCGAGCCTCTTTCCCCACGTGCAGGGCATGTTCCGCGAGTATTTCGTGATGGGCGAGCGGCAGTGCTATCCGGTCGGCGGCGACGTCTCGCTCGGCGAGCTCGCCTTCGCCGAACCCCTTGCGGTCGCACTGCACACGATCCATCGCGGTCCCGACCTGATCGGCAAGTCGGTGCTCGTCACCGGCGCCGGCACGATCGGCTGCCTCACCGTGATGGCCGCGCGGCTCGCGGGTGCCGCGAGCATCACCGTCTCGGACATCCTCGACCGTCCGCTGGCCAAGGCGCGCGAGGTCGGCGCGGACGTCACGCTGCGCGCCGATCGCGAGGGCGACAAGCTGGCAGCGCCCCGCTACGACGTCTGCTACGAGGTCTCGGGGAGCTTCGCTGCCCTCAAGTCCTGCGTCGCGGCGGTGAAGAAGGGCGGTGTCGTCGTGCAGGCCGGCACGCTGCCGCACGAGCCCCTGCCTTTCGTGATCAACGAGGTCATGGCCAAGGAGATCGACCTGCGCGGCGTGTTCCGCTGGGGCATCGAGTTCGACTGGGCCGTCGAGTACCTTTCCAATCGTCGCGTCGACGTGCGGCCGCTGCTGTCCGGGCAGTTTCCGCTGAAGGACGCGGTCAGCGCGTTCCAGGCCGCCGCCGACAAGACGAAGAACACCAAGGTCCAGGTGGTCTGCGCCTAAGCACCGATTTCACACCAGAGGAGAGTTCCATGCGTCTCATCAGCAAATTCGTCCTGGCCGCCGGCGCCGTCGCCGTCGCCTCCATCCTCGCCGTCGCGCCCGCGTCGGCGCAGACCAAGCTCAAGTGGGCGCACGTCTACGAGACGAGCGAGCCGTTCCACAAGTGGTCGGTGTGGGCCGCCGACGAGATCAAGAAGCGCACCAACGGGCGCTATGAGGTGACGGTGTTCCCGGCTTCGTCGCTCGGCAAGGACACCGACATCAACCAGGGCCTGACGCTCGGCACCGTGGACATCATCATCTCCGGCCTGTCGTTCGCGGCGCGGCAGACGCCGCGGATCGGCGTCGGCTACTACCCGTACACGTTCCGCGACGCCGACCACCTGCTCGCCTGGGCGAAGAGCCCGGCCTTCGACGAGCTCACCGCGCTCTACCGCGACAAGTCGGGCATCCAGGTCGCCGCGATGACCTACTACGGCACGCGCCACTCGACGTCGAACAAGGACTTCAAGGACTGCGCGGGCATGAAGGGCCTGAAGATGCGCGTGCCCGACGTGCCGGCCTACCTCGCGCTGCCGAAGAGCTGCGGCGCCAACCCGACGCCGATCGCGTTCGCCGAGGTCTACCTCGCGCTGCAGAACGGCACCGTGGAGGCGCAGGAGAATCCCCTGACGACGATCGAGGCGAAGAAGTTCTACGAAGTGCAGAAGAACGTGATCCTCACCGGCCACATCGTCGACGCGCTCGCCACGCAGGTCGCCCCGCACGTCTGGACCAAGCTGTCCGACGCCGACAAGAAGATCTTCACCGCGGTGATGCAGGAGGCGGCGGCAGGCGCGACCAACGACATCAAGAAGCGCGAGGCTGAGCTGGTCGACGAGTTCAAGAAGAAGGGGCTGAACGTCCATGGCATCGACAAGAAGGGCTTCCAGGACGCGATCATGAAGACCGTTCCGCTCGAGACGATGGGCTACAGCAAGGCCGACTGGGACAAGATCCAGGCGATCAAGTAACTCGATGGCGAGTGCCGGGCGCCGGTGACGGTGCCCGGCGGGGCATCCGATGAGCGCGAACGGCGATTCCGATCATATCCTCGACGAATCCGGTCACTTCCACGCGACCGACGCGCCGGTGGACATCTCGGGCTACAAGTTCGAGGACTGGTTCACGTTCGCCGTGTTCTGGCTGCTCGCGCTGGACGTCTTCTACCAGTTCTTCACGCGCTACGTGCTCGACGACTCGGCCGCATGGACCGAGGAGATTGCGCGCTACCTGCTGATCGTCGTGACGTTCGTCGGCGCGTCGATGGCGGTGCGGCGCAACAACCACATTCACGTGGAGTTCATCTACCGCTACCTGCCGCCCGGGGTGGGTCGCGTGCTGTCGTCACTCGTCGACGTCGTGCGCATTGCCTTCCTCGGTTACGCCACGTGGCTCGCGATCACGCTGGTGCCGCGCATGCAGAACCTGAAGATGACGATCGTCGACTTCCCGATGAGCTACATCTACGGGATCGTCGCGGCAGGGTTCGCGCTGATGACGTTCCGCTCGATCCAGGTCGCGTGGCAGCACTGGAAGCAGGGCTGGAGCGTGTTGGAGCGGCCAGCCGAGGCGATACCCGACGCCTGAGCCGCGAGCCACTCCGTGAACGGTCTCCTCTTCGGCGGCTTCCTGGCCGCGCTGATGACGGGCCTGCCGATCGCGATGGCGATGGCGCTCGCCGCGCTGCTGTACATCTGGATCTCGGGGACGATTCCCCCGCTCACCGTGATCCACCGCATGGTCGGCGGCGTCGACAGCTTCCCGCTGCTGGCGGTGCCGTTCTTCATCCTGGCCGGCAACCTCATGAACTCCGCCGGGATCACCAACCGCATCTACAACTTCGCGCTCGCGCTGGTCGGCTGGCTGAAGGGCGGGCTCGGGCACGTCAACGTGGTGGGCAGCGTGATCTTCGCCGGCATGTCCGGTACCGCGATCGCCGACGCCGGTGGCCTCGGCACGATCGAGATCAAGGCGATGAAGGACCACGGCTATCCGGCCGAGTTCGCCGTCGGGATCACCGCGGCCTCGGCCACGCTGGGTCCGATCATCCCGCCCTCGCTGCCGATGGTGATCTACGGCGTGCAGGCGAACGTGTCTATCGGCAAGCTGTTCGCGGCCGGCTTCATACCGGGCGCGGTGATGGCGCTGCTGATGATGGCGCTGGTGAGCTACTACGCGTACGTGCGCAAGTACGGGTCGGACATCGCCTTCTCCTGGCCGCGCATGGGCGGGGCCTTGCTCGAACTCGGCTTCGTGGTCCTCACCGCCGTCGTCCTCTACTTCCTGTGGTCGCACGAAGGTCTGCCGGGATGGATCCGCTTCGGCGCCCTGCTGGCCGGCACGATGGTCGCCGACAAGGTGTTCAAGTTCGAAGCCTACATGGCGTTGCTGACGCCGGTGATTCTCATCGGCGGCATGGCGACCGGTCTCTTCACCCCGACCGAGGCGGCCGTTGCGGCGGTGGCCTGGGCGCTGTTCCTTGGCTTCATCTGGTACCGCACGCTCACCTGGCGCATGTTCGTGAAGATCTCGATGGACACGATCGAGACCACGGCCGTCGTCCTGTTCATCGTCGCGTCGGCGTCGATCTTCGCGTGGGTCCTCACCACCACCCAGGTAACCGAGGCGATCGGCAACTGGGTGCTGTCGATCTCCGACAACCCGCTCGTGTTCCTGCTGCTCGCGAACATCTTCCTGCTGTTCGTCGGGTGCTTCATGGAGACGATCGCCGCGATCACGATCCTGGTCCCGGTGTTCATGCCGATCATCGCCAAGCTTGGCATCGACCCGGTGCACTTCGGGCTGGTGATGATCCTGAACCTGATGATCGGCCTGATGACGCCGCCCGTGGGGATGGTGCTGTTCATCCTGCAGAAGGTCGCCCGGCTGTCGTTCGAGGCGACGGTCAAGGCCGTGCTGCCCTGGCTGTGGCCGTTGCTCGCCACGCTCGCCCTGATCACCTATTTCCCGCAGCTCGTGCTCTGGCTGCCGGGCATCATGTACCCGTAGTGGCGCGATGAGCCTGATCGAGCGCGTCGAGCTGTTCCAGGTCGACCTCACGCCGCCGAAGCCGCGGAGCGACGCGATCCAGTCGTTCGTCCGGCAGGAGACGCCGATCGTTCGCATCACCTGTGCGGACGGAGCGCAGGGCACGGGTTACGCGTACACGATCGGCACCGGCGGCTCGTCGGTGATGGCGCTCCTCGCCGACCATCTCGCGCCGCGGCTCCTCGGGCGCGATGCTTTCGAGGTCGAGCGCCTGTGGAAGGA
>Ga0105106_10001952_pt1 | contig 14744 bp, 16 predicted proteins | sample PPLLaktember2015_5_FD_79109 | JGI IMG/M metagenome (GOLD analysis project Ga0105106, IMG submission 79109) | Freshwater sediment microbial communities from Prairie Pothole Lake near Jamestown, North Dakota, USA - PPLs Lake P8 Core (1) Depth... | ecosystem: Environmental > Aquatic > Freshwater >...
ATCACTGGATTCTCGGCGCCACACATGCCATCGGTCTCACCATCTCGTTTCCGTAGCATGCGGAGGTGCATTGCGGCGGCCTGCCTTCTGGTCCCCTGGCCATCGGGTGGGGCCGGGCCGGCATGTGCCGCGTGTACTGCAAGCCCAGCGTGTTCGACCCGCTCAGCGTGTGCGATCGAGACGGCATGCGTGGCGTGTCCCGAAAACCCGGTATGTTCTGTCCTGCCCGATAGCTCAGTAACGCGCAGCCAATCCCCCGATACTACTGCCGTACTGTCCCTTGAGGACATCGCCGAGCAACTTCTGGGTACAGAGATGGACAGTGATCTCTATGAGAGATTGGTCTGGCTCCGCGAACACCCGATTGAATTGAATGAGACAAGTGAGGATGAGTTGCTCTCACTTCCTGGCATGTCAACGGCAGCAGCCGGCGCGATACAGCGCTATCGCCGAACCCACGGGCCATTCAAATCTGCATTCGACCTGGCCGGGATCGAGGGTGTGACTTCCAGGGAGTGGACCATGGTCCGCCCGTTTGTCTCCGTCTCGCCGCGCCGCGTGCACTTGCTTACTCTTCGCTCACGCATACTCTGGCCTCTAGCCGGCACGACGGGCACTGACACTTCGTACCTGGGACCAGACCTCACACGATATGCGCGGGTAATCTTTTCGCCTGCAGCAAGTTGGGAGTCCGGATTGGTGGGAGTTGTGGACGCAGGCGAGCGGTTCAGGGACGGTACTCTCTCAGGATACGTTCAGTATGAATCGTCGGGATTCGTGCGTCAGGCCGTCATGGGAGATTTTCAAGTCACGGCGGGATTGGGATTGCTCTGGGGTCAGGGTTTGCGTAAGGATGCCTCACTCGGCGGGCCTGTGGGCGGCAAACTCACTCCGCATCGTTCTTCAGGAGAGCAGGGGTTTGTGCGTGGTGTGGGAGTGAGTGTTGGCATGCCTGTAGGAAGCGGAGAAGCGAGGGCTTGCCTGTTCGCGGGTCGTACTCCGTGTGCCGCCACTATCGACAGTCTGGATGAGGTCACAAGTCTGGCTGCGGGAGGCGCATACCAGACCACCCGTGAATTGGCCAGAAGGAATGCCGCATTGTTTTCGTGCCTCGGAGGTCGCATTGAATATCGTGCTCCCGGAACGCTGCGCATCGGCGTGAGTACCGTGCAGTCGTGGCTCGATCACACAATCAAGTTCGATCGGCCGTTCGAACTTTCGGGGAATGGTTTTCGCGCATTGGGCATCGACGGCTCCGCGGCGGCCGGGCCCGCACGGTGTGCAATGGAGTACGCAATCTCGCAGGACGGGATGGGTGTTGCGGCGTTGGTCACCATGAACGCCGGGAAGCGCTGTGCAGTGCAGCTCCTGATCCGCCATTGCCAGCCGGCATTTCACAGTCCTTTTGCTTTGGGGGGAGGGTTTGGCGAGGCGGTACGCAACTCAAATGAGGTGCGCTTGAATATCGAGATGCCACTCCGGAGCGACTCCTACATACGTGCCGAGTTCATGCAATTCAGGAGGGCCTGGAGGACCACGGAGGGACTCTTCCCAACAGGAGGAAGTGAGATTGCCGGAGAAGCAGGAATGCACCTGGCGAGAGGGCTCCGGATTATCATCCGTTCTGAAGAGAGGCGGATTGAACGGGGCATCCAGACAACTGCGGGTGCAAGGCCGGGCACCGCCATTGCTCATGAAGCGCGGCGAAGATTTCACTGCACCGCGAACTTCACCCGCGGTGCGCAGTGGCGCTTCCGTGGCCGGATCGAACTACTCCGGTTTACCGATCCAGCCAACGGTTCTGATGAACACGGTTGTATGGTGGCCGGGGATCTGCGATGGGAACCGGCCCGGTGGATTACCGTGGTCGGCCGTGCGATGCTGTTTCAGTCCGAATCCTATGGTTCCCGGCTCTATGTCATTGAGTCGACGCTGGAAGGACTATCGGGATCGGCAATGTTCTCCGGCACGGGGCGGCGGTGGTACTTCAATGTGGTGTGCCGGCCGCTTCCCTCGTGGCGTATTTCAGCGAGGTACGCTTCGACGGAGCACGTTATTGGCGGCCGCAGCAAGGTGCGTGATGCCCAATTCGCGGCTCAGGTTGATTTTCAGATCGATCCACCATAGATTGAATAGTTGCACGCCGTTCCCTTCATGTCAGGAAAAAGACCATGACGGAAGTTGTTGTCGGTATTGACGTTGGGGGCACGAACACCAAGTTCGGCTTCGTGGACAAGGTCGGCCATTGTTATCGCGAGGAATCGATACTCACGAATGCCCAAGAACCGCCCGAGCTTTTTGCCAGCCGTGTCGCAGAGGCTATTAAGGGAGAGTTCACTTCCCTGAGATCCACACATTCGATGATTGGCATAGGCATAGGCGCGCCCAATGCCAACTACTACCGGGGTACGGTGGAAAGTCCTCCCAACCTGAGTTGGAAGGGAGTTGTGGATGTCGTGGGGCTTTTTAAGAAGCACATCCCGCTCCCGGTGGTGATCACCAACGACGCCAACGCCGCCGCCCTCGGGGAAGGGATGTTCGGGGCGGCAAGAGGGATGAAGGACTACATCGTCATCACGCTCGGCACGGGGGTAGGGAGCGGACTCGTCGCAAATGGTCAGTTGATCTACGGCTCAGATGGATTTGCGGGGGAGCTGGGGCACACGATTGTCGACGTGAATGGCCGCTGGTGCGGGTGTGGGAGGCGGGGGTGTCTGGAGCAATATGCATCGGCGGGCGGCATCTGCCGCACCGTCTTTGAATTGCTGGCGGTCCGGCGGGAGGATTCCGAATTGCGGTCGATTTCCTTCGACGAGCTTACGTCCATAATGATCACGGAAGCCGCCCTGAGAGGGGATGTCATTGCTCGGGAGGCATTCGAGGTTACGGGCCGAATTCTCGGATTGAAACTTGCCGAAGCGGTCGCGCATACCAGTCCGGAAGCTATAGTGCTTTTTGGCGGCCTTGCCCATGCAGGAGACTTGATTTTTGAGCCGACGCACCGCTACATGGAGCAGTACATGTTGAATATTTTCCGGAACAAAGTGAAGCTGGTCCCTTCCGGGTTGGCCGAAGGAAACACGGCAGTTCTTGGTGCGGCGGCGTTGATCTGGCATGAGCTGACACGCCGGGGTTAAGCGTCGCCTATGGAAGAACGGAGAGGAGGCGGTGGGGCAATGGTGCGGAAGCGTGTAGTGGTGGCGATGAGCGGGGGGGTGGATTCTTCCGTAGCGGCGGCGCTGCTCGTGGAGCAGGGGTGTGAGGTCATCGGCATCACGCTCAAGACGTACGCGTATGAAGATGTCGGCGGCAATACCGGCAACGCATCGAGCTGCTGCTCACTCGACGGTATCAATGATGCCCGCGCAGTGGCGGCGCATCTCGGGATACCCCACTACGTGCTAGATTTCAGCGCGCCGTTTGCAGCGGCAGTGATTGACAATTTCGTCTCGGAGTATCTGAACGGCAAGACGCCGAATCCGTGTGTGATCTGTAACCGAAAAATCAAATGGGAGGAGCTACTCCGTAAGAGCGAGGCGCTGGGGGCCGGGGCGGTTGCCACCGGACACTACGCCGCGGTACGCCATGACAGCGAGAGCGGCCGGTGGTTGCTATCGCGCGGCCTCGACGGACGGAAGGACCAGTCCTACGCGCTCTGGGGGCTCACACAGGAATCGCTGCAGCGCACGCTCTTTCCGCTGTCCCGTATGACCAAAGAAGAGGCCCGTGACTATGCTGCCCGGTGCGCTCTGCCCGTGGCAGCGAAGGGAGAGAGTTACGAAATCTGTTTCATTCCCGACAACAACTACGAGCGATTCCTGAAGGAGCGTGTGCCTGACCTCGAACAGCATGTGCAAGGTGGCGAACTGAGATTGGACGGGCAGACGATTGGATCACACAAGGGGTATCCGTTCTTCACGATCGGCCAGCGGAAGGGACTTGGTATAGCACGGGGCGAGCCGTTGTACGTGACCGGCATCGATGCGGCCGCGAACAGAGTGGAGCTTGGCCGCGAGGAAGACCTCAGGGCGCGGGGCCTCGTCGCCGGCAGTGTGAATATGATCAAGTATACCGATTGCCGGGCGCCCATGCGCATGACGGCGAAGGTCCGATACAAAGATGAGGGTGCATCCGCGCGCGTGTGTACGCTTGATGACGGACGGCTGGAGGTGGTGTTCGATGAGCCCCGGCGGGCGATCACGCCGGGTCAATCCGTTGTGCTGTATGAAGGAGACGATGTCGTGGGAGGGGGGATCATTGAGGCGGTAATCCGCTGACGTGTTGCGATACGAAGAGGAGCAGTCATGCAGGTAACGAACAGAGGGGTAAACATCTACGGCATGGTCGCCATTCTGGTCATGCTTGCCATGGTGGCGGTGGTTTTCTTACAGCTGGTGCCCCGGTCGTGGCACTGGCCGTTGTTCTCAGTGGCACTGACGCTTTTCGCGATCCGGATCGCGTTGCGGCTCATACTCGCCCGGCAGAAACGTCTCGACGATCTCGCGAAGGAGAAAGCGCCAAAATCCCCTGAACCAACAAAGTAGGGGATAAGGGCACACGGGGATCTGACCCCAACCGATTGATAATTGTCAATAGTGCATTGACTATTGACAATTGGTCCGGATCAGACTCCCAACAGCCCCGACCTACTGCTGTGCATTCCTTCCGGCGATGACATGAAACAATATGAGTCCGATGCCGCCGAAGAGCACGATCAGTCCGGGTATGATGCCTTCATCGACATTATACCAGCTGATCAAGATCATGCTGAGGAGCACGGCCAGTCCGATGGCTGTGAAAACGATTCCCCACATAAGCGGGACACGAGGATTGTACGGCCGCACGGGGCGTCCGTACAGGCTCTTGATTTCTTCTGCTCCCACTCCCTTTTCGAGAATGGTCATTCTTTCCTTATGACGGGAAAGGATTACTCCCCCCCAGATGATCACAATGCTAGAGAAGAGACAAATCACAGAGATAACTGGACCGGCGCCCATAGTAACTCCTGTCTGGTTTAATGGCTATTTGGTGACTTCCTGACCCTTTGGACCTCACGACGAATGCAAATGTTTCGCCCGGGGGCCATGCGAAGCCATAACATATCGCTCGGGAAGTCTGCCAAGCTGCACTGACTCCGCCCAGGGGGGCATAAGAAGCTGTTACATCACTGTCCTGAGGAAGCTGAAACATTTCTGTCCAGAGGTAGTCTAAAGAGCTGCTGATGAACACTGATCGCGATACCGTTGCCCGCATTCTCGCCGGAGATGCGCGGCAATTCGGCGTTCTGGTGGACCGGTACAAAGACCGGGCCTTCTCGCTCGCCAGTCGACTTCTCGGTAACAGAGAGGAAGCGGAGGAGACTGTGCAGGATGCATTCGTGCGCGCGTATCGCTCGCTCGCGGAGTTCCGTGGTGAATCGCAATTCGGTACTTGGTTCTACAGGATTCTGTACAATGCCTGCGTCACGCGCATTACGCGCCGGCGAACCCCCGCGGCATCTCTCGATGAAATCACCCTGGACGGCGGAGAGTATGTTATCGCATCGGCAGAACAGGATGCACTGGAGCATTTTGCGGCGGAAGAGCGGCACGAGATTCTCAATGCCGAGCTCCAAAAATTGCCGGAACGATATCGGACGGCGCTCCTGCTGTTCTATTTTCAGGAGCAGCGGTACGAGGAGATCGCGAGCATTCTCAAAATTCCGGTGAGCAGCGTGAAAACGCATCTGTTTCGCGGGAGGTCGCTCCTCCGCAAACGACTGACGGAACGATACAACGATGAAGTGAGGGCGGCATGACAGAGCATCCATCTCACGAAACCCTTCAACTCCTCGCCGACGGCGAGCTGGACGGCAGCTCGGCTCTCTCGGTCCGGCGTCATCTGGATCTCTGCGCGACATGCGCTGCAACCTACGCATCCCTTGTCTCGTTTGACCGTCTCATGCGGACCGCACCGAATGTCTCTCCCGGACGGGAATTCACACAGCGCGTCCTTTCGCGTCTCGGTATTCAGCCGAAGGTGCCCTGGCATTTTCGCATCCTCGAGCACGCGGCGTCGATCGTGGGAGTGCTGATCGTGGCGGGGATGGCAGCGGCAGTGTGGATCGTCCTTGCCCAGACCGGTGAAGTGGGGAAAATGCAGCAGGTGCTTCCGGGACAGGTTCTCCTGGATGATGCGGGGCGGTGGATGGAAAATGCGTACGCGGTGTGCAGCGGCTGGTTGACGCGAATCGTTCGTACGGCACTCGGGAGTCAAGCAGGGAAGATCACCGTGATGATTGTCCTGATGGTACCTCTCGTGGTTTTTGTAGATTGGAGGGTGCGACGGAAGGGCGCCGCGGGGAGGATGTGATCTTCCGCAGACCTCGTCTCTGCCTGCAGTGCTGGTGGACTTCTACTTCGCAGCCGACAGATACTTCACTTCTTCTTTTCCCATCATTTCCGCTGAATGGACGGTATTTGCCGGAAGGTTGATCCGGTCCCCCGGTTTTAAGGCCCACTCTTGTAGATCAGTGATCAGCTTCATCTTCCCCGAGACAATTACGATAAAATCCTCAAATGCGTGCTTATGGCGACCGTATTTTGTATGCGGGGCGTCTGAATAAAGCTCGTAGGCAAGCCCCTCTGCCTGGAGCCGTGCCTGGAGTTCGGCAAGCGTGGGTTTCTTGGATTTGTTCCAGCGAACGACTTCCATCATTGTTGCCTCCCTTAAAGTGACGCAGGAGCCTGCAGACATTCGTCGTAGTACTTAATGTAGTCACCAACGATCCGGTTGAGGTCGAATTGTTCAACGGCCCGGGCCCGGCAGGCGTGCCGGAACAGAGCGAGACGGGTGTCGTTCGAAAGGAGTTCGATTGTATAGCGCGCCATCCGGTCGATGTCGCCGATTTCCGCAATGTACCCGGTTTCGCCGTGGACCTGCAGTTCCGGCAATCCTCCGACGCTGGTGGAAACCACCGGCACTTCACAGGCCATTGCCTCCAGCCCCGCAAGGCCGAAGCTTTCGGATTGGCTTGGCATAAGCATCACATCGGCGGCCGAAAGTATCGGGACCAGCTCGGTTTGTTTTCCCAGGAAGTGCACACGGTCGTGGAGACCGAGCTCATGGGCCAGATGTTCGCAGGTCGACCGGTCGGGGCCGTCGCCCACGAGGACCAGCGTTGCCGGAATCTTTTTCAGCACTTCGTTGAAGATGCGGATAACGTCCGGGACGCGCTTGACCAACCGGAAATTCGAAACATGGACCAGCACGCGTTCTCCTGTGGAGGCGAACCGATCGCGCACCTGCCGGCAATCGATGCGCCGGTACTTCTCAGTGTCGACAAAGTTTGGGATAACCCGGATGTCCTTGTCGATGCCGTAGTTGGTCAGGGTCTTCTCCCGCAGGAATCGCGACACGGCGGTAACGCCGTTGCTCTTCTCAATGCTGAACTTCATTACGGGGAGAAAACTGGGTTCGAGCCCTACCAGCGTGATATCGGTACCGTGGAGTGTCGTGATCACACGCAGCTCGTCGTGCAGTATCTGCTTGGCCAGATATGCGCTCGTGGCGTGCGGGATGGCATAGTGCGCGTGCACAATGTCCAGCTTTTCGTATCGGGACACCTCGACAATCTTGCTCGCAAGCGCCGGCGTGTAGAGCGGGAACTCGAAGAGGGGGTAACTTGACATTTCCACTTCGTGGTAAAAAATATTGCCGAGATAGCCGTCCAGCCTCATCGGCATGGCGTAACTGATGAAGTGAATGAGGTGGCCGCGGTCTGCGAGCGCCTTGCCGAGTTCTGTCGCAATAACACCGCTGCCGCCGTACGTCGGGTAACACACGATGCCGATTTTCATTTTTGTCCTGTGTTCGGATGAAGATACACAAGGGCAAGGTAAGCTGCAACAAGGAGACTTTGAAAAACGGAGGAGAAGCTGCAAGGGGCTTTGAGAACGTGAAGAGAGTCGGCAGGGGACTTTGAACCGGGGGAAACATGGCGTATATTGCAGCTATGGATGATGAATACGCCACTTTGGCGCGTGCAGGACACGCCGAAACCCGCATACTTGCCTCTCGCTTTCTTGCCGATGCAGTCCCTGTACAGGTGAAAGAGGAAGCAGATGAGTTTCTGCAGTTCATCCGCAAGAAACTTCACGACGCAACCCACCACTGTTATGCATACCGTGTCGGTTTCGAAGGGCAGGAGAGCAGGGCATCAGATGACGGAGAGCCTGGGGGTACCGCCGGGAAGCCGATTCTTGCTGCAATTGACCGTGAGGTGTTGACCAACGTCCTTGTCGTGGTCACACGGTATTTCGGGGGAACAAAGCTGGGAACGGGGGGGCTGGTCCGGGCCTATGGTGAAGCGGCGGCGCTTGCCGTGCAGCAGGCAGGGCGGGAGGTGAGACTGATTACAGCGCCGCTCCTTGTCGCCGTCGACCATTCCCGGGTCGGTCAGGTGATGCACGTCGTGTCGCGCTCCGGCGCGCGCATTGCCGACACCCGGTACGATGAGACTGTCCACTTCCGGCTGGAAATCCGCCGCTCGCGGCTGGAGTTGCTCCGGCAGGAACTCATCCGGGCGACGGGCGGCGGGGCGCAGTTTGAAGGTTAGGCCTTGGGGAGCTTTTCGACAATCTCTTCGGTGTCGAGCGCGATAACCAGTTCCTCGTTTGTCGGAATGACCAACACGGCAGTAGAGGTTCCCGCCTTCGAGATATTTTTCTCTTTGTCCGGCGAGGCGTTGATGGTTTCATCGACATCGATGCCGAGGAACTGCAAATCCTGACAGCATGTTTTCCGGACCTCCGTGCTGTTTTCTCCGATGCCGCCCGTGAAGACCACGGCGTCGATCCCGCCCATGGCTGCAGCGTAGGCGCCGACGTATTTTCTCACCCGGTAGCAGAATACTTCAAAGGCCCACGTTGCCTTTTTGTCGCCGTTGTTCATCTCGGCGATGATCTCCCGCATGTCGCTGCTGACGCCCGATATCCCCTGAAGTCCGCTGTGCTTGTTCAGCAGTGTCGAGGCCTCGTTCATCGTCAGTCCCTCTTTGGCCATCAGGAACAGGATGACGGAGGGATCCAGATCACCACTCCGGGTGCCCATCAGCAGCCCTTCCAGCGGGGTGAATCCCATGGAAGTGTCCACGGAAACTCCGCGGTCGACTGCGGCCATGCTGCACCCGTTGCCGAGATGACAGGTCACGATTTTGAGGTCGGCATATGTGCGCTTGAGCAATTGCGCCGCGCGGTTGGCGACAAAGCGATGCGATGTACCGTGGAAACCGTAGCGGCGGATTTTGTACTGCGTGTAGAGGGAATAGGGGATGCCGTAAAGATACGCCTTCTTGGGCATTCCAAGGTGAAAGGAAGTGTCGAAGACGCCGACCTGGGGAATGCCGGGGAGATTGGCGTCGCACGCCTCGATGCCACGCAGATTATGGGGGTTATGCAGAGGCGCAAGCTCGATGTTCTCGCGGAGGGTGTGGACCACCTCTTTGGTGATCAACACAGAACCCGAAAACGTTTCGCCGCCATGCACCACCCGGTGCCCGACGGCGTGGATATCGGACTTGTCGCTGATGACACCGTGGGATCGGCTCAGCAGTATCGCAAGGATGTACTCGATTGCCACGGTATGATCGACAATCTCACCTGCGATCTTGACCTCGTCGCCGTCATGACGAAAATTCGTCAACGTTGCACCGCTCATACCGATACGTTCGACCAGGCCGCCAGCCAATTTTTTCTTCGCGGTCCCGTCGATGAACTGATACTTGACCGAGGAACTTCCGCAATTCAAGACCAGGACATTCATTTTCGTTTTCCGTCTTCGTTGTATTTGAAAAACCCTTCGCCAACTTTTTTCCCGAGTTTCCCTTCCCGCACCATGCGGCGGAGCAGGGGACACGGACGGTAGCGTGGCTCACCGAGTTCACGCCAGAGCGAATCCATCCAGGCCAGCACCTCATCGAGACCCATGTTATCTGCCATTTCCAGCGGGCCGGTTTGCATATTGTACCCCAGCTTCATGGCCGTGTCGATATGATCCGCACTGGCGATGCCTTCCATCAGCACGTGCATTGCTTCGTTCAAGAAGGTGAGAATGATGCGGGTGGTGATGAAGCCGGGATACTCGAATACTTCGACTGGAGTTTTGCCAATGCGCCGCGCGAACGACTTCACAAGGGCAAATGTCGCATCTGACGTCTTCATCCCCCGCACGATCTCCACCAGCGGAACCACCGGCACGGGGTTCAGGAAGTGCATGCCGATAATCTGGTCGGGATGCCTCGCATTCGAGGCCAGCTTCGTGAGACTCAATGAAGCGGTATTGGAGATAAATACCGCTTTGGGCTTTCCGATTGCGTAGAACTGATCGATCAGACTCCGCTTCAGCTCAAAATTCTCGTCAACCGCTTCGATCACGATGTCCACATCTTTAAGATCCGTCATCGCAGTGGTGCCCCGCACACGGGAGAGCACAGCGCGCTTCTCAGATGCCGTTTTGCCCCAGCGCTTGATCTCCAGATCCATAGCGTGAGTCAGTCCTTCCAGGCCGGCCTTCAATGCCACATCGTTCTTCTCGACGCCGATCACCTCGATGCCGGATCCGGCAATGGTTTCCACGATACCCTGCCCCATCACTCCCAGCCCGATCACACCAACCGTGTGAAATTGGTCCCCTGTCTTACGATGGTGAATCAGTGGCGATTCGAGGTCTTCAAACTGTAGTTTCTTTGCCATGAAGTATTCCTTCTGCGGTCTACGTCAATATCAGTGCATATGCCGCGGGGCCGGTCGCCGGTATGAAGGAGGGCACGAATCAGGTGCTAGAACCGGAGCTGATATGCATTCCGGAGCAGAAAAAGCACGGTAATGGAGAAAGCAGTGGATACCGTCCAGGTTGCGACGGCCACAAGAAAGGCTTTCCACGTACTGCACCTGCAGAGAACGGCCAACCCCAACGTCACTGACCCCAAGTATAACAATGTAAAGAGATTTATTGATGTAAGCAAAAGTATGATGCTATAATCTCCTCCCGTGGGGAACAGGTCTGCTGCCGAAAGAACGGTGCCCAGGGATGAGGGTAGGCTGTCATTTATGACAGAAGCCCATAGTGTCGACACACCGCGACCGAGAAGGTGAAATATAGACGCAGCGAGTGAGAGCACGAAGAAACCTCTGAACGAACCGGCAGTCCGTCCGGTAAACGCACGGGAAAAGGCCAACAGGAGAAGAGCCGAACAGGCACATTCCACTGCCGTCCGAAGGGGAAGCAACAACGTCCGCGAAACGAGGTCGTCAATAAGCCACTCCCGCACCTGTGCTATGTCATCGGAGGTTGCGGATGGGGGGAGATGCGATACCGCGATGGAAACCGCCAGCGGATGCGATAACAGGCAAAGCCCCATTGCGAGGATTGCGATGACGGCAAACGGACGCCACCAGGCCACAACGGACGGCAATCGGTCAGCCGCTTGCCGGGGGCGGACGAGCATGAGGAACGGGAGGAAGTAGTCAGACATAGGATGGGGGGGGCTTCCTCTTCGTATCGCCTACGAGCCCGACAAACAGGTCTGCCAGCGTACGGGTTTCTGTGTGGCGCAACATCTGCTCAGCGTGGCCGCGGTACTCCTCCATGCGGCACTCCAGAAGCATCCTTCCCCTGTGCAGTATGCCGACATGCGAGCAGAGTTGCTCGATGGTTTCGAGAATATGCGACGTGACAAGGATGGTCGAGTCCCTGGAAGCCATCAGCGTGAGCGTGTCCCGGATGTCCCGCGCCGCAAGCGGATCAATCCCCTCGAACGGTTCATCCAGAATCACCAATGAGGGTTTATGAATGATTGCGGCAGCGAGCGAGATCTTCTTCTTCATCCCCGTGGAGAACGTGCTGATCTGCTGTGCGTCGGTTCCGGGAAGATCCAGGAAGTCAAGCAACTCGGCGGCTCGCTCGTGGCTCACCTCTTGTGACAAACCGTACATGCGTCCGTTCCACTCGAGGTACTCGCGTGCCGAAAGCCAGTCGAAGTAGAGGGGCTCATCGAGGACAAAACCCAGGCGTGATTTGATCGCGGGATCGGTTCCGGACCACGGCGAGCCCAACAGTCGTATCTGCCCCCCGTCGGGCCGCAAGAGTCCAGCGACGATGCGAATTGTCGTGGTCTTTCCCGCGCCGTTCAATCCCAGAAATCCGTAGATCGCACCCGCTTCCACGGTAAGGTCCAGGTTCTCCAGAACCGGGGTGCCCTGCTCGAAACTCTTGTGGAGTCCTGTTATCTCTAGGAGTAAATTGCGCTCGCCCATAGTTCCGGTATGTTGTGTGCGAGGCGTGTTGCGGATGCGGAGAGTGACCATCCGGCCCAGAGAACGAGGGCCAGTACGATCAGCGCACCGTTTGCAGGCCACGGCCCGATGAGATACGTGAGCAAGATGACGGGGATCATGGCGGCACCGGCGACAACGAGCGCCAAAACGGAAGCCGCGAGATCGTCGAGTGTCCATCCAATTCGTGCCCGGGGGCTCACGACGGAATAGTTGTTGCCGAACAGTGCGAGGGCGAATCCTCCCACAATGCAATGGAGGAACGCAGATCCAATCGTGGCGGGGGCAATCTTCCCGTCGTAGAAATAGAGCGTGATGACGGCGAAACAGGCAAAGGTCATCAGGGTGAGGAAGAGTGCCGTGAAGTTTTTGACCGCGACGATCCGTCTCCAGTTCAGCGGTCTCAAAGCGAGACTTTCCAATTGACCCGGCCACAGATACCACATATTCAGGAAGTATGGCTCCATGCACGCGAACGTTGCCGTGAGCGCGGGGACGAATGGTGATGCGAAGTACGGCCAGAGAGAGAAGAAAGGCACAAGGATCGCCGCGGGGAGTATCACACAATTCCGGGGTTCCTCGAAGAAACGGCGTAGTTCAACCGGGAACAGTAACAGCTCAGGCATAGTGTGCTCCTCCGGCCCATGCGAGTGCGGCCAGGGCGGCAAAGGGGAGAAGCTGCGCGGTGCTGAGAAGAAGATCTCCCGAAAGCGCCGCGCTGCACGACGAAGAGCACCAGCGTAGCGGCATGAGCAGCTCGAGGAGATGTGATCCCGGGAACATGATCGTTGCCGTTGACGTCAGGCAAGCAACAATTCCCAGCGCCGCCAGCGCGACCGCGCCTGACGCGTTCCACCGTTTGAACAGCACAAAGAGCGATGCCGAGATGATAACGAGCGCGATCCCCGGGACAAGAAAGGCAAGGACAACAAAAGGCAGAGTGGCGGGGGTGGGGTGGACCATGAGTGTCATTGAAAAGACGGCGCTCCCCCAGAGGACCACAACGTACCGGTGGCGCAGCAGCGCCTGTACAATAAATGCAAACCTGGCGCTCGGACGCAGGGGGTGAATTCGCGTACGCTTGAGCACGGGGTCGATGGTTTGCAGGTGGATTCCCATGGCAACGATCATCAGCAGGCCGCACTCGAGTGCCAGGAGCGTAACGAGAGCATCGCGCCACCCGGGGCCGGCGACGTACCGTTCGAAGAATGCGCAGAGAAAGATGTTGCCAATCCCCATCAACACGGCGACGACTGTGCTACGCGTTTGAGGAACGGATTCCCGCACGTGGATGACATAGGAAAGCTCGTGCCAGGAGGCTTTCACTTCAAACTCCAGGGGTCGGCTGGAAAGCGACGGTCCTCCACGAGGGGTATCCGCATATCGGGACTCGGAGCTGCGGAGAAGCCCGGCAGTCGGCTGGTTGAAGGCGGAGGCTGGGTTATGGGGATGGTGACGTAGAGCGTATTGTTGGGGAGTTGTAGTTCGAGTTGGGCCTGCGAGCGAATTGAAGCCAGCAAAACCCCTGGCGCGTCCATCAGGGCGAGCTCGTAGAGCACTTCCGCATAGTGGCGCTGTTGGTACTCCTTGCGGGTCTTCTTCCGTTCCTCCAATTCGGGAGTCGACAGCCGGCTGACGGCTTCCCGGAAACCGTTGTGGTCGGCTATGGTGTCGGCCGCGGCTACACCCGCACCAATTGTGGATTGTCGATCCACCATCCACAATTGACTATCAGTCGGGCCCGGATCCCGGACAAAGAGCAATTCGCATCCCGCCATGAATCCGGCCGACAACGCCAATATGAAGATTCTCCCCGACACCTTCCGTCGATCAGAAGTCACGTTGTTTCAGCAAAACGGCTCCTCCCAGAAAGAAGGCGGAAGCTGACAGAAACGACTGCAGGAACGGCTTCCAGTCCATTTCCTGCGCGAGCAGCTGTTTCGCCCCGTTCGTGCGCATGGCGTCGAGCTGCGGGAAGAGATACGACAAGCCGTCGATGAAGCTCCTGTAGATGGTGTTGTCGGAAATGAGAAAGAGGACTGTTTCGCGGTTCTGCAGGACCGGGCCGACAACGAACAGATAGAGATAAACGAGTATGATGGAGACCGGCGTGTTGCGTGTCAGGACGGCAAGGAACACGACGACGGCGTACAGGCAGGCGAACATATAGGTAATGGTAAAAGTCGACAGCAAGATACGCGTGTCCCATACCCCGCATTTAATGCCGAAAATAATCCACGCGCCGGCCATGAAGTAAAGGACATTCACAAAAATTGCAGCCACCGCGCCAAGGTATTTGCCGAGGAGAAGTTCCCATCGTGCGATGGGTTTTGAGAGGTACAGGTCCACCGTGCCTTTCTCAAGCGCATCGGGGATGACGCCTGCCGTGGCAAAAATGCCGAAGAGAATGATCCCGGTGAAGAGTCCGCCTGC
>Ga0105106_10001953_pt1 | contig 14743 bp, 11 predicted proteins | sample PPLLaktember2015_5_FD_79109 | JGI IMG/M metagenome (GOLD analysis project Ga0105106, IMG submission 79109) | Freshwater sediment microbial communities from Prairie Pothole Lake near Jamestown, North Dakota, USA - PPLs Lake P8 Core (1) Depth... | ecosystem: Environmental > Aquatic > Freshwater >...
AATAAAATCCCCGAACAAATTGTTTTTAAACAAGTATTGCTTTGCTTTTTCCAATGATTTCACTTTAAAAGTTATACTCTGTACTTCTTTAATCCTGGTTTTAATGAAATGGAATTCAAGTCTGTTACCTTCGGACCATATTTTGTTAGCTTTCAATTTGTCAGGGCTTATTAATTCTTTCCATTTCTGCCAATTTGTCTTATCCCTGTAACCAATCCAAATTTCCTTTATATATTCAATTCCCAGTTCATTTTCGGTATCTTTAGTCATGTTAAGCAACAACGAATCCATAATCTTTTTATCTTCTGTTTTGCCCTGCCCTTTATCCATAAAACTAATTGTTATATTGTCGCCACATAATGTAGAATCCATAATATATATATAACCGTCACCTGCCTGGTGATGTATTTTTCTATCAGCGAGACCCTTTGCCGACAGCGATATTGATTCAAAGGGCTCAAAGGTTAAGCCATAAAAAATAGCTCTGAAGTCATTTGAAGAATATGAGATATTTGAATATGGGCCACAAGGTTCCAGGACCAGATTACCTGTATAAACGCCAGCATATTTACGAGTGCCGTATTTGACCGGATAATAATAAACCGGCAATTTTAATTTATCAACTAAAAAATGGAAAACCGAATCCTGAGTAATTGTGTCTCGAACATGAATTGAGAGAGTATGAAGTCCTGAAAACAAAGGCGCTGTTTTTGGAACAACAAATTTTTGACGAGCTTCGGCTTGAGAGAAACTATTTTGAGCGATAGTTATTCCAAGGAGGAATAGAATGAAGTATTTCATCTTGCTATTATTGATCCTTAATTAATAAAAAACTACTTTCATGGTTCGGATTCCCGGTACCGTCATATCCTGCCTTTTTTGGGAATGGATAAACTGGTCTCGTCATTACGATTTGTTTGTCTGTAATTTTTGAAACAACTACACGTTCAGGGGCTTCATCTTTTTCTACCCAATCAGTTATAAATTTGATCCAATCAGCTTTATCGGGCCCTGGCCCTCCTTCATAGTGCAGGACACCTGGTAATAAAAAGAGTCTTACATAAGATCTTAAATCTTCATCCCTTTGCTCAAGAGCTTTATAATGATTAATAGTTGCATAGGCAGACAGTGCGGGATCACTCCAGCCATGCACCAAAATTAATTTACCTCCTCTTTTTTTAAATTCGCTGTAATCAGTTTGAGTAGCATCAAGAAACGAAGATGCATATTTAGTTTCTTTAAAGTAATCTGAGAAATCATATTTGGTATAATCCCAATCAGGATCGTTGAAAACAAAATACTTAAAGATTTCAGTCCCAAAATAATACTGCAGGCATTGAATTTTTCTGGTAGTATCTGAACCAGTTATCCAAAGCCGCCATCCTTCCAGCTCATTTTCTCCACCGAGCGGGAATCCTGGATATATGGTATCTTTCTGACTAATTAGCGGTGAATAGATTGTCCTTATAGCTGCCAGTTGCTGAACCGTAAAACAGTTTGAATTTGCCTTATTGTCCCGACAAAGAGGAAGAACCGAAAAATCGAATTTACACGCTTCCGGGTCATTAATTATTGAATCTTCAATACCGTCGAGACCATCACATTGCTGAAGAACATATTGTTGAAGTAATTTTAAGTTATCAAGCGTAATAACAGGATGATTTAAATCTTTTGAGTCAGGGTAAATTTTTTGAATATTTTGAACAAATTTTGCTCCAAACTCCGGCCAGCTTATAGCGGGTGCAAATGCAACTATCCCATCAAAGTCTTCCGGATAAAATTGAGCTTCAACCATAGCCTGACCCCCTCCTCTGGAAGCACCCAGGAAATAGGAATAAATTGGATCGGAAAAATAATAAACTTTAATAATTGCTTTTGATATTGTTGCCGTTCGATGAACAGCTAACCTTCCAAAGTTCAATTCCCGTTCCATGTTGTTTAAGGCCCAACTTGCAAGATGTACAGGGCCTTCATGACCCGTATCTGTCCCAACCGTTGCAAAACCAGCATCCACACAATAACGGAATTGATTTGTAATTGTTCCCACAAATCCACCACCACCACCCATAAGGAAACGATGGTTCCAACTTTTTGGCAATAGTAACTCAAAATTTATTTCTTTACTTATTCTACCCAATACTCTGCAATGACCTTCAGCAGTTTCTTTTGCCTCAAGGATTGTCAAATCCGGCAGGCTGAGTTCTTTAAGCTGTTCACATGCAATACAGGGTGATGAATCTGAGTCAGCCTGTCCTGATAAAGCTATTGACACTGACCCCATGAATATTGTAATAAATAATATTTTCTTTATCATGACACCTTAATTATTATTGTAAATATTGTATTATGCCTGAATATAGACACGACTCTTAATGAAATGCTGCATTTTACCTGCAAGTTTTTTCACTTTCATAGGTGCCAGAGTAGTCATTAGTCGGCGTACAAATATTTTTGTAATGGAAGTTATGCAGGACAGCCGTTATCTATAAAATCCGGTCTGGATCAATAATCTTTAATAGAAAGGCTATCGACAAACAAGTCTATTATCCTCACTTCATTAATGGGATTGATTAATTGAACCAGCTAAACTTTTAGATAGCCTGTTGGTCCTCTTTTTTAATGCTTGTCCAGGTTATAATAAATAAAGCTAATAATTCGGCTGTAGTTCTAAGTATATGAAATGACCACCATTTGTCTCGAAGCTCTGTCCAATTAGTTGGAATAGAATCTTTAGTCCATGTTAGTACTACATCATCAATCGGTTTATTTCCAAATCGTGTTATGAGAATACAACCAATAAGAAGACCAGCAGCAATAAGAAGTGAAATAAAAGATAGTATATTAATCTTTTGCAGGTAAGCAGATAAAATTGTTACTAACGTCGTAAAGATAACTAGAGCAACCAATAATACCCTTAATGAATTTAGCATATTTTGTTGTTGCTCAATATATGCTGAAGCCGATAAATCTGAGGGATTAAAACCTATCCAAATTCCGAAGCTTATTCCTGCCAGCAAAGCAACCATAATAACGTTTAGAAATCGGAGTATTGAAGTTCCCATTATAAGCTTGACTAGATGATGATTTTACAACAATTCATATGATGTTTTGTTCCAAGAATTATCTACTTTGGTTAACATTTACCCAAAAACCTGGTGTCCCGGAAAAAAAATTTGACTTGTATTGTTGAGGTTCGTAATTTTGTTAATCTCTATAATTCATTGTCTAAATCGAGGCATAGCGTTTTTCTAACCCAACTCGGGGCGGTACGTCCAAAGATTCTTATTAATTAAGCCGGGTAAAATGAAAAAAATTAGGGTTTTTCATTAAGAATCACTGAGTTTGTTATTACAGACTCTTACATCTTACTTCTTTTTATTTCCTAAAATCTTTATGCTATGAGAACATTAAAAATTCTATTGGTGCTTGTGGCTGTGATACTATCTGGCTTTTCCAAAGATTCACAGAAAACTGAGGCAGGGGTTGTTGTACCTATGAAATACTGGGGTACGATCTTTCCTGATCATTCAAAGGGGGATATCCCATGCACTCCTGTTGAGGCTGGAATTACGCATGCAAGATATGGCTATAACCAGGGGCATCAAACGCATGGCGGGCAACTTATTCCCGAATTAAGTACATGGGAAATTACAGGCTGTAGTACTGATTTTGCTACTAAACTAAATGTCTCCCAGGTTGAAGGTGTGATCACTGTTGCCAATGGTGATTCATACTCCTACACCTGCATTATGATTATTGATATTGTCACCAAAAGTGTCAACATAAACCTCACTGTTACAGGCGGAACGGGCAGGTTTGAAGGTGCTACAGGTGAAATTATCCTGAATGGAGGTTATGATGGGAATATTATTCCCATTAGCGGTGAAGGGTTTATAACTTTCCGGAAATAAATTCTTATGCAGGATTATTTTTTTATTACTGCCAGCCAGTGTCGGAACCGGCTGTGCAGTTATAATTAAACAACCTAATGGAAGTCTCCCGGGTTCCCGGGACAGGTAGGGACGTGCCACGGTAATGGTAGGGACATGCCATGGCATGTCCCTACGGAATAATCATGTGACGATTGTAGGGTCACGCCATGGCGTGACCCTGTATGGGAATAATCCAAAATAATAATCCCATATAGATGATTAGGCATAATAACAAATTCATCCAACCTGATATGGGCAAAATGGTTTGGGATATCCATCCAATATTGAGACGCAATTGACCCAATATCAGAAAGATGCATCTTTTTATTTTCTATTCTTCCAAAAAAAGGCTTTCTTATTCCCACTGATTGGCATCAGCTTTTTGAAAGTTCCCTGATCAAACATCTGTCGAAATCTTTTATAATGAATTATATCTATTGCAGGTATTAAAAACTGATCCTAATTCCGATTCCTTTATACGTGATTCCAAGTTTAAAGTCTGGCCTAACCATTGAAGAGTATTTAAGTCCCTTATTATAAATATACACTGCATTTTTTGCATGTTTATTATATGCTGAAATGAATGGGATTGAAACAACGACAAGACCAGCTCCAATTGCTGCAAGTGTCCAATTTGGATCGCCTCCAGCTAAAGCTGCTCCAACGGGATAGCCAATAAGAAAACCACCAGGAAATTGAAATACCATGCTGGCAAGATAGTTTTTGTTAGCAATTTTCATTTCTGAATATGCTTCCTGATTTGATTTTGTTATTGTTAGAAGTTTAGTTGGGGTCAGGTTTTTCCCATTTTGTTGAAATACCGGTCCCAATCTATTTTTGACTGTGATAGAATCAGGCTGATTTTGTCCATTAAGAGTAAAAAATACTGTAAGTAAAAATCCAGCGATAATTGACTTTTTCATTTAAATTAATTTTAAGGTCTTTTAATAACGATGATTTCGGTGCAGGAATTGTTCGGTTACCAACAATGGCAGTCTGTCTGATAACCTAAAAATTGCTGATATTAAAGGCCTGTTTTAACTGGTTCGACGAAGCCGGACTTTCTTACCGGCAGATATTGAGATCAGGTTCATTGACCCGTCAGAATTCGTTAATATGACTCTCAGGAAGTCGGAAATGTCCGAAAACACTGAGGAAAGAATCCTGAGATAACCCCGTCCGTGTTATATGCAGTGATTATTTATTAAATTAATCCAAAGCAGATTGCGATAAAGCCAGGTCCATTTATTCCCCCGTGCAGAATCACTCCTGTCCATGAATTTTTCGTTTTTTGAACTACATAAGGCTCAATAAGTACTAAAGGGATCAAGGTAATTAGTAGTTTCCAACCGAATGCAATATGAAAAAGTCCCCAGCCAAATCCATGAATGAGCCATGTAAATTTCCCAAATGCAAGTTCCTGTCTTGGTAGCATTACTCCACGCCAGAAAAACTCTTCACCAAGAATGTTTAAAATCCAATATGGCAACCATATTAAAAGAAGCCAATATCGTCCTCTTGAAAGGGGCTCAAAAGTCATGAATTTTGGAGAAGGGTCGAACTGTCCAACATTTAAAACTAACAACTTCATAACAAGCGCGGATAATATGGCAATCGCTATAAATCCAGTCAGGGTTGGGAGGAGATCAGATTTAGTTAATTTTCGAAATCTAAGTCTTGAAGAAATAGATTCTTTGTTTATTTTAAATCCCTCATATTTTAATATTAGAATACCAAGAATTATTAATGGAGAAAAAATGCCTATTCCACCAACAATGAACCAAAACAGAATTGTTTCTTGTCCGGTGGTTTGACTCAGATATGGGATCATGTATTTGGTCAACAAATACATTATCAATGCAGCAGAAATGTAAATCATGAAGGATGGTACCAGTCCAAGTTTGTTTAGTCGGGTTTCAGAAGGCATGTTTAGAAGAATAAGTCTTAATAATTACCGAAAGTTATCTTTTTAGCGGGAGTTTTTATGGATCGTTGTTACAGGCGGCGTTTTTTCCTAATTGCAAATAACGGCAATCAGTCTGAATTTCCAATTGCATCAACTCCTGGATTTTGTTTCTTTGTCCAGCCAGGTATAGTGCAATTTTTGCCAGTCACGTATTTTGTATTGGCAGGGACACTATTTTTTTCTGGCTGGTAAAATAATAATCTTGCCCGGTCTGATGTTTATTATATCTTAGCAAACCTGATCTGTCAGTTATCCAAGCCAACATGAAAAAACCTTTTCTGATTACAGTTCTGCTGAGCGCCTTTCTTTTATCAGGATATTCACAGGACAAAATCATAACACTTTCCAATGATACCATCGAATGCAGGATTAGCAGGGTATCACGCAGCACCATATACTTTGAAATGTTCACAAGTGGTATAAGATCTACAGCTAAATTACCTCTCGCCAACATATTAAGCTATACAATCGCCGGAAAGACGGATCCGGCATTTCAGGATTTTGAGGTCCGTGAGGAAAACTTCAGCAGGCTGCGCCTGGGCTTGAACGCGGGCCCCGGATACATGCTGGCCGGTACAGAGAAAGCCGTTGATCAGATGACCCTCCAGGGCTTTGCCCGTGATAAGGCAAAATCGTACTATAACGACCTGAAGCTTGGCATTTCCTTTACAGGCGATGCCGCCTGGATGATCACTCCGAATTACGGTGCAGGGATCAGATACAAATTTTTGGTAACCTCGGCCCGCACAGAAGGATTTATGGATCCGCAGGACGGCATCCACGTTTACTATACCAGTTACAGCGAAAAGATCTATGTAAACTATGGCGGGGTTGCTTTATTTTACAGGCATCCTGCCGGAAGAAGTGAATCACTTGTCCTCAGTTCTTCTTATTCACTCGGCCTCGCAACTTACAGGAATGAAGCCGGCTACCTCCGGGAAAACTTCCTGCTGACAGGAAAAAACATCGGAGCAGAATTCAGTCTGGGACTGGAATATTTTGTCGGCCGGCATCTGTCGGCAGGAGCTGAACTATCTGCTTTCTATTCAACAATAAGGAAGGTGAAAATTAGTGACGGCACATCGTCTGCCACTGTTGAACTTGATAAGGATAACTACGAGAACCTGTCAAGGCTCGATTTTTCAGCGGGAATAAAAATCTATCTGTGGTAAGAATGAAAAGAATATTATACATCTCAGGCTTTTTGATCCTTATTATTTCAGGGATATCTTGCAGCGATGATTTTCTGCAGGAGAACAATATTAACCTCTATGAACTTCAGGATACATTGTTTTTGACAAACAGCCAGTCCGCCGTGGAAATTTCAGTGCAGCTTCCGGCGACAATAAATTCAGCATTTACGATCTTCATGCAGCCCAAATGGCTCTCATTCAACTCCATGCATGGCATTGTATCGGGAGGTAATGCCCCTTTATCCTTCAATATAGTAAAGGAAAATGTTCCCGACTGGTACCCGTCGCAGTACATGACCCATTATGCAACGATTATGCTTGATATTGAAAATACAGGACTGGTTTCTTTCATTGTTGCCTATTCCGATCTCGGTTTTCCCAGGCTTCAATGCTCAGTATCTGCCATCAATTTTGAATCATCAGGTGCCCAAACTTTTATGTTAAGCAACACATCCGAAGGCATCCTGAACTGGAAAATAACAAATGCCCCTGACTGGCTTATTCTTTCATCTGCCTCAGGTACCCTCAGTTCCGGCAGCTCAGATACAATTTCCGCATCGCTCAATATGGACAATATTGAACACGGACAAGAACTTACCGGTGCAATTCTGATCGAAAGCAATTCGACCTCTGGTGATCTCTCGATAACTGTTTCCGTAGCCGCAATGGCTACTGTGCCTCCGGAAGTAAGCCTTATAAACGGGGTTGTGACAGATGCCGAATACAATCATGCATCAGGGGTAATGGCAATTTGCACCAGATCACCAAATTCCATGATCGTTTTCAATACCGTCGCAAACGAGTCGGTTACAATTCCTCTTGCCATGACGCCAAACTGTGTCAGTATTTCAGAGGATGGGAAGAAGGCAGTTATAGGCTATTCGGTTTCCTCAATCAGTTATTTCGATGTGGAAACCCTTTCAATAACCGAAGAATTTGCGGTTGACTGCGTCCCGTTTGACATTGTCCTGAGCGATAACAACTGGTGTTATATCACACCAACGGAAGACCAGTGGGTTTATTTCCGGAATCTGAATCTGACCACAGGGGAACTGATCCTGGGAAAGAACAGGAGTACGGTTTACGAGAGGACTATTATCAGAAAGATCCCGGGTAAGCCGTACCTTGTCGGCAGCAGGCTTGGATTAAGTCCGACCGGGATACTCATTTTCGATGTGACAAAAGGCAAAGCCGGTGATACGATCTCATATTATCACGAGTCAGTCGAAAACTTCTGGATATCAATGGACGGAGCTAAAATGTATTCAGGATCCGGAACCGTGTACAGCGTACCGGCTTACGATACTGAATACCATACATCTTCACCTCCGGTTTTTGGCCAGTTAGCCATAGAGTATAACTGTGTTTCCGCATTTGATGAATGTCCTGCCATCACCAGTGTTTTTGTAACATCTTCCATTTTCCACTTCCAGCCCGCATATTCATCACTTATTGAACAGTTCAGCACTTCAAACCTGAATAAAATTAAAGCATTCACCGTATCTCCCGTCTCTCTGTCAGAAAATGGTATCACTACGGAATATGGAACAAGTGCAAGGTTCATTTTTGTGAACAACGAGGGAACCAGACTATATGCAATTAAAAACCTTAAGCAGAATTACAATAAGGATCATTGGACCATGGAGACAATGAAGATCCAATAATGATATGGGATTTTAAAATACGTATTATAAGACATATTACTTTTTAATAAAATACGTATTATAATACATATTACTATAAAATAAAAGTCAGCTATACCACTTTCTTTCCCTCCTTCCCAGATCGCCTAAAATCCTGGTTGCAATGTTTACATCATCAACAATCTGAAAATCGAACATTCCCACAGCAATGAAATCGGCTCCGTTTTCAAAAGCGTACCGGAATCCGTCCTTTGGATCTATGGCTCCTGCAGCCAGGACCTTGAAAGCTATCCATGGTTTATTCACACTTTTCATAAATTCAATGGTACGCGAAGGGAACAGATCCCACATGTTATCGTGATATCTGTTGTGGTCAGCAGAGTAACCGCCTGTAATACTGTATTCTTCACGATTAACTTCCGGGTGCGCTGACCAATATTTGTCGTGATGAAGGGTTTTAACATAAAAATCGACAGGTATTCCTTCCCTCTCGCATGCTTTTATTGTTTCCAGCGAATGGGCGCCCATTCCTGCAAGAAAGCCTTGCTTTTTTATATGGCCTATAGCTTTGAAAACCTGGTCGAACTTACCGGCACTGATATATTTATCCCCTTCACCGCCCTGTATATATAATGCCGTTGCACCACTGTCAATTGCCGTATTTATATCCGATAATAAATCACCCTGAGGCAACATCGCCTGGCATATAGATTGAATCCTGCCATTGTGAATATCCTTGTATTTATTGAAAGTGGGATAAAACTGAGTCACCATTAAAGTTGTATTAATGCCTGCCTGCTCCGCCAGGTTTAAGGTCTCAATTATCTTTTCTTCACTATGATAGGTTTTAAAAAGGGTATCTGTATAAATGAGATCGCGCGCATGTGACCAGCCTCCGATCAGGTTGCAGCCCATTATCATCTTACTGACGGTAAGGTTCCCTAATTTCCCTTCCTGCAGCTTACCCTCAATACCTTGTATTGGCTCTCTATCAACTTTTACTTTCCCACCGGGAAAAGGCTCTGAAAATGTTTCCGGCTTTGCTCTTGCAAAGGCACCTGAAAAAATCGCCAGGAGAGGTATTCCCGCAAGTCCCTTTATCAGTACTCTTCGCCGGTTACCCGACATAAGTTCAGGTTCTTCATGAAGTCCTGGTTTCTTTGGCAGGTCCATACCTGATTCAGATATTCGACTCCACCCTTTTATCTTCCTGAGAAATCTGAGAGGCGCTGCCAGTTTGTTTTTAAAAGTTGTGTAAATCATACTTTTATGACTAAAGAACAATTAATAATCAATTTGCCGGAACGGTTTAGACTTCCTTCTTTTCATGCTCCCTAAGTTAAGTTTTTTTAATGAAACTACTCCCGGGTAAATAAACCGGTGGTATGTATTCACATAACATTATTTAAGTAACATTCCCCGGATTCAATCGTCTAATTGCTAAAGCCATATAAATCCGGTTAGTATGAGACAATTATTTACACCATTAATTCTGTTTACCCTGTACTGTTATTATTTTAAAAGGTTTAATTTTAAACCATACGAAAAGTCAGGCCGATGTATTACTTGAAAATCTTATCAGGCAGCCCTCTGTTTGTGTTATTAACGGTTTTATCCGGTTGTTCCGGTAATACGGGATCAATTATCGATTACCGCGTTCCGGCCGGATTAATTACAAGTCCTGATTTTACTATGAAGGTAAACGGAACTGAAATCTGGGTTGAAAGGGTCGGAGGAAGCACAATGGACCAGTCCGCCGGCGATTCTTCCCTTTACCATGGGATTCTTGAGGATATGAATATTGCCAATTTTTCATGTTCAGGAGCAGCAGAAATAATTATTACTGCCCCGGAGAATATAAAAAAATTCACGATACGTCCCAAAAGCCGGGGCATTGAAGCAACTGCAGATGGTCGGGAACTCAGGTTTACTATCCCCGGTCCGCAAAAGTTATATATTGAAATCGACAGTATGCCCCATCTGGCTGTTTTTGCAAATCATGCGGAGGTCGACCCGCCTGTAAAAGGCGACCCGGGTGTAGTTTACTTTGAACCCGGGATTCATGATATCGGGCAGATTGACCTGCAGAGCAACCAGACAATTTATATTGCGGCCGGTGCAGTTGTAAATGCCAGGGTAAGAGGAAATAATCTGCAGAATGTAAGGATAACAGGGCGCGGCATCCTGCAGGGAAATGTGAGGATCTCCAATACATCGAACCTTGAGGTTGACGGGATCTTTATCCGTAATACCAAAGGCTGGACCAACACTCTGACCAATTGCATCAACAGCAGTTACCGCAATGTAAAAGTATTCGGTTACGGAGACATCTATTCCGTCGACGGGATCAATCCTGTCTCGTGCAGGAACTTCACGATCGACGATTGTTTCATGCGCTGCCGTGACGATTGCGTGGCGATCAAGTCAATGAATGAACAATTAAGGGTCGATTCGATATTTGTGACCAACAATGTCATGGTGGGATGGGCCTGCAGTGATGGTGTTACGCTTGGTTTTGAACTGAACGGGAGCCCGGTGGAGAATATACTGGTAAAAAATTGCGACATTCTTTATGCCCGAAACAGCGGCAGGACGGGCGGACATTCAGGATTCAGCATAGTTTGCGACGGCCCGGCCCGGGTACAGAATATAAGGTACGAAGATATACGTGTCGAAGAACAGGTCGAGTTTAAAAACCTCGAATTTATTGTTACTCCCGGAACTTATTATGGTGAAGATCCGCCGGGCCACATAAAAGGAGTCTACCTGAAGAATGTATCATGGGAAAATTCAGAAAAACCTTTTATCATCACCGGATTCTCACCCGATAATATGGTTGAGGAAGTGACATTTGACCATTGCAGCGTCGGGGGCAAAATATTAACCGGAACATCTGATGCCGATTTCAGGATCAATGAATTCACAGCCGGCATTAAATTCCTTTTTTAATTCTTCCCGGTAACCTGATTTTAACCTGAGATCCAGCCTGGAGAACCGGGTCACTCAGGGTTTTGCAAATATTATCTGAAAGTTGACGGTTAACTGAACTTTTTTTAGTTATCGCGCATTATACAAGAAAGAAGTATAATCCGGGAATGAATAAGAATATTGATCAGTTAATTCAGAAATTAAAGGCAGGATGGTCGCCATTCGAACGATATTCCCGTGACAATTATTTAAATGATTTCACAAATGGAAAAAATAAATATTAACGGGCAAAAGGATGACAGATCATGGGAAAAAACAGTACTGAGATATGCTCATCCTGATCTGAAGAAAAGCATATGGCAGATCATCAACTCGGTTGTACCATATTTCTTATTATGGTATTTGATGTACAGGAGTCTGATATACCCCTGGTGGGTCACATTATTGCTATCTGTCGTGGCAAGCGGATTTTTAATACGGATTTTTATAATATACCATGATTGCGGTCACCGCTCATTCTTTACCTCAGCTAAAGCCAATGAAATAACCGGAATGATTATGGGTATTATTACTTTTACCCCGTTTCATTCGTGGCACAACCAACACCGGATACATCATGCAACTTCAGCGAACCTTGATAAGCGTGGCACAGGTGATGTCTGGACCATGACAGTTGATGAATACCTGAAGGCTCCGCGTTGGACTCGATTTGTTTATCATTCCTTCCGTAATCCATTCATTATGTTCACAATCGGACCAGTTTTTATGGTCCTGGTCCAGAACAGGTTTTCCAGGAAGAGAATGACGAGACAGGAAAAATTAAATATCTATTTTACAAATATTGTCATTCTGGCGGTTTCAGCTGCCATTAGCCTTTTAATCGGACTCAAAGCTTACCTGGTGATACAACTGCCTGTAATTCTGATCTCTCACAGTATTGGTATCTGGTTGTTTTATATCCAGCACCAGTTTGATGATGTGGCATGGGAAAGAGGACGTGAATGGGACTACAAAGAGGCTGCCATCACAGGATCCTCATTCTTAAAGTTCCCCGCTGTTTTACAATGGTTTACAGGGAATATTGGGTTCCATCATGTCCATCATTTAAGCTCCAGGATACCTAACTACAACCTGGCCAGATGTCATTACGAAAACGAGATCTTCAGGGATGTAAAACCCATAGTGTTCTTAACAACATTTAAAGCGTTAACTCTAAGTTTATGGGACGAAGCTGAAAGGCGGCTGATCAGCTTTAAAGGATTAAGAACGGCAAAATATCCTTTATTGAGGGCGTACAGTAAAGCGCCGGCTTAATAAACCGGCAAACTGCTTTCCTTTTCCAAAACGGATGGTTATGATCTTCCGTGAACTTATCAACATCCTTTTTCTAAATATGCGATAAATGCAGGCGCTTACAGGCTGTTGATAATGTTTTGTCATTTAAATGGCCGGTAAGGACCCTGAGATGTAATATCTGTCATTGCGAATATTACATTTATCTGACCGAATAACCTGAATTCGACAAAGCGATCTTTACTTGAACCTCTTCTTAATTCCTTTTAAAGCAGATGCCTCAGGAAGGAATCGTATTAGGGACTATTCGGAAATCCGGAAAACCATATAATACGCTTGCTGATGAAACCCACATGATTGACCACAATCACAAACACGAATAGAATTTAATTTTCAATCATGTGTGGTTCCATCATACCATTAAAAATAAAATTATATAATGATGAAACGAAGAACATTGAAGACCCTTATCCTGCTGGTAATTGTTTTGACCGGCTCTGCGATCAGGACGAACGCCCAGGGGTGGACATTCACTTTCGATTTAACAACATCAGGTCCCTGCGGGGGGACTATCCCCGCCATACCAACATTTACCATTCCCTATCTGGTAAATCAGAGTTACTGTGAATCACTCCGGCAACAGATACTGGCAATAAGAATAACACAGCCAATGTATGATACTCACGGGCAGTATATCGGCGACTGCGCTGTTTTCTATACTGTGACTCCCTGTTCCGGATCCGATATCGTCCTGCCGGCTGATAATTTTGCCCCGGGCACTATTTCCATCGACGGGCCGGCACAGGGGAATGCTTTCTTTTCTCCGCATCAGAGCAAAGCCATTGAAAATTGGATCGACGATTATACCCAGAAAATGGAATCAATGGGGATGATTGTCGGGAGGCCGGCAGAAGCTGTATTCCGGGATGTTCCCTCAACAGGCGATCCTGACTTTGACAGATACTATGCCGATCAGACTGTCAGGTTTGAAAAGCCTGAACAGGGAGGTGAGGTAGACCTGACAGGTAAAAAAGGAGTGGTGGATTTATCTGGTAAAACCGAGACTGCTGAAATCGTAAAACCGGCTGAGAGTCCTGCAAATACGGTACCCATTATGGGAAGCGCCCCTATGACAGTGGATGAAATCGAAAGGCGTAATGCTTATAACCTGAAATCAATCCCTGATAACCGTCTTGATGAGTCCAATTTCAGCCTTGAAGAGAGCCCGTTCTGGACAACTCCGGAAATGATCGAACTGGGCACAGATGCCCTCAAATTTACTGCTGGCTTTGTTTCGGGAGGTTATGTTGCGGTAATAGGAGTTGATGTAATATCCGGTGTATTAAATAAAAAAAGCGGACAGGAAATCCTTGTTGATGTAGCCGGGGACCTCCTCACCAAGAAGATGGGAGACGTCGTTGGCAACGCGATCGGAAAAGGGAGCCTTTCAATTGGCAAGCTTGAAATAAAATCAGGCCTTCCATCAGGGACGGGTCCGAAACAGGATTATGATGTCCTGTCACAGGGCGGACAATCATTGATAGACGCCTGGAGTGCCGGGTCAAAAATCGATAAAAAATAATACAGTCACTTTTTACTGATATGCAAATAATTAGAAAAATATTTACAGCTTCCCTCTTCACGGTCTGCCTGTTCAGATTGAACGCAACACAGGCTCCGGATGATTCCCTGCGCTTTGAAGTGTTGCTGACACCATCAATGGTGGATGAGATTAAGCCGTCGGGCCGGTTTATAAATGCTGTAGGGGTAACATCCGGACAACTGCTG
>Ga0105106_10001955_pt1 | contig 14731 bp, 16 predicted proteins | sample PPLLaktember2015_5_FD_79109 | JGI IMG/M metagenome (GOLD analysis project Ga0105106, IMG submission 79109) | Freshwater sediment microbial communities from Prairie Pothole Lake near Jamestown, North Dakota, USA - PPLs Lake P8 Core (1) Depth... | ecosystem: Environmental > Aquatic > Freshwater >...
AACCTGTCAAGTATTTTTATAGCTTCCGCATCACTTTGGGAATAAGCAGTTAAGGAAATGAGAACCAGGAATAAGACTATTGAAGATTTTCTCATTGTATCTGTTTTAATCCAGACTCTTCAAAATCTGTTCCAAACGTGTATAATCGGAACAAAGAACATCTCTTGCCTTGCTGCCTTCAAATGGCCCGACTATTCCTGCAGCCTCGAGCTGGTCAATTATTCTTCCCGCTCTGTTGTAACCAATGGATAGTTTTCGCTGTATAAGAGAGGTGGAACCCTGCTGGTGTTGAACAACAAGCCTGGCTGCTTCCTCGAACATGGGATCTTTTTTCCGGAGGTCAACTTCCTGTGGACCTGATTCGCTATCGTCGATGTATTCAGGCAGATGCATGGCATCAGGGTAACCCTGCTGCGATCCGATGAATTCTGTCAGCTCTTCAATTTCGGGGGTGTCGATGAAAGCACATTGTACCCTTACAGGTTCAGCTCCTGATGATACGAGCATATCACCCCGACCGACAAGCCTGTCGGCCCCTGTTGCATCAATAATTGTTCTTGAATCGATCGATGAGAATACCCTGAAAGCTATCCTGGTAGGGAAGTTGGCCTTGATGAAACCGGTAATAATGTTGGCAGAGGGACGCTGTGTCGAAATTATCAGGTGGACACCAATTGCTCTTGCAAGCTGGGCAAGTCTGCCGATAGGAGGTTCTATTTCCCTCCCCGCTGTCATTATAAGGTCGGCGAATTCATCAATGATCAGTACAATATACGGGAGATATCTGTGGCTCTTTTCCGGATTCAGTCTTCTTGAGACAAATTTCTCATTATATTCTTTTATATTTCGCGACTGGGCATCTTTTAAAAGCTCAAGACGGTTATCCATCTCGATGCACAACGAATTAAGAGTGTTTATAACCTTCTGAGTGTCAGTAATTATGGCATCTTCTTCACCAGGGAGTTTCGCAAGGAAATGGCGTTCTATTTTTGCATACAACGGCAGTTCCACCCTTTTCGGATCGATAAGCACAAACTTAACTTCAGAAGGATGTTTCTTATAGAGAATCGATGTAATTATCGCATTTATTCCAACTGATTTCCCCTGACCGGTAGCACCAGCAACAAGCAAATGGGGCATTTTTGTAAGATCTACTATGAAAGGATCGTTTGTTATCGTCCTACCCAGTGCCAGTGCAAGATCAAATTTCGTTTCCTGAAATGCCTTTGATGTGATGAGCGATTTCATTGAGACTATCTCAGGATTCTTGTTCGGGACCTCAATACCGACAGTCCCCCTTCCCGGAATAGGAGCAATGATCCTTATCCCCAGAGCTGAGAGATTAAGCGCAATATCGTTCTCGAGCGACTTTATTCTTGCCAGCCTTACGCCCCGTTCAGGCACAATTTCGTATAGAGTTACCGTAGGACCAACAGTTGCCGATATCTGCCTGATACTTATCTTATGATCACCCAGAGTCTTCACAATATTCTCTTTATTCTCAAAAACCTCCCTGTCGTCGAATTCGATACCCGATTTATGATCGGTCAGTATTGAAACAGGGGGGAATTTATATCTCGAAAGGTCAAGGTGGGGATCATAATTCTCCCTGATCTTTTCAACCTCATGGTCGGGGAGTATATCAGTAGCCTCAGGTTTCTTGATATTTATAGGGACACTTGAAGGGACCGTTTTTTCAGGGTCATTCTTATCGATTATGTGAATTATTGGTCCGCGGCTGACTCTGGCTTCATTATCTTCGCCGGTGGTGTGTTTTATCACAAATTCCATTTCTTCCTCATCCTCGTCTTCAGTTTCAACACCATCCTCTCCGGACTCAACATCCAGATCGCTTCCTGGTTCAAAAGGTGCGGTATTGGCCTTCATTCCGGGGATCATGCTTTTTATTGAACCGGGGATGGTCTTGGTAAATGTTTCTGGCTTAAATCTCAGGGCAAAAATCAGATAGGCAATAGTAGTAAACAGCAGAATTACACCCGTGCCTAATTTGCCGGCGAAAGAATTCAGCCATTCGGTTATTTTAAAACCCTGGGCGCCGCCCGGGCCGCTTCCGAGATACCCGCCAGCCTTTCCGAAGATATATCCAAGGATAAGGGAGAGGATAATAGCTGCGAAAGTAAATTTTGTAATAAGCTTCCAAAGGTTGATTTTGGGGAAACTAAGAAGGTACAACCCGGTGGCTCCGAATATAAGTGGAATGAAGAAAGCCCCGTATCCAAACCCGAAACCGACTATCATTTTTGCCAGAAAATGACCGCTTTTGCCCGACCAGTTCCTGACATTAATATCAGCATTTGAGATAACCTGGGAATCTGACAGGCTTAAGTCGGTTTTCCACCAGAAAAGGTATGCAACGCAGGCAAGAAGAAGATATAAGGCGAATCCCGAGATCAGAATTCCAAATATGAACTTTATTCTTTCATCAGTAAAAAATGATCCGGATTTAGCCTTGTTCTTTGCTGTCTTCTTGCCATTATTTTCTTTGTCTTTCTTCATTTCAAATCAATTATTCCTTCAGTCACGGCCTGAAAAAGCACCCCAAAGGTAATAATTTTGAAGAAGAGATTAGAGCGTTGGAAAAACTTTGAAGATTGATGGTTGGAGAGGGCATTTAAAAACATCCCCCTTCCCCCCTTCAAACTATCCTTTATACACAATTTATACTTGATTATAAATAAGGATGTTAAACAAGTAATAATTAAACGATATGATAAAGCCTATTTACCACGGAGTCGCACGGAGTTAACACTGAGTAGCACTGTTTTTGTTTGTCATCTAAACCGTGAAACTCCGTACAAACTCCGTAAACTCCGTGGTTAAAAAACTAATAATCAGATTATTGATGGTAAGGATGAAAGATGTGTATAAAGGGTAGCCCCTTCAAAGGGGGAACATAAAAATGGGGACCCTTGCCTTTAGCCTTTAGCCTTTTGCCTCTAAAGGCTTACCATCTTATTGATAAATTTATTTATATCGTTTTTCGAAACCTGTTTGAATTTAGCTTTCCTTTCAAATGTTTCATCAGGGATGTCTTTTCTGTAAACATTCTGGGCTTCAAAATGAAATTCAGAGCGGCCTATAAAAAAGAAAAAGCTTAATAAAACACCGTCAATCTGGTTGAAAGGAGTTGAGGCATTCGGGTTACTTACAGGGATTTCATCAGTGTACCAGATATTATAGATTTTGGAACGGTCGAAAGGAAAAGTTACTTCAGCATTCTTGCAATTGAATCCGCAAAGAACTGCTGACTTTGATGTTTTTGTGACTTCCATTCCATGCATTGCTTCAAATCCGGGATAGAGTTCTCCTGGTTTTGAGGGATAAAAATACCTTATCGTGAAAAGGCTCAGATAAGTATCATGGATATCCTTTGAGGGATTGGATAAATTAGTAATACCTGAATTGCCAAAAGGTGATACCAACTCATAAATTATATTATCATCCTTGAACAGGACCACGAGATTCTTTGGCATAAGGTCTTTGGGCATAAGCGTAACATGACCTTCATACTGAACATCATAATGAATCTCTCCCTGATGAATGGATTTGCCCCCCGGGCTGCTGCAGGAGATAACAACAAAAGCGAAAATGATTACTGAAAGAAGTGCACTTCCCGATCTCACCAACTTCGTTTTAACTTAAAAAATGTAAAATTAATTATTTTTTTTAACTTGTATCAGACACTCTGACATTTATGCTTTTAAAAAGAAATTATGTTTTTTAACATATTTATTATTCAATCTCCTGAAATAATTCTGATAAGGCCTGTTCAGAGAAATTGATAGCTTTGTGCTTCAGATAATAACTAATTTTCAAACAGTTTATTATCCGGGTTTATGATCAGACATTACATATTCATCATTTTATTATGAGAAAGAAACTGGCAGTGGTAGCATTAGGGGGTAACGCTCTGCTTCGGGGTGATCAGATTGGAACAATTGATGAACAGGAAGAAAATACAACCCTTACACTCGAAAATCTTGTTTTTCTGATTAAAGAAGGATACGATATTGTGATCACACATGGCAACGGTCCGCAGGTTGGGAATATCCTGATGAGGAATGATGCCGGTGAGCAGATTTATAATATTGCCCAGATGCCCGTCGATATTTGTGTGGCTGATTCACAGGGTGGCATCGGTTATATGATTGAAAGGATGTTCAGGAATGTCCTTAACAGGCACAGGATTGAAAGGAATGTGATATGTATTGTCACACAGGTCATTGTGGATAAGAATGATCCTGCCTTCAATGATCCCCAGAAACGGATCGGTAAGATCTACACTAAGGCAGAGGCTGATCTGCTGGCCGAAAAAAAAGGATGGATATTCCGGGAAGAGGTCAAGATTGATGGTGGATTCAGGCGGGTTGTTCCTTCGCCCGTTCCGGTAGGTATTATGAACAATTCAATAATAAGGGATCTTGCGCTGCAGGGAAATATTGTCATTGCAGCCGGTGGAGGCGGAGTGCCTGTATATATTGATGAAAAGAATGATGTCAGACCGGCTGAGGTCGTTATTGACAAGGACCTTGCTTCATCATTGCTGGCATCCCTTATCGGAGCCGATGAATTCTACATTCTTACCGATGTGCCTTACATTTATATTAATTATAAAAAACCTGACCAGGAAATAAAGGAGTTTCTGAATTATGCTGATACTCTTAAGTACCTTAAAGAGGGGCAGTTTGCCAGGGGAAGCATGGCACCTAAAATTGAAGCTTGTCTAAGCTTCATTAAGAATGGAGGCAGGATGAGTGTGATCACTGAAGCATTCAAACTAGCTGATAAGAAATATGGCTCAAAGATAACTATGGAGTATGAGTAAGGCATAACGGCATAACGGCATAACGGCGTAATGATATCATTAACTATAAAGAAAATTCACTAATTTTGATTCAATTAATAATAAGCTTTTTGATTTTGAATTATTTTAATAATTACGCCTTTGCGCCTTATGGCCTTTAAGCCTTTACGCCTTTAAGCCGTCAAACCTTAAACCTTTAAACCTTTAAACCTTTAAACCTTATTACAAATGTCAGTCAATCTCCATAATCGCCATTTCCTAAAGCTTCTTGACTACAAACCTGAAGAGATAAAGTATCTGCTTGACCTGGCAGCCCATCTTAAGAAATCCAAAAAAGCAGGAACTGAAAAACAATATCTCAGGGGAAAGAACATTGCCCTGATTTTCGAAAAATCATCGACAAGGACAAGATGCGCATTTGAAGTGGCAGCATTTGACCAGGGAGCTCTGGTTACTTACCTGGGGCCCAGCGGTTCTCAGATCGGACAAAAAGAGTCGATGAAAGATACTTCAAGAGTACTTGGAAGGATGTACGACGGCATTGAATACAGGGGCTACGGGCAGGAGATTGTTGAAGAACTGGCAAAATATGCAGGTGTCCCGGTTTGGAACGGACTTACGAATGAATTTCATCCGACGCAGATACTCGCTGATTTAATGACTATGCTCGAACACTCAGATAAGCCTCTTGATAAGATATCATTCTGTTATCTTGGCGATGCCCGTTATAATATGGGTAATTCCCTGCTGGTCGGGGCAGCTAAAATGGGAATGGACTTCAGAACTGCTGCGCCCGAAGCCTTTCAACAGGGTAAGGAGCTGGTGGAAACCTGCAGGGCAATTGCTAAGGAAACCGGCGCAAAGATCAATATCACAGATAATGTCGATGAAGCAGTGAAAGGTGTGGATTTCCTTTACACAGACGTATGGGTATCGATGGGAGAGGCCGATTCTGTCTGGGAAGAAAGAATCAATGTTCTGAAACCCTACCAGGTGAACATGGAAGTTGTTAAGAAGACAGGAAATCCTGATGTTAAGTTTCTTCATTGCCTTCCGGCATTTCATAACAGGGAGACAAAAGTGGGGGAGGAGATTTACAGGAAATTCAATCTTGATGGAATGGAAGTAACCGAAGATGTTTTCGAATCAAAGCACTCAATAGTATTTGATGAGGCCGAAAACAGACTTCATACAATTAAGGCAGTAATGGTTGCAACGCTGGGATGACCTCTCTCTCCTGGGAGAAGAGCCTGCCCCGCTATAGCGGGGGGTTGGGGATGAGGTTATTACCTTATCCACTCCTTAACGAAATAAAAAGTTATAACAAACGAGGTTGCGAGTTTCAGTCCGATGCCTGTGAGAAAACCCAACAGGCTTCCAAATCCGGCTTTGATAGCGTATTTCATGTCGTCCTTGAAGATCAGTTCACCGACTACTGCACCGACAAGCGGGCCGATAATGATCCCGAAGGGACCAAGGAAAAGGCCGATTATAAGTCCTACCGTTGCACCCCTGGTCCCGTATTTTGAACCTCCGAATTTTTTGGTTCCCCAGATCGGTACAATATAATCAAGAATTGAAACGACAACTACAACGGCAGCAAGTGTTATTAAAAGGGTTGTGGAAAAATCGGCAAATTTTGTAACATGCAGTAAGATAAGACCAAGATAACTTAATGGAGGACCAGGCAGCACAGGCGCCAGGCAGCCAATTATTCCAAGTATCAGAAGGATAATGGCTAATATTAAGAGGATATAGTCTACCATTCAGAAAAATGATTCTTATTTCTTGCCAAGATCATCAAAATCGATATTTGTAAATTCCCTGGCAGAAAGATCAACAGGTTCCTGTTTTATTTCCTCTTTTGATTGTGTTGTTTCTGATTTTAATAAATCCCTGCCATTACCGATAAAAGTAACAGCATCATCCAATCCGTCAGCAAATTTTTCAAAATCTTCCTTATACAGAAAGATCTTGTGTTTTTCGTAAAAGATCTTTCCTTCATTGCCAAGCCGCTTTTTGCTCTCAGTGATTGTCAGGTAGTAATCATCTTTCCTCGTAGCCTTGACATCAAAAAAATATGTTCTTTTTCCGGCTCTTACCACCTTGGTGTAGATCTCTTCTTTCAGGTTTTTTTCGTTGTTCCCGTTTATGACCTCCTTAATTCCGGCTTCTTCTTCCATTTCTCAGTCAGTTTAGGTTTAGGTTAGGCTAGTGTTTTGATTGTCAAATGTAACAATTATTTTTAAAATCAAAACAGGGCCTTCCAATTACACCGGAAATTTGCGTTACTGTTTTGAAGGTAAAGGAAAAAGACTATTTTTGCAGCCAATATCTGAGGTTCTTTATTGATGATAAGCAGAAGATTATTGCGCATAAAAGCCCTGATGGCATTATATGCATTCAACCGTAGGGAGGATGATAATGTTGCACAGGCTGAGAAAGAGCTGATATTCAGCATTGAAAAGACATACGACCTGTATCATTACCTTCTTCTACTCGTGCTTGAAGTTGCTGACGTCGCCAGCGAGAAAATTGATCAGGCCCTGCAGAAAAAAATGCCGACACCTGAAGACCTTAATCCCAGGAGAAGATTTATTGACAACCAGGTGATTGCTCAGCTGAGAATTAACCAGGGCTTTAATGATTATATATCATACAGAAAACTCTCGTGGATAAACTATCCGCATATCCCACGGCTAATGTTTAACAGAATGATTGCCTGGGATAAGTATGAGGAATATATGTCAGCGGAAGTTCATACCTATATTTCTGATAAGAAGTTTATTATTAATCTTATTACCAAACTTTTTGCTGAATCGGAAGATCTTGAGTCGAACTTTGAGGAACAGAGCATCTACTGGAATGATGATACTGAATATGTAACCCTGATGATTGAGAAGACCCTTAAGAAATTCAAATCTGACAGTGGTAAAAATGTCCCGATGATGCCATTATATAAGAACCAGGAAGATGAGGATTTTGTAAAAATATTATTCAGGAAAGCGATCCTGAATACAAAACAATGCTCTGAACTTATCGACAGCAATACAACCAACTGGGAAGTTGAACGTATAGCCCTTATGGATATTCTTGTCATGCAGCTGGCAATCACGGAGATAATCGAATTCCAGGAGATACCGGTAAAGGTTACCCTTAATGAGTATATTGAAATTGCCAAATACTATTGTACCTCAAAAAGCAGTACATTTGTCAACGGGATTCTGGATAATATTGTAAAGGAAATCCGGGAAAAAGGTCTGTTCAAGAAGTCAGGAAAAGGATTGATTGGTGAGGGTAATGATAACTAAAACTGAATAATCTGTATAATAGGAATGAGGACGAAAGGAATATTATTTTTTATTTTACTGGTGGTTGCCGTAACTGCGTGTGATTCACCTCATGGGATAAAGACCTCAGATAAATCAGGAAGTCCTTCAGCCGGAGAATTGGCAGAAATAAGCTTTAGTGAATATGAGTATGATTTCGGTAAGATTACAGAGGGAGAAAAGGTCGCCCATATATTTACTTTCGAAAACAAAGGGCCCGGGAGCCTTGTTATAGCTTCAGCCTCGACCAGTTGCGGATGCACAGTGCCAAAATTTAACCGTAACCCGATCCCCGCCGGAAAAGGAGGAACTCTTGAGGTAGTATTTGATTCCAGTGGCAGAAACGGAATCCAGACTAAAACAATATCTGTACAGTCTAACTCGAAAACCCAGGTCGTAGTTCTTAAAATAATTGCTGAAGTAATTTCAGAGCCAGACAAATAACCAATAACCAATAACCAATTACAAATCACAAATAACCAATAATCAATCAGAAATTAATAATAACCAATAATAATAAATCATGAACAATCTATCTTTTATTCTCCTTATGGGACAGCCTGCAGGAGGTGCTGCAGGTCAGAGCAATGCCCTCGTAACTTTCCTGCCTTTGCTGCTTGTATTTGTTGTTTTCTATTTCTTTATGATCCGTCCGCAAATGAAAAAGCAGAAAGAGATGACCAACTACAGAAGCTCTCTTAAAAAGGGTGACAAAGTTGTTACAACAGGCGGGATTTACGGAAAGATCTACGACGTTAAGGACAATTTTGTGATGCTGGAGGTAGGTGGTGATCTGAAGCTAAAAGTTGATAAGAGCGCTCTTGTTAAGGATCCAACCTCCGATACTGTTTAGAAGAACTATCAACTGCCTTGAGTGAACTGGGATGCCGGCATATGGTTTAAGAAATTTTCAGAAAAGGGAGGAAAGGGTATTGACAGGGATGTTTTTATTTTTACCTTCTTCCTTTTACTGGCATTTGTTTTCTGGTATCTCAATTCTCTTGAAAAGGATGTCGAATATAATATTAAATATCCGGTAAGGTATATCAATCTTCCCGGTGAGAGAGTACTCTCCGAGGATCTGCCGACAAGACTGGACCTTTACCTTAAAGGTCCAGGATATTCAATACTTAAGCTTAAGATATCAGGTAACCGCGCTCCCGTAATACTTGATGTTTCAGCGATTAATTACAGGCGGGTACCAGGAAGCAGGACACTAAGTTATTACGTGGTAACGTCGGGGCTTATCCCCAGACTCAAAAATCAGTTGCGGGCTGAATGCGAAATCACAAGCATAAAGCCGGATACACTTTTCTTCTCCTTCGACCAGATCATTTCAAAACAGGTACTGGTTATTCCAAGGGTCGAAGTTTTTACTGAAAAGCAATATTTTCTTAAGGGAAACATTCTTATTGAACCTGATACAGTAAAAATCACCGGTCCGAAAAGGATCCTTGATACAATTAAAACTGTGAATACCAGATATAAGAAAATCAAAGGAGTGAATGAAACCCTGACAAGGAGCATTTCGCTTGCAACCTCAAAAGAGTACTCAATTTCAGTAAAGAAAGTTGTACTTACCATACCTGTGGAACAATTTACTGAGGCTGAATTTAAAGTGCCGGTCAAAATTCTGAACAAACCCGATTCTATCAATATCAAGATTTTTCCTGACGCCGTTACAGTTAAATGCCTGGTTGCAGTATCTGACTATAAAAAAATAAATGAGATACCATTGGAGGTGGTTCTGGACCTCTCCAAAGCCGATCTTAATTCTTCCGATAAAATTTCTGTTGGATTCCGTAACATCCCTCCCTTTGTCAGTTCCCTGCGGGCTTCTCCTGCAAAAGTTGATTTTCTTATTGAAAAGAAACTCAGATGAAAAGGAAGTCGCACCAGAATCTGAGGCTCGGAGTTACCGGGGGAATCGGCTGCGGCAAGACAACAGTCTGCAGAGTCTTTTCAGTCCTCGGAATACCTGTATTTTCAGCTGATGATGAAGCAAAACGAATTCAGGACAGCGATACTGATATTCAGATTAAATTAAATGAAATTGCAGGTAAGGATCTTTATTCTTCAGGAAAACTTGACCGTAAAGAACTGGCTGCCCTGATATTCAACAACAAGGATTTACTTTTTGAGGTTAATTCAATTATTCATCCGGCTGTGTTCAAATACTTCATAAAATGGGTTGCCCGGCAGGATGCACCCTATTCAATTATGGAGGCAGCCATTCTTTTTGAAAGCGGAGCTTACCGGTTGATGGACAGAATAGTAACGGTTGTCGCTCCGCTGGAAGAAAGAATTGAAAGGATTATAAATGGAAATTTGCTGACAAAAGAGCAGATAACAGACAGGATAAGGAACCAGACAGATGATCAATCGAGGATAACAAAATCAGACTATGTTATTTATAATTCAGAAAATGATATGATAATACCCGCTATCCTCGGGATTCACCGTGAAATGTTAAAACTGTACGAAAAATCAAAATAATAAATGGGAAGCTTTGGAAAATGGATAGGAGGAGGTCTTGGTTTCATTATGGGGGGACCTCTTGGGGCAGTTCTTGGTTTTCTTGCAGGTTCAATGATCGATAATACCACTATCCAGACTTCAACATATTCGGGATCGCCACGAAGTACGGCACCGGGCGATTTTGCAATGAGCCTTCTGGTGCTTATTGCAGCAATGATGAAAGCCGATGGTAAGGTTTTAAAATCTGAACTGGATTACGTTAAGCAGTTTTTTGTCAGGCAATTCGGGCAATCAACTGCCGGGGAAGCTCTTGTTATGCTGAAGGACATACTGAAGCAGGATATTCCGGTACGCGATGTTTGCGAACAGATCAGTAAAAACATGGATTATTCCTCGCGCCTTCAGCTCATGCACCTTCTTTTCAATATTTCAGTTGCTGATGGCGCGATTAACGCCCTTGAGCTTGAGGCAATTGAAAAAATGTCGGGATACCTTGGTATAGCATCATCCGATTTTATATCGATAAGGAACATGTTTGTTCCGGAATCTGATTCTTCTTATAAGATTCTTGAAATTGAAAAGAGAGCGACAGATGAGGAGGTCAAGAAAGCCTACAGGAGAATGGCAATGAAATATCATCCTGACAAAGTAAGTCATCTTGGAGAGGAATTCAGAAAGTCAGCCGAGGAGAAATTCAAAAAGGTAAATGAGGCATATGAGAAGATCAAGAAAGAAAGAAACATAATCTGAAGGTATTTTAAAAAAAAAGAAAGAGGTAAGACGTACATTTCACAGCAAAAACTAATTTTACAGACAAAAGTTTATCATATGGTATTAAAAGATATTTTGGCAATTTCAGGGGAACAGGGGCTTTTTAAGTTTATAGCTCAGGGGAAAAATGCTATAATAGTCGAACACATTGAAACAGGGAAGAGGAGCAGTGCATTCAGTTCGGCAAAAGTAAGCTCACTCGAGGACATTTCTGTTTTCACGGAAAATGAAGATCTCCCGCTTGGCAAAGTTTTCGATAAAATATTCGAGAAAGAATCTGGCGGACCTGCAATTGATTCAAAAAGTGATCAGGAAAAGCTGAAAAAATATTTTGAGGAGGTTATTCCTGATTACTCTAAAGAAAAAGTATATGTCAGCGATATAAAGAAAGTTTTTCTATGGTATAATCTGCTTCAGAAAAAGAACATGCTTGTTAAGGAAGAACCTGAAAAAGATGCCAGGCCGGAAGAGGCAGAATCCAAGACTGCAAAGGATGCAGCTGAAAAGAAACCTAAAAAAAGCACCCCTAAGCCAAAAAAATAAACCTGCCGGGGTTAAAACCAGATAATCATGAATTTCGGTGGCAATGAGGTAGTTTATGACTATTCTGCTTCAAGAATAATCATTGTTCCGGTTCCCTACGATGAGACCAGCACCTGGATTAAAGGGGCCGATAAGGGTCCCGATGCGATAATGGAGGCTTCAGTAAACCTTGAGTTCTATGATGTTGAAACTGATTCTGAGATCCATTTGAATGGAATTCACACCGTTGATCCGGTCAGGGAGAAACGGTCGCCCGAAGCGCTTGTCGATGCGGTTTACAAGACTATAAAATTGTTACTGAGCGGGAATAAATTTCCGGTCGTTGTAGGTGGAAACCATACTGTCAGTATCGGAGCAGTCAAGGCATTTTCAGGGCATTACAAAGATCTGTCGGTACTGCAGCTTGATGCACACTCTGATTTACGTCAGGAATATGAAGGATCTCCTTTGAATCATGCCTGTGTTATGGCCAGGATCCGCGAATTTGCACCTGCTGTACAGGTGGGAATAAGGAGCATGGCGCATGAGGAGGTCAGGTTTATGGACCGTGAAAGGATGTTTTTTTCCCATGAACTGTATCATGACAAGGCAAATTACAGGAAGGCAATTGACAGACTTTCGGAAAATGTCTATATAACAATCGATCTGGATGTTTTTGATCCTTCCCTGATCCCATCGACAGGAACCCCGGAACCCGGCGGACCTGATTATTTTGAGATAATGCATTTCCTGAAGGACGTTATAAGAAACCGGAATGTTGTCGGGTTTGATGTTGTTGAACTTTGTCCTTCGCCCGGGAACAAAGCTCCGGATTTTATTGCTGCAAAGATCATTTACCAGCTGCTGAGCTATAGGTTTTGTTAATCCTCTCCCTTCGCTTCCTCCCAGATCAAGTTCATTTCATCGAGGCTCATATCGTGCAGGGATTTCCCTTTTACCATTGTCTCTTTTTCGAGATAATTGAAACGCCTGATGAATTTCCTGTTCGTTTTTTCAAGTGCGGCTTCCGGATCAATGCCATAAAGACGCGAAGCATTGATTATAGAGAACAATACATCGCCAAGCTCTGACTCCATACTCTCAGTATTATGGTTTTCAACCTCTGCCTTAAGTTCGTTAATCTCTTCAAGAACTTTGTCCCAGATCTGTTCCCGGACTTCCCAGTCGAATCCAACGCCTCTCACCTTTTCCTGGATCCTGTTTGCCTTAACAATCGCCGGCAATGACGAAGGGACACCAGATAATACCGGTTTATACTCAGATGTCTCTGTTATTTTAAGATGTTCCCAGTTTTTTTCGACTTCCGATGCACCCGATACCCTGACATCACCGAAAACATGAGGATGCCGGTAAATAAGCTTTTCATTTATTCCTTTAAGGACATCTGTCATTGAAAAAAATTTCTTTTCCGAACCTATGCGGGCATAAAATACTATGTGAAGCATCAGGTCTCCCAGCTCATTCTTAATCCCTTCGTCGCTGCCTGAAAGAATTGCATCGGCCAGTTCAAATGTCTCCTCAATTGTCAGCTTCCTGAGGCTTTCATTTGTCTGCTTCATATCCCATGGACATTTGACTCTGAGTTCATCAATAATATCAAGGAGCTTAATGAACTCCTCACAGCTTTTTTCTTTGTCAGTCATCCGTATTATTGTTAAAACAAACGGTTTGCCGGTGCAGTTTTATCGATCATTTCAACCCTGACAGCCGAACCGACTGAAAGACTGAGGAGTTCCGATATATCAGCACCATTTATAGAAACTTCAAGAAGATCGAGTGAATTAAATCTGGCCAGGAGATCACCCACAGGCACTTCATCAAATGTAACGGAAATAGAGTCAGTATAGTTTCTGTTACCCCGTATTGATATCCTGAATTCCCTGTTCTCAAAAATCCTGTAAAATATCTCACGGGTTATATTTGAAATGGCGTTGCCGTATGAGTCGATGAAAATAATGCTTCCGAGGATTACATCCTTATCAATCGTTGCTCTGATAGGCAGCCTTTCACTGACACTTTTTAATTCTGTTCCCAGCTGGGAAGGTTTCTTTCCGGATATGATTCCTGCCGCTGTCCTGGCAAATATCTCAAGTTCATCAATTCCCCCGCCTGTATCAATTCTGATAATTTCATCAGGATCTGCATTAAGTATCAGATTGAAGATTCCGTTGTCATTGCCGATAAAAAAGTGGTTTCTTGCCTTAACGATAAGGTATGGCTGATCTTTCTGAGCTTCAGACTGAACACAAATTATGTGGATTGAACCCTCAGGATAATTAAGGAAGGTGTTTCTGATCACGAAAGAAGCCTGCGCGATGTTAAAAGGTGAAATGCCCGATGCATTGTCAACGATTGTTGCCGCCGGACAATAACTGCACAGCTTTCCTTTTATAATACCGTAATAGATATCATCGGGTCTCCATTCAGTAGTCAGGGTTATTACCGGCATAGGGAAAAAACTTATGACAAAGATAATCTTCTAAAGAAAAAATAAGCTTACTTTGTAAGGTTCAGGTGATCTTTTTGTACAATCTTATTTGAAACCTCAGAATTTCTGGTTAAAGGAAATTGGATATTATTGGAAGATTCTATGACAGAAATAATAATATTTCTTGAGGATATAGATCCTGTAATCTTTTACGGTACAAATAATTCCCTGCTTGATAAAATCCGCGGATTTTTTCCTAAAATAAAGATAGTTGCCAGGGGAAACGAATTGAAGTGCATGGGAGAGGAGGGAGAGATAACAATATTTGCAGAAAAGTTCAATGAGATAATCGAATAC
>Ga0105106_10001957_pt1 | contig 14723 bp, 11 predicted proteins | sample PPLLaktember2015_5_FD_79109 | JGI IMG/M metagenome (GOLD analysis project Ga0105106, IMG submission 79109) | Freshwater sediment microbial communities from Prairie Pothole Lake near Jamestown, North Dakota, USA - PPLs Lake P8 Core (1) Depth... | ecosystem: Environmental > Aquatic > Freshwater >...
CGCGTACGGCACCCGCCATGCGGACGGCACGTAGCCCTCGGCACGCGCGAGGCCCAGATGCGTGAAGAGCACCCAGGCGCTGCGTCCCGACATCTGACCGGCCGCCAGCTCGGCGCCGAAGCGCAGCTTGTCGGCCAGACCCGGTGTACGTGCGCCGGCCGGAATCAACGTGGAAAGGGCGCTGTCCGGCCATGCCTCGCGCACCACGTCCCAGAGCATCGTGGAGACCTGCCCCACGCCGCCACCGCGCTCGCCGAGTGCCGGTGCCGCGAGAACGCGGCGCGCCTCGCTCATGCGCTCTCGCTCCTCGCCTCAGGCAACGGCGCCGGCGCCACGTTCGCTCCGGGCCTCGCCTCGACGGGCACGAGGTGACCGATCCGGGCGATCCATCCCCGACTGATCGCGAGCGTCACCAGGATGACGATCACCGCGATGTTGAGTCCGCCGAACGCCTTGACGAACTGCGTCTCGAACTCGGCGACCCGCAGAAAGACCATGATCAACGCGGCGTTGGCGAGCAGGGCCGGCCCGGCGAATCGGCGCACGGCCGCCGCGCCGAGCGCCATCCAGCAGCCGAACCCGAACACCGACACGAACATCCCCGTCAGGCCCCAGTCCGCGTAGAACTCCGCCATGTAGCCGATGCTGATCGACGTTGCTTCCTCAGGAACCATGATCCCCGTGAATCGCCGCGTGAACGTCGAGTCGGAGGGCAGCACGGGTTTGTCCGGAAACAGGAACCGGGGCATGAAGCCGTTCAACACCGCCATCCGCAGCAGTTCGCCCCCGGCGAATGGCTCCCGCGCCGGCACGTGGTCGAGCGTGAGGGAGAAGAACGTGATGTAGGACAGCCGCTCGACCAGCCCTTCGACCACGCCGCCCGTGTCCTCGAACACGGTGGGCAAGGCATCCTTCGCATTCGTCAGGAAGAAGGCGATCCGTTCGGACGGCGACTGCCCGACCAGGTCCCGGTCGTAGGCGCGCCGCGTCTCCTGCTTCACGCCGGCCTGCCAGACGAGCACGAAGAACATGAGCGCGGCCACGACGGGAGCAGCGCGCAATGCCGTCGCCAGTCCGCGCCGCCACCAGTAGGGATCCCACGGGCGCCATGAGGACGCCAGCACGATCGCGACCATGATCAACGGGCTCTTGAAATCGGAGTAGTAGGCGCCGAGCCGGGGAACGAACACCCAGAGAAGGCTGGCCCACATGAAGAAGAAGCCGGCCCGCTGGCGCAACACCTCGTACCAGAGCACGAGCAGCAGCACCTGCCGCAGATCCAGCACGCGCTCGACAATCGCATCGAACCCGGCAAACGTCTTCGGGTTGATCACGACCACGTAGTCGACGGCGTACAGCGCCACGATCAGCAGGAACAGACCCTTGAGGTTTCCCACCCCCATCTCCGGCCGCGCCGGGCCGCGAAAGGCCGGCGTGAGCCGATCGACGATCCAGCTCATGAATCTGAGCCCGATGGCCAGGACGAGGAGCCCGGTCAGCGCCAGCAGTACGGTGACTTCGACGTCCCCGGGCCGATAGGTGCTCGGGAAGAAGCCGTACACCCGTTCGTACCAGTAGCCGATCGTGATCGCCATCCACTGGTACGAGATCACGAACGCGAAGATCGGGGCCTCGCCGCGCCGCCACGTGATCGCGATCCCCGCGATGAGCACGAGGACCGCGTACGCCGGCAGGAACGAATCGCTCAGCACGCCGATGAACCCGGCGATCAGCGTGCCAGCAAAGAGCCACGGCACCGTCAGCGGGTATCTGCCCATGGCGCCCTCAGCCATGCGCCACACCTGCGCGGCGGCCTTCGCGCGACCACGCGAGTCCGGCGAGCGTGCCAGCCACCGCGGCGCCGCACGTGTACCGGTCAATCACGTTCGCGACAGCCTGTTCCACCCGCTGCCGCGCATTGGCGAGCAGGTCGCTCATCGCGGCCATGCGCCGCGCGAGCGCCTGAACGTCTCCGGCGGGGTACGTGAATCCCGTCTGCCCTTCCTCGATCAGGTCCGCGGCGCAGCCGGCCGCGTCGCTGACGACCGCCGGCTTGCCGCACGCCATGGCCTCGTTCACCACCAGGCCCCAGCTCTCGCGGTCCGACGGCAACACGAGGCAATCGGCGGCCGCGTAACAGATGGGGATCTCGCTCTGATTCCGGAACCCCACGAACGTCACCGGCAGCTGCTGTCGGGCGGCCAGCGCGCGCAACGCTCCTTCGAGCGGACCGCTCCCGACGAACACGGCCGAAACGCGACGTCCCTGCGCGCGGAGCGCCGACATCGCGGTCAGGAGATCCCCTGGCCGTTTCACGTCGATCAGCTTGCCGGCAAACAGGAACACCGTACTGTCACCGGGCCCTGCCCATTCCGCGCGCAGCCGTTCGACGGCGCCGCTCTCGCGAGCCGCCGCCGCCGTGACCTCGAACCGTTCGTTGTCGATGAAGTGCGGGGTGAAGAAGAGCCGATCATCGCCGACGCCGTAGTGCTCGAGATACGCGCGATTCGCTCGTCCGACGTACAAGTGCGCGTCGATGCGTGTCAGGAACCAGCGGTACGGCAGGTACTTCGCAGCCGACTTCAACCGGCTCCGCCGGCCACCCAGATGGGAGTCGCCGCGCACCAGCACAGGTATACCCAGGCGCCATGAGGCCCGAATCGCCTGCACGTAGCTCTTCAAGTACCAGCCGTTGACGATGCAGGCATCGAAGCGGCCGCGCGCCAGGGTCTCGGCAAGCCCTGGAGTATCGCATCCGCCGAACACGTCCACTCCTGGCTGCCGCGAGACGTTCTGGAGCCATCGCGACGGATACCCGTCGAGCAACGGGATGTCCCACTCGAACGCGTGATCGAAGCCGGCGGCGGCCTGCTCGGACGCCGACTGCCGATGACAGAACAACACCTCGATCTCGGTCTCCCGCGCCAGCGCCCGGAACCAGGGGGCCTGGTACTGGATCGGATGGCTCGTCACGATCGCTACTCGGGACACGCCACCTCCCGCGCGACCGACGTCGGCCGCTGCGCGGCGCTGAGCACTGCGCACTGGGCCCGTGTCAGGACCGGGGCCAGGTACGGCTGCACGGCCTCCAGACTGGGCGCCGGCGCGTCCGGCAGTGTCTCCAGGAGCGCGGCCCACTCCGCTTCGAGCCTCGCCGCCGGGCCTTCGATGTCCTCGCGGCTGGCAAAGGTCACGACGACGTTGGCGCGGCTGCGCCGTAAGAGCTCCGCCATCGGACTCGCCTCGTGCACGATCGCGATGAGCGGACGCTGCGCCAGCAAATACGTGAACACCTTCGACGCGTTGTAGTCCGGATCGTCCGACCCGATGAGCACCAGGAACCCGGCGGATCGCAACGCCCGCAAGGCGGCTTGGTAGCCGATGCGATCCGTTGACTCCTGCACGCGATCCCCAACGGCTTCGGCCGCCGCGATTGGCGCAAGGCTCGGCCGAGCCTGCGCCGCCGGCGCGTACGACGTGCCGGTGAACTCCAGCGTCACTCGCCGGAAGCGCTCCCCGCGTGCGCGTCCACTGGCAAGCGCGCGAAAGAGAATGCGCGCGGCCGTGCTCATGATCGTGCCGCCCGCGCCCACGTACACCCCGCGCCAGGGATCGGCCGCTGGCGTTCCGCCCTTCGCCAGCGCGACATCGAAATCGCGTTCGGATGCGCCGAACGGAATCGTCGTGCACTGGCCCTGGCGGATCCAGGGATACCGCTCGCGCAACGTGGAGAGATAGCCCGGCGAGACAGCGATGAGCTGATCGACGCCCTTCATCGTCCACCGCTCGAGACGGCGGTTCATCTGCTGCGCCGCGGCGTGCTTGGGGGGCCGGTCGTCGCGAGGCCGGTCGTCGTAGTAGGTCGTGTACCACGGGTCCTGCATGTCCACGACGTACGGCACACCCAGCCGCCGCTTCCAGAGTCTCCCGAGCACCGTGACCACGAACATCGTCGTGGAGAAGAACACCACGTCGATGTGGTTGGCGCGGATCATCCGCGCCCCGGCGAAGTAGAGCGGCGCGAGCGCGCGCAGTCCCGCGTTCCCGACTCCGAACGGCCTCGTCAGTCCGAGCGGCAGGGCGCCCGTGTGGTGCACGGTCACGTCGTCTGGAATGAAGTCCGACAGCGAGGCATCCACCGGCATGTCCTGCGCCTCCGGTTTCACCGTGAGGACGAAGGGCGTCCACCCGTTCTCACGGTAGTGCGGCAGGCTCATCCGGACGCGGTGCATGTCGGGCGCGTTGATCGGCGGAAAATGCGGCGAGACGATGAGCACGCGCTTCATGACGCGCGGGCCGACCACCGGTCCGGTGCGGGCCGCGTGACTTGGCCGCGCCCGGAGAAGACTGATCCGATCGCATCCAGAAACGTCCGCTTCTCGATGTCCCAGTTGTAGCGCGTGTCGCCTGCCGCCCACGCGAGTTCCCGCGCACGATCGAGGACCGCGCGGTCGTTGACCCAGCGCGTCAGCGCCTTCGCCACGGCACTGGCGTCATCCGGTGCGACGACCGCGCAGGCGCCGGCCACCTGCTCGCAGAACGCACGTTGGGCGCCGGTCGCGGTGGCCAGGACGGCTGCGCCCGCCAACAAGTACGTGAACAGCTTGTTCGACAGCGCCATGTCGCTGTTCGGGCTGCTGCCGGGTTCCATGGCGAGCCCGACGTCGAATTCGGCTGCGGTTCGGACAATCGCGTCGGCCGGCGCCGGGGCGTGCGCGATGATCCGCGATTGCGGCACGGCGGCAGTGGTCGCCACTCCCCTCAGCGACCGTTCGTATCCATCCTGCCAGCGGCCCTGGAGGTGCAATTCGACAGCGCCATCGGGCAGACGGCCCATCGCGCGCACGACCGACTCGAGGCCGCGATGAGGGCCAATCGTCTGGGAGAACCAGTACGCACGCAAAGGGCCGCCGGTACTGGTCGGTCGCCGGGCTGACGGACGCTCGCTCAGCGGAAACACGTTCAGGATCGCGACAGGCCGCACGTCCCCGCACAGCGGCGCGTACGCGTCGGCGATGGCTGGCGACGACGCCGTCACGTAGGCGCACTGTGGGAGGTAACGTCGTTCCACGAGCTCCGTGGCGCGCAGTTCACCGGGGTCATCGCCGGACCGGAACTGACCACTGTGGAAATCCTCGGCGTCGAACCCGAGGAGGGCGTCATGCGCGCGCGCGGCCGCCGCAGCCGCGGGCAGCGCGCCGGCGTTGTGCGCGACGTACAGCTCCGCGGGCGTGCGGACCGCGGCCGCCGTCAGCTCGGGGGTCAGGCGACCCGCCGCGGCCGCCAGTGCCGGCGCACCGAGACCAGGAACGCCAACGAGCAACCGCGCCGCCTTGTGCCGTACGCGAGATTTCCAGTAGAGCCATGGCGCCGTCTCGCGCCGCCAGTCCACGAACTCGAACCTCCAGGTGCGCGTCGCGAGCAGGGCCGCGTCGGCGGCAGTCGCCCATTCCTGCCAGTGCGCTCCGATTGCCACCACCTCGAATCCGGCCTCGGTGAGCGCGTCGGCTTCCTTGACGAGCCTCGGATTCGCGGAGGGCTGGCTCGTGGACACGAGGCAAACGCGGTGGCTCATCTACTCAGGTTGCCTGTTGCAGCCGCAGGAGTCGGCTAATGCGCTGCCGCTCCGGGAGGTACGAGACGAGCTCGCGAAGCTGCGGCACGAAAGCGAGCCTCAGGCACACGAGATACGCGGCGGCGAACACGGCCCCGTACAGGATTGACGTGCCGGCGGGACTGCCGGACGGCGCCGCGACGCCGCGAACGACGAGCAGGACCGCACCCGCCGCGGCCGCGCTCACGAGCGGTGGCGCGAATGCATCGGTCAGGCCTCGCGACGACACGGCTCCTGCATTCGCCAGCCAGCGCATGACGAGCGCGAGCGAGACCAGATGAATCACGACCAGCGCCATGAGGTACCGCTCGATGCCGAGTGGAAGCACCGCCACCAGAATGATCACCGTGCCGGCCAGGCGCCACATGTCGGCGCGAAGACACCGATCCTGCCGGCCGTGCGCGAGGAGCAGTGTGTACCCGGTTTGCGCTGCGGCGGCGACGGCGGCGCCCGCCATTGTCCATGGCACCATCGGAATGGCGTCCGTCCACTGGTTGCCGTAGAGCACGTGAACGAGCGGCGCGGCCAAGAGGCCCGCGACGACCGCGGCGGGCACGACCGTCCAGAGGACCGTACGCAGATACATCGCGCTGGCCTGACGATACGAGTCGGTTCCCGGCGGAATGCGCGTGAGGACCGGATAGACCGACAAGGCCAGCAGACCCGCCACGCGCCCGCAGAGCAATTGGGCAAGGCCGGTCGCACGGCCCACCAGCCCGAGGACGGCGAAGCCCAGTGCGCCGGCGAGCCACGAGCTCTCGAGCATGAGGGCCACGCCGACGAAGCTGCCAGCCGCGATCCGCATGGCGCCGAATTCCCAGCTCGGCCGGTAACGCTTCCAGCTCCAGCTCCAGTCCGGACGCCAGCCCTCGCGCACGAAGAGGTCGTACGCGAACGGCAGCGGCACGAGCAACGTCGGCAGGAGCAGTGCGTAGACGCCCCACCCTGACAGCGCCAGGACGATCGACCACACGCCGCCCGCGAGGAGCGCCAGGCCGTGCAGGAGCCGCAACCGCCGCCAGTCGAGCGCGCGCTCGAGCATCTTCACGCGGAACTCGGAGGGCAGGTCCAGCAGGAACAGGACGGACATCAGGTGCAGGACGGGAGCGACGGGCGCGTAGGCCGGAATCCACCTGAGCGCGACGGCCACGAGGTTGGCGACGAGGAAGATCGCGACCTGGATGACGAGGCCGGCCGTGAAGTGATCCTGGTAGTGCACCCGCTCGTGATCGCGCGCCTGCAGGGTGTGCCCGAGGAACTCGCGAAACGAGTACAGCGTGAGGAAGCTGAGCAGGGTCGTGAGGAAGCCGAACTGACCGTAGGCTTCCGCGGGCAGGAGGCGGACGAGGACGAGCGTCAGGCCGAACTGGAGGAGATCCCGGAAGAGCTGGAACCCGGTGCTCCAGACGATCGCCAGGCGCGCCCGTCCCGCAAGGCTCTGATCGGAGGCGCTGGATGCCGGCTGCGGCACGCGTCCGCTCATGGCGCGGTGCCTACTGGCTGCGCACGTACGCCCGCGTGTAGTCCTTCCGGTGATAGGGCGCGTAGTAGTACGAATGCCGCTCGACGTTCACGCGGTTGAGGACAGCGCCGATCACCTTGGCGCGCGCCGAGGTGAGCTGCTCGAGCGCGGTCTGTGCGTTGCGGCGCGGCGTCATCTCGGCGCCGACCACGAAGACCACGCCACTGACGTCGTGCGCGATGACGGCCGCGTCGGTCACCGCCATCACTGGCGGCGCGTCGAGGATGATCCAGTCGAACTCCTGACCGAGCTGGTCGAGCAGCCGCCGGCAGCGCGGTGAGCCCAGCAGCTCGGCCGGGTTCGGCGGCAGATGGCCGGCCGGCAGCACGGACAGGTATGGGTTGTTCGTCTTGCGGATCGCCGAGTGGATCTGCACGGTCCCGACGAGCACATTGGACAGCCCGGGCTCCTGGTCGAAGCCGAAGACTTCGTGCAGGCGCGGGCGCCGCATGTCGCCGTCGATGAGCAGCGTGCGCTGCTCGGCTTGCGCGAGCGCGTCGGCCAGGTTGCTCGACACGAGCGTCTTCCCTTCGCTCGGCGCCGTGCTCGTCACCATCACGCTGCGTGACGCGTCGGCCGCCGACGAGAAGATGACGGACGTGCGAATCGCGCGCATCGCTTCGGCGAACGCCGGCGGCACCCCCTTGTCGAGCAGGGGCGCGACGCCGTCGTGGTGTTTGGCGGAGATGGTCGGCACCAGCCCCAGGAACGGAATGCCCAGATGTGCCTTGATGTCGTCCGGCGTCTTGATCCGGCTGTCCAGGTACTCGAGGCCGAACGCGAGGCCCACGGCGAGCACCAGGCCGGCCATGAGGGCGAACATCAGGTCGCGCCGGTAGTTGGGCAGCACGGGCACGCGCGGTACCTCCGCGGCGTCCACGACGCGCACGCTCGTGCCTTTGTACTCGCCGGTGACGCCCGTCTCCTTCGCCCGCTGGAGCAGGTTCTCGTAGAGTTGACGGTTGCCAATCACGTCGCGCTCGAGCGCGGTGTACTCGATGGCCACGGAGTCCTGACTGAGCGACTCGCGCTTTTGCGCGGCGAGCTGCCCCTGCAGGGCCGTCTCGCGGCTCTCGGCCATGGTGAACTCGTTGCGGACCGACTGGACGACCTTGTCGATCTGCTGCTGCAGCTGCGCATCCTTGGTCTCGAGGGTGGCCGCGATCTGGCGGCGCTCTTCCCACATCGGCCCGCGCCCGAGGGCCACGAGCTGCGCATCACGGTTCTTCGCCTCCGCGATCTCGCCCCGCAGGCGCTGAATCGCGGCGTCGGCCCGGATGGCCGGGAAGGTATCGAGCTTGGCCGGATCTTTCGCCAGCTCGTTGAGCGTCTTGAGGAGCGCCTCCTTCTCCAGTCGTTCGTTTCTCGCCCGGGTCAGCTCCGCGCTGATGTCGGCCAGCTTGCGGACGATGATGTTGTTCTGCGGATCGGTGATGGCGATCGCGCCGTAGCGCTCCTTGTAGGCCTGCAGCGCCCGCTCGCTGTCGTCGAGCTTGGCTTTCTGCTCCTGGAGTTGTTCGGTCAGGAACAGGTTGGCGTCCTGCGAGGCGAGCGACCGCGAGCGAAGCCCCTGCTGGATGTACGCCTCGGCGAGCTGGTTGGCCGCCTTGGCCGCGAACACCGGATCCGGGGACCGGTACTTCACGTTCACCAGGCGGCTGTTCCGGACCGGCGCCACGTTGACGCCAGCCAGGAAGCCGTCGATCTGCTCGGACTGCCAGCTCGTTTCGTCGCCGGCGGGCGGCGCGATCTTCTCGGGGGCGCCCATGAGCAGCGCCACGCGTTCGAGGATGCCCGTGCTCTGCCGCTCGGTGGCGGCGGCCAGGCGCTCGGCCTCCGGCGGGGCCTGCGACATGCCCATCATCTCCAGCGTCCGCCAGGCGATCGCGCGGCTCTGCAGCATCCGGTACTGCGTCTGGTAGAAGTCGTCGTCGTACCAGGCATCGGTGTCCTGCAGGACCGTGTTGAGCGTGTTGGCGCGACGCGATTCCTTCTCGATGAGCAACTGCGCGCCTGATTCGTAGACCGGCGTCTTCCGCAGACTCGTGGCGGCGCCGTACGCGAACACCAGGAGGAACGCCAGACCGGCGGTCCACCGGCGCTTGTAGAGGACGCGCAGGTAGTCGGAGAAGTGTTGATTCTGGTTCATGGTGGACGAGTCCTCGTCGAGGGAGGCTAGAGAATCCGCGGCCCGACCTTGATGATGTCGCCCGGCTTCACGGGGTCCGTCATCTTGACGCCCTTGAGCGTCACGGTCTTGCCGTTTTCCTTGCGTGTGATCTCGATGCGCCGATCCGATCCGCGTTCCGCGATTCCGCCGGCCAGCGCCAGCGCCTGTTCGACATTGGTCCCTGGCTGGATGTTGTAGGCGCCCACGCTCTTCACGTGCCCCGTGATCGTCACAGCCTGTGCCTTTCTGACGAACACGTTGTCGCCGTCCTGCAGCGTGATGTTGTTCGCCAGTTCGCCGTTCTCGATCTCGCGGATATTGATTTCAATCACCGTGGGCTCCGGGCTCGGGTCGGTGCCCGCGCCGGCCGCGGCGGCCGCGCGAACGATCAGGACCTCGTCCGCGGCATCCGGCAGGCGGCCCCCGGCACGCGTCACGGCTTCGAGCAGGGTGATCTCACCCGCGAACGGCACCGGTCCCTGCGTCCTCACGGAGCCATTGATGTTCACGCGCTTGTTGGGGGTCTGCTCGAGCTCGACGGTGACCTGCGGATCGAGCAGGAAGCCGCCAGACTTCAGCCGGGCCATGAGTTGATCGGCCGCTTCCCGCGCCGTGAGTCCGGCGACCTTGACGCGGCCGATCTCAGGAAAGTCGATCGAGCCATCGGGACTGACCAGGTATTTCGTGGACCAGTCCTTGATCCCCCACACCGTGATGATCAGCTGGTCGCGGGCCGCCACCCGCGGATTGGCCTGACTGGCGGCGAGCCCGCTCGCCGCGGCGAGACCCGCAGCGAGAAGAAGAGCTGCTAACGATCTCTTAGTACCCATACGTCACCGATCCTCCGAATCTGAACCCGTCGAACACCCGAATCTCGCGATCGGAGTCGCGTTTGATGTAGTCCACGTCGAACCCCACACGGACCTCGGTCCCCACCCGGCGGCCGATCCCGACGCCGTGGGACCAGATGAGATCGCGGCGACCGCTTCCCGGCGCGGGTTCGAAGCCCTCGTAGTCCAGCGTCGTGCGACGCGTCCGCACGACGACGTCCCAGTTGAGCCCCACGACCTGCGTCACCTCGCCACCCGCGGCGGTGGAGACGAAGAACGGCTGCGCAGGGTCGAACGAGTAGTCTACGTCGCGATCGACGCGCGCGATGACCCGAAACAGGTCGCGTACGACGTACCGAAGATCGACCGCTGCGATGATTCCGGAGAAATCCGGCACGTCCGCGCTGCGGGTGGTCAACTCGCGCATCCCGACGTAGGCCGATCCGGAGATGAGCGCCGCCGGCGTGAACTCGAACCCCGGCATCACCGACCAGGAGTCGCTGTCGCGCAATGTCGAGAACTCGAACCGATCTTCCCGCACCACACTGCGCACCGCCATCGTCGTGAGCGGCGTCAACGCGAATTCCACCGACAAGGTGCCCTGCGCGCGGGTGCGATTCAGCGCTTCGGCCAGCGCCGCGCTCCCGAACTCCGAGTCACTGAAGTCGAGCGTCAGTTCCCGCGCTTCGAAATCCAGCTTCAGTCTCGGTCCCACCACGACGACCAGGCCCGCGGCCCGCCCGGTCTGCTTCTGCAGCACGCGAAGATCGATCTCGTCGTTGGGCCGCTGTCGCGTGCGCTGGTACGAACCGAGCACGTACGGCGCGAACCACGTCAGATCGACGTCCAGCCGACCTTCCTGGTTGAGGTTGAGCGACCGCTCACGCACCGAATCGCGGAAGTAGTTCCACTCGACGGTCGTCCGCCCGGAGAGCAGCGCCCGGCCGACGTGGAGCCAGGTGTCCGCGCCGGGAACCAGCGTGAACGTGAAGTCGCGCGTCGGCTCCGACCTGGCGTTGAACACGTTGTTGTCGAAACCGACGTTGCGCAGGCCGAATCGTGGATCGACGGCGAGCGGCCCGAGGTGGATGCGAGCCGCGCTGCTCGGGTCGTCCACGGCGCCCTGAGCGCGAGCGAGGGCCGGGCCGCCCAGAACGATCAGGCCGCAGATCAGGAACACGCGCTGGATTGGCAACACCAGGGAAAGGGAATCGGAGAGTCGGCCTGAGACGCCTGGTGCGGGTGCACCGGCCGTCTCAGGCAAGTTCGGGCGGAAACGTCTTCGACGAACGAACGCCGGCCGCTCGGCGGCGCGGATCTTACTGGCTGACGCTGCGGGTGACGATGGCGATGGCGCCGGCCGTGCCAGCGCCCGCGACGAGCAACCACAGCGCCGCCGGGGCCTTCCCGCAGTCCACGTTCACGTCGTTCTTGCTGACCATCGTGGGTGAGGAGAGGTAATACGGCCCCTCCGTGCACACGAGCTTGTTCTCGCGCGTATTGAACAACTCGACCAGATACCGGCGCGAGAGCTCGAGACCGGAGAAGCCGAACTGGCCCTGTGCGTTCAGCGGCTGGGCGGTGACGACCCGGCCCGTCGCCGCGTCGCGCAACTGCACGGCGTAGTCCGAATAGGGCTGCTTCGCTTCGTCAGTCGCCCGTCCGGCAATCACGCCGTTGCCGGCCGGTGTGGTCTGCGCAGCCTGCTGGGCCATCGCCGGAACGGTTCCCAGAGCCATGAGGCCCGCGACCGCCGCGGCAAGAGTACGTCGGAATCTCATCACGCTCTCCTCGGTTCCTGAAGCCATCGCGAACTCACTGGAGCCATCTTCGGGGCAGGCCGCTCGTGGTGTCAAGGGCGGCGGGCAGAAAGAGTATCGAAAACCCGAGGAAAATGTGGCTGATCTGATACAGGGGGTCATCTCCGGGCCGAAAGCAGCGACCGGGCGACCTTGAGCTGCCGGACCTTCCGGTAGAGGTTCGTCCGCTGGATGCCGAGGGCCTTCGCCGCATCCCCCACGCGCCCGTGATGCTGCAGCAGCACGGCACTGATGCACTCGCGCTCGAACTTCGCCTTGGCGTCACGGAGCGTGAGGCCCGAGTCGACCCGTGTGGTCAAGCCGTCCAGGCTCGCGTGCGCCAGCAGATCCTCGAGCTGGATGACGGGTTGACGAGCCGCCCGGACCAGCGCTTCCACCAGATCGCGCAGTTCGCTCGCGTTGTATTTCCAGGGCAGAGCCGTCAGCACGGCGAGGGCCGACCGGCTGAAAGACTTGCGGGCCAGGTCGAAGCGCCCGCAAACGTCCTGCGCCATCCGCGCGGCCAGCACTGGAATGTCCTCGCGGCGCTTGCGCAGCGGCGGGACGTCGATTCGCACCTGACCGAGCCGTTCGAACAAGTCGCGTCGCAGCCGGCCGTCTTCGACCGACTGGTCCACGTCGGAGTCGACCGACGCAATCACCCGCAGGTCGAGGTCGATGAGCTCCTGCGTCTCGGTGAGCAGCGCTTCGCGATCCCGGAACAACCGAGCCAGGCGCGCCTGCACGCGCGCGCTCGCCTCCGGCAAATGCGTCAGGAACAGCGTGCCGCCGCGCGACTGGGCAATCGCACCCGTCTCCGAGATCCGCTCGGTCCCGGCCGCGCGCCCATCCGGACGCCGATCGGTGGTGGCGCCGAACAGCCGCCGCTCGAGCTCCGCTGGCGCGTTCGTCGCGCAGTCCACGACGATGAATGGACGAGGGGCGGATTCGCTGGCGGCCGCGTGGAGCGCGCGCGCGACGACCTCGCGTCCGCTGCCCGGTTCGCCCATCACGAGGACGCCCGCGCGGCCGGCGGCCGCGGTGCGGATCTGATCCTTCACGGCCTGCATGCCCGCCGAGTGCGCGACGAGCGCCGGCCCGGTGTCGCCGATCTCCGGTTCCCCACTCGCGTCGGCCGCCGCGCGATCCTGCAGGTTGGCGAGCACGGTCGACACGTCGCGGTCGTCGAAGGGCGATGGCAGCACGTCGATCAAGCCGGCATGAATCGCGTCGCCCGCCAGGAGCGCGTTGGCCGGGTCGATCACGCCCACGACCGGTACGTGCGGGTACCGCGCGCGCAGCAGGCGAATGGACGCAAGGGCGCCGCGCTCCTGCGCGAGGTCCACGACCACCAGCGTGAACGAGCGCTCGGACAGCATCTGCAGTGCGGCGGTTACATCGCCGGCCGTCGCCACGGGCAGTCCGGCCCGCCCGATGCGATCCCTGACCACCCGGCGATCCTGACCGCTCGCGGCGGCGACGTACAGGACCGCGGCCCCTGGCTCATCGCCGCCGAGCCGGCCATTCGTGCCCGGCACCCCGGCGGCCGGGGATATCGTCGTGGAACTGGCAGCCACTGGCTATCCGCCTCCCTTCGCAGGTCCCGGCACGGCGACCGGCTCGAACACACCGTCGCCTTCGGGATCGGTCTCGACGCGCGTGACCGACCCATTGGCGGCGTAGATCAGCCGCTGGGTCGGCACGCCCTTGCCGTGAAGATCGAGCTCGACACGTGCCAGCACTCCGGTCTCGTAGTGCTCCCACTTGTCAGTGTGCCCGTCCGCGTCGGTGTCCTCCTCGACGCGCCGCACGACGCCGTTGGCGAAGAACTCGCGCCGCGTGATCTTTTCGTCTGGCCCGTTGGCCTCGTCGACGTGATCGATGACGGTCAGCGAAGTCGGCGTGACGCCCTGGAGCGCGGCGCCCGGGGCGGCCACGTAGAACTCCCATCGGTCGACCTTCCCGTCGCCGTTGCGATCGATCTCGATGTGCTTGAGCCGCACGCCGTCCATGAAGGCCCAGGTGTCGATCTTTCCATCGCCGTCCTTGTCCGATACGAGCTGCTCGAGGCGCCCCGTCTCCTTGTTGTAAATCGGCGTCGCTTGCCCCGGCTTCGGCGGCTCCTCCCGCGAGCACGCCGAGCTGGCGGCGAGCAGGAGGACGAGCATCGGTCGGAGGCGAGTGATGACTCGCGTTGAGATGCGGGCAGACATGTGGAGTTCCGTGATGGTCGAAGGGGCGCGGGCGAAGCTTCGCCCCGTCACTTACAGCGCCGTCGCAAACGACTACGACGGCAGAAGGCCAGAAATCCAGGGACGGCGGCACCAGCGTGTCAGGAACAGCACCGGTGTGCCCCGAATGATACAGCAGCCGGGGTCCTCAGTACGCGCGCACGTCCGCTGCGTCGACTTCGACGCTGACGCCTTGTCCAATCAAGTCCACCGACAGCACCAGTCGCGCGTGGGTCCCCTTGCGCAAGAGTCGTCCGACAACACCCCGCAGCGGGCCCGACACGACCTCGACTTTCATGCCCTCCGAGATCAGCGGACACGGGTCGTACTGCAGGTCGCTTTCGACGAGCGTCCGGACCCCTTCGATCTCCACATCGGGTATCGGCGCTGGACGCCCCTCGAACGAGACAATCGAGACGACGCCTGCGCATTGGCGGACGACCCGGGCCTGGTCGCCGTCGAGCCGGACGAAGCAATAGCCTGGGAACAGCGGCCAGTCGATGCGCTTCTTCCGGTCCTTCCAGCGGCTCCAGCGTGGAATCGTGGGCAGGAACGCG
>Ga0105106_10001958_pt1 | contig 14722 bp, 10 predicted proteins | sample PPLLaktember2015_5_FD_79109 | JGI IMG/M metagenome (GOLD analysis project Ga0105106, IMG submission 79109) | Freshwater sediment microbial communities from Prairie Pothole Lake near Jamestown, North Dakota, USA - PPLs Lake P8 Core (1) Depth... | ecosystem: Environmental > Aquatic > Freshwater >...
AGCCCGCGACGACGCCGCCAGCTTTGTCGCCAGCGACGGACGTATCCGCGGCGCCCAGCTGGAGGCGGCGCTGCGGCATCTGCGCGAGCGCAATGCGGGCGCACAGCGCGCCAGCGACATGCAACTGGCGCAGGCAATCCTGGCGTTGTGAGCCTGAGGCGCAGGCTGCGAACATCGTCGGCGTGGCCGGCGCTGTGCCTGCTGGCCTCCACTGGATCAGCGCAGGCGGCGCTGCAACTTGAGTCGATCGACCGTTCACTGACACCAGCCCAGACTGAGGCCACGCAACAACTCCTGGCTGACGCCGCAGAGCGCCTGCCCGCCTCTTGGGTGGGCGCACTGGATCAGCGCATTAAAGTGGAGTGGCGCGACGACCTGCCCGCGCAGGTCCATGGCCGTGCACAGGGACGGCAACTGCTACTGGACCGCGCGCTGCTCGACGGCTGGATGGCACATCCGCATGATGTCGGCATCGGCGATCCGGCCACGCGCGCGGCACTCGCCGCCGTTATCCACGAATTGGCGCACTTCTACGACCGCACGCCGCAAGGCCGGCTCTCACGCGATCCGCGCCTGCTCGATCTGGCCGGTTGGCAGGTCAGCCCCATGCGGCTCGGTCTCCGCACCTCGGACAACGCCTTCAGCGATCGCAGCCCGGATCGCTACGAACTGAACAGCCCGGCCGAGTTCGTTGCAGTGAATCTCGAATATTTCCTGCTGGATCCGGCCTACGCCTGCCGCCGGCCCGCCCTGTACCACTATTTCGCCGCGCATTTTGGCAGCGTGCCGACGCCGGCCGAATGTGCGCCCGACTTCGTATACGTGCAGGCCGGCACTGATGCAGACCTCTCGCCACTGCTGCAGCTCGATCCCGACCGCGTCTACGCGGTCGAATACCTGCTCGCCGAAGGCAACGAGCGGGCGATGAGCCGCTGGGGCCACAGCATGCTGCGGCTGGTGATCTGCGCGCCGGGCCGCGTGCGCGGGCCCGATTGCCGGTTCGACCTGCAGTACCACCAGGTGCTGTCGTTCCGCGCGTTCGTCGGTGACGTGCAGATCTCCAGCTGGCGCGGGCTGACCGGCTCCTACCCTTCGCGCCTGTACGTGCTACCGCTGGAACAGGTGATCGAGGAGTACACCAAGGTCGAGCTGCGCGGCCTGCAGTCGATCCCGTTGCAGTTGGACCCGGCCGAGATCGCCGCCCTGCTGGAACGCACCGCGCGGCTGCACTGGAGTTACGACGGCCGCTACTATTTCCTCAGCAACAACTGCGCCGTGGAGACCTTCAAGCTGCTGCACGACGGCGTGCAGCGCCTCGCCGACGAGGATCTTTCCAGCATTACGCCCAACGGCCTGCTACGTCGGCTGCAGCGCGCCGGCATCGCCGATGCCACGGTGCTGGAAGATCGCGAAGAAGCCCTGCGCCTGGGTTATTACTTCGAAGCCTTGAGCGCGCGCTACCAGGCGATGTTCGAAGTGGCCCGGCAGTCGTTGCAGCTGCCGCAGGAAAAGGCGCAGGACTGGCTGGAGCTGCACGCAAGCGGACGCGCGCCCTGGCTCGAGCGCGCCGACCTGCGCGCGAGCGCGGCGCTATTGCTACTCGAACAGGCCGCACTGCGTCGCCAGGAACTGCTGGCGCGCGATGAACTCAAGCGACGCTTCTTTGGCCGCAATGCGGACCGGAGCGTGGACGACGCGGATGCGCTTGTCGCTGTGCAAGACGTTCTGCGCCTGGAGGGCTTCCTCAACCGCCCGGCGGCGCTGCTGCCGGACACCGGTTACGGCCTGCCGCAAGTCGAAGAGCGCGAGGCGCTGACGCAGGAAAGCAATCGGTATGCAGCGCAGTGGCGACAGCAGAGTGGCTGGCTGCGCAGTGAAGCTCGCCGATGGCTGCCGCCGGAACGGCAAGCCGCGCTGGTTGCGACCGAAGCCAATGTCGATGCGTTGGGCGAGCAGCTGCGTCGCTTGCATCGGGAACAGGGTGGTTTGCAGCTGCCGATGTGACGTTCCGGCCGGAACGTTTTTTGCGGCGCAGTAGAAAACGTTTCCGCGGAAGCGTCTTTTCAGGTCGCGGCGCCTTTGGGGTCGATATTCGCGTTCAGCCGGAAGAGATTGGTCGGGTCGTATTTGCGCTTGAGCGCCAGCAGGCGTTCGTAGTTCCCGCCATAGGCCTCGCCCACCCGAGCCGCAGGTATTTCCGACAGGTTCGTATTCGCGTAGAAGCCGCTGGTGAATTTTTCCAGCGCCGGCCATTGCGACCGGACCCATGCCATGTTTCCGCCATCTTGAGCGGCCTCGTCGCCGCTCGTCTGGAGCAACACGCTATAGAGGGGGCCGCGATGCCAGAACGCCGTGGCGTCGCGCGCGACGCGGTTGACCGCTGCGCCTTTCGGCGGCATGGCCAAGCGCACGCCGGGACCCGGGGCGCTGCCGATGACTTCCACCATCGTGTCGACCAGGTCGTCGCTGATCTGTGCCACGAACCCCGACTTGGTGTAGTAGCGCCCGCCGATGCGCGCGCGCTCGTCGTCCTGCGTCTGCAACTGCCCGTAATGTACCGGCTCGACGGCGTCCTTGAGCGGTTTCCCGAGCCGCCGATAGGGGGCCAGGACGGCGTCCGCCGTTTCCAGGCCGTCCGTCATGCAGACATCCAGAATCAGGGCACGCGCCCCGCCCGGCATCGTCACCAGGATCGGCTCGATCCACAGGCCGTCCGGAGCGCGATCGAATAGCGCAGCGAACCCGCGCAGCGCCGGCCCCGCCTGCTCGATCGGATACACCAGATGACCGCCGACAGCCCGCCCGTCGAAGGAATGCAGCCGGTACTCGAACGAGGTCGCGATGCCGAAGTTGCCGCCCCCGCCTCGCAGGGCCCAGAACAGGTCGGGATTCTCGGTCGCACTGGCCTGTCGCAGCTGTCCATCGGCGGTGACGATGTCGACCGAGGTCAGCTGATCGCAGGTCAGGCCGTAGCGGCGCGCCAGTCGCCCGAATCCGCCGCCCAGCGTCAGGCCGCCGGCGCCGGTATGCGAGACCGTGCCGGTGGTGGTGACGAGGCCGAATGGCAGCGTCTCGCGATCGAGATCTCCGAGGAGCGCTCCGCCCCCGGCGCGCGCGAGCCGCTCGGTCGGCTCGACGCGCACGCCGCGCATCAAGGACAGGTCGATCATGAGCCCGTCGTCGCACACGGATTGGCCGGAGAGGCTGTGGCCGCCGCCGCGCACGGCCACCAGCAGCTCGTGCGCGCCCGCGAAGCGAACGGCGCGCACGATATCCGCGGCGCCCAGGCAGCGGGCGATCATCGCGGGGCGCCTATCGAACATGCCGTTGAAAATCTTGCGCGCCTCGTCGTACCCGACGACGTCCGGCATCAGCAGCTGGCCGCGCAACCCGGCGCGGAAGTCCTCCACGTCTGTAGCGCGCAGCAGGATCTTCTTGCCGGCGCCGGTGACCGCCGTAACGTCGGCGGTGACTGCCGAGGCGGCTGCGAACGCACGCCCGAATGGGAATGCCGCGGCGCCGATCGCAGCGGCGGCGGAGACACAGAAAGCTCTTCTCTTCATGGGTTCCTCCCGAACGGCGCTACTCTGCGCGGGTGGCGCCGTGGCGGGCAAGAGGATTTATTGGCGTCGCCACGTTTGGCGTATGCTCGCGTGCGGCGCAGGGGGGAGGCACGTGATCAACCGCCGTCGTTTTGTCCTGTCGTCCTTTGCGGCCGCAGGCGCCTACGCACTTCCGACGCCTCGGCTGTACGCGCTTGACCAAGCGACCTCGCAGGCCGCTGGCGGACTTGCCGCGGTCAAGCTCGATGGCTCGATGACGGTCCTCGAACAGGCGGCGGTCGCCGAACTGAAGGCCAGCCTGCGCGGACCGCTCCTCCTCGCCGGAGATGCGGGCTACGACTCCGCCCGCCGAATCCTGCACCCGCAATTCGACAAGCGCCCCGCGCTCATCGTGCAGCCGACCGGCGCCGCGGATGTCCGAAGCGCGGTCACATTTGCGCGCGAGCGCGAGCTGCTCCTGGCCGTGAAGTGCGGCGGTCACAGCTTTTCGGGAAAGTCCACCTGCGACGGCGGCATCCAGATCGACCTGTCCCGTCTTCGCGGCGTGCGAGTCGATCCGACGGCACGTCGGGCATACGTCGAGGGCGGCAGCCTGCTCGGGGAACTCGATCACGAGACGATGGCACACGGCCTCGTAACAACGGCCGGGACCGTGTCTCACACTGGGGTCGGCGGACTCACGCTTGGGGGCGGATTCGGCCGCGTCGCGCGGCGTTTCGGTCTCGCCCTCGACAACGTGAAATCCGTAGACATCGTGACCGCGGACGGCGTACTCCGCCATGCGAGTGCGGACGAGAACCCCGATTTGTACTGGGCGGTGCGTGGCGGCGGGGGCAACTTCGGCATCGTCACGGGCTTCGAGTTCGGGCTGCATCCGATGCAGCGGCAGATCATCGGCGGTAACCTGGTCTTTCCGATTGAACGGGCGCGCGAGCTGCTTGAGTTCTACGCCGAGTACAGTGACCAGGCGCCCGACGAGCTGTACGTGGACTACGAAATGAATTCCCCCATCGGCGGCAAAGCCGACGCGGTGACGATCCAAGCCTGCTATTCGGGGCCGGTCTCCGAGGCCGATCGCGTGCTGGCCCCGCTGCGCAAGCTGGGCAAGCCGATCGAGGACACGATCAGGGCGCAGGACTACGTCGCGATCCAGCGCAGCGGGGACTATACCGATGCGCGCAACAACGGCGAGTATCTCAAGGCCGGCTTCATCACCGGCTATACCGCCGGGTTGCTGGACGCCGTCTTCGACGGATTCCGGCCGGATCCCGAGCGCGGCACCTACTTCTTCCACCAGCACGCGGGCGGCACCATCAGCCGGGTCGCGACGGACGCAACCGCGTTCCCGCATCGTCGCCCGACCCTGGAGATTTTCGCCGTCGTCAGCTGGGATCTGGCCACGGACGGGAAGCGCCACGTCGACTACGTCAAGGAGTACTGGTCGAAGCTGCTGCCGTTCACCGACGGCTACTACACGAACGAAGTGGCCGACGAGCACCAGCCGCACATCGACGAGAACTACCGGGGGAACATCGCGCGGCTGCGCCAGATCAAGCGCGAGTACGATCCCCAGAACCTGTTCCGGCTGAACGCGAACATCCTGCCAGCGTGAGTCAGTCGTTCACTGCGTGCAGTGCCGTTGCGCGACTCCTGCTCGCGTTCCTCGCGATTTCGGGTGCTGCGCACGCTCGTGAGCTCTCGGAACTCGGACCGTTGCGCGCGAATGCCGGTCGGGCGGTTTCCGGGTACCTCGAAGTTCCTGCATTGGGCGACGGAGGTGCGCGCATTCCGGTGTCGCTCGTGCGCGGTGCCAATGATGGGCCGGTATTGGCCTTGATCGCCGGAACGCACGGCTATGAATATCCGGGCATCAGCGCGCTGCAACGATTGCGCCAGTCGATCGATCCGCTCACCCTGCGCGGCACGCTCATCCTGGTACATATCGCCAACCCGCCCTCGTTCTACGGCCGCACGCTCTATACGAGCCCTGCCGATGGCAAGAATCTGAATCGCGTCTTTCCCGGACGACCGGACGGCACGCTGAGCGAACGCATCGCTCACGTGATCACGACAGAGGTGATCGCGAAGGCGGATTTCCTGGTCGACCTGCATGCCGGCGATGGCAACGAGGCGCTGCGACCGTATGTCTACATGCCGGTCACCGGCGACGCGTCGCTTGATGCTGCCACCCGTGGAATGGCGCTGGCCTTCGGGCTCGACCACATCGTGATAGATACCGGCCGAATCGCGCCGCCCGAAGCGACGAAGTTCGTCGATCAGACTGCACTGGCGCGCGGAATCCCGGCAATGACCACAGAGACCGGCCAACTCGGCCAGAACGATGAACGAACGATCGCGCTGGCGGAGCACGGCATTCAGAACCTGATGCGTCACCTCGGAATGCTGCAGGGTGCGGTGGCGTCGAACCCCGGCGTGGTGTGGCTCGAGGACTACCGGGTGATCACCAGCCCCGTGACCGGAGTCTTCCGCGCAACGGTTCGCGACGGCTACGCGGTCGCCGAGGGCGGCCTGCTCGGCGAACTCTATGATGCGTTTGGCGCCAGGATTGGCGATGTGCGCGCGCCCTTCGCGGGCATCGTCAACTATGTGATCGGCACGCCGCCGGCAGTCGAAGGTCAGCCGTTGGCGATGGTGAGCCGCATTGCCGCGTCGCCTCAATAGCGCACATGCACAAGCGCAAGCTTGGCAATAGTGGCCCCGAGGTCTCGGCGATCGGGCTGGGTTGCATGGGTCTCAGCTCCGGCTACGGCCCGGCAACCGACAAGTCGGCCGCGATTGCGCTCATCCATGCTGCCGTGGAGCGCGGTGTCACGTTTTTCGACACTGCGGAAGTCTACGGCCCCCACGTAAACGAAGAGCTCGTCGGCGAAGCACTGGCGCCGATTCGCGACCAGGTGATCATCGCGACGAAGTTCGGTTTCCGGATCGATCCGGCGACGGGAAAACAGGATGGCCTCAACAGCCGGCCGAATCACATCCGGGATGTTGCCGATGCTTCGTTGAAGCGGCTCCGGACGGACGTCATCGACCTCTTCTACCAGCATCGCGTGGACCCTGACGTGCCGATCGAGGACGTCGCCGGCACGGTCAAGGAGCTCATCGAAGCCGGCAAGGTGCGCCACTTCGGGTTGTCCGAGGCCGGCGTAAACACGATTCGCCGCGCCCACGCCGTGCAGCCCGTCGCGGCGCTTCAGAGCGAGTACTCCCTGTGGTGGCGCGAGCCGGAGGCGGAGATCCTGCCCGCGCTGGAACAGCTCGGCATTGGCTTCGTACCCTTCAGCCCGCTCGGGAGGGGTTTCCTGACGGGTGCCATCGACCAGCATGCGAAGTTTGATCCCAGCGACTTCCGCAACTTGGTGCCTCGGTTCTCTCCGGAAGCGCGCAAGGCCAATCAGGGGCTGGTGGACGTGTTGGGTGGAATTGCTGCAGCGAGAGGAGTGACCAGGGCGCAGATTGCACTCGCCTGGTTGCTGGCGCAGAAACCGTGGGTCGTCCCGATTCCCGGAACGACCAAGCTGCACCGTCTCGAGGAAAACCTGGGCGCCGCCGGTCTCGAACTCACGCCCGATGATCTGCATGAGATCGAGGCCGCGGCGGCCAAGATCACCGTGCAGGGCGCGAGATATTCCGAGCACCTCCAGAAACTCGTCGATCGTTGAGACTGAGAAGCCGCAGCGGGTTGCAAATTCTTGAAGCTGGTAGCGGGGGCGCGTTTTCCGCTTAGAGACTGCGAGATCGTGCTGCCCTGTAAAGAGAAACCCCGGCGCGGGGCCGGGGCTTCATCAAACTTGGTAATGGGCCGTCGTGTGCAGGCCCTCTATCCAAGCTAGCGCTTGGCGCCGGTTGATCGGCTGGCCTGACTCCGGACTCCGACCGAAGTCCGCTTCAACGATCAACTACAGCCCTTCGCCATCACTCGCGACGGACTTCGGCCCCTCCGCAGGCACAAGCGCCAGCGCAGGCGTGGCCGTCTTCTTGGGTGCCTTCGTGTACGTGTAGCCCTTGACCGCCATGCATTCCCTGGCGCGATCGGCAACGATCGTAGGGTTCCCGTTATAGCCGAGGTTGGCCGCGTGCTGCTCGCCATCCTTGATGCAGTCATATCTTTCCTGCGTGAACTGCTCCTCGTCTTTGGTCGGATGGTTCCACGATACAGCGGTGGCGCAGCCTGTGAGCATGGCGAGGGTCACGAGAGCCGCCACTGTTCTGATGTCCATAGTCGAGCATGCTATGCGCGCAATTGGGCGCTGGTCGGTACGGCAGCGCGCACTGGTCGCCGCTTTCGGCGCAGGTGGATCCGCACGGCCTGGACGCAAGAACAGAAACCCCGGCGAGGGGCCGGGGTTCCGATGATTTTGGTAGCGGGGGCGTGCTTTTGCGCCTATAGGCTGGAGGTCGAGTTACGGTAGATTCACCACCCTGCCGACGTCCCCCCGCTTTCAGTAGCGCAGGGCTTTAGACCCTTCCGGATCAATTCGCATGCGATAGCTGGTGCCTTATCGGTTGAACCTGCTACCAACCGGACGCACGCGCCGCCGCTCTCGCCAACCTGCGCGTTCGCGAGATCGAGGAGGTCAAGTCGGTCCCCTACGCACCGGTTTCGCACCCGTTCGTTGAGCGTCTGATCGCCACGATCCGGCGCGAAAGCTGGAGGCATTCCGGGATTACTGCAACGAACATCGCGTGCATCGCGCGCGCAGCGCGCCGAGGCTGCCTGCGAGCAGGCCAACGGATGTCCTGGTCATATGTCCCCCTCGTTCGCTGTGTTGCGCGGAATGCGCGCGGCCCGGCGAAGCGCCGACCGCCGCACTGATAAATCTTTCGTTGGACGCCATCGAGACCCCGATCCCCACGCGGGTCAGGTGCCCGGCACGACACTCGCCGGCGACCCGAGGTGCGCGCTCAGATTGCCGACCAGTGCATGGCGAATAAGCCGCTTCTTGAAGCGCCACCTGCCGTTGACCCGCTCGAAGTCGTCGAAGTAGTGCCCGGCAAAGATCGCTTGCAGCGGCAACTCGTCTGTCTGCTGGAACAGCGTCACATAGCACTGGCCCTTCGCCGTGCCAGCCTGTTCGCCGATGATCAGGTCGACGTTCGACGTCACGTGCTTGGTCCGCGGCGTCCCGTCCGGATAGATGCGGACCGTGGATATGGCTGCGCGCACCTGTTCCCTGCCGACGTTGGGCGGTGCTCCCTCGACCGTCCACTCGCCGTGCTCGAACAGGCCGGCGAAACCGTCCAGGTCGCCGGTGTCGATCGAGAACGCATAGCGGTTTATCAGGTGCAGGATCTCGTCGCGTGCAGCCATTGCGCCCCCCTCGTGGTCGAGCCAGCCACGCCGGCCCGCCGAGCTGGCGGTTGACAGGTGCCGGCCCGTGTGATTCTTATACATTGACAAGGAAGTTCCGGGCAATGACCGGCCATCGTCAGGAGGCGGTCGCCACGCGCGCCGGACACAATCCGCACCGATGGCATGCCGGCGGACATCTGGTTCGCGTCCGAAGGCACTGAGCCCGCAATACAAAAGCACTCACGAGGGGGGACGTAACTTGAACAGCAAGATCACCTGCGGCATCCGTGCCGCACTCTGCATCGCCGCCGGCGCGGCACCCAGCCTGGCGGCGTCCGCGCCGCCGCGGGAAGGGGCGGCCGGCACCCTGGAGGAGGTCGTAGTCACCGCGACCAAGCGGAGCGAGACCCTGATCGAGGTGCCGGCGATGGTCAGCGTGCTCACCGCCGAGGACATCCAGGCCGCCGGCATCGCGCGTTCCGCCGACTTCCTGAACAGCACGCCGAACGTGACCTTCCAGGAGGACAACACGGGCGAGACGTTCATCAACATCCGCGGCCAGACGTCCACCCGCAACTCCGACCCGAACGTCGCGATCGTCGTGGACGGCGTGACGCTGACCAGCATACGGTCCTTCAACCAGGACCTGTACGACCTGCAGCAGATCGAGGTGCTGAAGGGTCCCCAGAGTGCCATCTATGGCCGTAACGCGGCCGCCGGCGCCATCGTGATCACCACCAAGCGGCCGTCCGAGGAGTTCGAGGGCAGCGTCACGGCGGCGGTCGGCAACTTCGGGACGACGCGCTTCGGCGGCTCGGTCAGCGGCCCCATCAGCGACGCCTGGTCGTACCGCGCCGCCATGTCGTTCCGCGACACCGAGGGACCGTTCACCAACTCGACGACCGGCGAGAAGGTGATGCGAACGACCCCGACCCTCGGGCGCGTACGGTTCCTCTACGAGCCGGACGACCGGCTCTCGGTCGACATCAAGCTCGGCATGTCGCAGACGCGCGGCGGCACGCTCGCCTACCAGGCGCAGTTCGTCGGGCTGCCGATCGGCAACTACCCTGGCACCGAGCTCGACGCGAACTTCACCGACATGCCGTGGATTTCGAACGTGATGGGCGTCTACGACGAAGAGTACTACGACGCGACGGTGAAGATCGACTACGACCTCGACTTCGCGACCCTGACATCGATCACCGCCTACACCGATCTCGACTCGTTCTTCGGCGGGGATCTGACGCCGTACCTGCCCGATACCGGCAGCCCGGGCGCCCAGACCGCGAGCTACGCCTTCATCGACAAAAACCTCTCGCAGGAATTCCGCCTGACTTCGGCCGATGACGGAAGATTGCGCTGGCAGGTCGGGCTGTACGCGCTGCAGTTCGAGCGCGACCAGTACAACGAGCTCAACGTGGACACGCTCGGCTCCATCCCCGGGACGCGCAACGAGATCGACCCGCCGACCGCGGTCCAGCCGACTGTGACCTTCGGCCACCAGGATTTCGAGACGACCAACTTCGCGGTCTTCGGGAACATCCAGTACGACATCAGCGAGCAGCTGCTGCTCAGCGTCGCCGGGCGGTACGATCACGAGGAGCGCGAGTTCGTCGACGCCACGCCCGACGAGATCAACGACATCACCGGCAGCAGTTACAACCTCTGCGTGCAGCTCACCGGCAGGCCGGTCGAGCAGTGCAACGAATCCAAGACCTTCGAGCAATTCCAGCCGAAGGTGAGCCTCTCCTGGAAGATCACGCCGGACGCCGTCGTCTACGCGAGCTACGGCAAGGGCTTCAAGTCGGGCGGCTTCAATCCCATCGGTTCTCGCGAGGCGCTGATCGACGCCACCGAGGAAGCGGGCCTGCCAACGGACTCCATCTACCTCACCGATCAGTACGACAAGGAAGTGTCGGACACGTACGAGATCGGCGCCAAGCTGCGGCTCCTCGACCGCGCGCTCTCCATCAACGCAGCCGTGTTCACGACGGACATCGAGGGCGCTCAGCAGTTCCAGTTCATCCCGACCGTCGGCCTGCAGACGACGATCAGCGTGGACGAGATCAGGAGCAAGGGTTTTGACATCGACTTTACCGCGTTGCTGCCCGGCGGCACGGAGATCTTCGGCGGCTATGGCTACACGGATGCGACCGTGGAAAAGTTCGCGGGCGAGCCTGCCTTCGCTGGCAATGTGGCGCCGGGCTCGTTCGAATACACGTTCAACCTCGGGGTGACGCACACGTTCACTGTCTCCCAAGGCCTCGTCTTCACGCCGCGCGTCGAGTGGAACCAGCTCGGGCCAATCTGGTGGGACGTCGCGAACACGCCCGGCACGAAGCGGGATGCGATTGACCTCGTCAGGGCGCGGTTCACGCTTGGCGGCGAGAAGTGGGAAATCTCTGCCTATGGCGATAACCTTCTGGACGAGGAGTATTGGCAGGAAGTCGTCCCGATCCTGCCCATCTTCACGGTGAACTACCGCGGGTGGACCCGGACCTACGGTCTTGAGGGAACGGTCCGTTTCTGAGGGCCGGGCCAACGGACCCGTCGGGCGGCGGCGCGCGACGAGCCCGCGTCCTCGGCGGCGAACAGCAGGGGGGTCACAGGGTTGCCTGCCCGGAGCAGCGAACGGTCCGTACGCGGCGTTACCCGGTGCCGTGGGCGGATGACGGCGGTGTTGTCAGGTTAAGTCGTCCAAGGCGCAATGGGCTGGGAGTGAGCAATCGCTCAGGCAGCTGCCGTCGCCGTTGCCCAGGTGCGATCGGCTTCGGCTCGAAAGCGGCGAAGGGTCGATCGGCGGATCAGGTGTCTTTGAACGTTGAAGTTGTTGTAGACGGCAGCGTGAGTCGCGAGAAAACTTTGCGCTGAACGTTGAGATTTGAACCTCTGCTGTTTGCGCTCCCGCCGTCGGCCCGGCGGTCACAGCCTACCGGCAGCGGATCGCAAAGCTGCCTGAGATGATCAGGGCGGCTCCAGACGTTGCCCGCAAGGTGATCCAGGTGGGGTTGGACCCATCGTCGTGGAACCTAAAAACGGCTATCTGGTGGCGAAGATGGGGCTGCAGCTCCAGCCCCTTCTCGCGGCAGGTGGCCGGCCTATAAACGTGGTAGCGGGGACCTGCTACCGATCCGGCCAATCCAAATGATCGGGCAACGCCCCCGGGGACGCCTCAGTCCACGGCGCCGATGAGGAGTGCAACCGCGTTCACCGTGTCGCGACCAAACCGCTGCGCCAACCGATGCAACAACTCCACATCAAGTGACCCGCGATCCAGGTCCATGACCGCACGCGCATCTGCCAGGTCCACGGGTCCGCCGGCGAACGCCTTCATGGCGATGAAGTCCTCGCGACCAACGATTTCCAGCGTCGCTCCAGCGAGGGCGACTTGCCGCGTGCGGTTCAATGCCTCGGGGTCCATTCCGCGGAGCCCGATCAACAGGTCGACTCGGTTGCCGTGGCTGTCCCGGACCTCGAGCAGTGCCGGAATCGGATCGTCGACATCGCCAACCAGCAGGACCGCCTCGTAGTCTGCAGCGATGAGTGACTGTCGCAGAGCCCGGGCTTCTTCAACCTGCAGCGTCACGACGGCATCCGCATCGAGACTGGCCCGCACGACCCCGTGCACCGCCGCCGCCATCGCGCCGATGACCGCGTAGCGAACCCCGTGCGTTGCAAGGAACTCGGCGACGTCCGCCATCAGCAGCGCTGACTGGCCCGGCGCGCTAGACCGCATCCCGTGCCACCACGTGCTGAGGACGTTGCTGGACTGCCCCGCCTGAGTTGCGAAGCTGCGCCATGAGCTGGCAGTGGGCCAGGAATGCGGCCAGCCGCTGCTCGGCCGTCATGCGCTTGACGTCCTCCGCCAGGCTACGTCGGGCAGCTTCGGCCAGTTGCGATTTCATTTGGCCATGTGAAACCGGCAGGCCGGCGGTGTCAAGAACCGACGGTGTCCAACGCGCGGGACTACTCGGGCTCGCAAAGCAAAACGGCCCCACAGGGGCCGTTTGCTTCGATTCGATGGTAGCGGGGGCCCGCTACCTATCTGCAAATCGTCCAGGATGCGGCGCCCGCTAGCCGCCCTTCCTGACTTTCCTCAACTTCTCAATCGCCTTCAACTGCGCCACCGACCTCGCCAGCTCCGCCTGCGCCTCGGCCACTTCCATCGCCCCGACGCGATCGCGTAGCGCATCTTCGGCCCGCTGCTTCGCCGCCTGCGCTGCGGCCTCATCCAGATCCACCGCCCTCGCCGCGGTATCCGCCAGGATCGTGACCTTGTGCGGCTGCACTTCGAGTGCGCCCCCACCCACCCAGAACAGCAGCTCTTCCCCGCTCTCCGTCTGAACCCGCACTTCGCCGGGCTTCAGCGTAGTAAGCAGTGGCGCATGCCGTGGCGCGATGCCGATCTCGCCGCCCGATGCGGGCGCGAACACCATCGTGGCAGAGCCCGAGTGGACTGCACCCTCGGCGCTGACGATATCGATGAGGATCGTGTTCGCCATGATCAGGTAAGCGTCTTCGCCTTCTCCACCGCTTCCTCGATGCCGCCGACCATATAAAAGGCCTGCTCAGGCAGGTTGTCGTACTCGCCCGCGATGATGGCCTTGAAGCCGCGGATCGTGTCCTTGAGCGCGACGTACTTGCCGGGACTGCCCGTGAACACCTCCGCGACGTGGAACGGCTGCGACAGGAAGCGCTGGATCTTGCGGGCGCGATACACGGTGATTTTGTCCTCTTCCGACAGCTCGTCCATGCCGAGGATCGCGATGATGTCCTGCAGTTCCTTGTAGCGCTGCAGGATCACCTGCACGCCGCGCGCCGTGTTGTAGTGTTCTTCGCCGATCACGAGCGGGTCGAGCTGGCGGCTCGTGGAGTCGAGCGGATCCACCGCCGGGTAGATGCCGAGCGACGCGATCTGGCGGCTCAACACGATGGTCGCGTCGAGATGCGCGAAGGTCGTGGCCGGCGAAGGATCGGTCAGGTCATCCGCGGGCACGTAGATCGCCTGCACCGAGGTGATCGATCCGGTCTTGGTCGAGGTGATGCGCTCCTGGAGCACGCCCATCTCTTCCGCGAGTGTCGGCTGGTAGCCGACCGCCGACGGCATGCGGCCGAGCAGCGCGGACACTTCCGTACCTGCCAGCGTATAGCGGTAGATGTTGTCGATGAAGAGCAGCACGTCGCGGCCCTTGCCACTCGCCTGCTTTTCGTCGCGGAAGTATTCCGCCATCGTGAGGCCGGTCAGGCCGACGCGCAGGCGACAACCCGGCGGCTCGTTCATCTGGCCGTACACCATCGCGACCTTGGAGTTCGTCAGGTCCTTCTTGTCGATGACGCCCGACTCCATCATCTCGTGATAGAAGTCGTTGCCCTCGCGCGTGCGCTCGCCAACGCCGGCGAACACGGAAAGGCCGCTGTGCGCTTTCGCGATGTTGTTGATGAGTTCCAGCATGTTGACGGTCTTGCCGACGCCCGCACCGCCGAACAGCCCGATCTTGCCGCCCTTCGCGAACGGCGCGAGCAGGTCGATGACCTTGATGCCGGTTTCGAGCAGGTCCTGGCCGCCGGTCTGCTCGTCGTACGACGGCGCCGGGCGGTGAATCGGCAGGAAATCCTTGGTCTTGATCGGGCCGCCCTCGTCCTGTGGCTTGCCGAGCACGTCCATGATGCGCCCCAGCGTACCGACGCCGACGGGCACGGTGATCGGGGCACCGGTCGCCTTGACGCCGAGTCCGCGCTTGAGGCCTTCGGATGCGCCCATCGCGATCGTGCGCACGATGCCGTCGCCGAGCTGCTGCTGCACCTCGAGCGTCAGGTCGTGGTCCACGAGCTTGAGCGCCTCGTAAAC
>Ga0105106_10001960_pt1 | contig 14719 bp, 14 predicted proteins | sample PPLLaktember2015_5_FD_79109 | JGI IMG/M metagenome (GOLD analysis project Ga0105106, IMG submission 79109) | Freshwater sediment microbial communities from Prairie Pothole Lake near Jamestown, North Dakota, USA - PPLs Lake P8 Core (1) Depth... | ecosystem: Environmental > Aquatic > Freshwater >...
AGCGCGAGATCACGCTCGAGGAGCACGCGCAGGCGCGCATGATCTCGTGGCCGTTCGGGCTCTACGACTGCGCCGCCCAGACCGACGGCGCCGCCGCCGCGGTGATCACGCGCGCGGACCTGGCGAAGTCGTTCCGCGCCGATCCCATCTGGGTGAAGGGCGTGACCGTGATCGCCGGCCCGAATCCCCAGAAGGACCCGAGCAACGACTTCCTGTCCTGGAAGCCGACCGGCTGGGCCGCCGACGACGTCTACCGCCAGGCAGCCATCGACGATCCGCGCCGCCAGATCCAGGTGGCGCAGCTCCACGACTGCTTCACGCTGACCGAGCTGCTCTCCTACGAGGACCTGGGCTTCTGCGCGAAGGGCGCCGCCCGGGAGCACATCGCGAGCGGCGTCTTCGAGCTGGGCGGCGAGCTCCCGGTCAACACCGACGGCGGCCTCAAGACCTTCGGCCACCCGACCGGCGCCACCGGCGTGCGCATGATCTACGAGAACGTGCTCCAGCTCCGCGGCCAGGCGGGCCCGCGCCAGGTGCCCGGCGCCGAGCTCGCGCTCAGCCACAACATCGGGGGCCATCCCACGGCGTGCGGCATCGCGATCCTGGGAAACTCCTGACATGCACTTCGAGACCCTGCTCTACGAGGTGGACGGTGGCGTCGCGACGATCACGCTGAACCGACCCGACCGGCACAACGCCTTCACCGTCGTGATGGGCCGCGAGCTCAAGCAGGCGTGGGCCGAGGTGAAGCGCGACCCGGCCGTGGTGTGCGCGATCGTGACCGGCGCCGGCGACAAGGCCTTCTGCACCGGCATGGACGTGGCCGACGTCGCCGACGGCAGCGCCAGCGAGGCGGCGCGCATGGAGCGCGAGGAGGGCCGCCCCTTCTACTTCTTCCTGACCGCGCTCCAGAACCGCTGCTGGAAGCCGGTGGTCACCGCCGTGAACGGCATGGTGGTGGGCGGCGGCCTGCACTTCATCGCCGACAGCGACCTGATCGTGGCCTCCGAGTCCGCCACCTTCTTCGACACCCACGTGAAGGTCGGCCTGGTCGCCGGCCTCGAGCCGGTGGGCCTGGCGCGCCGCCTGCCGCTCGAGGCGGTGCTGCGCATGGCGTTGCTCGGCGGCTCGGAGCGGATGACCGCCGCGCAGGCGCTGGCCCTGGGGCTGGTCGGCGAGCTGCAGCCCCCGCACCGCGTACTGCCCCGCGCCCGCGAGCTGGCCGCGAAGATCGCCGAGCACTCGCCGACGGCGCTGGCGCTCAGCAAGCGGGCAATCTGGGAGAGCCTGGACACGGGCTTGCACGCCGGGCTCGAGCGCGCCGAGCAGATCATCCAGGACCACGGCGGCCATCCGGACTTCGCGGAGGGCAGCCGCGCCTTCGTCGAGAAGCGCAAGCCCCGCTGGGCGCCCTACACCGACGAATGAGCGACTACCGCGACATCCGCTTCACGGTGGCCGACGGCGTGGCGACGATCACGCTGCACCGGCCCGACAAGCTGAACGCCTACACCACCGAGATGGGCGACGAGGTGGTCGCCGCCTTCGCGCGCTGCCGCGAGGACGCGGGGGTGCGCGCCGTGATCCTGACCGGCGCGGGGCGCGCGTTCTGCGCCGGCGTGGACCTGGAGCACCTGAAGGCCCACATGGCCGGTGCGAATGCATCCCGGGGGCCGAAGCTCGGCGAAGAGGACTTCCTGCGAAAGCTCCCGCTCGAGCTCGTCGAGTTCCCGAAGCCCGTGATCGCTGCGATCAACGGCCCCGCAATCGGCGTCGGCGTCACGATGGCGCTGCCGTGCGACCTGCGGATCGCCGCCGAGGGCGCGAAGCTCGGCCTCCCCTTCGCGAAGCTGGGGCTGCTGCCCGGCCTCGGCAGCACGCACCTGCTGCCGCGCCTGGTCGGGATGGCCAAGTCGCTCGAGCTGGTGCTGGCCGCGCGCGTCGTCACCGCCTTCGAGGCCGCCGAGATCGGCCTCGTGAACCGCGTCGTCGGCAACGACGAGCTGCTGCCCGCCGCGCACGAGCTGGCCCGCGCGATGGCGCAGCACCGCCCCGAGGTGCTGGCCGCCGCCAAGGCCGCGCTGCGCTACGGTGCCACCGCCACGATGGCGGACGCGATGCGCAACGAGCAGGAAGCCAGCGCGGCGCTGCGCCAGCAGCTCGCCGGCGCCGCCCGGAGCGAGCGGCCGTGACGCGGGCCGCGGCGCTCGCGGCGGCCCTGCTGCTCGTCGCCGCGCAGCCCTCCGCCGCTTTCGACCCGGCCGACATCGAGGCGGCCGCGGCCGTCGCGCGCGACGTCGAGGCCGACGTCCGCTGGCTGGCCGATGACGCGCGCGAGGGCCGCTACCCCGGCAGCGCCGGCTGGCTCGCCACCCAGGAGCACCTGATCGACCAGCTCGAGCCGATCGCCGACGGGCTGGTCCCCGCGCTCGAAGGGCGCGCGGCCTACCGCCAGCACTTCCTGAACCCGGCGCAGTGGGGCGAGCTGATGCTCGCCAACGTCGTCGCCGTGATCCCGGGCGGCGACCTCGCCGACGAGTACGTCCTGGTCGGCGGACACTACGACCATCTGACGGCGCAGCGCTGCCGCGAGGTCGAAGGCGACGACCTCTGCAACGGCGCCACCGACAACGCGGCCGGCACGGCGGCCACGCTCGCGATCGCGCGCGCGATCGCCTCGCTGCCCGCAACGCCGCGGCGCTCGATCGCGATCGCGCTCTGGGACGCCGAGGAGTACGACCTGATCGGCTCGCAGTACTTCGTCGACCATCCCCCGATCCCGCTCGCAGGCGTGGCGGCCTACGTCAACCTCGACCTGATCGGCGCCAACCTCGCACCGAGCGCGCGCCACACCAGCTTCGCGGTGGGAGCCGAGTCCGGCGGTGCGCTGCTCGAGCAGAGAACGGCCGAGGCGATCGCGGCGACGGACCTGGGCATCCGGCCGCTCTCGCAGGTCTTCGGCCAGGGTCGCAGCGACTACGCGTGGTTCCTGCCCGTCGGCGTCCCGATCGTCTTCTTCGGCGACTCGACGAACGCCTGCTACCACAGCGGCGCGGACGAGGTCGAGATCGTCGACTTCGAGAAGCTGGCCGACCAGTCCGAGGCCGCGTTCCGACTGGTGCTGTCGCTGGCCGAGTCGGACGAGCGCCCGACCTTCACGCCGTGGGCCCAGCTCGACTACTACCAGGACCTGGTCGTCCTGTCGGAGCTCCTCACCGACGCGCTCGCCGACCTCGACCACTTCGCCGAGGACCGCCGCCAGGAGCTGATCGACCTCGAGGCCACCGCACGCGCGCGCGTCGAGCTGGGCCCGGGCGAGTACCAGCTCGGCTGGGCGGCTTCGACGGGGCTCTCGGCGATCGACCTGGCCCGCTTCGGCCTCCCCTGCGACGCGCAGCTGCTGCCCGAGCCGGACGCGGCGCCGACCGCGATGGCCGCGGCGCTCGTGCTGCTCGGCGTCGCGCGGCGTCGGCTGGGCTAGCCTCGCGCCGCCCGAGGCCCAGGAGGAAGCGGTGGAGTTCGACTTCTCGGAGGAGGAGCGCACCTTCGTCGCCGAGCTCGAGGCGTTCCTCGCCGCCGAACGCTCGCCCGCGGTCATGGACGACGCGCCCGAGCAGCTCTCGCAGACCGTGGACACGCCCGCCAAGCGCGCCTTCATGGGCAAGCTCGCCGAGCGCGGCTGGCTCGGCATGTCGTGGCCGAAGCAGTACGGCGGGCAGGAGCGGCCCGGCATCTACGACTTCCTGCTGACCGAGTGCCTTTCGCGGGCCGGCGCGCCACAGCCGGGCAAGGGCGTCGGCATCGTCGGCAAGACGATCATCCGGCACGGCAACGAGACGCTGAAGCAGTACTTCCTGCCGCGCATCATCCGCGGCGAGATCGAGTTCGCGATCGGCTACAGCGAGCCGGGAGCCGGCTCCGACGCGGCCAACATGCAGCTGCGCGCGGTGCGCGACGGGGCGCGCGGCGGCTGGCTGCTCGACGGGCAGAAGATCTGGACCACCTCGGCCCACTTCGCGGACTGGTACTGGGTGGGCGCGCGCACCGACCCGTCGAGCAAGCACCGCGGCATCACGCTGTTCCTGATCCCGATGGACCACCCCGGCCTCACGATCCGCCCCACCTGGACGATCGGCGACGAGCGCACCAACGAGGTGTTCTTCGACGCCGTCTTCGTGCCCGACGACTTCGTGGTCGGCCAGGTGAACGGCGGCTGGACCTACATCTGCGAGGCGCTCGACCTCGAGCGCTTCGCGATGATGCCGGTGGGCCCGCTCGAGCGGAAGGTCGAGGCGCTGGTCGGGTGGGCGCGCGAAGCCGTGCGCGACGGCGAGCCCGTGCGGCGGGACCCGCGCGTGCGCAGCCGCATCGCGGGCCTGGTCACGCGGCTCGAGGTGGCGCGCATGCTCCAGCGCCGCGTGATCGGCGAGGCGGTGCGCGGGGGCGTGCCGACGGTCGCCTCCTCGAAGTACAAGCTCTTCATGAACGAGCAGAGCAAGGCGGTCGCCGACGCCGCCGAGGACCTGCTCGGGCCGGCCGCACAGCTCCGCCACGGCGAGCCGGCCGCGCCGCTCGGCGGCCGCTTCGAGCGCTCCTACCGCTACACCGTCGTGGATACGATCGGCGGCGGCACCTCGGAGATCCAGAAGAACATCATCGCGCGCCGCAGCCTCGGGCTGCCGGCCGCCTGAGCGATCGGGGAGGACGCGATGCGCCGCGAGCTGGCTGCGCTCGGCATCACCACACCGTGGGCCCTGCTCCAGGCGCTGCGCAACTTCGCGCGCACCGTCTGGGATCCGACCGACTCCGACGTGCGACGGGGAATCAACGGCCTGGTCTACGGCGCGTTGCGCGAGGCGGGCCATGGTGCTGGGCTGCGACGCCACCGTGCTCGGCGAGGTCCGCATCGTGTCCTATTCGCTGGGCCAGGCCCTCGGCACGCCCGGCCGCGCGCCGGCGCTGGCCCTCGCGGTCTTGTTCCTGCACCTGGCGCTGCGCCAGCCCGGCCAGGTGCCCGAGGCGGTGCGGCTGGCGGCCGACTGGATGGGCCGCGGCGAGCGCGCCCGCTTCTACGCGGAGTTCCGGATGGAGGACTGGATGGAGCGGCCGGTCGCCGAGGTGCGCGAGCTCGTGATGGCGTGCTAGCAGGCCGCCCGAGGAGGACCGACCCTTGGCTCCCATCGCCCGCGTGCTTCGCATCGCCGGCGTCGTCCTCGCGCTGCTCGCCGCCGGCCCGGCCGCGGCGGAGCTGCCGCCCGACGTGGACGCGGTGGCGGAGCACATGGCCTTCCTCGGCTACCAGTGCCAGCGCAAGGACGACCGCCTCGAGTGCCAGCACCCCCAGAACGTGAACATGGCGGTGCGCGGGCTGCAGGGCGGCACCCTGCTGATCGCCTTCCTGCTCGCCGAGGACGCCGCCAAGGCGCCCGACAAGCGGCTCGAGGTGCTCGAGCAGGTGAACACCATGAACGCCAACTCGACCACGGTGATCTTCTTCGTCGACAAGGACGGCGACCTCGGCGCCTCCACCTGGTTCCCGGGCCGCTACGACAAGGCCACCTTCGGCCAGATGATGGAGCGCTGGAACACCGACATCCGCGAAGCGCTGCAGCGCGACCCCGAGCGCAGCCGCGCACTGCTGCGCTGAGCTCTGCAAGCCGGGCCGCCGCTCGGCTGCGGTACCCTGCCCGCATGTCGCTGCCCACCCGACTCGGCCCGGCGCTCGCCGCCCTGACCATCGCGATCGCCCTGCCCGCCTGCCGCACCACGCCCGAGGAGATCCAGCGCATCGAGACCGAGAACGAGCTGCTGCGCGAGCAGATCCAGTCGATGCGCCTGGAGTGCGAGCAGTACCGGAAGATCGACATCGGAGTGGACAAGCCCGCCAGGCAGGAAGCCACGCCCGGCGAGCAGGAGACGCCCGCGCCCCCGTGAGCCTCCTGATCCTGAGGTAGGGCGGCCGGCGCGCGCTGGGGCCCGGGCGGGTATGCTCGCGCACCACGGTGTCGAACCGACCCTCGCCTTCGTCCTTCTCCCGCGGCGTCTTGCTGGCCCTCGTGGCCGGGGCAATCGGCATCGCGCTGGCGGGCGCTCTGCTGCTCGTGCGGCGGCCGACGCCCCTCGCGCCGGTCCGGATCACCGCCGGGCCCGCCGACACCTCGCGGGATCTCGTGGCCCGCGGGCTCGCCGCGCGGCTCAGCGCGGCCGGCGTCCCGACACAGGTCGTCCCGGTGACCGCCGACGAGCTCTCCCCGGTGGACCGGCGCGAGATCGACATCGCGCTCGTGTCGTCGGCGTTGCGCACCACGGCGTACCCCCGAGTGCGCGAGGTGGCGCCGCTCCACGTCGAGGCGCTGCACGTGCTGGTGAAGGAGGGGAGCGCGGACGCCGTCGGCGCGACGCTCGCCGGGCTGCGCGGCCGCCGGGTAGACATCGGGCCGGTCGACTCGGCAGGCGCGGCGCTGTCGCGGGCGGTGCTGGCCTTCTCGGGCCTGGACCGCGCGGACGTGGTCGTCGAGCAGCTCGAGATCGGCGAGCTGGAGCGCCGGCTCGACGCCGGCGAGGGCGACGCGCTCCCGGACGCCGTCTTCCACCTCGCGACCGTGCCCTCGCGCATCGCCCTGCGCCTGATCCGCGAGGCCGGCTATCGCCTCGTGCCGCTTCCCTTCGCGGACGCGTTCCGCCTGCGCACCCTGCTCGCGCAGGCGGAGGCCGGCCCCCTCGCGGGCAGCGAGCTCGACCTGGGCGACGTCGGGAAGACCGAGATCCCGCCCTTCACGTATCGCAGCGACCCGCCCTCGCCGGCCGAGCCGCTGCCGACCTTGGGGGCGACCCTGCTGCTGCTGGCGCACGAGGACGTGCCGGAGCAGGCGGTCGAGCGGATCCTGGAGACGGTGTATGGCTCCCCGTTCGCGCGCATCGCGCATCCGCCACTCGAGCGCCGCGCGCTCGCCGCGCGCCCCCTTCTCCGGCGACACCCGGGGACGTCGGCCTTCCTGGCCCGCGACGAGCCGTTCCTGAGCGCCCACGACGTGGACGAGCTGAACAACACGTTCGGCGTCGCCGGCGCGCTGCTCGGCGGCGTCCTCTTCCTCGGCCAGGGCCTCCGGCAGGCGCGCGCTTCGCGCCGGGACCGCCTGTTCGCCGGCCACATGCTGCGCGTCGCCGGCATCGAGCAGCGCCTGGTCGCCCTCGAGCTGTCCTCGGAGCTCGACCTCGAAGGCCTGATGGCCTTGCAACGCGAGCTGCTCGAGATCAAGCGCGAGGCGCTCGACCGCTTCGCCCGCGGTGAGCTCGGCGACCACCGGGCGCTCTCGGAGCTGCTCGCGCCGGTGGACGTGGCCCGCGACCACGTCGGGGCGCTGCTCCTGCACGTGCGCGAGCGGGTGGCCGAGCGCGCCGACGCCGAGGGCAAGACGGTCGCGGCGGCCTGGAAGGAGGAAGTCGCGGCGGGCGGCGAGCCCGAGTAGCGCACTCGCACCTGGCGTCAGATGACAGGCGGCGCTGGGGGGGCGGGGGCGAATGTCTGCACCGTGGAGGTTCCCCGTGAGATCCCCCTGCCTCGCCGTGCTGCTGATCGCGACCTCACTCGCCGCCGTCTCGCGCGCCGAGCCGCCCCCGCCCAAGGACTGGGAGGTGGAGATCACCCCCTACGGGTGGGTCCCCGACCTCGATGCCTCCGTCGAGACCCGCAACGGGACGGAGCACTTCCACGTCGGGATGGACGACGTGCTCGAGAACCTGGACGTGGCCGCGATGGGACGGGTGACCGCACGCTGGCGGCGCTGGGTGGGTGTCTTGGACGGCGTGTGGACGGTGCTGGAGGAGGACGACTCCTTCCAGCGCGGCCCGCTCCAGGTGGACGCCGACGCCCGCCAGACCCTGGCGCTCGTGCAGGCGCTCGGTGGCTACCGCGTGATCTCGCGGCCGGGCGGCCTGTTCGGCACGGCGGCGCCAGGCGACGAGCGCCTCTTTGGCTTCGACGTGCTCGCCGGCGTCAACTACACCTACGTCTCGTCGAGCTTCGAGCTCGAGCGCGACCCGGTCGGGCCGCTGGCCGGCAACGACCGCCACTTCGGCAACTCGACCGACTGGTTCGCGCCGGCCGTCGGGATCCGCCTCCACAACGACTTCACGGCCCGGCTGCGGCTGGAGACGCTGGCGAGCGTCGGCGGCTTCGGCGTCGGCGACGCGCCCGATCACACGTGGATGATCACGACCCTGCTCTCGTATCGCTTCACGGACCACTGGCTCGCGGCGATCGGACACCGCGGCATCACCGCCAACGGGGACGACGGTGACCTCCGGATGCACGGCCCGATGATCGGGATCGGCTACCGGTTCTGAGGCTCACTGCACCTTCGCGCGAGCCTTCTCGAACATCGACTCGAGCTGCGAGGCCAGCACCTTGCTGCCGAGCGTGCGCTTGGTCCCGCCGCCGAAGCCGGTGATCTGGTCGGTCGACGTGCGGTTGCCGTAGACGACCACCGTTCCCTTCTGCGAGGGCAGGAATGCCACCACGGCCTGCTCCGCGTTGTAGCCCGTGCTGACGTAGAACTGCCGCTGGAGGACGAGCCAGACCTCGCCGTCGGGGACGATCAGCGAGTGCGTGAGCGCGATGGTCGGGACGCCGTGCGCGTCGAAGTGCGACCAGCGGAAGATCTCCTCGGTGCCGGGCGGCTTCCCGTTCGGGTAGGTCTGCAGCAGCCGGAAGGCGGCCGGCGCGAACTGCTCGAGCTTCTTCGCGGCATTGGTGGCCGTGCGCAGCTCGTCGGCGGGGGAGCGCGTCTGGCCGTCGGCGTGCGCGTAGGGCGCGATGCCCGCGAGACCCTTGGTCGCGTACGCCTGCAGCCGGGCGAGCAGCGCGCTCCGCACCTGCGCCTCGACGGCCGCGGGCGCGGCGCCGCTGCCCAGCTTCTGGAAGGCCGCGATCTCCTCCGCGGAGAGATTGAGGTCACCTCCGGGTCTGGCGCTCACGTATTGCGCTGCGCGCTTCGCGGCGTCCGGCGCGAGCGTGAGCTTCGCGAAGTCCGCCGGGCTGCCGGGCGGAGCGACGACGCCGAAGCCGATCATGCTCGGGTCCACCCGGAACAGCAGGCCCTCCTTCGAGTCCGCCACGAGCTTGGCGGGGGACACCGGCACCTCGAAGGCGATGCCCGCCGTCAGCTCCCGCTCGGAGGCCGACGGCACGGTCCAGCGGACCAGCTGGCCGGCCTGGACCTGGGCGATCTCGTCGGGCGACAGGCCGAGGCCGGCGAGCACCACGCCGGCCTCGGGCGGCTCGGCGGCGGCGTTCGACGCCCCGAAGCAGCAGATCAGGGCGACCCCGATCACGAAGCGCAGGACGTGTCGATCCCGCATGCAAGCCCTCACTGACCCTTCTCCTCGTCCGCCTTCGCGTCGTAGTACGGCGCGATCTGGCGCTGCAGGTCGGCGACCTTGGCCCAGGCGTCCATCGTCGGCTCGTCGAGCTCCGCGCGCTGCGCCATTTGCTCGGTGTCGTCGACCAGCTCCTTCACGTCGCGATAGTAGTTGCGGGTCTGGTCGTGGCCTTCGCCCTTGGCGAGATGCCCGGCCAGGGCGCGGGTCTGCTCGCGGAGGACCCGCGCCTTGTTGGCGAGCCCGAACTCGTCCTGCGCGTCGCCGGAGCCGACCTCGCCGCCGGGCTGCTCGCGGACGGCCTGCTCCCAGGCGTCGGCGGCGTCGGCGAGCTGCTGGGCGATCGCGGTGGCCCGCGCCTGGTCCCAGGTGGCGAGCTCGGCGGCGGCCGGGGTCGTCAGGACGACAGTGGACGTGGCGGCGAGACCGAACAGGAGCTTCCGGACGAGGATCATGGCTTGCCTCCTTGGCCGCTGGGCCGCGGCCGGTCCGCCATCTTCCCTGGTGCCCCCGCCTGCGCCTGTCATTCCACGCCAGGTTGGTTCCGCGCCATTCGGGGGCGTCGCGCAGTCGATCGCCCTGGACCGGCCGGCGCACGAGGGTGTAGGCTGCGGGCCGCCTGAGGACCCCCCATGCAGCCCGTTCCGCTGATCCGTGCGCGTGCGCTCGGACCGCTGCTCCGCCACCTGGAGCGGCTCGGCGCTCCGCTGGCCGAGGCGCTCGGACCCGCCCGGGTCTTGCTCGGAGATGACCACGGGCTGCTGCCGCTCTCGGTCGGCGGCGAGCTGTGGGAGAAGGCGGCGCGGCTCGCGGGCCGGTCGGATCTCGGGCTGTGCATCGGCGCCGAGTCGCCGCTCTCGGAGGCGAGCGACCTCGGGCAGGTCGTCTCCCGTTCCGCCACCGTCGGCGCAGCGTTCGAGGCGGCCGTCCGCGACGCCGCGCGCTTCAACTCCGGCCAACGCTTCTGGCAGGTCCACCACGGCGAAGAGACGGCGCTGCACTGGCGCTACGCGCCGGCGCTGACGCGGGGCCGCCGGCAGGTGAACGAGTACGTGCTGATGCTGATCGTGGCGTTCCTCCGGCTGGCGGCGGGCGCTTGCTGGCGGCCGCTCGAGCTCCATTGCGAAGGCGCTCCTCCGCCCCACGCCGAGCAGCTCGCGGCGCTCGCGCAGCGCCGCGTCCGCTACACGCGGGCCAGCATGGCGGTGGTGCTGCCCCGGGCGCTGCTGGCGCTCCCGCTTCCGGCCGGGCGCGGCCCGTCGCCAGCGGCGGAGGACCCGCTGCCCGATCCCGAGTTCGCGGGCTCCGTGCGACAGGCGGTGGGATCGCTCTTGCGCATGGGCGCTCCGCTGCTCCCGGCGGCGGCCGACGCAGCGGGGATGAGCGTGCGCTCGTTCCAGCGCCGGCTGGAGTCCGTGGGGATCCGCTTCGGCGAGCTCGTCCAGGAGTGCCGGTACGAGGCGGCCTGCCGGATGCTGCGCGAGCCGGGCACGAAGATCATCCGCGTCTCGGCCGAGCTCGGCTACACGGACTCCGCGAACTTCACGCGCGCATTCCGGCGCTGGGCCGGCGTGCCGCCGCAGGAGTTCCGCCGCAGGGCGGAGCGCTCGGCTTCGCTGGCGGGTTGACCGCGCCCCCTACTCACTCGCCTTGTTGCTGCCCTGGGCCGCCTGCATCAGCCGCTTCTCGTCCTCGGGCGTCAGCTTCGGCCGGTCGATCGTCAGCGTCACCTTCTCGAGCTGGCCAGTGAACGCGAACGGCGGCTGGTAGTCCGCGTCGTTCACGCTGGTCAGCGTGTCGGACCCGATGTCGAGATTCTCGTCCCACTGCAGTGTGAAGGGGAGCGAGCGCTCCATTCTCTGCGTCGAGACCGCGTTGCCGTCCACCTTGAGCACGCCGGTGCCGCCGCGTCCGATTCCGGAGAAGTCGTTGAATGCGAGCGTCCCCATGCCGAGTCCGTCGTACCGGAAGTCGAACTCGACCACGTGCTTGCCGGGAGTCAGCGCGGGGCCCTCCCAGCGCACGCGCTCCAGGTCGGCCAGGTTCCAGAGGAACACCGGCTTGCTCTTCAGCAGGTAGAAGCCGTAGCCGGCGAAGCGTCCGCCCTGGGTGATCAACATGCCCTCGGCGCCGCCCTGCGGGATCTCGACCTCGGCCTTGAAGTTGTACGAGGCGTTGAGCAGCGAAGGCGCGTCGCCGTTGGGCGTTCCGATCAGCGGCCCGGTCCAGGTGAACGTGTTGCGACCGGCGGTGATGCTGGGGCGCGGCGTGATCATCCGCGTCACCACCGAGGTGTCGAGCGGCAGCACCTGGTACTTCTGCGCCTCCTGCATGAAGAGCGCCTGCATCTCCTTCAGCTTCTCGGGATGCTCGGCGGCGACATCCGTGGACTGCGTCCAGTCCGTCGTGAGGTCGAACAGCTCCCAGGTGTCCTTCGACGGATCCCGTCGCGCGGCCGTCACGTCCCAGGGCGGACGCACGACTTTCGTGCTCGCCATCCAACCCTCGTGGTAGATCGCGCGGTCGCCCATCATCTCGAAGTACTGCGTCTTGTGCGTCGTCGGCGCGTCCGCGTTCGTCGCGTCGAAGGTGTACGCCATGCTGACGCCCTCGATCGGGCTCTGGGGGATTCCGTCCACCGTCGTGGGCCGCTGGATCCGGGCCGCTTCGAGGATCGTCGGCACGACGTCGATCACGTGGTGGAACTGGTGGCGGATGCCGCCCTTGTCCTGGATCCGCTTCGGCCACGAAATCGCCATGCCCTGGCGGATGCCGCCGAGGTGCGAGGCGATCTGCTTGGTCCACGGGAACGGCGTGTCGAAGGCCCAGGCCCACGGCACCGCCATGTGGTTGTAGGTCTGGTCGGTGCCCCAGACGTCGTAGAACTTCTCGAGCTGCACGGCGACGGGCACGTCGATGCCGTTGAACATCGCCACCTCGTTCGGCGTGCCGTCGAGCGTCCCCTCGGCGCTCGTGCCGTTGTCGCCGTTGATGTAGAGGATCAGCGTGTTGTCGAGCTTGCCCATGTCCTCGACCGCCTGGATCACGCGGCCGATCTCGTGGTCGGTGTAGGCGACGTAGGCGGCGAAGACGTCGGCCTGGCGGATGAACAGCTTCTTCTCGTCGGCCGAGAGCTGGTCCCACTCCTTCAGCAGGTCCTTCGGCCAGGGCGTCAGCTTCGCGTCCTTCGGGATCACGCCGAGCCGCTTCTGGTTCTCGAAGATCCGCTCGCGCAGCGCGTTCCAGCCGTCGTCGAAGAGGTGCATGGCGCTGATCTTCTCGATCCACTCCGGCGTCGGATGGTGCGGCGCGTGGGTTCCGCCGGGCACGTAGTGGACGAAGAAGGGCTGTTCGGGGTCGAGCGCGTCGATCCGCTGCATGTAGGAGATGGCGTCGTCGGCCATCGCAGTGAACAGGTTCCAGCCCTGCTTGCCCTCGAACGGATAGATCGCCGTAGTATTTCGGAACAGGTTGGGCTGCCACTGATTGGCGTCGCCGCCGACGAAGCCGTAGAAGTACTCGAAGCCCATGCCGATCGGCCACTGGTCGAAGGGGCCGTTCTGGCTGGCCTGGAACGCCGGCGTGTTGTGGTTCTTGCCGAACCAGGACGTGCGATAGCCGTTGTCCTTCAGGATCCGGCCGATCGTCGCCTTGTCCTTCGTGATGAAGCTGTCGTAGCCCGGGAACCCGGTCGCCTGCTCGGCGATGACGCCGAAGCCGGCGGAGTGGTGGTTGCGGCCCGTGATCAGGGCTGCGCGGGTCGGCGAGCAGAGCGCCGTCGAGTGGAAGTTCGTGTAGCGCAGGCCGTCGCGCGCGACCCGATCGAGCGCCGGGGTCGGGATCACGCCGCCGAAGGTGCTCGGCACGCCGAAGCCGGAGTCGTCCGTCATGATCAGCAGCACGTTGGGCGCGCCCTGCGGCGGCACGATTCGCGCCGGCCAGTAGGGCGTCGACTCCGGCGCGGTCGGCGCGATCTTGCCGCCGAACGGCAGATCGGGGGCCGGCAGCTGGCGGCCGTCGATCGTCCGCGTGGCCGCGGGCGAGCCCGGCGGCGCGGGCGCCTGCGCCGACGACGGGCCGGCGCCCGACAGCAGCAACACGACGAGCGAGAGAAGCCACACGGATCCCCTGATCACGGCCCCGTCCTCCTTCGTGCGACCGCGCCTGCCGGCCGGGGCGCTCGAGCCCGCTCAAGGAATCCAGCCCTGCTCCTGGAATCTCGGCTTCATCTGCTCGGCGATCTCCTTCGCCGTCTGGCGCGCCCGGCCCTCGACCGTGCTCCGGCCGCTGGCTTCGCCCTCGGCCTTGAACGCGCTGCTGACGATGAGACCGATCGGGTTCGCCGTTGCGATCGCGACGGCCGCCGGAACGGCCGCGCCCGGCCCCTTCGCCCCACCGGCGGCCACCTGGCCGGATCCGAGCTTGCGCAGACCCTGTTCCGTCATCTCGAAGCCTTCGACCACCGTCGTCAGCTTGGACGCGCCGGCACCGAACCCGACCACCATGCGCTCCGCCGCGCTGCCCTGGTGGATCGACGCGAAATACCCCCGGATCACGATGTCGTCGAGCCGAGGCTCGGTCCCGGAAGCGGCGTGCTCGGCCGGCAGCCCCATCGCCTGGATCTCCGCGACGAGCGCACGCGCCACTTCCGCGCCCAGCTCGCGGCCCTGCGCGAGCTCCTCGTCGGTCATCGGCTGCGCGTCGACCCAGCCGGTGAGCGCTGACGCGTCCGGGACGTCCTCGGGCGCGACGCCGAAGTCATACACCAGGATGTGATCGGGCCGCGGAAGCTTCCCGGTGGCGAGGGTCTCTCGATCGGAGACCTGGGTCGAGGCGCAGCCGGCCCCGATGGCCAGGAGGAAGCAGATCACCGTGAGTCGTCGAGCAGGGTTCATCCGGACTCTCCTGGCTAATAGCCCGGCGGAGCCGCGACCGACACGTACGTCATCTCGCCGTTCACATAGGCCTTCTGGAACCAGTTGGGAGCGCAGTGGTAGTAGGTGACGCCGTCGACCACCGCCGTGGTCATCGTGCACGCGGCGGGCTGGCTTCCGGACGTCGTCGTCAGCGACTGCATGGCACTCACCGTCACCGCGGTGCCCGCGGCAATCACCGCGGCCGCGGCGAGATCTTCGCTGTCGACGTTCACGTAGTGGCCGTTCCAGTGCGCGCCGTTGACGTCGTCGAGCTCGTCGTTCCAGGCGTCCTGGCGGTCCTCCTGCTGCTGCTGGCCGTAGTCCTGCCGGTCCTCGCGGCTGGAGTCCGCCTGCTGCTGACGTTGCTGCTGGGATTCGCTGGCCGACTGCTGCCGCGCGGCCTGGTTCGAAGACGAGGTCTGCTG
>Ga0105106_10001961_pt1 | contig 14718 bp, 12 predicted proteins | sample PPLLaktember2015_5_FD_79109 | JGI IMG/M metagenome (GOLD analysis project Ga0105106, IMG submission 79109) | Freshwater sediment microbial communities from Prairie Pothole Lake near Jamestown, North Dakota, USA - PPLs Lake P8 Core (1) Depth... | ecosystem: Environmental > Aquatic > Freshwater >...
CGGGGTGCGGTAATCCGAATCAGGCGGCGCGGGGGAAAGCCCGGAATGAAAACGCGCGAGATACGCCGCGAAATCCGTGACCAGCCGCGCCGTCAGCTCACCGCGGCGAAGGAGCGTGCTCGCCAGCGCCTCCTGCGGGAAGCGCCGCATCCGCAGCGCATAGTCCAGGAGCGGTCCCGGTCCGCCGATCAGCGGCGCGTCGCGCGCGCCCCGGATTTCGACCACGTCGAGATAGAGCCCGGGCGCAAAGCGCCGGTTGAGCTCGAGCTCCTCCTCGCAGTAATGGCGCCTCGCTTCGAGCGTGCTGAAATCGAGGAAAGGCAGCGCAACCGGCTTCTTGACCTTGTAGGCGTAGGCTCCGGCCAGGAAGACCCACGAGATGTGGGTTTCGTGGAGCTCGACCCCGGACACCGGCTGCGGGTAGCAGCGGGGCTCCAGGAGCGCACGCGCGAGCGGGTCGGCCGGAAGGGTCTTCATCGAACCATTTTGAACGGCTACGCTGTCGAGAGCTTGATCTGCATCAAGTCGGCGCGACCCGCGTGGCGCATCATCGGCGACCATGACGACGCACAACAGACGAAGCAGTGAGGGGTCGATGACGGTTTTTGGATCCGACGCGTATTCGCCGGCGGAAATCGCACGCCGGGTGAGCGAGGTGGGCGTGGCGAAAGCGCGTCTGCCGGTCGTTTCGATGGCCATGCTGGGCCTGCTCGCCGGCGCGTTCATCGCCATGGGCTCGCTGTACTACACCCTCGTCGCCAGCGACGCGACCCTCGGCTTTGCCGCGACCCGCATACTGGGCGGGCTGGCCTTCTCGCTCGGCCTGGTGCTCGTCATCGTTGCCGGAGGGGAGCTTTTCACGGGCAACAACCTGCTGGCGATGGCGTGGGCCGAAGGCGCGGTCTCGACGGGCGAGCTCCTCAAGAACTGGGGCATCGCGCTGGGCGCGAACGCCGCCGGGGCACTCGGTGTTGCGGTGCTGATCGTCGCCACGGGTTACCCCCAGATGAACGGCGGCGCGGTGGGCGTGACGGCCGTGACGATCGCCGCCGCAAAGGCGAGTCTCCCGTTCTGGGAGGCTTTCTTCGCCGGCATTCTGTGCAACCTCTTCGTGTGCATGGCGGTATGGCTGGCGCTCGCAGGCCGCTCGGTGATCGACAAGGTCGTGGCGGTCGTTTTTCCGATTTCGGCGTTCGTCGCGGCCGGGTTCGAGCACTCGGTGGCCAATATGTATTTCATCCCGCTCGGCATCTTCCTCAAGGACACGGTCGATGTCGCGGGGATCGCGGGATTGGATCGTCTCGACTGGACCGGATACGTGCGCAATCTGGTGCCGGTCACGCTGGGCAACATACTCGGCGGAAGCGTGCTGGTAGCTCTGGTGTATCACGTCGTCTACCGGCGGGGCGTGGAGAAGGGCGCCCACGCCGGCTCAGCCGAGCGGGCGTCGACGCCGAGGGGAGATTGATTTCGATCAATATTACGCGGCCTCGGCGGGCGTAGCCTAGGAAGTGGACCGCTGTGGTCCGACAACCGGAGGCGACCTATGGAACTGCCGCTTCAGATCACCTTCCATGGCGTAGAGCGGTCCGATGCGATCTCGGCAAAAGTACGCGAGCGGGCAGAGAAGCTCGACAAGTTCTTCGACAGCATCAATTCCTGCCGCGTCGCGATCGAAGCGCCGCACCACCACCACGCCAAAGGCAACCGCTTTCGCGTGCGCGTCGAGGTTTCGGTCCCGGGACAGCAGCTCGTCGTGACGCGAGGCGGGGACGAGCACGAAGGCTATGCCGACGTATACCTGGCGATCCGCGACGCTTTCGATGTCATGGCGCGGCAGCTCGAGGACTACAGCACCGTGCTGCGCGGTGAGCTGAAGACGCCCCATCATCGGCCCGAGTCCATGGAAGGGATCGAACGTGACTGATACGGCGTGGCGGGCGCTCACCCGCGCTGCATCGGTTGCGCTGCTGCTACCGCCCCTCGTGCTCGGGGGCTGCACGACATCACAAGTCTTCCCGGCGACGCAAGAGCAGCACCTCGCGCTGCGCAAGGGCGAGCTGGAGAGTCACGGCGTCGCGTTCATCACGCCTTCGACCGTGACCGGCCAGGAAGAGGAGAAGCAGGCGGTCGCGATGATCGTCGCGCACGTCGTCCATACCGAGCGCGGCGGGATCAAGGTCGTCGGGCTCCCGCAGACACTCAACGCCATCAACAAGAGCGGCCTGTCGGACGACTACAAGCGCATGTACGACGACTATCGGGATACGGGGCTCTTCAAGCGCGACATGTTGAAGCGCATCGGGGAGCTCACCGGCACGCGGTACGCCGCACAGCTCAAGCTGCAGGGCTTCACGCAGGGATCGAAAGAGCGATTCGGTGCTCTCGGCCTGCGCCTGGTGGAGACGCGTTATGCGCAGGTCCGGTTGTACCTGCAGATCTGGGACACGCTCGACGGGTCGATCGTCTGGGAGGGCATGCAGGAAATGGTCTATTCACGCGAGCAACTGAGCGAGCGCCCGGTAACGCTCCAGGCCGCGGTGGAGCGGGCGGCGAAGGGTCTGGTCATGGCGATGCCGTAGCGAGGGCGGCCATGAATGAAAATCAGTCCCCGCAGCCTGCCGGCGGAACCGGCTTCCTGCACGAGTTGCAGTCGTTCCTCACGTTTCTCGGGAGTCTCTGGGGCCTGCTTGCGGGCATTTCGGTTTTCTTCCCGCTCTCGAACGTCCTGCTGGAAGTGATCCCGATGCGCCCGTACGGGGAAGACGGCGGCGTCTACAACCACATACTGCCTTCGGTGATCGTCGCGCTGGCCACGGTAGTGACCCTTTTCGTTCTGCTGAGCACGTTCGTGGCCCGGGCCCGGTTTCGCAACCCGCACTTCGCCCGCGCTGCGGTTCGCAAGGCCCGGGCCTCCTTCGCGCTCGGAATCTTCGCCCTTCTCGGCTACCTGGTGCTGCACCAGGTGTATGCCCAGTACGCCTGGTCGGAGTGGAACTGGGGAAGCGACGACCCGCGCAAGCTGCTGGTGGAAGTGCCGTTGACGCTGGCCTACATCGCGTTCTTCTCGCTGGTCACGCGGGCTTTCGTGCTGCTCGGCATGATCGAATATTTCCGCGGTGAAGGGCGCCGAGCGCGCAACAGCGAGTCGTGAATTACGCCAGCTGGGCCGCGCCCTTCGCCGCGGCCACCGCCGGCGCGGCCACCTGCGTGCCTGGGTCGTCTCCTATCCTGAAGCGCGAGCCCACGAACGTCGCGAGCAGCACGAGCATCGTCGACACGAAAATCATGATGATCCCGAGCGCGGAGAGCCGGCCCCAGAGCCCGTCGTCGGCAAATCTCAGGATCTGAACCGCGAGCACCTCGCTGCCGGGACGCGAGAGCACGACCGACAGCGTGAGCTCGCGCACGAACATGCTCGCCATCAGTATCCATGCCGAGACGATCCCCGGGATCAGCAGCGGGACGATGATCCTGCGCATCGTGGTGAGCGGGCTCGCTCCGCACACGAGGGACGATTCCTCGAGGTGTGCGTGCACCTGGACGAACGCGCTCGCGAGCGGGCGTATACCGTACGGCAGGTAGGTGGCGATGTACCCGATGAGCAGCGCCCAGATCGTCGCGTAGAGCGGCGTGTAGACGAAGAACCACATGAACCCGATGCCGATCACGATGCCGGGGAAGGAAAAGGAGAGGTAACTGAGCGACTCCAGGATCCCCGACGCGCGGGATTTCACCTTCACGATCGCGTAGGCGACGAAAATCGACAGGATCACGCCGAGGGTGGCGCCCACCACCGCGAGAAAGAGGCTGTTCTTCAGTGCCAGCAGCGAGATCGGGTCCTGCAGGACGTCGATCCAGTGCTTGAAGCTCATCGCCGAAAAGGCGCGCGCGCTCGGCACCATGGTATAGGGCACGAACGAGGTGTACAGCAGCACCGCCACCGGCAGCACCACCATCACGAAGGAGAGCAGGGCCACCACGGTGAAGAGCGGGATGCGCGCGCCCTTCAGCTCGATCACGGTCGGCCGGTAGCCGCGGCCCGAGATCGTCACGTATTTCTCGCTCTCGGCGGTGAGGGCGCGGTAGATGACGATGAGGGTGACGGATGTCGCAAGCACGCTCATGCCGACCGCCGCCGCCTTGCCGTAATCGGTCGCGAACCCGAGCGCGATCATCTCGTACAGGTGCGTTGCGAGGACGCGCACCCGGCCGGGCATGCCGAGCACCTGGGGCACCGCGAACGAGGCGAGGCTGCGGACGATGCCCAGGATGAGCGCCGCGAGTATCGCAGGGCGCAGCACCGGCAGGGTGATTCTCACGAGCGTGCGCCAGGTGCCTGCGCCGAACACCCTCGAAGACTCCTCCAGCGCCACGTCGAAGGAGGCCATGGCCGGTGCGATGATGAGGTACGCTACCGGCAGATCGAGCAGCGCCTCGACCAGTATCATGCCGTGCAGCGAATAGATGTTGAACGGCGCGTTCTCGAGCGCGAAGGCGTTCTGGGCGACGACGTTGATCATGCCGTTGGACGGGTTGAGCAGGAGCGCCCACGTCACCGAGAACAGCAGGTGCGGGATCATCATCGGGACGATCGACAGCACCCTGAAGAGGCCCTTGAACGGGATGTTCGTGCGTGTGTTGAGGTAGGCCAGGAAGAGCGCGAGCACCGTCGACAGGATGGACGAGCCGAGCACGAAGACGATCGTGTTCAGCATCACTTCCAGCAGGCCGGGATCAGTATAGGCTTCGACGTACTTGTCGACCGTGAACGTGCCGAACGCGGTCAGGCCTTCGGAGAAGCTCCCGAGGGCGAGCATGACGACGGGGGAAACGGTGAGAAAGCCGACGATGAGGAGCAGGCTGTAGGTGAGCTTGGTGCGCGACGGATTCATGGCCCGCTAAGCCGCGACGAGCAGGCAGTGCTCCGGATCCAGGCTGAAGCTCACCGGCTCGCCCTCTTTCAGAGGAACGTCCGGGTGGGTCTTGGCCAGCAGCAGCTCGTTTCCGGCGCGGATTTCGGCTTCGTACGCTTCGCCTACGAAAACCAGGGATTCGACGCGCCCGTTGACGACATTTCCCGCGCCGGCGGCTTCACCGCGCACGATCTTGATGAACTCCGGCCGCAGGCACAGCGTGACGTCCGCGCCGACGGGGAAGTCGCGGTGCTGGCACGCGAGCCTGCCGAGGCCGGAATCGACCATCGTGTGCCCGTTCTCCTGCGCGACGACGATCGCTTTCACCAGATTCGCCCGGCCTATGAAATCCGCGACGAACTGATGATCGGCGTTGAAATAGATTTTCTGCGGGGTGCCCGTTTCGACGATTTTCCCGGCGCGCATGACCGCGATCGAGTCCGATAGGGCGAGCGCTTCGACCCGGTCGTGCGTGACGTAAACCGCGGTGATCTGGAGCTTTCCGAGGAAAGTCTTGAGCTCCTTGCGCGTCTCCTCGCGCAGCTTCGCGTCGAGATTGGAGAGCGGCTCGTCGAACAGGATCACTTTGGGCTCGGCGATGAGCGCCCGTGCGAGCGCCACGCGCTGCTGCTGGCCGCCCGAGAGTTTCGTGGCGGGGCGGTTTTCGAAACCTTCAAGCTTCACGAAGTGCAGCGTCTTCTCCACCTTCTGCCGGATTTCGTCGCGCGGCAGGTTGCGGATCTGCAGCGGATACGCGACGTTGTCGAAGACGTTCATGTGCGGCCAGATCGCGTAAGTCTGAAACACCATGCCCAGCCCGCGCTTCTCGGGCGGCACGGAGATGTTTTTCTCTTTCGACCAGACGATCTGCCCGCCGATCCGTATCTCGCCGGTGTCCGGCGCTTCGAGGCCGACGATGCAGCGCAGCAGCGTCGTCTTGCCGCAGCCGCTCGGGCCGAGCAGCGTGAAAATCCGGTTCGCCGGAATGGTGAGATTCACGTCATCCAGGGCGATGATCGTCTTGCCTTCCGACCGGTAGCGCTTGCTCACGCCCTGGATGCGGATCTCCATCGTTATTTTTTCACGTCGAAGATCTTCTTGAACTCGTTACCCCACTTCTGGATCTCTTCGTCGGAGAGCTCGCGGATGGACACGACCTTCGCCTTGTCCATGCCGGCGATCGGCGGATAGACGCCCGGGGCGAGCACGTATTCGCCGACGTCCTTCGCGAGGATTTCCATCGATTTCTTCGAAAGCCAGTAATCGAAAAATGCGCGCGCCGCTGCCGGATGCGGCGCCTTCGCCGTGATCGCGATCGCGCGCGGCGTGCCGAAGAGCGGCTGCTCGAGCCTCGCCCAGTCGAGCGGGGCAGGGGCTTTGGTGATGATGTACTTCGGCATCGAGATCCCGATCAGCTTCTCGCCGCTTTCGATCGGCGCGGGCGTCGGGCCGAAAGAGGCGACGAGCAACGGCTGGTTCGCAGCCAGCCCTCTGACGAATTTCATCCACTCGGCTTCGGACTTGAAGACGTTTTCCTTGAGGCCGATCAGCCACGAGATCGTGGAGGAGTGGTTGGCGGGGTTCGCCATCACGATCTTGTTTTTCCACTTCGGGTGGGTGAGGTCCTGATAGCGCTTCGGCACGTCCGCGGCTTTGACGCGCTCCTTGTTATAGATGAGGCCGACGTACTCGATGCCGAAGAGCTGCATCTGGTCGTCCTTGCGCGTCCATTCGGGATATCCGGCGGCGGCCGGGGAACGGTAGGGTGCGAGGACGCCGCGGGCCTTCAGCAGCTCGAGGATGGGCAGCGGCGCCTGCACCACGTCTGCGAGCAGCTTGCCGGCTTCGTGCTCGGTGATCGTGGTGGCGACGAACTTCGAGCTCGAGATTCGGGTGTATTCGGCTTTTATTCCGGTGTCGGTCATGAACGCTTTCATGATCGGCTCGACGGCGGTGATGTTGGCGTAGAAGGCGGCCTTGCCTTCGAGGCGCGCCTTGTCGAGCAGGCCTTTGTCGGCGGCGTTCGCGTGCGCGGCGATGAGGACGATGCAGGCGGCGAGCAGCTTTCTCATGATGCTTCTCCTTGCGGTCGGGTTGCCGTAATGACGGCGGTCTGTGGCAACCCGATTCTGGATCGGTCCCGCCAGGCGGGCTTGATGTACGTCAAATCGAGTCCAGATTGACCCGGACGTACTTCGCATCATGCGCGACGATATCGCGAGCTGTATCGGGGTTGCGGCGGGGACGAGCGGCTCACGGCAACCTGGGGCATCGGGTAACCGGCGACGGTGGCTGATCGCTTGATCTGGATCAACACGCGCAGGGGGTGGCGGCGTCATATTCCGCAGCATGAACACGACCGGGCTGGTGCGCTGGTTTTCGGACCTCTCGCGCGCTGATATCGCCATCGTCGGCGGCAAGAACGCGTCGCTCGGCGAGATGATCACGACGATGCAGGCGAGCGGCGTTCGCGTGCCGGCGGGTTTTGCGACGACCGCGGCGGCGTACTGGAGCCTGCTCGAGGCTGACGGCCTTGCCGCCGCGATCTCGGGCAAGCTCGCCGAGCTCGACGCGGACGCGCGGAACGTGGCGGCGATCGGCGCCGCGGTGCGCGACCGGGTGCTGGCGGCGGAGCTGCCCGCACCGCTGGTGGCCGCGATCACGGGCGCGTACCGCGAGCTGGCGGCGCGCAGCGGGCGCAGGAACCCGGGCGTCGCCGTGCGCAGCAGCGCCACGGCGGAAGATCTGCCCGAGGCGAGCTTCGCCGGACAGCTCGAAACCTACCTGAACGTGCGCGGAGAGCCGGCGCTGCTGGACGCGTGCAAGCGCTGTTACGCCTCGCTTTTCACCGATCGCGCCATCGTCTACCGTCGCAACCACGGCTTCGACCACATGAAAGTCGCGCTCTCCATCGGCGTCCAGGAGATGGTGCGCTCGGACAAGGCCGGCGCCGGCGTGATGTTCTCGATCGACACCGAGACCGGTTTCCCCCATACGGTGCTGATCACTGCGGCATGGGGTCTGGGCGAGACCGTGGTCCAGGGCATGGTCGAGCCCGACGAGTACCAGGTTTTCAAACCGCTCCTCTCCGATGCGACCCTGAGCCCGATCATCGGGCGCACGCGCGGCGCGAAAGCGCAGAAGCTCGTCTATGCCGGGCGCGGCCCCACGCCCTGCAAGCTCGTCGCGACGCCGCGCGCCGATCGCCTGCGCTACGTCCTGAGCGGAGCCGAAGTGCTGCAGCTCGCGCGCTGGGCGTGTGCGATCGAGAAGCACTACGGCCAGCCGATGGACATCGAGTGGGCGAAAGACGGCGAGACCGGCGAGCTCTTCATCGTGCAGGCGCGTCCCGAAACGGTCCAGTCGAGAAAGCAGGCGGGTGCGCTCAAGTCCTATTCGCTCGGGACCAAAGGGCCCAGGCTCGTCACGGGACTCGCGATCGGCGACTCGATCGCAGCCGGCAAAGTCTGCCGCCTCGCGAGCGTGAAGGACATCGATCGTTTCCAGGACGGCGCAGTGCTCGTGACCGGGACTACCGACCCGGACTGGGTCCCGGTGATGAAGAAAGCGGCGGCCATCGTCACGGACCGGGGCGGGCGCACCAGTCACGCGGCGATCGTCAGCCGCGAGCTCGGGCTGACCGCCATCGTCGGCGCGCAGAACGCGACGGCCGTGCTCGAAGACGGCATGGATGTCACGGTGTCGTGCGCGGAGGGCGACGAGGGTCACGTCTATGCCGGTATCGCCGATTTCAAAGTCGAGGAGATCGACGTCGCGCACATCCCGCAGACGCGCACCAAGGTGATGGTGAACGTGGGCGATCCGTCCGCTGCTTTCCGCTGGTGGCGGCTGCCCACCGACGGCGTCGGGCTCGCGCGCATGGAGTTCATCATCGGCAACCTGATACGCATACACCCGATGGCGCTGGTGCACTACGGCCAGGTGAAGGACGCGCGGGCGCGCCGGGAGATCGACAGGATCACGCAGGGTTACGCGGACAGGACCGAGTATTTCGTCGATACGCTCGCGCGCGGTCTCGCCCGCATCGCGGCGGCGCACTACCCGAACCCGGTCATCGTCAGGCTGAGCGACTTCAAGACCAACGAGTACGCGCGGCTGATCGGCGGCGAGGGCTTCGAGCCTGCCGAGGAGAATCCGATGCTCGGCTGGCGCGGCGCGAGCCGCTACTACAGCGAGGGCTACCGGGAAGGTTTCGCGCTCGAATGCCGCGCGCTGCGACGGGCGCGCGAGGAGATCGGGCTCACCAACATCGTGGTGATGGTTCCGTTCTGCCGCAGCCCGGAAGAAGCCGATCGCGTGCTCGCCGAGCTGGCGTGCCACGGACTGGTGCGCGGTGAAGGTCTCGAGGTGTTCGTCATGTGCGAGATCCCCGCCAACGTGATACTCGCGGAGCGCTTCGCAGAGCGGTTCGACGGCTTTTCCATCGGCTCCAACGATCTCACGCAGCTCGTGCTCGGCGTGGACCGCGACAATGCGACCCTCAAAGCCCTGTTCGACGAGCGCAATCCCGCCGTGACCGAAGCCATCACCACGCTGCTGGCGAAGGCGCGCGCGAGCGGCACCAAGACGGGAATCTGCGGCCAGGCCCCGAGCGATCACCCCGACTTCGCGCGCTTCCTGGTGGCGAACGGGATCGATTCGATTTCGGTGACGCCCGACAGCTTCATGGCAGTCAAGCGCGCCGTCGCGGCGGCAGAGCAGGGGATGAGCGTGCCGGCAATCGCCCCCGTGACGGCGGCCGCACCGGCGTCCGAAGCCGGGAGAGCCGCGTAGCCGCAGCCGCGGCGGCGCCGTTCCCGCGCGCATAAGCGGCCATGGACGCTTCCTTACTGCTGTCCGCGTTCGTCCTGACGCTCGCCATGAGTTTTCTGGTGGGGCTCGCGCTGCGCGAATACTACGTAGCGCAGGAGCACCTCGACTATTTCGGCAGCGTCCGCACCTACACCTTCATCGGCATGCTCGGCTTCGGGCTCTACCAGCTCGACTCCGACCTCACCTACGGCGCGGGCCTCGCGGGCCTGGCGGCGTTCCTGACCGTCTACTACTGGCGAAAAAGCGGCGCGGCCAAGCCCGGCATGATCGGCATGCTGACCGCGCTCCTCACGTATCTGATCGGCCCGCTGGCGCTGACGGTTCCGGCGTGGTTCGTCATCCTGTTCGTGGTCTCGGCGCTTTTCGTCCTGAACGCCAAAGAGCGCATACGCACGCTGTCCGAAACGATCACGCAGCGCGAGGTGGTGACGCTCGCGACGTTTCTCACGCTCGCCGGCGTCGTCCTTCCGCTGCTGCCGCGCGAGACCATCGCACCGTGGCTGCCGCTCACGCCGTACCAGATCTGGCTCGCGGTGGTGGTGAGCACCGGAATCTCGTACGCGAGCTACCTCCTTCAGAGTTTCGTCTTCCCGCGGGCCGGGCTCCTGCTCACGGGCATCATAGGCGGGCTTTACTCCAGCACCATGACGACTTACGTGATCGCGCGGCGCACACGCGATACCGGCGCCCCGCTCGAGGTCACGGCGGCGCTGATCGCGCCGAGCGGCATGATGTACGTGCGCATGATCGGGCTGGTGGCGGTATTCGACCGCAGCATCGCGCTGCAAGTGGCTCCGCTTTTTCTCGCGCTCTCTGCGCTCACCGTGGTCGTGGCCTGGCTGATGTGGCGCCGCGTGCCGGCGATTGCGCGCGCTGCCGCGCCCCGGCCCACAGCCCACCGCAATCCGCTCGAGCTGAGCTCGGCGGCGCTTTTCGCCGTGCTGCTCGTCGTGATGGCGGTGGCCGCACGCTACGCGATGGACACCTGGCCCGATATGGGACTGCACACCCTGGCCATGATCGCCGGCGTGACCGACATCGAGCCCTTCGTGCTTTCGCTGCTGCAGTTTCGCGATCCGGTTCCCCCCGCGCAGATCGTGGAGGTGCTCGTTATCGCGACGGCTGCGAACAACCTGCTGAAGGCGCTGTGCGCCCTCGTATTCGCGCGCCGGGACGCAGGCGTGCGCGCCGCAACGGTGCTGGTCGCCGTCGCTCTTCTTTCGCTGGGTTACCTGGCGTTCTGACGGACTTTCAGTGCTCCTCGGTGCGGGTACCGTCTTCCTCGGCAGGCTCGCCGGTCACCGGATCGTTCCAGTCCGAAATACCGATCTCGGCCATGGCTTCCTCGGTCGTCTCACCGGGCTCGAACGTCGAGTCGTCCTGCTGCTCCATATCCTGAACCGCTTCGATCAGCGTCGGGAACGGCCCGTACTCGCGGCCACCGCCCGTGTCCTGCCAATAGAAGCCGTCCGGCCGCTCGACGACGCGCGTGTGGTCGAAATCGGGTGGAGTCTGGGGAATCAGTTGCGCCATGGCGTTTCCTCTAGGGTTTGCTCAGTCTATCGATTGCGGGGGCGTAGCGATACCGCGAGCGGCCGAGAAATTCGACCACGTCCGTGGTGTCCTGATCGCTCCAGGTGAGATTCTGCTGGCGGCGCCAGTGCTCGACCAGCTCGCGCACTTCTTCGCGGGTCAGCGCGATCCTGTTCGGACGCGAATGCACCTGCGCGGTATGGCAGCCGATGCAATGGTTCTCGTAGAGCGCGCGGCCGCGGTCAGCGTCGGGGATCTGCCCCGCCGCAGGCGTGACGAAACCCGTCGCCGCCGTCAGTGCGCCCAGCGCGGCGAAGGCTCGAAGCACGCTCCCGATCCTGCCTGAACTCGAGTATTTGTCCATATTGCTCCCTCGTGGCCAGAGTAAGTGTGGCACGAGCCGCCGGCTTTGACATGGATCAAGGGACGCACGGTATGCAGTGTCTACGATGCGTCGTTCAGGATGCCACTCCTGGAGCGGTTCGCCGCTCGACAAAACGCAAGCGACGAGGGGACTGAATTGTCGACCGAATTGATTTATCAACAATCTGAGATCCTCATCGTGCTCGCGCTGGCGGGCCTTCTGGTGCTTTCAGGTGAGATCGGATATCGCCTGGGTCGCAGGCCACGGAAAGCACCTACCGTACGGGAGGAAACTCAGTTCGTCAGCATCGAAGTCGCCGTCCTGGCGCTGCTCTCCCTGCTCCTCGGGTTCACCTTTGCCATGGCCCTCTCCCGATTCGAATTACGGAAGGAAATGGTAGTCCGGGAATCCAACGCAATCGGCACCGCTGCTCTCCGTTCGCAGCTCCTGCCGGCATCACATCAGGACGAAGTGAGTGAGCTCTTTCGCCGTTATGTTGAGATTCGGCTGGACGCTGTTCTCCGTACCAAGCAGTTCTCTCCGGCCCGACGCGAGCTGGACGCCGAAACGACGCGACTTCAGGCCCGGTTGTGGAAGATCGCTGCCACTGCCGCAGCGACGGATCCGCGATCGGTCCCGTTGGGTCTGTTTGCACACGCAGTGAACGAGCTCATCGATATCAACGCTCACCGTGACGTGGCCGTTGCCAATCACGTGCCCGAAAGCGTGCTGCTGTCGCTGTTCGGTTTCGCAGTACTCGCGGCCGGAATCCTGGGGTATGGGAACGCGCTGGCAGGCGCTCGAATCCGGACACCCGCGGCGATTTACTCGGTCGTCGTGGTGCTGGTGATCCTGCTCATTCTCGATCTCGATCGTCCGCAAGAGGGGCTTGCCCGGGTGAGTCAGGAAAGCATGATCCAGTTGCAGACGATCTTGAACTCCGTTAAGCAGTAAAGCGACATCGCTCGAACGGCCTCTCTAGATGAGCACGCTGGAATCCCTGGCCTGCACGCTCGTCATCTGCCGTTCGACGAAGCGGGCATAGGACCCGCGCCGCGCCACCAGTTCGTCATGGGTGCCGCTTTCGACCACGCGCCCGGCATTGAGCATGAGTATCAGGTCGGCGGCACGTATGGTCGACAGGCGATGCGCGATGACGATGGTCGTGCGATCGACCATCAGGGCAGTGAGCGCCTCGCGAACGTGAGTTTCGCTCAGGGTGTCGAGATGCGAAGTGGCTTCGTCGAGAACCAGTATCGGCGCATCCTTCAGGAAGGCGCGTGCGATCGCGACCCGCTGGCGCTGGCCGCCGGAGAGCTGAACGCCGCGCTCGCCGACGCGAGTCTCGAGACCGTCGGGCAGGTTCGAAACGAACTCCGACAATGCGGCCTGCGCGAGCGCGCGTCTCACCAGCGCATCGGATGCGCCCGGCCGCGCGAGACCGATGTTGGCCTTGAGCGTGTCGTTGAACAAATACGTGTCCTGTGCGACCAGGGCGATGCGCTCGCGCAGCCCGTCGAGGGTGAGCTTTCGAACGTCGATGCCGGCAAGGCGCACCGATCCCTGGTCGGGATCCCAGAAACGGAGCAGCAGATTGGCGACCGTGGTCTTCCCGGCGCCGGAAGGCCCGACCAACGCGACGGTCGATCCCGCCGCGACATCGAAAGAGACGTCGGACAACGCAGGCACCCGGCGCCGCGGATAGGTGAAGCGGACCTGATGAAACTGGAGAGGGGATCCGCCTGCGGTAACCGGCGGATCGAACGCGCCGCCGACGATCCGCACAGGCTCCGAGTGCACGACGTGCAGCCGCCGCGTGGACGCGATCGTGTCGGCAAGCTGGCGTCCCACCTGCGCGATCTCCGAGACCGGCAGGAACGCGGCGACGGAAACGAGGATCAGCAGCGGCAGCAAGGTCGGCGCGATCCATCCACTCGCGACCAGGTAGGCGCCCGTGCCTGCAATCGCGAGGCCGCCCAGGCCGGTGGCGAGCTCCAGTCTTTCGTTCTGTCGCGAAAGATCGTCGAGCAATGCCAGCCGCGTCTCCTGGTAACGCCGGACGTGCGCGATGAACTGCGCGCGCCGCTCGGCGGTGGCCTGAAAGGCGAGGAGGTCGGAGAGCCCCTGTATCGTTTCGGTCACGTGCGCGCCGAGTTGTCCGAGCGCCGCGCGCGCTTCGCTTCCCAGGGAATCGATGCGCCGGCGGCCGATCCAGGGCGAGAGGCCGGCGTAGGCGAGAAAGGGCAGGAGCACGACCCCGAGCGGCCACGCGGCGACGCCCAGCATCGCCAGCACCGCGCCCGGCACCAGCACCGCGACGAACGCCGGCGCGACGGTGTGCGCGAAGAAATACTCGACTGTTTCCACGTCCTGCGTCGAGAGCGCCAGCAGGTCTCCCGACCGGCGCTCCAGCAGATACGCCGGTGCCAGCGCCTCGAGCTTCTCATACAAAGCGATGCGCATCTCGGCCAGCAGGCGATACGCCATGTCGTGTGCGAGCCAGGATTCGAGCCAGTGCAGCAATCCCGCCAGCGGCGCTACGACGAAAAGAGCCACGATGAGCGACTGCGGCCAGATGCCGTCTTTCACCGCCGCGATGACGAGCGCACCCAGTATGCCCACACCGATGAACGCCGCGACCCGGGCAATGCCCAGAACGACGGTCAGGGCGAGTTGCCGCCACCAGGGCCGGATGAAACGCACGAGCGTGAGTATCGTCTCGCGCCATCCCACGCCTGCGGCGTCGGTATCGATGTCGCGCACTTCGATTCGGCTTTCGTCGTGCCGTTCGCCGCCGCCTTTGAGGGTGCGGTTGCCATCTTCCGGTGCATCGGGCGCACCCCCGATGTCGGCAATATCCTCACGCGTCGCGCTGGCTGCCTGAGAGCCCATGAGACCGCGATACGGCCCGTCGCGGCGCATCAGCTCGTCGTGGCGCCCGCTTTCGACGACCCGTCCGCGTTCGAGCACGAATATGCGGTCGGCCGCGATCACGCTCGACAGGCGATGGGCGAGTATCAGCGTCGTGCGCTCCTGCATCAGGCGGTCGAGCGCCTCCTGGATCACGGCTTC
>Ga0105106_10001964_pt1 | contig 14706 bp, 17 predicted proteins | sample PPLLaktember2015_5_FD_79109 | JGI IMG/M metagenome (GOLD analysis project Ga0105106, IMG submission 79109) | Freshwater sediment microbial communities from Prairie Pothole Lake near Jamestown, North Dakota, USA - PPLs Lake P8 Core (1) Depth... | ecosystem: Environmental > Aquatic > Freshwater >...
CACCTCCGCGACGTAGCAGTTGCGCGGCGACAGCCGGCTGCTGCCGCTGCCGTGCGCGAACGCCACCACGCCGCACGACTGCTGCGGCAGCACCAGCGTGCCTGGCAATCCCCGTCGCTGTGCCGGGAGCGTGATTTCGATCGGCAGGATGTCCATGGTGCCATCTCCCGGATCCGGTGCCACGCGCGAGACCGGACTGCTCGCGCGACCCATTGTCCCGCCAGGGCGTGTTCACACGCCCTGGCTGCCCACCACCGCTGCCACATCGATCGCCCGGGTGATGTCCACGCCCGGCATCGTGAATTCGAGCAGTTCCGCGAGTTGAGCTTCGCCTCCCGGCGCGAGTCCCGCGCCCGGATGCCGGACCGCGCCGCTGGCAAGCAGGCCGCGGCGGCGCAGGATCTCCTTTCGCACCGCCACGCCCGGCTGCTGCTCGAACACGATCAGCGGCAGGAAATGCCGCCAGATGCGCTGCGCGAGCGCCCGATCACCACGGCGCCATGCGGCCAGGTGCGCCTGCAGCACCTCCGGAAACGCGAACCCGGTGTTGTAGCCGCTCGATCCCTTTTCCAGGTCGAACTGGCCGTACAGCGCCCCCAGGCCCGTCAACATCGGGACCGGCCGCGACAGCGCGGCCGACAGCGCCTCGATCTTCGGCGCGGACGGCACCGCCTCGGCCTTGATGCAGGCGATGCGCGGGTTGTCGGCGACGATGCGCGCGATCGACGCCACGCTCATGTGCACGCCGGTCGATGCCGGGTGATCCTGCAGGACCACCGGGAGCGACAGGTCGGCGCAGACCCGCCCGAAGTAGTCGGCAACCCGCGCCTCGTTCGGCACGGGCTCGGCCGAAGGCGCGACCATCAGCGCATCGGCACCGAGCTCGGCGGCCATGCGCCCCAGCTCGATCGTCGCCCGGGTACCGGGGTGCGAGACGCCGACGATCACCGACATCCGACCCCGCGTGGCATCGACGGCCGCGCGGACGATCGACTCCCGCTCGCGATCGAGCATCCGGTTTGCCTCGCCGAGCACGCCGAGTAGGGTGACGCCCTGGACGCCGATGTCCGCCATGAACGCCAGCATTCGGCAAAGCGAGTCCTCGTCCAGACGCTCGTCGGAGTGGAATGGCGTCGCGAGGATCGGGAAGACCCCGGAAAACGTCGTCATCATCGCTTAACTCCGATCAATGTCTCCGAAAACGGCTCGTGTTGAGTCTCACAACCATATCGGCTTCCCCGGTCACGGGGCCAACGCGCGCACCACCGGCTGGGGCGGCCTGTCGACAGGTTACCGGCCTGGCCACGAAGACCCCTGACGGATGTCAACCGCGCGGCGTCGCGGGGCCTGCGCCGCGATCCGCTCGGCGGGGGCCGGCTCCCCCGATCGGGGATGGGGAGTACGTCCAAAGGGGTATATGCGAGCGCTCTTATCTCGTTACGATGGAGGCGCACGCGCGGTCGGATCGCAGCTGCCCGGACGGCGGCCGGTCCGGCTTGCACGGATCGCTCAGAGAAAAGGAGGGAGACACGGATGTCCGATGCAATGCAGGACGGTACCGTCCGGACCGACGACGAGGGGTACCTGATCGACCCTTCGGACTGGAATCCGGAGGTCGCACAGATGCTCGCGCAGCGCGAGAACGTCGAGCTGACCGACGACCACTGGGCGGTGCTGCGCTTCATGCGCGAGTACTACGACGACCACCAGGTTCCCGCGGATGCCCGCTTCGTGATCCGCTTTCTCGCCAGCGAGCGCGGCAAGGGCGACGACGCCCGCGACGTGCTCTTCGCGCTGTTCCCGTACGGCTACGTCAAGCAGGCCTGCAGGATCGCCGGCATGCGGCGGCCGCGCGTGTGGAGCACCGGCTGACCTACGCCTCGCGCATCATTCGCCAGTAGTCGATCTTCATCATCAGCGCGGCGCCGCCGACCAGCGACAGGAACGTGAGGATCGAGCCGAGCGCGAGCGTCGACAGGCCCGACAGTCCCTGCCCGATCGTGCAGCCGAGCGCGGTGATGCCGCCGAAACCCATCAGGATCGCGCCCAGGATGTGGCGCTTGAGGTCGGCCGCGTTCGGGAAGCTCTCTTCGCGGTAGGTGCGCGAGATCAGCGCCCAGGCCAGCGAGCCCGCGACGATGCCCAGTGCGGTCGCGATGCCGAAGGTCACGTGCTTGCTGGTATCGCTCCAGAACATCAGCAGCTCCAGCGTGTAGGCGAACGGCGCCACCAGCGACAGCGACTCGGGGCGATTGCTGTTGGTGGCGATGAATGCCTCTTCCAGCGTCTCGGGGTGCTCGGCGACGAAGCCGAGATGCCCGGTCACGTACCAGCCTCCGACCACGGTCAGGCCGACCACGATGCCCCCCAGCAGCGCGTCGAGGCTCCAGACCTCGCGGCTGGAGAGCACGAACGCGAGCAGCAGCGCACCGATCGCCAGTGGCACCCACAAGTCGACCGCCGCCCGCTCGAGGCCGAGCGCCGAAGACATCAGCGTCGGCAGGTCCTGGGTGGTGGCGAGCCTCACGGTCAGCGTGTCCAGCGTGTTGACCCGCCAGACGCCGAACAGTCCCTTCAGCGTCACGTAGGCCGAGACGCCGAGCACGACGAAGACCACCAGCGATTTCAGGTTCCCCCCGCCGATCCGGATCAGCGTCTTGCTGGTGCAGCCGGACGCGAGCGTCATGCCGATGCCGAACAGCAGGCCGCCGACGATGTTCGACAGCCACACCAGGTTCGCACCGGCATAGATCGACTTGCGCGTATCGACCAGCCCGCCCAGCTGCATGGCCCAGACGCCGATGATCGCGATCGCGATGGCGAGCAGCCACATCCGCATCCGGGTCCAGCTGCCCATGTTCACGATGTCGGACACCGCGCCCATCGTGCAGAAGTTGGTCTTGTTGCCGACGAACCCGAAGATCGCGCCCAGTGCGAATCCCAGCCAGACGATCAGCGCCGCGGGCGGCAGCGAAGTATCCATCGCGATCGATCTCCCCCTCTCGATTGCGCGCAAGCGCAATGCGTGTCAATGCGCCAGCGCGTCCGCGAACGACCCGTGGGTGCCGGCGATCCGGTCATGATACCGGGCGCGCAGGACGGTCCGGCGGTGCTCGTCCGAGTCGACGAAGCCGTCTCGCTCGTGCAGCACGTTGTTGCAGACGATGCCCATGCCGGACTCCAGGCGCAGGCTGTATACCCATGGGCCGTCGGCATCGAGCGCGGCGCGCAGCGCCGCGACCGCGGCGCGGGTGGCCGGATCGTCGCGCCACGCGATGCTGCGGGTGCGCGCGGTGTAGCGCATGTGCAGGTCGCCACCGGGCGCCAGCAGCGAGAACACCGGCCCCGCCTGCGTCTGCCTGGCCACCGATGCGCTGCCATCGGCATCCATCTCGCCGTCGCGCTGCGGGATCGACATCGCATCCGGTGCCGAAAGCGCCCGCACGTGCTCCGGATCGGCGTCGCGCAGCAGGATGTAGGCGATCTCGTGGTCCAGCAGGCGGTTTCCGCCGCCCTCGGCGGCGCGCTCGACGCAGTGCAGAAGCATCGCGGCGATGGTGCGCCCGGGCGGGTTGTAGTAGCCGTCGGTGTGCCAACGGATCGGTCGGTCGGTGTACGGGATGAACTCGCCGCGGGTACCGGGCTCGCCGACCGACAGCGTGCTGATGCCGTCCTCGTCCGCGAGCCAGTTGGCGTCGAGACGGCGCAGCCCGAGCTGCTCGCCCAGCAGCCGCGCGACGTCCTTGCCCTCGCCCCGGTGCCGGCTCGCATAGACGGCCATGTTCGACGTCCGGCATCGCGCGACGATCGCCTCGTGCTCGGCCGCATTCAGCCGGCACGGATCGCCGACCTCCACGATCAGCGCGTCGGCGCGGGCCGGCGCGCTGGCGAGCTTCCAGTCGCGCCAGCGCCGGTATGCCGCGTCGTCCTCGAGCGAGAACGGATTGCCCGCGACCGCGCGAGCCGTGAAGGCTCCCAAGGCTACTCCCCCGCTTCGCCGCGCGGGCGCTTCGGGCGCGGCTCGAGGCCCAGCAGCCCGCGCATCGACTTCTCGACCACGTCCACGCACTCGGGACCCTCGACCGTCATCGCCTGGTCGAGCGCCCAGCGCCGGTCCTCGGCATCCGGCATCGCCTGCGTCAGCAGGTCGCCGAAATACCGCAGCAGCGCGAACTCGGGGCCGTGCGGGTGATAGACGAACTCGCCGTACTCCGCGAAGCGCAGGTTGAAGCGGTCGATGAAGCGCTTGCGGTAGCCGCCGCCGGGCGCCGGGCCGAGCAGGTCGTCGAAGCTGTCCTGCAGCAGCTCGCCGAGCCGCCTGACCAGCGCCGACGTGAAGATCTCGCGCCACTCCGCAGGCTGGTAGCGCAGCGCGATCCGGTCGGCGACCACCGCGAGGAAGACCAGCAGTTCGACCAGCAACTGCAGATAGTGCGGGCCCGCAGCGATCTCGAAGTCGCCCTTGCGAAGGTTGCGCAGCCGCACGTCGGCGCTGCGCCAGACGATCGCCGACAATGCATTGGCCACCTGGGCCGGATCGCGCGGGGTCGCATCGCGGAACCAGTGGGTCTTCAGGCGCATTCCGGGTCGCACGTGATCGCTCCAGCAACAGGATCCGCAGGTCAGGACCTGCGGATGTAGAACTCCCACTCGTGCGTGCCGGACTCGACCACGTCTTCGAGCCGGTGGCCCATGACGCGCGCCCAGTCCTCGACGTCGGCGCGCGAGCCGGGACAGTTGCTGACCAGCTTCAGCAGTTCGCCCGGCGACATGCCGTTGAGCACCTTCTTCGCCTCGAGGATCGGCCCCGGGCACACCGAGCCGCGCATGTCCAGCGACACGTTGGCGGCCAGTTCCGAGCGACGCCCGCGCCGGACGTAGTAGCCGGTCGCGCCGCTGTCCAGCCGCTCGGTCCTGACCACCTGGTTGCCGGTGCGCTCGGCCCAGGTGTGCAGCTCGTCGCTGGTCGCCGGGCAGTCCGAGATCAGCAGCATCACTTCGCCCTGGGCCAGTTCCATCACGATCTTCTTCGCACCGATGATCGGCCCGGGGCAGCTCACGCCGGACAGATCGAGGGTGACGCCGGCCTTGGGTGAGAACGGGTCGCTCATGATGCAGCCTCCCCAGATGCGGATCGCGACCGAGCACACGGCGTCAGTCGATGTCGCTGATGGTCTTGTGCGGCAGGAACAGCCCCCGGCCCAGGTGCCGCCCGCCGCCCAGCCCGCGCTCCTGCATCGCCAGCGATTGCTCGGGGCGCAGCTGGTGCACTACGACCTCTGCGCCGGCGACCTCGACGTCGCCCGAGCGCATCGTGCGCATCGTGCCGCAAATGAAGCGCACCGGCATGCCGAGCTCCTCGAGCATCGCCTGGACCGCCTCCTGGTGGGCGAGATCGTCCGCTGCCCCGGTGGCCACGAACCGGGCCGACAGCGTCGGATACGGTTCGAGCGGTCTGGACCGCGCCGCGCCGACCTCGAGCCGCTCGCCGCCGACCTCGAGATGCTGTCCACTCAGCCGCGTCACGTCGTCCTGCCGGCGCAGCGGCAGGCGCAGCGTCAACCGCGTGCGCCGCGACAACAGCAGGACGCCGTCGGCGGACGTCGCGCGGATCGCGTGCACCCCCACGCAGGGCTCGTCTGCGAGCCACGGCAGCCGCCCGAGCAGGGCGCCCCACAGCGCCGCCTCATAGCCCATGGGCAGGCGCGCGCCGGTAACGGCGAAGACCACGTCGAACGCATGGTCTGCCCCCGCGGCGCCGGCACCCGCGCCCGGCGCGTGAAGCGTCCCGCTCATCCGGGCCGCCCGCCCGGCTGCGCCTGCGCCCATCGGCACATCGCATCGCCCCAGGCCTGCGCGGTCGCCGGGTCGAGATCGAAGACCGTGAAGCGCCGCCCCTCGCGGATGCGCACGCGCAGCATGCTCATGCCGCCGGCCGCGAAATCGATCTGCTGCAGTTCGATTTCCTGGCCGCCAAGCGGCACGCGCAGTTGCTGCAGGCTGGTGACGGTGAACTTGTCCATGGCGAGTGTGGATTGGGCAGCTTTGCGCGCGCGCCGTCCATAACCAGTGCCGGGGATCGCCACTACCCCAAACGGGTAGCTGCCCTCCCCCCACAGGTCGTCAAGAATAGCCGCGCAGGGGGATGGCCGCAGGTTCGCGCGCTCCGTAGCATCGTCGAATCGCCTGCCCTCGTACCCGGCGGTCGCGCGCCAATGGAGGCGCGCCAGGAGGAGACGCCCATGGCAAAGAAGATGCACGACACGCCGTTGCTCGATGAACTCGAGACCGGACCCTGGCCCAGTTTCGTCACCGGCCTGAAGAAGGTGGCGGAACAGAAGGACTACATGGTCGACGTGCTCGGCCAGCTCGAGACGTCCTACAAGGACCGCAAAGGCTACTGGAAGGGCGGTACGGTCAGCGTGTTCGGCTATGGCGGCGGGATCATCCCGCGTTTCACCGAACTGAAAGACGAAAACGGCAAGCCGAAGTTCCCCGACGCGGCCGAGTTCCACACGCTGCGCGTGATGCCGCCGCCCGGCATGCACTACAACACCGACGTGCTGCGCAAGATGGCCGACATCTGGGAGCGGCACGGCTCGGGCCTGATCGCGTTCCACGGCCAGTCGGGCGACATCATGTTCCAGGGCGTGACCTCGGCGAACGTGCAGCCGGCCTGGGACGAGATCAACGAGCTCGGCTTCGACCTCGGAGGCGCAGGCCCGGCGGTGCGCACCTCGATGTCGTGCGTCGGCGCCGCCCGCTGCGAGCAGTCGTGCTACGACGAGGGCCGCGCGCACCGCACGGTCATCAACAGCTTCCTCGACGACATCCACCGCCCGGCGCTGCCCTACAAGTTCAAGTTCAAGTTCTCGGGCTGTCCGAACGACTGCATGAACTCTGTGCAGCGCGCCGACATGGCGATCATCGGCACCTGGCGCGACAACATCCGCACCGACGAAGACCTGGCGCGCAAGTGGTTCGCCAGGCACGGCATGCACGAGCTGGTCAGCGACGTCATCTCGCGCTGCCCGACCAAGACGATCCAGATCAAGCCGATCGACCAGGTCAAGTCCGGCCCGACGATCTCGAGCGTCAAGCTCGACGACCAGAACTGCCTCGAGATCGAGAACCGCGACTGCGTGCGCTGCATGCACTGCATCAACGTGATGACCGGCGCGCTCGCACCGGGCAAGGACAAGGGCGCGACGGTGCTGGTCGGCGGCAAGCGCACGCTGAAGATCGGCGACCTGATGGGCACCGTCGTCGTGCCGTTCATGAAGCTCGAGTCCGACGAGGATTTCGAGAAGCTGGTCGACCTGGGCCAGCGCGTGATCGAGTTCTTCGCCGACAACGCGCTCGAGCACGAGCGCACCGGCGAGATGATCGAGCGCATCGGCCTGGTCAACTTCCTCGAGGGTATCGGCCTCGAAGTGGATGCGAACATGGTGTCCACGCCGCGCACCAACCCGTACGTGCGCACCGACGGCTGGGATGACGAGGTCGCGAAGATCAACGCGCGCAAGAGCGCGGCCTGATCGACCGCAGCGACCGAACCGAGCGAGCGACCGGAGGAATGACGACGATGGACCAGGCAGTGGCATCCCAGGCCGCGAAGGCGGCACCCGCAACGCCGCGGCGCGCGAAAGAGACCGGCGTGCCGGACAACAAGCAGTTCATGCACCCGACGTTGCTGCGCAATTACGGCAACTGGAAGTACCACGATCGTCCGCGGCCCGGCGTGCTCCACCACGTCTCGCACAGCGGCGAAGAGGTCTGGTCGGTGCGGGCAGGCACGCAGCGCCAGATGGACGTCTACACGATCCGCAAGCTTTGCGACCTGGCCGACCAGTACGCCGAAGGCCACGTGCGCTTCACGATCCGCTCGAACATCGAGTTCATGGTCGCCGACGAGAAGAAGGTGGCGCCGCTGATCCAGGCGCTCGAGTCGGCCGGCTTCCCGGTCGGCGGCACCGGCAACTCGGTCTCGATGATCGCCCACACGCAGGGCTTCCTGCATTGCGACATTCCCGGCACCGATGCCTCCGGCGTCGTCAAGGCGCTGATGGACGAGCTGATCGACGAGTTCCGGAAGGAGGAGATGCCCAACCGCGTGCACCTGTCGACCTCCTGCTGCGAGATCAACTGCGGCGGCCAGGCGGACATCGCGATCATCATCCAGCACACGAAGCCGCCGAAGATCAACCACGACCTCGTCGCCAACGTGTGCGAGCGGCCCGCAGTGGTCGCACGCTGCCCGGTCGCGGCGATCCGCCCGGCGCTGGTCAACGGCAAGCCCTCGCTCGAGGTCGACGAGAAGAAGTGCATCTGCTGCGGCGCCTGCTACCCGCCCTGCCCGCCGATGCAGATCAACGACCCGGAGCACTCGAAGTTCGCGATCTGGGTCGGCGGCAAGAACTCCAACGCGCGCGCGAAGCCGACGTTCATGAAGATGGTCGCCGCGGGCATTCCCAACAATCCGCCGCGCTGGCCCGAGGTCTCCGAGGTCGTCAAGCGCATCCTGTACGTCTACAAGGACGACGCGCGGCCGTGGGAGCGGCTGTCCGACTGGGTCGAGCGCATCGGCTGGCCGCGCTTCTTCGAGAAGACCGACCTGCCCTTCACCAAGTACCTGATCGACGACTGGCGCGGCGCGCGCGCGAACCTGAACGCGTCGACGCACATCCGGTTCTGAGCGCGGAGCGACGTCAATGAAGTTCGGCATCCTGGTCAACGAGGGCCCGTACCAGCACCAGGCGAGCGACTCCGCGTACCTGTTCTGCAAGGCGGCGCTCGCGAAGGGGCACGAGATCCAGCGCGTGTTCTTCTACCACGACGGCGTCAACAACTCGACGCGCCTCACCGAGCCGCCGCAGGACGACCGCAACGTCGTCGCGCGCTGGTCGAAGCTCGCCGCCGATCACGGCGTCGACCTCGTCGTCTGCGTCGCGGCGGCGCTGCGCCGCGGCATCAAGGACGACAACCTGGCGCCGGGATTCCGCATCTCCGGCCTCGGGCAGCTGGTCGAGTCCGGCATCCAGGCCGACCGGCTGGTCGTGTTCGGCGACTGAAGCGGGCTCGTCCGGGCGAAGCGAAGGGCAACCTGGGGCAATCGGGGACAGCATGTCGGAAGGCACCGCGAAGAAGTTCATGTTCGTCAACCGCACCGCGCCGTACGGCACGGCGTACGCGCTCGAGTCGCTGGAGGTCGTGCTGATCTCCGCCGCGTTCGACCAGGACGTGTCGCTGGTCTTCCTCGACGACGGCGTATGGCAGCTGAAGAAGGGCCAGCAGACCAAGGGCATCGAGACCAAGAACTTCTCGCCGACCTACCGCGCGCTCGAGGGCTACGACGTGGAGAAGCTCTACGTCGAGCAGGAGTCGCTCTCCGCACGCGGGCTCTCCGAGAAGGACCTGATCGTCGACGTGACGGTGCTCTCCTCTGCCGAGCTCGGCAAGCTGATGGAACAGCAGGACGTCGTCCTCTCGTTCTGACCGGCACGATTCTCACGGAGCGCGAATGCTGCACATCCTCAACAAGTCCCCGCTCGAACGTCCGTCGCTCGACGCGTGCCTGCGCATCGCCGGGCCGGGTAGCATCCTGCTGATCGAGGACGCGGTCTACGCGGCCGCGCGCGGCACCGAGGTCGCCGCGCGCCTCGATGCGGCGAAGGACCGCTTCAAGGTCTACGTATTGCTGCCGGACGCCGAGGCACGCGCGATCGCCGACCGCCTGATCGACGGCGTCACGGCAGTCGGCTACGACGGCTTCGTCGACCTGGTCGCCAACCACCGGAACTGCCAGTCCTGGCTCTGATCCGCCACGCGCCCCGGGGCGCACAACAGGAGAATCCATGCCCACGATCGAAGTGAACGGCAAGCCCTACGAGACCGACGAGGAAGGCTATCTCGTCAATCTGGCCGACTGGAACGAGGACGTCGCGAAGCACATCGCCGTGACCGAGAACGTTGAGATGTCGGACAGCCACTGGGAGGTCGTCAACTTCCTGCGCAAGTACTACGACGAGTACCAGATCGCCCCGGCCGTGCGCGTGCTGACCAAGGCGATCGGCAAGCAGCTGGGACCCGACAAGGGCAACAGCCAGTACCTCTACGAGCTGTTCCCCTACGGCCCCGCGAAGCAGGCGTGCAAGATCGCGGGCCTGCCGAAGCCGACCGGCTGCGTTTGATCGCTCGAGGCGACCCGGCGGCTGCCCGCCGGGGTTCGACGCCACACACCGCGCCGCCCGCCGATGACCGCCTTCTTCGCCGCGTTGCTGTACCTCGCGACCGCGGTGGTCGTGGGCGGGCTCGCGTACAGGACCTGGGACTACGCGCGAACGCCCGCGCCGCTCAAGATCCCGACGACACCCGCGCCGGTCACCCGCGGCGGCGTCGCACTGCGGCTGCTGCGTGAAGTCGCGCTGTTCGAGAGCCTGTTCCGCAGCAACCTCTGGACGTGGGCATTCGGCTGGATATTCCACGTCGGCCTCGCCCTCGTCCTCGTGCGGCACCTGCGCTATTTCATCGAGCCGGTATGGGGCTGGGTCGCGTTCCTGCAACCGTTCGGCATCTATGGCGGCTTCATGATGGCCGCGGGACTCGCCGGCCTCTGGGCCCGGCGCTTGCTCGTCGCCCGCGTCCGCTACATCTCGACGCCGTCCGACCACCTGATGATCGCACTGCTGCTCGCGGTCGCCGGCACGGGTCTCGCGATGAAATACGTCGCGCACACCGACATCGTCGCGGTGAAGGCTTTCACGCTCGGCCTCCTCTACTTCGACTGGCAGCCGCTGCCTCCCGACGGGCTCGTCTACGCTCACCTGGCCCTCGTCGCGCTGCTGATGCTGATCTTCCCGTTCAGCAAGCTGCTGCACGCTCCGGGCATCTTCTTCTCGCCGACACGCAACCAGGCCGACGACCCCCGCGAGCGCCGCCACCTCGCGCCCTGGGCGGCGCGGCTCGATCCTTGAGAGCTGAAGCGATGGCCGCCGACGTCAAGGCTCCTCCGCTGCGTGAATTCCCGGGCACGCCGCCGCCGCTCGCGCCGGACGCGATGGCCGCGTCGAAGCCGTACGTCGCCACGGACAAGATGCAGCAGGCGCTCGGCTTCCCCGGCGCGCTCGACGACGCCTGGCAGAAGCGCGCGCTCGACAAGATGGGCGAACTGCTCGGCAAGTACCGCTCGCTCAAGGTCTACCTCGACGCCTGCGTCCACTGCGGCGCCTGCACCGACAAGTGCCACTACTTCCTCGGCACCGGCGACCCCCTCAACATGCCGGTCGCACGCCAGGACCTGATGCGCAGCGTCTACCGCCGACACTTCACGCTGCCCGGGAAGCTGTTCCCGAAGCTCGTCGGCGCGCGCGACCTGACGCGCGAGGTGCTGGACCAGTGGTACTCGTACTACAACCAGTGCTCAGAGTGCCGCCGCTGCTCGGTGTTCTGCCCCTACGGCATCGACACCGCCGAGATCACCATGGCCGGCAAGGAGATCATGGACGCCGCCGGGCTCGGGCAGAAGTACAGCAACGAGATCATCGGCAAGGTGCACCGGATCGGCAACAACCTCGGCCTGCCGGGACCCGCGCTCGCCGACACGCTCGAGGGCCTCGAAGAAGACGTCAAGGAAGAGACCGGCGCCGACGTCCGTTTCCCGCTCGACCAGAAGGGTGCCGAGGTGCTGCTGGTCACGCCGTCGGCGGACTTCTTCGCCGAGCCGCACGTCGACAGCCTGATCGGCTACGCGAAGGTCTTCCACGCCTCGGGCATCTCCTGGACGCTGTCCTCGCACGCGTCCGAGGCGGGCAACTTCGGGCTGTTCATCGGCAACTACGACCAGCTGCGCACGATCGCGATGCGCATCCGCGAGGCGGCGCTCGAGCTCGGCGTCAAGCGCATTGTCGTCGGCGAGTGCGGCCACGCATGGCGGGTCGCGTACAGCATGTGGAACACGCTCGCCGGCATCGGCGCCGGCGGCGACGACCGCTTCGCCAGGATTCTGCAGCAGCAGCTCGACTCGCGCTACAAGCAGCCGATGCACATCTGCGAGTTCACGCACGACCTGATCGGGCGCGGCGCGCTGACGCTCGACCGCGCCGCGAACGACCACCGCGTCGTCACGTTCCACGACTCGTGCAACGTCGCGCGCGCCTCCCGCATGGGGGACACGCCGGGCGGTCAGTTCGAGATCCCCCGCGCGATCATCCGTGCGGTGGCCAACCGGTACGTCGAGATGGCGCCCGGGACGACGCACGACGCGACATTCTGCTGCGGCGGTGGCGGCGGTCTCCTCACCGACGAGCTGCTCGACCTCCGCGTGAAGGGCGCGCTGCCGCGCATGGAGGCGCTGCGGCAGATCGCCGACGGCCAGGGCGTCAACTTCATGGCGACGATCTGCGCGATCTGCAAGGCGCAGTTCACGAAGGTCCTCCCGTACTACGGATTCAAGATGGGCATGGTCGGCGGCGTGCACCAGCTGGTCAGCACCGCGATCCGTCTCGGTGCAAAGCAGTAGCTACACACGTTCTATCGGAGATCTGGCAATGGCAACGACACCCGGGCCGCAGGAAGCGAAGCTCACGTTCCGCCGCTATCGCGACGGTGACGCGAAGTGGGAGTCCTGGCGCGAGCAGATCTTCCAGGCGAGCTGGACGCACAAGTGCCCGACCTACATCCAGTCGACGCCGCCTTGCCAGGGCAGCTGCCCCTCGGGCGAGGACATCCGCGGCTACCTCAACATCGTGCGCGGCATCGAGAAGCCGCCGGCGGGCGTGGCGTGGCAGGAATACGCGTGGCGGCGGCTCACCGAGGCGAACCCATTTCCGTCGGTGATGGGACGCGTCTGCCCGGCCCCCTGCGAGACCGGTTGCAACCGCAACGAGGTCGAGGACCACGTCGGCATCAACTCGGTCGAGCACTTCCTCGGCGAGTACGCAATCGCGAACAAGCTCGCGTTCAAGGCGCCCGAGACCTCGACCGGCAAGAAGATCGCGGTGATCGGCGGCGGGCCCGCCGGCCTGTCCTGCGCCTACCAGCTGCGGAAGATGGGGCACGCGGTCACGGTCTTCGACGAGCACGAGCACCTCGGCGGGATGATGCGCTACGGCATCCCCGGCTTTCGCACGCCGCGCGAAGTGCTCGACGCGGAGATCCGGCGCATCCTCGACATGGGTGTCGAGACGCGGACGAAGTGCCGCATCGGCACCGACGTCACCCTGGACGCGCTGCGCCAGGAGTTCGACGCGGTGTTCCTCGGCATGGGCGCGCAGTCGGGGCGGCCGCTGCCGGCTCCGGGCAGCGAAGCACCCAATGTCGTCACCGCGACCGCGTTCCTGAAGGCATTCAACGACGGTCGGCTGCGCCACGTCGGCAAGCGCGTCGTCGTCATCGGCGGTGGCGACACCTCGATCGACGTGGCGACCGTGGCGCGCCGGCTCGGTCACATCGGCCAAGCCAAGCCAACCGACTTCCCCGAGCACGCGATCGCCGGCCACGTCGCGCACGATGTCGCCAGCGTGTCGGCGAAGCAGGGCGCTGAGGTCGTGCTGACGTCGGTATTCGGCGTCGACAAGATGCAGGCCAACAAGCACGAGATCGAGCAGGCCCAGGCCGAAGGCATCACCATTCGCGGCGGCATGGCGCCGGTGGGCGTGGTCAAGGACGCATCGGGACGCGCGATCGCCCTCAAGGTCGCGAAGTGCGAAGCGAAGTTCGTCGGCCCGAAGCTCGAGATCAAGATGTTCGAGGGCACCGAGGAGGAGATTCCCGCCGACCTCATCGTCTCCGCGATCGGCCAGGCGGTCGACTTCACCGGGCTCGAGGAGTTCGACACCGGCAAGGGCATGGTCGTCGCCGACAAGAACTACCAGTTGCCGGGCAAGGCCGGGACGTTCGCCGGGGGCGACGTGCTGCGTCCCCACCTGCTCACGACGGCGATCGGCCACGGCGCGATCGCCGCCGAGGGCATCGACCGGTTCCTTCGCGACGAGGACCAGGAGAAGCGGCCGAAGGTGGACGTCCACGCGTTCGACCTGATGCGCAAGATGGTCGAGGCGGGCCGCACGTTCACCGAGGTCCACGAGCCGATCCACGGCACCGACCGCTCGAACGCCAGCATCCACAACTACGACAATCGCTCGGACCGCTACGTGATCCCGCACGAGGAGCTGTTCCTCGGCCACTTCGGCTTCACGCCGCGGGTGAAGCGCAAGTTCATCACGCTGACGAAGGAATCCGCCCTCGGCAACTTCGAGGAACGGCTGGAGCCGCTCGCGGAAGCCGAGGCGGTCGCCGAGGCGAAGCGCTGCATGAGCTGCGGCCAGTGCTTCGAGTGCGACAACTGCGTCGTGTACTGCCCGCAGATGGCGGTGGCGCGCGTGCCGAAGAAGGAAGCGACGACCGGCCGCTACGTCTACACCGACTACGACAAGTGCATCGGCTGCCACATCTGCAAGGACGTGTGCCCGACCGGCTACATCCAGATGGGACTCGGCGAGTAGCAGCATGTCCCGCGAGCGCTCCATGGCGAGTTCGCTGCGCAGGCGCTGGGCAGTGCTGCTGGCGCTCGTCGCCTTCGCCGCGCCGGTCATGGCCGACGGTCCGGCCGCGGTGGGGACCTCGCGCGTGCCGAAGCCCACTGTCGCCGCGACCGCCGCCGGGAGCTGCGTCGAGGACACCGCGTTCATGCGGCGCAACCACATGCAG
>Ga0105106_10001966_pt1 | contig 14703 bp, 13 predicted proteins | sample PPLLaktember2015_5_FD_79109 | JGI IMG/M metagenome (GOLD analysis project Ga0105106, IMG submission 79109) | Freshwater sediment microbial communities from Prairie Pothole Lake near Jamestown, North Dakota, USA - PPLs Lake P8 Core (1) Depth... | ecosystem: Environmental > Aquatic > Freshwater >...
GTCTCCGGTCTTGCGTCCCATTCATATGATCCGATTCCATTCAGGTCCCATACGATTCTTCCGGAACGAATTGTCAGTTCAGCTTCAAGTTTTTGCGTCCCTTTCATTTTCGTTCCTTTGACATCCAGAAACCCAAAATTGCCCTTTTTCAGGCTAAATACGGCAACATCAGCCACTGTGCCAATACTTAAATTCCCTAAATCCGGTCTTTTAATGACCCTGGCCGGATTGAGTGTAGCACGTATGATAACATCCTGAAGGGATAAGCCCATATTCAGAAATTTTGACAGCAGGTTGGCCATATCTTTCATGCCGCTGTTCATGCTCCCGATATGCAGGTCGGAGCTTATGACATCAGCTATAAATCCCTGTTGTATTGAGGGAATCGCCTGACGCCAGTGAAAAGCACCGCCCCCATGGCCGACATCAAAAATTATCCCTCTTTTTTGAGCTTCGAAAATGAAGGGCTTTACCCTGCCATTCTCATCAACCGGGACTTCCCGATCCTCAGGTGCGTTGGCATAGGTATGGGTCCAGATATCACCCGGCCGAAGATGCTTCATAAACAGTTCTTCGATAGAGAGCGGAGGATGATGTTCACCAAGATCCACCATAACAGGGACATTGGCCAGGCTACCTGCTTCAACAGCCTGATCTACCTGAGTAAAATCCGGACCCCAGTAATGAGCTGATTTGATACCTACCAGAATCTCCGGAAATAACCGGTTTATCATATAGGCAGCCATAACAGGATTCATATCTGCTACATCCTGTTCTTCAAATCTTCCGAACATTCCTGAACCTACAATATTTAAAAAGGCCAGTATCCTGGTTTTAGATCTGTCAATTGTTTGTTCTTTAAAGACGCGAAAATTCCTCCATCCGGCAGATCCGGCATCAACAACAGTGGTAACCCCTGCCCGGAAGGTAAAACCATCAGGCGGCAGGGCATCCCATCCGTTTGCAATATAAGAATCAGGATCTGTCCCGTTAAATGCATGCACATGCATGTCAATCAGTCCCGGAGTAACATACATACCTTCGACATCAATGATTTTTCTGACATTTTTTACAGGTATGTCAGGTGCCACCTGAAATATTTTGCCCCCGGCAATGGCTACATCCATTTTGGAGTCTATTTTATTTTTAGGATCAATTACATGACCACCTTTTAACAGGATGTCAATAACCTGCCCCTGCATTGATTCAACCGGAAGTATACATATAAAGAAAGAGAGGATAAATGCCAGTTTATATCCGGAAAGACTATTTATTTTTTCCATTGACAGAAACTTAACTGATTGTCTACTTGTAAATATAAGAATTTAAGAGAACTGCCGGTTCTCCGGATAACAAATATGTTTGTAAGATCAGTGACATGAGAATAAATTAAACACATTTGAACAATGAACTCATGCTTTTCGAAGGGATTTTATATTTTTACATGTTCAATAATTGGTGAACATGATTAATCAACATATCAGATTCTTTATAAACGGTTCTGTTATAATCATTTTAACTGTATGTTTAGGAACAAACTTCCCGGTTAAGATCCTGCCGGAAAATGAGATTGGAATTCCGGCAAAAACATTTTCCTCTGTTGTTGTGGATGACAGCAATACGAAATGGTTTGTAACTGAAACCGGCATAGTCAGTTTTGATGGTGAGAAGTGGAAATTACATAATGAAAACAGGAAAGTCCGGACGGACAGCCTGATAGGATTTGCATATGAAGCTAATCCTCATGGTCCGGAGATCTGGATAGCATCACCGAACGGGGCAACAGTAGCCACTCTTCCTGTTGATGCCCGTACAGGTGCTACAACCTATCATCCGAAAAACACATCAATCCTGAGCAAAAATATAATCAGCATAGCAATCGGGAAAAGTCCAATGCGCTGGTTTGGGACAAATAAAGGAATATCAGCATTCAGGGGCAGTAAATGGCTTACTCCATCTTATGAGACTATGTATCCTTACAGCATGTTCGAATCATTCCCAATAACCTCAATGGCAACCACCCCCGGGGGAGATTCACTTTTTGTCGGAACAAAAGGTGCCGGCGTTGCCAGAGTATTCCGTACCGATGCAGATGCCATTTCGGGTGCTTCCGTTTATGCACAGTGGGGGCCGATTATTCTGCCATCCGATAACATTTTCAGTGTTTACGTCGATGACAATGGAACGCAATGGTTTGGAACCGATCAGGGTGTTGCACGTCATTCGGGAAATAATACACTTGAAAACTGGACACTCTTTACTGCTGAGGATGGTCTTGCTGATAATTTTGTTCAGGCAATATGTGCCGACAGAGATGGAAAATACTGGTTCGGAACAAAAAAGGGTGTATCTGTGTATGACGGTTCTGCCTGGTCATCCTTCACAACAGACAATGGACTTAACAGCAATAATGTGCTTTGCATCGCGACAGACAAGGATGGTGTGGTCTGGATAGGTACTGACAATGGTGTTAACTGCTTCACCAATGGGGAATTTATAAGTTATAAATAATAACCTGCTATGCCTGGATGAGCGGTCCAGGTGTATTCAGATGATTAAATATCACAAAACTGCTCCTGATATAACTATTGCCGAGATATCAGGTGAAGAGCTTATAATCAGCGAGGTTCAGGATTTCCTGGAAATAATGGCAGATATTGGATTTACCGGCTGTAACCGGATGGTAATCCATGAGAAAAATCTTCATCAGGATTTTTTTAATCTCAGGACAGGTCTTGCAGGTGAAATACTCCAGAAAATTTCCAATTACCGAATGAAGCTCGCAATAATCGGTGATTTCACTAATATTAAAAGTAAAAGCCTGCAGGATTTCATACGTGAAAGCAACAGAGGCAACATGATATTCTTTGTTGAAAATATTGATACAGCTTTACTGAAACTTAAATAACAAATTATTTAATGCCGACGGGTATGGACAGGAACAGAACATCAGCGAATGTATTTAAAAAGTTAAGGGATATTATTGTAATTATAATATCAATGGCAGGGTATGTTCCGAAAAAAGCCACTGTTGTGAGAACAGTAGTGATCCTGTTTTCTTTTATCTTTTCGCTTTACCTGGGCAAATTCCAGCCGTTGAATTCAAACCTGGCAATTGTTTATTTTATTCTGAGTGAGATCTTCTACCTGGGATTTATATCAACTGTCCTGCCGGAGAACGGTTTACGTAAATGGTTCATCAGGAGATGGAGCGGAGAGAACAATGGTTACCAGGCATACGAAACTGTACTCGGGTTCCTGTTCTTCCATAATGGTGTAAGTATCGGATTTATAGCGTCTTCCACACCTGATACACTATTTAATACTGCAGACAAAAGTCTTATTTTCTTAATGATTCCGGTTCTTATTGTTATTGGTTTCACAATAAAGATCTGGGCTGCAAAAGTTGTTACAATTGATATATATTATTGGAAGGACATGTTCCTTGGAAGGAAGATCTGCGAATTCGTAGTTACCGGGCCGTACAAATACTTCAGTAATCCGATGTACGGTATCGGTCAGCTTCCGGCATATGCAAGTGCAATATGGTACGGATCAAAATATGGTCTGTTGGCCGCTTTCCTAAACCAGTTCCTGATCTTCACGTTTTATTTCCTTGTGGAAAAGAAGTTCATTAAGAGAGTTTACTTACAAGCCAAAACCCCCTTGAAATAGCCGATCGATTCGGCAATACCTGCAAGCGGATCTTTCATATCCTTTTCATATTCAAGACTGCATTTCCCTGAATATTTTATTTTACGAAGGGTAGCAACTACTTTCGGTATATCGATTATGCCTCTTCCCATTTCAAGTGTTTTTCCCTCTTTTGATGCATTATCAACATCCTTGATATGAACATCGAAAATGCGGCTTTTGTACCTCAGGATATCAACAGATGGATCCTGTCCGTCACGTGTTGTATGACCAATGTCGATACAGATCCCCATTCTCGGATCAAGATCTTTTATATGATCCCAGATATCAGTTGCATTCGGAAACAAAGGATTGTCAGGTCCATGATTATGGATTGCCAGTTTAAAATCATATTCCTTTATTTTCTGTTCAACATACGTAAGCAGTTCATAATCCGGCGCACCAACTATAATTTTAACGCCTGCCATCTTTGCATACTCAAATGCCTGGTCAACTGATTCACGGGTTTTCATATAGATCACTCCAACCGTATAAACATTGATTCCGGCACTCCTGAACTTCCCGATGACCTCATCTATTTTTTCCCTGGTGCTGTTAAGCGGCATGTGGAAGTCTTTCAGGGAAAGGTTAGTTACTCCTACCCTCTTCATCATTACAATTACATTTTCCACACTTCTGATCTGGGCAAAAGTATAACCGGCGATTCCGATCTCAAAAGTATCCGGCAGTCTGTTTTTTTTGGGTGGAACGGGAGATACATTTAATCCATAAACAGACGAAGCACCGGCAGCAAGTATCCCTGTGCCTGAGAGTTTTAAAAATTGACGACGTGATTTCATAGATAATAGAATTTAATTTTTAATAAAAAATAAGCCCGTTCTTTAAGTAACAAACGGGCCTGCTATAGTTCAGGTATTGGCCTTAGTTAGTTTTCCCGTTATCCTCCATTAGTTCTTTTAGGTCTTCATTCTTAAAGTCCTCCATGAACTTGCTGGCTTTATTCTTTACGCCGAAACTCAGGATGAAGAACAGAACAAAAATAGCTGCCAGTATATACAAGACAATTTTTGTTGTTCCCGGATTCGCTTTAAGTGCCTGAACAAGTCCATGATAAAGAAGATATAACGCAAAAAGGTTAAGAGCTAGTCCTACAATTGATCCGGCAGTGAAGTTGAGGCCTGTTATAAATCCAAGTAATGCTGAAATTGGCATGACGACCATAATAGAAGCTACCACTCTCACATTGGCTTCAAAATCGGTGCTCCCCTTACAAATTGCAGATATAACCAGTACAATCACTCCAAGTATAAATAATCCGATAATGGCACCAATAAGATATCCTATAATTGCCATAATGCCTACTGCTCCTCCGAAGAGACCCGTCGAATATCCTCCGATTTTCAGCAGGCTCCAGATAAATGCAATTATGCCGGCCATGGTGCCATAAATTACGGCTTTGATCAGGGGTTCTGCAATGCCTCCCGTTGTTTTCATTGTAAAAAAATACGACCTGGGATTTACCAGAACATCTTTGGATTCCTTAATAAAAGCATTAAAATCAAAAGTAGAATTACTCATAGTTGAATCAATTAAATGGTTATAGTTAATCTTTGACTCCCCCGGGAGTTTAAGTACTCCAAGATATGAAAAAATGATTAATTAACTAAAAATTGTCAATAAATAATTGAGAGTTAGTAATTAGTGATTGGCTCACATATCGCCTTTCACCTGTCGCAAATCGAAAATTCTCCTGCGGTTATTCGAGGTATGTGTAGCCGTAGAGGCCAGACCGGTAGTTCGAAAGGAATTCCCTGCCCTCCTCCGGGGTAATGATACCTCCCTTCACCGAAGTAGTGACCCAGGATTCAACTGTACGTACCATTTTTTTCGGGTTATACTGAACATATTCAAGCACTTCAGCAATAGTTTCCCCGTCGATTATCTGATCGATATTGTAGCCATTCTCATCGACTGAAACATGCACCGCGTTGGTGTCACCGAAAAGGTTATGCAGGTCTCCCAGTATTTCCTGGTAAGCTCCCACAAGAAACACACCGAGGTAATATGGCTCCTTAACTTTCAGTGGGTGAACAGGAAGGCTATGTGATAAATTACGGGTGGCGATGAAATTATCAATTTTCCCGTCTGAATCGCACGTCATATCCTGGATTGTAGCTGATACAGTCGGCTGTTCATTCAGGCGATGTATAGGCATGATTGGGAATATCTGGTCAATTGCCCATGCATCAGGAAGTGACTGAAACAGTGAGAAATTGCAGAAATACTTATCCGAGAGTATCCTTGATATCTGCTTTAATTCCTCAGGTACATGCCTGCTTTTGCCGGCGATCTGATATACTTTCCGTGCAACCGACCAGAAGAGTCTTTCAATCTGAGCCCTGGTTTTAAGGTCAATGAGTCCGAGACTGAAGCGGTCGAGAGCTTCTTCGCGAATCTGTTGTGCATCGTGCCAGGTCTCAAGCATACGCTGCTGATTGAAATTATCCCACAGGCTGTAGATCTCCTTTACAAGTTCATGGTCGTTCTCATTTATCTCCTCTTCGACATCCCAATCAGGTACAGTGGCAGTTTCCAGTACCTCAAACACCAGAACAGAATGATGAGCTGAAAGTGACCGTCCCGATTCGGTTATTACATTTGGATGTGGAATGTTATTTTTATTGCTGGCATCTACAAACGTGCTGACTGAGTCATTAACATACTCCTGAAGAGTATAATTGACACTGCTTTCACTGTTTGAAGATCCGGTACCGTCATAATCGACCCCCAGCCCGCCGCCTATATCAACGAATTCAACATTGAACCCAAGCTTACGGAGCTGAACATAAAACTGGGAAGCTTCACGTAATGCTGTTTTGATCCTCCTTATCTTGGTGACCTGGCTACCTATGTGAAAGTGGATCAGTTTAATGCAGCCCCTCATTTTATTCTTTTCAATAAAATCAATGGCTTCGAGCAGCTCGCTTGAGGTAAGTCCGAATTTACTTATATCACCTCCTGATTCTTCCCACTTCCCGCTTCCGATACTGGCCAGCTTAATTCGAATTCCTATGTTGGGTTTGACTTTCAACCGTTTTGCTATGGATGTTATGAGCTTAAGTTCATTAAGCTTTTCAACTACTATGAAAATGCGTTTACCCATCTTTTGTGCAAGAAGAGCAAGCTCAATATAATCCTCATCCTTGTATCCGTTGCAAATGATAAGTGACTCAGGATCAGTATTTATAGCGATCACGGCATGCAGTTCAGGCTTTGATCCTGCCTCAAGTCCGATATTGAATTTTTTGCCATGGCTTACGATCTCCTCCACAACCGGCCTCATCTGGTTCACTTTGATGGGATAGATTATGAAATTCTGCGCTTTATAGCCATACTCTTCCGATGCTTTTTTGAAGCAGCTGGAAATACTGATAATGCGATCGTCGAGAATATCAGGGAATCTGATCAGGACCGGAGTCGAAACATCCCTGAGCATCAATTCGTCCAGTAGTTCCTTGAGGTCTACAGAAATGCCGTTCTTCTGAGGTGTTACTGTAACATTTCCCTTATCACTGATGGAAAAATAGTCAACACCCCATCCGTTAATGTTGTATAATTCAGCTGAATCTTCAATCCGCCATTTTCTCATTTCAGTCTGTTTTTGTCGGGTTGTCTGATTATTAGAGATCAGATAAATTGATTTTTTTGCAATTTTATTAAAATAACATGAATATGGGGCAAGAAGGTGGAATTATTTGATTTTATTAATAAAATTATATAATTTAGCGCCCTAATTTTTAAAACAGAATACAATGAACAAAGGAACAGTAAAATTTTTTAATGTATCAAAAGGATTCGGATTCATTAAAGATGCAGATTCGGAAAATGAATATTTTGTGCACGTCTCTGGGCTGATTGACAAAATCAAGGAGAATGATGAAGTGACATTTGAACTTGCAGAAGGCAAAAAAGGAATTAATGCAGTTAATGTTAAACTGGCTTAATTTACGATAGAGAAATCTAAATCTGGAGAGGCTGTCACGACAGCCTTTTTTTTTATAAAAAAAAACTTGCAGGACACACAGGACCTGCAAGTGGATCAAAACTAAGCCGGCTGTTAATTTAATAACAGTTCCCTATTTTTTCTTATCGGCTTGCTTAACTTTTTTTGCGGAACGTTTTTCTTTTAATGTTTTTGTAGCTTTCTTTTTGACCTTTGCCTGTTGTTTTGCTTTTTCGTGTGTCATGGCTATTTTTTATATTTATTCAACAATATCTCAAATTTAATGAAATCAAACTTAAGATTTTTTGAAGTTTTTAACAGAGAGATTACCGATCAATGAATTCAGCAGCTTTTTTATCGAGCAACCACTTAATTTCGCCATGAGCGGGAACAATCAAAAATGCGGGAAGTATCGTATTTTTTATAAAAATATGCTCAATAACAGGTGCTTTTGAGCTGCCCGTAACAAGAAATGTTATATGATCCGGATTGTTGATAACTTTTCCGGTAATTGTTATTCGTTTTTGTCCGGAAACCGGATGGAATGAGACTTCACATAATTTTTCGCTGAACATTAGCTCCTGATTTCCCGGAAAGATTGATGCGGTATGACCATCCTCCCCCATTCCAAGTATTATATGGTCAAAAACGGGATTACCGTTCAGCGATCGTGTATATCTGCTTATCTCTTCCGCATATCTTATTACTTCCGTTGCAGGATTTGCCTCACCTCTGATGCGGTGAATATTCGAATCGGGAATGTCAATTTTCTTTAAGAGAATCATATTCGTCATTCCGTAGTTGCTTTCAGGGTCATCGGGAGGAACACAACGTTCATCTACCCAGAACAGATGAACCTGATTCCAGTCAACGGATTTAGCGAATTTCTCTGCCAATACAGTGAAAAGAAGCTTTGGTGTGCTGCCGCCGGAAAGAGCAAGAGTAAATGAAAGACTCTTCGCTGAAGCCTCACTGATCTGATTTATAAGTTCAGCTGCAAATGCTTCAGCCAGTTCCTGTGGAGTTGGAAAAACTCTGTATAATCTATTCAATACCAAGGCTTTGATTTGGTTTAATTTTGACACACTCCAAACTACAACTCGCAATACTCTCCTTCATCAGCCAGGTTTTTACACGGATACCGCCATGTATAGCCGCAACCTTCAAACAGTGTGTTGGAAATCTCCGGTCCCCACGTACCGGCCGGGTAACCATATGTTTTAATCTCCCGGTTATTTGCCCAGACATTCTGAACAGGTTCCAGAAATTTCCATGCTGTTTCAACTTCATCATCGCGGAGGAAAAGTGTGGAATCTCCGGTCATAACATCGTACAACAGTCTCTCATAGGCAGAGGGAACTCTGATATCCCCAAGTTGTCTGTAATGAAATTCCATATTTACATTTTTCAAATTGAACCCGGATCCGGGTTCCTTCACATCAAACTTGAGAAGCATTCCTTCGTCGGGCTGTATGCGTATTATCAGCTGGTTGGAGGTAAGTGCTCCTGCTACCCGCTGAAACAGTCTGTGAGGTGTCCGTTTAAAATGGATAACGATTTCCGTAACACTTGTTGGCAGCCGTTTCCCGGTCCTGACATAAAAGGGAACTCCTCCCCATCTCCAGTTGTCTAAAAAGAATCTCATCGCAACAAAAGTTTCAGTTTTTGAATCCGCCGGGACTCCTTTCTCGGATCTGTACCCCGGGATTGGTTCCCCCCGCACTTTCGATGCTGTATACTGACCTCTTATAACCTGTTTTGGTACATCAGCCTCCATTACAGGCTGGAAAGACTGGAACACTTTCAGTACTTCATTGCGGATTGCATCCGGTTCAAGTGATGTGGGTGGCTCCATTGCAATGAGACCGACCATCTGAAGCATATGGTTCTGAAGCATGTCCCTTAGAGCTCCCGCCGAATCATAGTAGCCGCCCCTCCTTTCGACTCCCATGCTTTCGGCGGCAGTTATCTCTATCCGGTGAACATAATTCCTGTTCCATAAAGGTTCGAAAATGCCATTTGCAAACCGTGTAACCAGCACATTCTGAACTGTTTCTTTACCAAGATAGTGATCTATCCTGTATATTTGATTTTCATCCATGATCTCATGAAGTTTTATGTTGAGCTCTTTGGCCGTTTTATGATCATATCCAAACGGTTTCTCAACTATAAATCTCCTTGCACCATTTGACTGACTGGTTAACCCGGCCATGGAGAGGTTCCCGGAGATTACAGGGTACAATTTCGGAGGTGTTGCCATGTAGAAAATGTAGTCGCCACCTGTATGGTAATCCGAATTAAGCTTGTTGAGAGTACTTGTTAGTTTATCATAGTCTGTGGTAAGAGCACTTTCCATCGGAAGGAAATACAAACATCTCATAAAATCATCAATCTGCTGCTGATCCAGATTTTTTTCCTTGGAATAGGAATGAATGCTCTCACTCATTTTGACCCTGAAATCATCATCAGAAAGTTTGGTACGTCCTGTACCCAGAACAGCAAATCTCTCTGGCAGAAGATTCTGTATTTTAAGTGAAAAAAGTGCCGGGATCAGTTTCCTTGATGTAAGGTCGCCCGATGCACCAAATATCACAATAATCATATTACCCGGATGCCTCATAATTGTTCATTTAGGAAGTTAAACCGATGTATATTACCATATTTCTGCAAGTTAAAAGTAATTGTTAATTAAACATATAACAGAAACTTACAATACATTAATTTTGTAAATTTAGCAGTTATTTTTCGCCAAATTTGGATAAGGTACTATTAAGCATAACGGATGGCTATTTCGAAAAACAAAATTCAGGGTATTACCTGTTTATACATATTTCTTGCAACATTTACCCTGGTTGTTTATATAACAGGCTTATTTCCTGAAACAACTGTTGATTCTGCCAAATATGCTGCAGTGAGCCGTGAAATATATGAAAGCGGCGACTTTATTCATCTGAAAATCCACGGGGAACCGTACGATCAGAAACCTCCGTTATTATTCTGGCTTGCAGCTATCACTTTTAATATATTCGGAGTTTCGATATTTGCCTTCAAGCTGCCAAATCTGCTTTTCACATTACTTGGTATCTATTCAACTTACCGGCTGGGACTTTTAATATTTGATAAGAGGACCGGCATAATTGCAGCTGTTGTTTACACGACCAGTGAAGCAATGTTCCTTTACAACATGGATGTGCATACGGATGCACTTCTGATGTCGAACATTATTTTCGGTACGTGGCAACTGGCGGAATATATCGACAAACGTAGAACTCTGAATTTCATACTGGGATTTGCCGGTGTCGGGCTGGCAATGATCTCAAAGGGAGTAATAGGACTGGCTGTCCCGGTGTTTGCTGTGGGCGGATACCTTATTGTAAAGAAGGACTGGCAAACCATGTTTTCACTTAAATGGCTGGCAGGCCTGCCTCTCCTTGCAATAATCCTCTACCCCGCTCTTAAGGGATTATACGATCAATTCGGAATGGACGGTATCAGGTTCTACTTCTGGGCAAACAATGTTGACAGGATCCGTGGAGCCTACACCAGCGGAGGACCTGATTATTTCTTTGTCCTTCACACGATTGCATATATTTATATTCCATGGTCTCTTTATACCTATACGGCAATTGTCAGGGATTTCCGGACTTGGCGCGGAAATAAATTTTCATTCATGAATTTTAAATCTGCATATTGCTACTCTGTTATAATTATTCTGGCACTTATCTTTACTATCTCAAGTCAGCAGTCACCACATTATCTCCTGCCAATGATGCCATTCATTTCCATCATTACCGCCGGAATAATAAATGATGTATCATTCACCGGTCTCTATCCAAAAACATACAAATGGATGCTCATTTTCAGAAATATTCTGGTTGTGCTGATATGGCCGATGGTAATAGTATTTTTAACCTTTTTCTTTCCGACAAAAAATTTGCTGATATGGATTCCGGTCGGGATACTGTTCTTTCTTCAGATATGGAGTTTTCTGAGTTTAGAAACAAAATTTCAAAAACTGATAATCCCTCCGCTCATTACGATACTGGCGCTGGGTTTTGTGGCAAACACCAACTATATGCCGCCTGCTCTTAAGTATCACGGCCCGATCCAGGCATCATATCTTTATAACAAAATAGCACCTGACAATTCAGTCCTTTACACCTATGACTACCCGCAGTTTGAAACATATTTTTACCCTAAAAATGTTTCCGGACTGGTTTATAAAGAACAACTGGGAAGTGTACTGTCAGAGGGATCATGCTGGTTTATTACAAGCGAAGCCGGGCTTAACGAAATAAAGGCGTTTAATAATGAAATAATAACAGGACAACACCTGTTTCCCTATAAGAAGCTGACAAACCTTTCCCTTAAGTTTCTTAATCCGAAAACCAGGGAAACTTCACTTCAGAAAATTTACTTATTGAAAATACGATAGAAATGATAAACCTGTCGGTAATTATTTCCGTTTATAATGAGGAAGAAAACATTAAACCGCTGATAACAAGTATCAATAAGGCTCTCATTAATAGCGGACTAGAGTATGAAGTTATTTTCGTTGATGACGGATCAGCCGATAATACGGTTAAAAAGATCAGGGAAAATATTGACCGGAATATCACGCTCATTGAACTTAAGAGGAATTTCGGACAGACAGCAGCAATGAAAGCCGGTATTGATCTCGCAGGAGGGGAATATATTGCCACTCTGGATGGCGATCTTCAGAATGATCCGGAAGACCTGCTGATGATGCTTGATCTGTTAAGGAAAAATGACGTCGATATTGTAACCGGCATCAGGGCTGAAAGACATGATGATTTCTTTCTGAGAAAGATCCCATCTGTTGTAGCAAACTTCATTGTGCGCAAGGTTACCCACACAAATATAAAGGACAACGGTTGCGGGATCAAAGTTTTTAAATCCTCAGTTTTGAAGGAACTTCCCTTATATGGAGAGAGACATCGCTTTCTGGCATCACTGGCAGCAATGGACGGTGCAACTGTGGGGCAGGTAGAGGTAAAACACCATCCCAGGATGCATGGCAAATCAAAGTATGGTTTAGGCAGAACCATGAAAGTCATAAGTGATCTGATGCTTATGAGTTTCTCACGAAAATACAGCCAGAAACCAATGTACCTTTTTGGCAAAATAGGGATCATCACCATACTGGCCGGATCTGCAATCCTGATATGGCTGCTCATCCAGAAGATAATGGGACAGGATATATGGGGAAGGCCTGTGATGATACTTGGTGTATTACTGATGTTTATCGGATTCCAGATAATTTCAACCGGGCTTATACTTGACCTGGTGATCAGGAATGATTATGAATCAAATGCGGTTAAACCCTACAAAATCAAGAGAATCTCACGTGCTGAATAAAAAAGTAAAGGACAGGCTGATCTTTATATTTAAGATTGTTCTTTCTCTCCTTGCTATCATTTATGTTCTGAAAAGGGTGAATTTTGGTGACATTGTGAATGTCTTCGGTTCAGCCCGTGATCATTATCTGGTTTTTGCATTTCTTTTATTTGTTGCTTCCAAGATAATAGCTGCGCACAGATCGCTTCTAATATTGCACAAATACGACATTAAGATTTCAGCCTGGGATAACCTGAAGTTGTATTGGACAGGGATGTTCTATAACCTGTTCCTTCCGGGCGGGATAGGTGGTGATGTGTACAAAACAGTGATTATAAATAATATGCACAACAGCGGCATCAGATTAAGCGCCGGTTCGGTGATTACCGACAGGATAGCTGGCGTTGCAGCCTTAATTGTTCTTGCACTGCTTTGCATACCGTTAACAGATTTTTCATCAGATTATCTCCTGATAACCCTGACCGGAGTTCCCGTTACAATCATAGGCTTCATCATCCTAGTAATAATTTTTATGCCCGGATTGAAAAGTATCACAGCCCTGCTCCTTTTTTGGTCCTTTATTGTACAGATCCTGCAAATGCTGGCAATATTTATGATATTAACAGCATTCGGAATTAAAACCGGTCAGATTGAATACCTTCTAATATTTCTTATTTCATCAGTTGCCGCAATGTTGCCAATTTCGGTAGGTGGAATCGGTATCCGTGAGATAGTTTTTTTGAAAATGTCCGAATACCTGTTACTCGATCAGAAAATTGCCGTAACAATAAGCCTTACTTTCTACTTCCTGACAGTTCTCGGCTCATTGTTCGGCTTAATTACAGCTCTTGAGAAAAGGAGAAATAAAAAAACAGACACTAATGAAATAATTAACACCTGACTTAAATTGAAGAAGACCAATTGCATACTTGTAACAGGGGGAGCCGGTTTCATAGGATCACATTTATGTGAATCACTGTTAAAGGCTCATTATAAGGTGGTTTGCGTTGATAATTTCAACACTTTTTACGATCCCGGAATCAAGGGAAGGAACATCTCATCAATAATAAATAATGAAGAATTCAGTCTGATTAAGGCAGATATACGGAACAGGGAACAAATGGCAGAAGCATTTGGAAAATACAAACCGGAACTGGTAATTCATCTTGCAGCAATGCCGGGCGTAAGGCCATCTATTGAGAATCCATTCCTGTACTTTGATGTCAATGTAACCGGGACGTTAACAGTTCTGGAGACTATGCGGAGTTTTGGGGTTAATAAAATGATATTTGCCTCCAGTTCTTCTGTCTATGGCAATAATTCAAAGGTCCCCTTCTCAGAGTCGGATCCTGTGGAAAATCAGATCTCACCATATGCTTCATCAAAAAGAGCCGGAGAATTGCTATGCTTTACTTATCACAGTCTGTACGGGTTTGATATTTTCTGCCTTCGGTTCTTCACCGTTTACGGCCCCAGGCAAAGACCCGATCTTGCGATCCATACGTTTACAAGTAAAATCATTGAAGATAAGCCCTTACAGATTTTCGGTGACTGTAATACCTCAAGGGATTACACATTTATATCAGATGCAATAGAAGGTATCATTAATTCTGTGAGCCGACTGAAAGGATTCAGTATTTACAATATCGGAGAATCCAGGACAATTTCTCTGAGTACTATGATCGAAA
>Ga0105106_10001969_pt1 | contig 14693 bp, 5 predicted proteins | sample PPLLaktember2015_5_FD_79109 | JGI IMG/M metagenome (GOLD analysis project Ga0105106, IMG submission 79109) | Freshwater sediment microbial communities from Prairie Pothole Lake near Jamestown, North Dakota, USA - PPLs Lake P8 Core (1) Depth... | ecosystem: Environmental > Aquatic > Freshwater >...
CAGGTCACTCCGACCCACGTCTTCAACTTCCAGTGGACGCGATTCTTCTCCGCGAACTTGTTCGCCAACCTCCGGGTCGGCTACGTCAAATCCGATTTCAATATGCTGGCCAAGACCGAGCTGCCGTATATCTACGAGGTCACGACCGGCAACGTCTCGGGAAGCTACGGGAACGACGATCTCAACAAGAGGGACAGGCTCCAGATCAACGTCGACGCGACCCGATATATCGACCGGCTGGCCGGCTCCCACGAGCTCAAGTTCGGCGGGGAGTTCATGTACTCCTGGAGCTACTGGGGCCTGCACTGGAAAACCGACCCCAGGAACGGCTTGACTCAGATCAACACGTACGGCGGTGAGCCCTGGTACGGCACCTATTATGCGGACCTTGACAAGTACGAGGACACGATGAACACCGCCCTCTTCGTGAACGATTCCTGGACCCTCAACAATCGTTTGACGCTCAACCTGGGGCTGAGATTCGAGCATCAGCGCGGCATCATCCCGCCTCAGAACCAGGACGAGGGAGAACAGAGCCTTTACGGTTACACCTACAATCGAAGCGTGATGAAAAGGCTGACGCCCCTGAAATGGACCACGCTGGCCCCGAGACTGGGCGCAATATTCGACGTCACGGGGGATGGGAAGACCCTGATCAAGGCCAGCTACTCCCGGTACTACGCGGCGAACCTCACGCAGTGGTTCTCTTACCTCAACCCCAACGATTTCGTCGTGGCGATGGATATGCTGAATCCCGACTGGTCCAGGACCGACTCCCCGTTCTACCTGTACGTTCCGGGCAGCAACACGGCGGGTTATAAGAACCACAAGCTGAAGAATCCGTACATCGACGAGCTGACCATCGGCATCGAGCGGGAGGTCCTGGCCGATTTTTCGATCGGGGCCCGCTATATCAAGAAATGGGACAGGGACCTGATCGAGGACGTCAACGGGAACATGCTGGACATGGACGCCCTGATGGACCGGGGCGAGCTTGTCTGGCTGAATTACGAGGCCGTCACGGTGACGGATCCCTATGACGGCAGCACGCAGACATTTTACAACCAGACGGATTTCCCGCCCGCCCGGCTCTACACCGTCAACCCTCCCGGCGCCGATAGGAACTATGACGGCGCCGAAGTCACGATGAACAAGAGGTTCACCGGAAGGTGGGGCCTGGCGGTCTCCTATACCTACCAGAATTCGCGGGGGCTGATCGGGACGGATTTCAACGACAGCTACGGAGCCCGCGGCTACTTCGACAATCCCAACAACCACACGAACGCCTACGGGCGGATGGGCCTCGAGCGACGACATCAGTTCAAGCTCCAGGGCATGGTCAAGGGACCCTGGGGGATCATGGGCAGCGGCTATTATCGCTATCTTTCCGGGCAGCGCTACACGCGGAAGATCACGAGCTCCGATCTCGGCATCGAGCTGAACCAGGGCGACGAGACGATCTACGCCGAGACGCGCGGCTCGTTTGGCCTGCCGGCCTTCAACGTCCTTGACCTGCGTCTGGAAAAGACGTTCCGCATCAGCCGAGTGGCCATGAGCGTGTTCGTCGACGGTTTCAATGTTTTAAACAACAACAAGGCCACCGAGGCGGAGGACCTGTCGAACAACCCGAACCGGATATTCGGAGAGATGACCTCCATACAGAATCCGCGCATATTCCGGGTCGGAGCCAAGTTCGAGTTCTGATCGGTTCCCGACAAGGGCTTCCGCAGGGGAAAGGGGCGGCGATCGGGGCCGCCCCTCTCCCTCAACCCCGCCTCCGAGGGGGGCATCTAAGAGTCCTCTTTAACGGCTTTCCTCTGCGTTGTGCCCGACCGGCTCCGGCCTGCGTCATCGCCGGAGCCCGGGACGAATGCGGCTTACTGGTCCCTGTCCGAAGGCGGGCCAGCCCCGTTTGACTTTAGCGGCGGCGCACGCTACGATACCGATGGAAATGGAAGTCATCTCGGGAAGGATAGGGTGAGTCTCATGAGGAACGATCGCTCTCGTCTAGCGGCATGGGCCTTGGTCCTGGCCGTACTGCTCTGCGTCCGGACCCTGCCGGGGGTCGTCCAGGGCTCGGTCAAGGGAGTCGTCAAGGACAAGAAGGGGAACATCCTCGAGGGAGCCAAGGTCACGATCGCGTCCATCCAGTACTCGGCCGTGAGATACACGCTCAAGACCAATGCCAAAGGGGAGTGCCTCCAGATCGGCCTCCAGCCCGACTACTACCAGATCAAGGCCGAGAAGGACGGATTCCTCCCCGCATTCACGGAGAAGTACGTCGGCATCCAGCAGACCGTCGAGGTCGTCCTCGAGCTCGAAGAGGGCAAGTATTTCATCGGGGAATCCCCGGGGGACAAGGATTTCAAGCTCGGAAACGAGCTGTTCAACGCCGGGAAGTACACCGAAGCGGCGGAAGCCTACAAGGCCGCCATCGGCAAGGAGGCGGGCGAGCCCGTTTACCACGGCAATCTCGGGTCGACCTATCTCAAGCTGGGGAACAATGCTGAGGCCCTGACTGCGTTCAAGAAGATGCTCGAGATCCAGCCGGAGAGCTACAGCGCGAACAAGAACATCGGCGAGATCCTCGGTGCTGAGAAGAAATACGAGGAAGCGCTTCCGTATTTCCGGAAGGCCTCGGAGCTGAGCACTTCCGACCCGGACGCCTCCTACAATCTCGGCGCCTGCCTCGTCAACGTCCAGGACTTCGAGAACGCCGTGGCGGCCTTCAACCGGGCGAAGGAGCTGAAGCCGGACCTCGCCCCGGCCTATTATCAGCTGGGGATGATCTACGTCAACCAGAACAAGAAGCCGGAAGCCATTCAAAGCCTGGAAAAATTCATCGAGCTCGCACCCGACGACCCGAACGCCGCCGTGGCCAAACAGATCCTGGCGTTCCTGAAATCCCAGTAGTCCCGGACACGGGAACGAGGAGAGGACCATGACCGGACAAGGACGAAATTGGGCTTTGGCGTTGATCGTCGGCGGGGCGTTCCTGTCCGCCGGCCCGATCCCGGCGGCGGGATCGCGGCCCGCGGGCCCCGGGGCGCTCCAGGAACAGAAGCCGGAAGCGAAGAAGGAGGGCAAGCGCCCCGCCCTTGCCGAGAAGTACCAGAAGTGGCTGAATGAAGAGGTGGTCTATATCGTCTCCGAGAACGAGAGGGACGTCTTCCGGAACCTGAGGACGGACGCCGAGCGCGAAAATTTCATCAAGATGTTCTGGAAGAGGCGCGATCCGACGCCCGAAACCCCGGTCAACGAGTTCCGGGAGGAGCATTACCGGAGGATCGCGTTCGCCAACGATACATATTTCGAAGGGAAGGCGGGCTGGCGTTCGGACCGGGGCAGGGTCTATATCATGTTCGGGCCCCCGGATTTCTTCGAGACGAACCCGGGCGGGGGAAGGGGCTTCCTCCTGGGGAACAATGCGCCCACGGCCGAATTCCCGGCCGAGGTCTGGACCTACAGGGAGATCCCCGGGCTCAAGCTCCAGGAAAGCCGCGTCGATTTCACGTTCGTCAACTATTATGCCGCGGGGTCCTACCAGCTGACGGACAACCCGGCTCTTGCCAACGCTCTCCGGAACGTCTCGCTTCCGGCCCGGTACGCCGGGTATAACGATTATCCGTCCGACGTCAAGTCCCCGGTCGCGATCGCCCAGATGAGCCAGAATGCCTATAAGCAGCCGCTCCAACAGCTCGCGATGATGGCCGAGCTGACTAAATCAAGGGGAGAGGTCCTGGAAGAGCTGGAACGGAGCTCCCGACAGACGAAGCTCAAGGGGATCGTTGAATCCAAGGCGGCGACGAGCGCGCTGACGATCTCCTCGAAGGAAAATTTCCTGCGCGGCACCGGTGGGCTAACCTATATTCCCATGGTTATGGAGGTGGCGGCTAAGGAACTGGAATTTCGCCCCGCCAAGGACAGGTATCAGGGCTTGGTCAATTTTTATATCGAGGTCAAGGATGCGGACGGCCCCGTTTTCCAGAAGAGCGACAGGCTGGAGATGAACCTTAAAGAGGACAGCTACCGGCGGAGGCTCGCGGAAAATTATCAGTACATCCAGGGCGCGAGCCTGAAGCCGGGCCGATACTTCCTTCACCTGGTCGTCTGGGACGAGCAGAGCGGGAAGGTCGGCTACGTGGACCGATGGATCGACGTCCCGAGCTTCGCCTCCGAAGAGTTCGGCGCGAGCGACATTATTTTGGCCCGGGACATCCGGCGGATCGAGGTGCCTTCCGAGGACGTCACGATCGAGACGAACGACCTGCCGGCGATGAGGACGCTCAGGACCACGGACCTAAAGGTTCCCGACAAGCTGAGCATGTCCCGGCCCCGCGGCGGCGCCTATACATTCGGCGACCTGGATGTCAGCCCCACCATGACGGCCCAATATGATAAAGCTGACGAGCTGGCCTATTTTTATCAGATCTACAACGCGACATATGATGAGGCCCTGGGCGTGGCCAGGCTGCGGATCGAGGAGCGGATCCTCAAGGGTGACCAACCCGTCGTCGAGATCGTCGAACCCCAGGATAGTCAGGTGCCCATTGCCCAGAAGGCAAAGGGAGGGATCGATAGAGGCAATAAGTATCGCCTGACGAATCTCGCTCCGGGGAGGTACCAGCTCCTCGTCCGGGTGAGGGATATATTCTCGGGGAAGACCTCCGAGAAGCGGGCGTCGTTCGAAGTGAAGTGAATCCAGGAAAACGAATTTCATTCAATAATTTGGATATCCCTGCCGGCTGAAGCCGTCCCCCTAAAATCTAATTCACTATATTACAGCCATTTATGTAGATTCGGATAGCCATCGCGGGATGGCACCGAACTTGCATAATACCCGGGTCATGAAGGTATCTTTTGAGGGGAGGAGTATACAGCCGACAAAACATGCAGGAACACGGAAGGGCGGGGCACCTTGCCGAGCAGGGAGCTCCCGAGGGATTCCCACGGGGCGGGAGGGCGCTTTGCGGGAGGGGGAAAACAAGAGATCCCATGACCATGGGATTCGGAGGAGTTTAATGACCTTAAGAAAACTTTCCTTTATCTTTCTCGCTTTTCTTATGGCAGCTTCTCTCGGAATGGCCCAGTCCAAGGATACCGGGACCTTCATCGGGACCGTTTATGATATCGAGGGAGCTCCGCTCCCCGGTGTCACGGTCACGGCGAAGAACCTCGATATGGGACTGGTCCAGTCCACCGTCACCAACGACCAGGGACGGTACAGGATCGAGAAGCTGCCCCGCGGCATGTACACGCTGACGGCCGCCATCCAGGGCTTCAAGACGACCACCCGGGAAGGGCTTGAGCTCATGATCGGATCGGAGCTCAAGGTCAATTTCAACCTGGAGATCGGGAAGCTCGAGGAGAACATCACGGTCATCGGCGTCTCGCCGCTGATCGAGACGACGCGGGCCCAGGTTTCCACCGTCATCACCGAGAAGGAGTTTATGAGCTATCCGCAGGGCAACCGTGACTACACGGCCCTGATCGCGTACGCTCCGGGAACCCTGCCCGGCGCCGGGCGGTCCGGCTACGCGATCAACGGGATGCGCGGCTCCTCGAACAACTTCCAGATCGACGGCATCGACAACAACGACAACGGCACGGCGACGAACGCCGTGACGAGCATGCCGCCCGAATCCATTCAGGAGTTCCGCCTGGTTTCCAACAACTTCTCGGCCGAGTATGGCCGGAACTCCGGCGGCGTCATCAATGCCGTCATGAAGTCCGGGACCAACGAGTTCCACGGCAGCGGCTGGATCTTCCACCGGGGAGACAGCGCGCTGTTCCAGAGCGAGGACGGGCTGACCCACGATCTGCCTCCGTACAAGATATTCCAGTACGGCGCGACGATCGGCGGCCCTATCAAGAAGGACAAGACGTTCTTCTTCGCCTCGTTCGAGGGCGTCGTCCAGGACGACGAGGCCCGGGACCCGCTTTTGTTCTTCACCCCCGAGGCCATCGGACGCGCCCAGGGAACGGCTAAGTATTTCTTCGACAAATACGGCGCTTCCTACCCCGTGCCGACGTACGATTTCGTGGACGTCGACGGCGACGGCCTCATCGACGCCGGCAAGTATGTCTGGGACGGGACGGCCAAGACCAGAGGCTACAACTTCGGCCTAAAGATCGACCATATCTTCTCCGAGAAGGATCGCGTGGCCGTCCGCTGGCTCTTCAACACGGCCAAGTACGAGTGGGATTTCGCCCAGCTTCCGGGCAACATCAAGAAGAATCCCTATTCCTATCATACGGGGGGCGTGACCTGGCTCCACCTCTTCAGCCCGACCATGTACAACGAGGTCCGGATCGGGTATCACCGGGACTACGCGGACTGGCCGCGCCTCGCCCCGGAGGTTCCATCGCTCGGTGGCTACTCCTTTGCCGACGGCGTAACGGTCATCGGCGACTACCCGAACATGCCTCAGAAGTTCGCCAATAACACCTATCAGCTGGTTGACGTCCTGAACTTCCAGGTCGGCAACCACAGCATCAAGGTCGGCGGCGAGGCCAGGCTCTGGAATTCGGACTCGATGTTCGACGCCAACGTCGCGGGGAGCTATTATTTCATCGATTCGACGTGGTTCCTCTATGACCTCGGCGCTTATTACCTGGTCATCGGGGCCGACCCGCCCGATCCGCCCGAGGGCAATCCCTATGTCACGGGCGACGCCCAGGGCACCTGGAATATCGGCGATTCGCGCAGGAAATGGAAAGGATTCGAAGGCGGCCTGTTCGTCCAGGACGATTGGCGCGTGACGGACAAACTGACCGTTTCCCTTGGCCTGAGATGGGAATACTACGGCGTTCCTACAGAAACGTCCGGGAAGGGCATCAACATGCCCGCTTTCGGGACCCAGGCAGGCTTCGAATCGGGCCAGATCATCGAGGGAACCGAGGGCGTCGAAGGCATCCAATACCTCATCTTCGACGGCCGCCAGAAGCTCGGCAAGGGGCTCTGGAATCCCTACTACAAGGCCTTCGCTCCCAAGGCCAGTTTTGCCTACGACCTGACGGGCGACGGCAAGACATCTCTGCGGGCCGGGGCGGGCATCTCCTATGACCGCACCTTCAACAACACGTACGAGAACGACCGGTTCAACTATCCCGATTTTACCTTTGCCGGGCTCCCCGGGGAGCCTTACGGATACCCGGTCATCCGTCCCACGTACCCCGGAACGGTTCCCGTTGCGAACATAGCGGGCTACAGGGCCGCCCTGCGCTGGATGCTGCCCGACCTCCAGCCTCAGAAGGCCTATAACTGGCTGGTCGGCGTCCAGAGAGAGCTTTCGGCGAACGTCTCCATCGAGCTCAACTATACGGGCTCCAAGGGCGTGAACCTGGGCTCCATTCAAAGGCCGAACCGGTTCACCGGAGACGGCGTGGACCGCATTCCGGATGGGATCAACGCCTACACGGCCATCCGTGATCTCAACCTTCGCACGCAAAACCTGAAATCCGATTACCATGCCTTTACCGTCACCTTAAACAAGAGATTCGCGGACGGCTGGTCCTGGTACACGGCTTATACTTACGGCACCGCCAAGGACCAGAACTCCGACTACTTCGGCGAAGACAGCACCGGAAGCGGAACCGTTATGGAAGCCGTCTCCAACGAAAGGATCGGCGACGAGTACGGCTATGCCCAGTTCGACCGGCGGCATCGGATGGTCGGCGGCATGATCTACGACATCCCCTTCTTCAAGAACTCCAAGAACTGGTTCCTGAAAAACGTCGTCGCCGGCTGGCAGATCTCCAGCAATTTCCACTTCACGTCGGGCGCCCCGTTCACGATCCGGGCGGCCTCCTCCAGTTACGACTGGAACAAGGACTACGACTACAACGACAGGCCGCTGTGGGTCGGAGGGGACGACTACCAGGAGATCATCACCTGGACGAACGGGAGACCCGGCTGGGACAAGAGCTCGTTCGCCGCCCCCACGGCGCCGTCGGGTGCCAACGACCTCTCCTACTACGATCAGACGTTCGCCCCGAGGAACGCGTTCAAGTGGTTCCCGACCCACAACATCAACGTCTCCCTGCAGAAGTATTGGACCGTACCCATGGCCGGGAGGGAATTCACGGTTCAGGCCATCTTCGAGGTCTTCAACCTCCTCAAGTCCTACTTCTGGGACATCCCGTCCGGGAGTTGGACGTCTGTGAATTTCGGCCAGTCCCTGCGGATGAGCGGCCAGAGGACGTCCCAGGTTTCGCTCAGGATCATGTTCTAAAGCTCACGCTCACGTACGAGTTCAAAGCCCTGCCCCGGTCCGCCGGGGCAGGGCTTTTCTTTTCGGCCGATTGATGGCACGCATGCATTCTGGTATATTTTTCGGATGGCGCCCATGATCAGGATCGTAGGTGTCGTTCTGCTCCTGCTCCTCTCGGGTCTGGACCTCTATGCCTTTCCCGGCCCGGGGGCCAAGATCGCCAGGGAGGGGAACCTCAACGTCCTCCTTGTCACCCTGGATACGATGAGAGCCGACCGTATCGGCGCCTATGGGTGGAGCAAGGCTAAGACCCCAAATATCGATGCCCTGGCCGCCGGAGGCGTGAGGTTCGCTCATGCCTATTGTCCGGCCCCCCTGACCCTCCCGTCCCATTGTTCCATCCTGACGGGAACCTACCCCCTCTATCATAAGGTCCGCAATAACGGCTCCTACTACCTGGCCCCGGAAGCCGTGACTCTCGCCGAGAGGCTCCGGGACAGGGGGTTTCGGACTTCGGCTTTCGTCGCCTCGTTCAACGTCGATTCGCGGTTCGGGGTGGATCAGGGGTTCATGGTATACGACGACAGGGCCGACGACGATCAGATGCTGAAGACGTTCCGGTCCGAGCGCCGGGGCGATAAGGTCGCGGACGCGTTCATCGGCTGGCTGGAGGCGAACGCCGGGAGCCGGTTCCTCTCCTGGGTACATTTCTACGACCCGCACATGCCCCATGACCCGCCTTCCCCGTACAAGGAGGAGTTCGCCGACGACCTCTACGACGGCGAAGTCGCGTTCATGGACCATGAGCTGGGGCGGGTCATCGACGCCCTGCGGGCGAAGGGCGTCCTGGACAGGACGCTCATCGTCGTCGCCGGCGACCACGGCGAGGCGCTCGGCGAGAAGGAAGAACTCGATCACGGCATCTTCCTCTACGACGGAACGATGAAGGTCCCGCTGATCTTCTACGCGGACAAGCGCTTGCCCGGAGGCCTGGTCGTCGACTCGAGGGTCAGGCTTATAGACCTCATGCCCTCGGTGCTGGACATGCTCGGGATCCCTTTGAATCCGGAGATCCAGGGAACGAGCCTCCTGCCGTTCATCGAAGGCCGGAAGGACGGCGATCTGTCCTGCTACCTCGAGACCTATTATCCTCCGGAGACCTTCGGCTGGTCGGAGCTTCGGGGCCTCGTCGACGGGGACTGGAAATTCATCCGGGCCCCCCGTTCGGAGCTTTACGACCTGAGGAAGGATCCGAAAGAGGAGAAGGACCTTGTCTCCCGCGAGGCCGGGACCGCCGCCCGCCTCAACAGGAAGCTGGATGACATCATCAAGGCTTTCACGTCTAAAACGGAACCCGGCCGGAGGACGCTCACGAGTGAAGAGGAAGACCGCCTGCGGTCGCTGGGCTATATTGGGGCCGACGCCTCGGTCAAGGTCGGCAAGGGACCCCTGCCGGACCCCAAGGATAAGATGGGGGAGTTCAAGACCCTCTTCAAGGCGAAACTCCTGGAATACCAGGGGAATCTCAAGGAGTCGGAAAAATATTATCGCGAATTGCTCGGGCTGCAGCCGGACGTTTCCTGGCACTACATCGGCCTGGCCATCCTCCTGGCCAGGGACCGGAGGGTCGGCGACGGCATCGAGGTCCTGAAGAGCGGCCTCGCGAGACTTCCGGATTCAATCGTCCTCATGTCGCGGCTGGCCAGCTTCTACATGAGGGTCGGGAACTTCACGGAGGCCTTCGCGCAGAGCCAGGCCACCCTGAAACGCGACCCCAGGCATTTCGATGCCCTGGTCATCGCCGGATGGTCGGAGGACATGCGGGGCCATTGGAAGGAATCGGCGGGCTTTTTCAAGAAAGCCCTGGAGATCGAGCCGGAGAACAAGTACACCCGTCTGAAATACGCCTATGCCCTGGGGGCCCTCGGCCGGGGAGAGGAAGCGGCCCGGATGGACGAGGCTCTCAAGAAGGACTATCCCGATGACTATAGGGTCCATGCCGATCTCGGTATCATCTACGCGTCGATGAACAAGCTGGACCTGGCCGAGGAAAACCTCAGGAAGGCCGTCGAGCTGAATCCGGGGCCCGAGTCCTATCTGGGGTACTCGGCTATCCTCGAGCGCATGGGGAGGCTCGAGGCCGCCGTCGCCAACCTGAAGCTGTTCCTCGAGACCACGAAGGAAGGGGACACGTCCAGGACGCGGAAAGCCCGAGCGGCGCTTGCAGAATGGGAAAAGCGGCTCAAAGGGAAATGAAGATCCCGGCCCTCTTCCTCTACACGGTCCTGGCCTCGTCGGGCTTACCCGTCCTTCCCGCAGCCGCGAACTCCGTGACCAGGGATAACCGTTTAAACGTCCTCCTCGTGACCTTGGATACGACGCGGGCGGACCGCGTGGGGGCCTACGGCTGCGCAACGGCCGAGACGCCCGTCCTCGATTTCCTGGCCCGGAGCGGCGGCCGCTTCACCAATGCCTATTGCGCGACCCCGCTGACCCTTCCTTCTCACTGCTCGATCCTCACCGGAACCTACCCCCTCCGCCACAAGGTCCGGAACAACGGCGGCTATTACCTGGCCGACGAGGCGGTGACGCTTGCCGAAAGGTTCAAGAAGAACGGGTACGCGACGTCGGCGTTCGTCGCCTCCTTCAACACCGATTCAAGGTTCGGGCTGGGCCAGGGATTCGACGTCTACGACGACCGGTTCGAGGATGACGAACTGCTGAAGACGTTCAAATCCGAAAGGACGGCCGACAAGGTCGCCGATGCCTTCATCGGCTGGCTGGACGCGCGCCCTCGGGAAAGGTTCTTTTCGTGGGTCCATTTCTTCGATCCGCACGCGCCGTATGAGCCCCCGCCGCCGTACCGGGAAAGGTTCGCCGGCGATCCCTATGACGGCGAGGTCGCGTTCATGGACCACGAGCTGGGGCGGGTCATCGACGCCCTGCGGGCGAAGGGCATCCTGGACCGGACGCTCGTCGTTCTCGCCGGAGACCACGGCGAATCGTTGGGGGAACATGGGGAGAGCGACCACGGCATCTTCATCTATGACGCCACGATGAAGGTCCCGCTGATCCTCTTCGCTCCGGGACATTTGCCGCGGGGACTGGTCCTGGACGCGAGGGTCAGGCTCATCGACATCATGCCCACCGTGCTCGACGGGCTGAAGATGCCCTTGAACCCGGAGGTCCAGGGGACGAGCCTCCTGCCCTTCATCGAGGGGAAAAGGAAGGAAGGCCTGACCTGTTACCTCGAGAGCTTCTATCCGACGGAAACCTTCGGCTGGTCCGAGCTCGTCGGGATCGTCGACGCGGACAGGAAGTTCATCCGTGCCCCCCGCTCGGAGCTCTACGACCTGACGCGGGACCCCAAAGAGGAGAAGGACCTGGCTGCGCGCGAATCGCGGACGGCCGTCCTCCTCAACAGGACGCTCGACGAGGTCATCCGTGCCCACGTCTCTGACGCGGAGCCCGGTCGCCGGACCCTGACGCGGGACGAAGAGGACCGCCTGCGCTCCCTGGGCTACGTGGGGGGGGGCGCGGCCCCGAAGGTGCCAAAGGGGCCTTTGCCGGACCCGAAGGACAGGATCGGGGAGATCTCCATCCTGTCCCGGGCGAAACTCCTGGCGGCAGAGGGCAACTACGCCGAGTCGGAAGAGCAATATCGTGAGCTGCTGCGTCTGCGGCCGGACGTGCCTTGGCATTATACGAGCCTGGGCGCTCTCCTCGTGAGGGCGGATAAAACGGACCAGGGCATCGAGGTTCTGAAAGACGGTCTTCGGAGGATGCCCGATTCGGTCGTCCTCCTCTCGAACCTGGCAAGCACCTATATGAAGGCCGGGCGTTTCGCGGAGGCTTCCGAATCCAGTAGGGCCACCCTGAAGCTGGATCCCAGGAACTTCGACGCGCTGGTCATCGCGGGCTGGTCCGAGGACATGCGCGGCCGTTGGACGGAAGCGGCCGCTTTCTACCGGGAGGCCCTGAACGTCGAACCGGAGAACAAGACCGTCCGGATGAAGTATGCCTTCGTCCTGGGGGCTTCGGGTCGAAGCGAGGAAGCCGCCCGGATGGACGAGGCCCTCAAGAAGGAGTATCCTCAGGATCCCAGGATCTACGTCGACCTCTCGGTCATATATACCGCTCTTGGGAGACTGGACCTTGCGGAGGATAACATCGGTAAGGCCGTTGCGCTGAACCCCTCGCCCGATAATCACCATAGGTGCGCCTCGATCCTCGGGCGGAGGGGGAAGCTCCCGGACGCCGTCGCCCAAATGAAGCTCTACCTTGAGAAGACCCGGGAGGGCGAAACCCCCAGAAAGGCCAAGGCCCGCGATGCGGTCGCGGAATGGGAAAGGCGTCTCAAAGGGCTATGAGAATACCGGCCGCCGTCCTCGTCATTTTGGTCTCTGCCGCGCCCGGCCGCCCGCTTTTTGCCGCGGCTCCGGCCGACGTCAAAAGGGACGCCGGACTCAATGTCCTCCTCGTGACGCTCGATACGACCCGGGCGGACCGTATCGGCGCTTATGGCTACGACAAGGCCCGGACGCCCATCATCGACTCCCTTGCGGAAGGCGGGGTCCGGTTCGCGAACGCCTATTGCCCGGTCCCGATGACCCTCCCTTCTCATTGTTCCATCCTCACGGGGACGGGCCCGCTCTATCACAAAGTCCACAACAACGGGACCTATTACCTCAACAAGGACATCGTCACCCTGACCGAGAGGCTCAAAGAGAAGGGGTACAGGACGGCGGCGTTCGTCAGCTCGTTCAACGTGGACTCCCGTTTCGGCCTCGGAAAGGGGTTCGACGTCTTCGACGACCGGCTCCGCGAAGACGAGATGATCAAGACCTTCCGGTCGGAGCGGCGGGCGGAAGAGACTACGGCTGCCTTCCTCCGCTGGCTGGACAAAGAGGGGAAAGGCCCGTTCTTTTCGTGGATCCATTACTACGACCCCCATACGCCCTACAAGCCCCCGTCGCCGTTCAGGGAGGATTTCGCTTCCGACCCGTATGACGGCGAGATCGCCTACATGGATGCGTGCTTCGGGAAAGTCCTAGCGCGGCTTCGGGAAAAAGGCCTCCTCAAACGGACGCTCATCGTGGTCGCCGGGGATCATGGCGAGGCGTTCGGTGAGAGGGGGGAGTTGGGCCACGGCGTGTTCATCTATGACGTCACGATGAAGGTCCCGCTCATCTTCCACGCCCCGGAGAACCTCCCGAGGGGCCGGGTCGTGGCGTCGCGGGTCAGGCTCATCGATATCATGCCGACCGTCCTCGACGCGCTGAAGATGTCCATCAACAAGCCGGTCCAGGGGACGAGCCTCCTGCCTTACATGGAGGGCCGGAAGAAGGACGACCTGCCGTGCTACCTGGAAAGCTATTATCCGCTCGAAACGTACGGGTGGTCCGAACTCGTCGGCCTCATCGACGAAGGATGGAAGTTCATCCGGGCGCCCCGGTCCGAGCTCTTTGACATCAAGGCCGACCCCGGCGAGTCCCAGGACCTCGTCGGGAAGCAGGCGGGGAGGGCGTCGGCGATGATGCGAAAGCTCACGGACACCGTCGCCGCGGATTCCTCCAGCCTTGTCCTCAGCCGGAGGAAGCTCAACCGGGAAGAAGAGGAGCGGCTGAGGTCGCTCGGCTATGTGGGGAGCGATGCTTCGGTCCGCGTCGGCAAGGGCCCGCTCCCCGACCCCAAGGATATGATGCCCGAGTTCCATATCCTCTACCGGGCCAAGACGAACGAATGGGACGGAAAATGGGACGACGCGGAGAAGGATTATCGGGAGATCCTCCGCCTCCAGCCCGACGTCGCCTGGCGTTATGTGGACCTGGCGATCTTCCTGACGATCCGCGACAGGCTTTCCGAAGCCATCGCGGTCCTCAGGCAGGGGCTGACCCGGATGCCGGATTCATTCGTCCTCCTCACGCGGCTCGCCCATTTAGAGATGGGGGCGGGCCATTACGACGAAGCTGACGAAATGAGCCGGGCGGCCCTCCGGATCGACCCCGGGCATTTCGATTCCCTTGTCATCGCCGGCGGCGTCGAGGACGTCCGGGAGAACTGGGAGGGATCGGAATCTTTCTACCGGCTGGCCCTGGAGATCGAGCCCGAAAATAAGAAGATCCGGATGAAGTACGCCTTCGCGCTCGGAGCTCTGGGACGGGGAGAGGAAGCCGCGAAGATCGACGAAGCGCTGAAGGCGGAATTCCCGGACGACACCCGGCTGCGCCAGGACCTTGGCGTCATCTACGCCGGCCTCGGCCGGTGGGATTTGGCCGAAGAGAACCTGAGAAAGGCCGTCGAGCTGCAGCCGTCGCCGGAGACCTGGTTCAATCTTGCCTCCGTCCTCGAGCAGTCGGGGAAGCTTGCCGAGGCCGTCCGCTATCTCAAGCTCTATCTCGAAAAAACGACGGAGGGCGAGACGCCCCGCAAAGCGAACGCCCGAAAGGCCCTGACCGATTGGCAGCGGCGCCTGAAGAC